>WBZR01002924.1_pt1 | contig 16590 bp, 15 predicted proteins | sample 5204231 | NCBI WGS metagenome assembly WBZR01 (sample SAMN12412403, study PRJNA552823) | activated sludge metagenome | isolation source: activated sludge from anammox sidestream of wastewater treatment plant... | place: USA: Virginia | collected 2017-08 | reverse complement strand
GAACCGGGGGGGGTGGCGGCGAAGTTGTGGAGTCTGGCGCGGGTGGTGCCGCGGGCGGGGTAGGCGTGTGGGTGGGGGTGGCGCGTATAATCATCGTAGGGGACGGAAATGCAGAGCGAGTACGTTGAACAGCGCAATGGTGGCTACTACGTAGTGGGCACGCGGGTCTCGCTGGAGTCGGTGGTGTGGGCGTTCCAAGAGGGACTCTCACCAGAAGCCATTCAGGAGGACTTTCCATTGCTGAAGCTTGCCCAGGTCTATGGGGCGATTGCATTCTATCTCGATCACCAATCGGAAATTGACAAGTACATGGAAGAGGTGAAGGCACAGCTTGAGCCTGGGGGCGTCCCGTTGTCGGAGGAGAATCCTGAACTCTGGGACAGGCTGCAGCGCGCAAAGGCTCAAATGTCTGAAGTCCGCCAAGGTGAGCCCCGGTCTTGATTCGATTCCAAGCGGATGCCGATCTTCGACATCGGATTGTGCGTGCGGTTCGCGTTCGAGAAACCGCCATCGACTTCGCTTCGGCGGCGGAGAGTGGACTTATCGGACTGAACGACGCCGCAAGAGAGGGGCGCATTCTCATCACTCATGACCGGCGAACAATGCCTCGTCATTTTCGGGATCGTCTCGAAGCAGGCAAGCCGAGCCCCGGAGTGTTCATTGTGTCGCAGTTTGAGCCGATTGGCGTGGTGGTGGAAGTCTTGGTGACGGTTTGGTCAGCTTCCGATCCATTGGAGTGGCGGGATCAGATACGGCATTTGCCATCGCTGTCAGAACACGTGTTTGGGCGGCAAGGTTAGTCGGCGGCGACGGGCTCGGGTTCGGCGAGTTTGATGGCCTTATAGCCGCCCTGGGAGCGGAAGTGCCAGCTCAGGACGGCGAAGATGAGGGTGAAGATGCAGGGGAGGATGCCGACGTAGCGGAAGGCGGCGGCGGGGCCGGCGGTGTCGTACCAGTTGCCCATGATGGGGAGGACGAAGGCGGCGGCGAGGTTGCCGGTGCCGCCCATGATGGCGAGGAGGAGGGCTCCGCCGCGGGGGAAGAGTTCGGAGGTGACGCCGAGCATGTTGGGCCAGAAGTAGGTTTTGCCGATGCCGAACAGGGTGGCGGCGAGGAAGGCTTGGGTGGGGGTGTGGACGGCTCCGAGGGCGAAGAGACCGGCGGCGGAGAGGACGCCGGACATGGTGAGGACGCCAAAGGGGGAGAAGCGGTGGGCCATGGCTCCGCCGAAGAAGCGGAGAACGAACATGAGGCCGGCGGTGTAGACGAGGATGAGGATGCCTTGCATGCCGGTGGAGCGGGTGATGAGGGAGCCGACCCACTGGTCAGGGCCGAGTTCGGTGGCGGCGGTCATCCACATGCAGAGCCAGAGGAGGAGGAACATGGGGCGGGTGGTTTCGCGGAGCATCTGGGAATTGGAGACGCCGGCGGTGACCCGTTCGGTGGGGGGGAAGTGCTGTCCGCGAATGAGGAAGAGGTAGCCGGTGGCGGGGATGAGGATCACGCCGAGTTTGATTTGCCAGCCGAGGGTCGCTATGGCGCGGCTGACACCCTGACCATCGAGGCCGAACCACTTGGTGAGGCCGAAGGCGGTGAGGCCACCGATGATGAGCCCGCCGGGCCACCAGGCGTGGAGGAGGTTCAATTTGTGTGTCTTGTCATGGGGGAAGAGGGTGGTGCAGAGCGGATTGACGACGCCCTCGACGAGGCCTTGGGCGAGGCCGAGGGCGAGCATGCCGGCGTAGAGGAGGAGGAATCCGGGGTCGGAATAGAACGGTTCGACGGCAGCATGGGGGCGCGGGGCGAAGACGATGGCGAGGATGGCGAAGATGTATCCCCAGCCGGAGATTGCCAGGAGGCGGCGCATGCCGAAGAAGTCGACGAGGGAGCCGCCGATGAGGATGCTGACGGTGAAGCCCCAGAAGGCGGGGCTGAGAATCAAACCGGTCTGGGTCTTGTTGAGGAAGAAGTCCGCGCTGAGGGCATCGAGGACGTCTCCTCGAATGGAAAATGCCATCGACGTGGTGACAATCGCCAGACAACTGGCGAAAAACAAGCGGCCGGGATTCATGAGCCACAGTGTACAACAACGGGCTTGCCGTCTGTCCGGCGGAGGGCGGTGGTAGGATAGCGTGAATGTCCTCGACGGCAAGACCCGCGGCCGCGCCAGCCGGGCAGGCCAAATCCAAAGACCCGTACGCTTATGACCCGGCGGATATCGAGAATCCTCCGCAGGGCGTGCTGGGGATGTTGAGAAGAATCGGTCCAGGAATGATACTTTCGGCGTCCATAGTCGGTTCGGGGGAGCTGATCGCGACGACGACGCTGGGGGCGGAAGTGGGGTACGTGGCGCTTTGGGTGATCCTGCTGAGCTGCTTTCTCAAGCCTTCGGTGCAATCGGAACTCGGGCGTTACACGGTGGCGACGGGGGAGACGGGGCTGGCGGGATTCAACGAGGTTCCGGGGCCGCGTTTCGGGGTGAACTGGATTGTGTGGGCCTGGGCGTTCATGGTGCTGATGACGATGTTCCAGGTGGGGGCGATGTTCGGAGGAGTGGGACAGGTTCTGAATCAGATCATGCCCGCCGTGCCGGTAAACGCCTGGGTGCCGGTGCTGGCCCTGATTACGGTTGGACTGCTGCTGAGCGGGGGCTACGAGCGGGTGGAGAAGCTGGCCACGTTGAAGGTAGCCCTTTTTACGATGCTGACGTTCCTTTGCGCGCTGCTCATGGCGGCCAAGCCGGAGTATTTCCGCTGGTCGCAACTGGCGGAGGGTTTGGCCTTCCAGATGCCGCCGCACGGACTTGCCAGCGCGGTGGCGGTATTCGGGATCACTGGGGTGGGGGCGACGGAGTTATTCATGTACCCCTACTGGTGCGTGGAGAAGGGGTATGCGCGATTCACGGGACCGCGGGAGGAGACGGCGGCATGGCGGAGCCGGGCGCGGGGATGGGTGAGGGTGATGAACGTGGATATCATCGCATCGATGATTATTTACACGGTGGCGACCATCGCGTTTTACCTGCTGGGGGCGGGAGTGCTGCATTCACAGGGAATGGCTCCGGCGGCCAAGGACATGATTCCCGTACTCTCCCACATGTACACGGAAACGCTGGGCGGATGGTCGTTGTGGTTGTTCTATGTGGGAGCGATTGCGACGCTGTACGGCACTATCTTCGCGGGGACGGCGGCCAACTCACGGGTGTTCGCGGACATGGCGCGGCTACTGGGGATGTTTCGAGGGGACGATTACGACCAGCGTGTTCGTTGGCGGAATGGATTTGTGTGGGCGCTGGTGATGATTCCCGTAGGTTTATATTACTGGTGGCAGTCACCGGTAACGATGGTGAAACTTGGTGGTATGGCTCAAGCGTCTATGTTACCAGTGATAGTAATCGGGACCTTGTATCTGAGGTTCCGGCGATTGCCCGAGGCGGCGAGGCCCGGCAGATGGATTACAGCGAGTCTGCTGGGGGCGGCTTCGGTGATAGTACTGGTGATGGCCTATTACTCAGTCTTAATCGTGTTGTAGGGATTTTGTAAATTTGGCGGCTGCATGGGTTGCGAATTGTTATATGATGTGTTCAATAACCGCAACCTATGAGTTCGCGCACGGGCTTGTTCCGTGCAGAGCCAAGGGTTAGGTGTCCCGCGTCTGCGGACACGGGGTACCGGGGGCCGGTGAGCATCTTCCTCCGAGTGCTCACCGGCTTTTTTGACGGGGGCCTGGTCAACAACTTGTTTACATCGTCCATGACATTCCGCACTTCCGCGGAGTGAGCATCGCGCGGGGGCCGCCGGCGAAATACAATGAATGTTTATGCCCTTGGACACGGAAGAGTTTTATCGAATTCAGAAGCTGCCTCCTTACGTCTTCGCCGTAGTGAACGAGATGAAGGCCAAGCTGCGGGCCGGCCAGAACGATGTTGTGGACTTCGGGATGGGGAATCCGGACGGCGCCACGCCACGCCTGATTGTTCAGAAGATGGTGGAAGCAGCGCGGAATCCGAAAAACCACCGTTATTCGATGTCGCGAGGATTGCCGAACCTGCGTAACGAAATCTGTAAACGGTATGAGCGGAACTACGGGGTGAAACTGGATCCGGAGACGGAGGCGATCACGACGATTGGGGCGAAGGATGCGCTGGCGCATTTGCTATTCGCGGTGATCGGGCCGGGAGACGCGGTGGTATCGCCCAACCCGGCGTATCCTATCCATCAATACGGGGTGATCATGGCGGAGGGGCACGCCTGCATGCTTCCGATGCCGAACCCGGCGGAGTTCCTGAGCCGGCTGGAGGATCTCTACCGCACAGCGGCGCGCAAGCCGCGCATGATTCTGATCAGCTTTCCGCATAATCCGACGACACATACGGTGGACCTGGACTTCCACAGGGAGATCATCCGGCTGGCCGCGTACCACGGCTCGATGGTGGTTCACGATTTCGCCTACGCCGATATCTGCTTTGACGGGTATCGGGCGCCCAGCATCCTTCAGGTGGAGGGCGCCAAGGAGCACGCGGTGGAAATCTTTTCCATGTCGAAGAGCTACAACATGGCGGGATGGCGGGTTGGATTCTGCCTGGGGAATCCGAGGATGATCAAGGCGCTGGCGCGCATCAAGAGCTATCTGGACTATGGCATTTTCCAGCCTCTGCAAATCGCCGCCATCATCGCGCTGCGGGATTGCGAGGAAGAGACGGTGAAGATCTGCCACATGTATCAGAAGCGGCGGGACGTGCTGATGGAAGGGCTGCGGCGGGCGGGGTGGCCGGTGGAGGCTCCGAAGGGAAGCATGTTCGTGTGGGCTCCGATACCGGAGCGATTCCGGGAGATAGGGTCGCTCGAGTTCTCGAAACTGCTGCTCGAGAAGGCGCTGACGGCGGTATCGCCGGGGATCGGGTTTGGGCCGCTGGGTGAGGGGCACGTTCGTTTTGCGTTAATCGAGAATCACCATCGGACCCGGCAGGCGATGCGTAACGTAAAGAAGTTCCTGAGCGCATGAGTGCTCCGGCGCGGTGTTACCGCGGCATGGCGAAGGAGTGACCCGGATTGGGAATCGCCTCGGACTTTGTCCTCATTATCCTGGCAGGCCTGGTAGGAGGGATTGCCGCGCGAATTCTGCGGCTTCCGCTTCTGGTGGGGTATGTGGCGGCGGGGGTGTTCGTAGGGCCATACACCGGGGGGCCGAGGGTGGTCCAGGTTCATGACGTGGAACTGCTGGCGGAAATCGGCGTAGCGCTGCTGCTGTTCTCTCTAGGGCTGGAGGTGTCGTTTCGCGACCTGCGGCCGGTTCGGGGCGTTGCGCTGATCGGCGGCCCGATTCAGATTGTGCTGACGTGTGCCGCGGGAGCGATAGCGGCGAGGCAGGGACTGGGCATGCCTGTAACGGAGGCGGTGTGGTTCGGAGCGATGATTTCGGTATCGAGCACCATGGTGGTGCTGAAAACGCTCTCCTCGGGAGGTGTTCTTTCGACGCTGGCGAGCCGGGTGATGATCGGGCTGCTGGTGGTGCAGGATCTGGCGGTGATCCCGATGCTGATTGTGCTGCCGCAGTTGGGGAAACTGGACAACCTGTTTGGCAACCTGGGCCGGTCGATGGCGATTGCGGCGGCGGTGTTGGCGGCCGTTTACGTGGCGGGCACGCGATTATTGCCGAGGTTGCTGCGCTTTGTGCTGCGCTGGGGTTCGCGGGAGTTATTTCTGGTGTCAGTGGTGGCAACGGGGGTGGGAGTTGGTTATGCCATCCATGCATTCGGCATTTCCTTTGCGCTGGGGGCGTTCGTCGCAGGCATCATCCTCAGCGAATCGGAGTTCAGCCACCAGGCGCTGAGCGATGTGATTCCGCTGCGCGATGTGTTCGGGCTGCTGTTTTTTGTCACGGTGGGAATGCTGTTTGATCCGAGCTATGCCATGGCGCATGCGGGCCAGATCGTTCTGGCGGTGATTCTCATCTTCCTCGGCAAGTCTTTGATCTTCGGAGCAGTGTCGGTCGCGTTCGGATACACGTACATGGCTCCCTGGATTATCGGGTTGGGGTTGTCGCAGATCGGGGAGTTTTCGTTCGTGCTGGCGCGGAGCGGATTTTCGGGGGGAATTCTGTCCAAGCCCACCTACGACCTGGCGCTGACGTGCACGGTTCTCACGATGGCTCTGTCGCCGCTGGTTGCGAGCCTGGCGCTGCCTCTGGGACGGGCGTGGCGCAAGTGGAGGAAACCGCGGACTCCGCGCAGGCAGATGGACCTGCCGAAGGCGGCGCTGACCGATCATGTGGTGATTGCGGGGTATGGGCGTACGGGGCGCGCGGTGGCGCAAGCCCTGGGCGCGGCGGCAATCCCGGCGGTGGTGGTGGAGATGAACTACGCGCTGATGAGCGACCTGACGGCGAGCGGCTTTGCCGGGATCTGGGGGGACATTACACGGGAAGAGATACTCCACGCGGCGAGGGTGGAGCACGCGCGGATGCTGGTGCTGACCATTCCCGATCAGAGCAGCGTGCAACTGGCGATTCATCACGCACACGATCTCAACCCGTCACTTGTGCTGATTGCGCGCGCGGCCAGGGAGCATCACGTGGAGGCGCTGGGAAAGTTGGGAGTGGCCGCCGTGGTGCAGCCGGAATTCGAGGGAGGGCTGGAGATGGTGAGGCAAGCCTTGATCCGGTATCAGCACGACGACGCGGCGGTGATGCGGATTGTGGGGGACCTGCGGAGGGCTTTGTACGGAGGGGGCGAGATTTGATGGGACCGCCGGGCGGCGGCCCCATCGGAGTGGAGTTGCTCAGTTCAGGACTTTGTCCACAACAAAGAGCAGCGCCATCACAACGGCTGCGGCGGCAAGGACGATTACCGTCAGCACGGCGTTCTGTGCAGCCGTCATTGGCTTCGGCGTGGACTCAGGAGCGGACTGCTCCTCTTGGACGCCCTTACGGGTTTCTACATTCATTGGGTTCCTCTTTCCAATCGGGTTGTCCTGTGGACACACACGAGCGGCGCATGGCGGCGGGGCCGCGCGCTCGAAACCGCCGGCAGGAGTGGAGTGGTCAGACCCTGGAGGGAGGAGGGGAGCGTCCGAATTCCGTGAACGTGCAGCCGGCCTGTTCGCGCGCCTTGAAATCGGGCACGAGCAGGGCCGGGTTCCCGAGGCCTGGCAGCGTGGCCGGAGCGGCGCGGTGCACTCGGGAGAGCTTGCTTTGCGAGGCGGATCCGGCATCGAACTTCGACAACTCGCGGGCGCAGACGAAGGCGGGCACAGCGGCGAGCGTGCGTACGGCTTGCTCGGCAGCGCGGGTCAGCGGCGAACGAAGCGGATCCAGATCAGGGCCGGCGGGGCGCGCCGCTGCAATGCAAACGGAGAGCGCGGTCCAAAAGGCCACGTGCTTCGCTCGATTTGTGAATGTGAGTTTCAACTCAAACCCTGATCTTTCCAGTGTAGCGTGGCGTGCAACTCGTCCCTCACCAGTTCGCCGAAGAGAGTAGGGCTGCCTTCGCGCTGCAAGTGGGGCCAATCGTTCCAACTCCAGGCAGTCCAGCCGATCTCGAGGGAGCGGAGGTAGGCGGCGAGGGAGCGGCCCCATTCGAGATCGCGGTCTGTTCCGCCCCATTCGCCGGCGAAGACGGGGGCTTCAGCGGCAACGCGGCCGAAAGCTGCATGCCATCCGAGTTGCTTTGAAGGATAGACATGAGTGGACCACACGAGGTTTTCGCCGGGGAAGGGGATGCCGCGGAGATCGTAACCCCAATCGATGCCGGAGACGAAGATGAGGGAAGCGGGATGCACTTCGCGGATGGCGTCCACGAGGAGGCGGGCCCAATGCCGCCAATCCGCGGCAGTGACGTCGTGGGGTTCGTTGTAGATGTCGAACAGTACGGCGGGCTCGTCGCGATAGCGCCCGGCGAGGGAGAGCCACAGGCGGGGGGAATTGAAATCGGGGAGCGGGGCGATTCGTTGTATGGAGCCGTTGGGGTTGACGCCGTAGTCGTCATCGGGGCGGAGCCATTGGAGGTCGAGCAGGGTGTAGGCTCCGAAGTCCGCCGCCCAGCGCACAATGTCGTCGAGGGCGAGGCGATAGTCTTCCGAGTCGAGGGCCCATTGCTGGGTGAAGGGGACGCGGATGATGTTGGCTTTCCATTCCTCGACGATCTGACGGATTTCCTGACGGGTGGCGCGGACGCCGTATTCGAGGCCGGAGCGGTTGACTCCGCGGAGAAGAACGGGCTCTCCGGTGTCCTTGCGGACAATTCGGATGCCGGCGGCGGCCAGAGGCGGGAGGTGTGCGTTCATGCGGAATCGAGGGTGACGGTGGAATAGGGGGCGAGCGCGAGTTCCACGACGCCGCCCGCGGGCGCCAACGCCTCGGCGGGTTGCGCACGGAAGGCTTCCGGCGCTTCCGTTGCGCGCTTGACGCTGTAATGGTCCAGACGACGCAGGACGATCCGCTTCGCCGCGCCCGGCCAGGGGAAGCGGACCACTTGAGCCTCCGGGGTGAAGTTTGCCGTCATCAGCCGAACACGGTTTCCTTTGCGCAGAGCGAGGCCTTCGGCGAGGAGCGGGCGGCCGGCACGAACCGGGAGGATCTCGCCGCCGGCAAACTCGTTGACATCGGAGAGGACGTGATAGAGCGGGTAGACCTGACCGGGTGTTGAAGGGAAGAGATTGGGCCAGCGGGAGCCCGAGGGGCTTTCCATGACGCCGAGGGGACCTACGGCTTCGAAGAAGGTGACGCTCTGGGCGCCGCTTTCGGCGAGGTACTTGACGCTGCCGAGGGTCCAGGCCGCGCCGAAGAGGGATAACTGGCGGGGGTCGACCTGGGAGGGCAATTCATCGGGGTTTGGCGCGGCGGCAGCGCCGGTGGCGTTCGGATTGAAGCGCGGCTTGAAGGTGACCGGGGTGACGGCGATTGGCTTGCCCGAGGAGAACTGCCGGGCGGATTCGACGGTTTCGGCTTGTCCGGCGAGGTTTTCGACGAGGCTCGAGTCGTCGAAGGCGTGGACTTGCGGGTTGATGGAATAGCAGAGGAAATCGAGATGGGACATTTGGGGGCGGCCGCGATTGAGTTCGGCGAAGAAGGCGTTCGTGCCGCCGCCCACGGGTGCGCCGCGGAGGTGTTGTCGGGCGAGGTTCACCCATTTGGCGGAGGTGGATTTCTCCGCCTGGTGGTAGATGATCCAGCGCGCGACCTTCGACTTGCCGGCGGCCGAAGCCACCGACTTGAGATCCTGTTCGGCATTTGCGGAGAGGTGGACGGCGATTTCCAGGGGGATTTGGAGTTGAGGAATTCCCTCGCCGGGCTTCCAATCGACGCGCAGGTGCGCGGGTTGGAGGGCGTTCAGACGGTGGAGGGACTTTGCGTCGAGGGGATGGACGCCCAGGCCCAGACCGATCCTGGGGAGCGGTTTCGCCCGGGCAGTGTCCACTTCGAGGGTGAGTTCGTTGCGGCGAATGAAGAAGCGCTTCGGAGGGGCGGGGAGGTTTCCGCGCAGGGAGATGGTGACGCTCTGGGCAATGCGGGTCCCTTGCTTGACCTCGACGGGGAATGGCTTGGCGAGGGGGGTGCAGTAGGTTTTGTAGGAAGCGTCGGTCCAGTTGCGCTGATCTTCCATTTCGAACGTTTCGCCCTCGAAGGCGACTTCCGCGGTGATGCCGGGGGCGGGTTCGTGGGAGATGGAAACCATATCGAGGAATGGCTGGTCCGGGGAGACGAACTGGGGAAACTTACCGATTTCCTTGGCTCCGTTTCCGTGGATGACGGTGCAAAAGCGGCCGGCGCATTCCCTGATGGGGTGGAGGACGCAGAAGCCGATGCGGTTGCGGAGGAAGGTGGAGCGCGCTTCGCCTTCCATGCGGAACCGGACGCGGCTGGAGGCATCGCCGGTAATGAGGCCGCGCCAGACGAAGTCCATGGGAGGCTGCTTACATTCGACGTCGAAGCTGAGGCGGAATCCGCCGGCGGATTTTTCGAGTTGCAGGTTGCGGACCTGGGGGGTTACGGTGCCCCAATTGCGGTCGCGGACGGCGGCGTAGACGCCGCGAATGACTTCGGCGTCTGCGAAGCGGAGGGAGCGGAGGAAGGCGAGGGAGGGCTCGAAGATCATGGTCATCGGGCCCGCCGCCAACTCGAGTTGCTCGCCTGGAGGCAGGTCTCTCCCGTTGTACTCGCTCTGCCAGGCGGGCAGGGGAAGAGCTGCGAACGGTGCGGCTCCGAGGAGTTGGCGGCGGGTCCATCTCATGTATGGCTGCCTTTCCTGTAATTAAAGCTTCACGTGTGGAACCCTTTCGGCAGCCGGGGGCAGCGAAGGGAAATCGGTGTAGGGTTCGGTTTGATACCAGTAGCAGACGGAGAAGAAATTGTCGCCGCGGTCGTTGGCGTGGCCGTGCTCCATGGTGTGCTTGAGATAGCGGGTGAAGGTGACGGGGTTGTCGCCATGCCAGCGGTAGCAGCAATAGCGGCCTCCGGTGCGTTCGGGCATGATGATGCTGGGGGCTCCGTACATCATGTGTCCGAAGGGGACGGCTCCATCGCGTCCGCCGAAGTTCCAACTGCCGAGGAAGTAGTCTTCGGAGCCGGTGCCGATGATGATGGGTTTTGAATCGTCATCGACGAAGATCATGTCGTCGCCTTCGCCCATCCAGCCGTCGGCGTTGATGAGCACGCCAAGGGTGACGCCCATCAGATGGCCGCGGCCGCGCGTTTCGGCGTAGACGTAGTTCATTTTTCCGGCGGGGTTGAGCTTTTGCGGGCCGGGATAGACCTCGGGTTTGTTCGGGGAAGCCTGGCGGTATTGGGCGTGGAAGTAGAGGGCGTCGGGGGGAAGGGAGGAACACGTGAGGTAGTCAATGTTCGAATAAAAGGCATTGACGTCTTCTTTGCCCTCATTTGTCACGGCGATGCGCGCGGACTTGCGGAAGGGCATGGAGAAATAGCAGTTGAGGGACTTTCCTGGGGAACAGGCGAGGTACTCGGATTGATAGAGGAAGTACTCGCCGAGGTTGAGGCCGAAGAAGTCGCCTACAGGGGTTTCGACGCTGGGCTTGTTATTGCCGTCCCACCAGATGCGGAGGATGCACTCTTTCAGATGATTGCGGCCGCGTGCGGCGATGGTGAACCAGATGTGGGTAATGACGCCGGGTCCGCTGGCCTGGAACAATTCCTGGGTAGCTCCGGCGGGCACGTGAAAGAAATCGCGGTTGCCTCCGGTGCGGTCATGGCTCGATTGCTTGAGGGACTTGTAATTCTGGGCGCGGGCATAGAGGGGGAGGTAGTGAAAATCTCCTCCGGCGCGCTGTTGAGCCTGGGCGGCTGCCGGCGCTGCGGCGAAGCCAAGGGCCGAGGCGGCCCGCTGCAAAAATCCGCGTCTTCCGTTTGATGGTTGTGGCATAGTCTGGTTCTCCTGTGGCGCCGGATCAAATCGCAAAACTCGCACTCCGTGCCGCCTTCGCAATAAAATGGCTGGAAAGCTGTTGCATGATTCCAACAAGAGTTTATAGCATGCTCCTGCTGCCGGTATTTGCCGCTCCGGCAGCGGCGGTGGATTTCGCCACCCAGGTGCACCCGATATTGACGGCGCGCTGCGCGGGGTGCCACAGCGGAGACAAGGCGCAGGCGGGGCTGGTGGTGAATACGCGGGCGGAGTTGCTGCGCGGCGGGGCGAGCGGACCGGCGGTGGTAGCCGGCAACAGCAAGGCGAGCCTGCTGATGCAGCATGTGACGGGTGAGAAGGAACCGCGGATGCCGATGGGACGTGATCCGCTTCCCGCCGTCGAGATCGAGATATTGCGGCAGTGGATTGAGGAAGGCGCGAAGGGTCCGGCGGGAGTGGCTCGAGTGCGCTGGACGGCTCCGCTCGAGCCGCGGAAGCCTCCGCTTCCGGCCGGGGGAAATCCCGTGGACGCATTTCTGCGCACGGAGGGTGAGCCGGTGGGCGACAATGTGTTTCTCCGGCGGGCCTATCTTGATTTGTGGGGGCTTCTGCCGACGCCGCAGCAACTGGCGGCATTCGAGCGCGACCGGGATTCGCACAAGCGGGAAAAGCTGATTGATCACCTGTTGAAGAACAAGGAGAATTACGCGGCGCATTGGATGAGCTTCTGGGACGATGTATTGCGCAACGACGATGGGGTGGTGTACTACGGGGAGCGGAAGTCGATCACGCCGTGGCTTGGCAAGGCGCTCGAAGACAACATGCCGTACGACAAGTTCGTGGAGGCGCTGCTGAACCCGTCGAAGAAGGGCGATCCGGAGGGGTTCATATTGGGGGTGACGTGGCGGGGCGAGTTGCCGGCGGCGGAGCGGCCTCCCTTACAGGCGGCGCAGAACAGCGCGCAGGCTTTTCTGGGGATCAACCTGAAGTGCAACTCCTGCCATGACAGTTTCATCAGCAGTTGGAAGCTGAAGGATGCCTACGGGCTGGCGAGCTTCTTTTCGCCCGAGCCACTGGAACTGGTGCGGTGTGACGTGAAGATGGGGGAGATGGCGAAGCCGAAGTTCCTGTATCCGGAGCTTGGGGAAGCGAAGGGAGAGGGGACGCTCGAAGAGCGGCGGGCGGAAGCGGCGCGATTTTTCACGATGCCGGGAAACGGGCGGCTGCGCAGGACTCTGGTGAACCGGTATTGGAAGCTGCTGTTCGGGCGGGGGATTGTGGAGCCGGTGGATGACATGTCGGCCGAGCCGTTCGACGCCGATTTGCTGGACTGGCTGGCGAGCGATTTTGCGGATCACAACCACGATTTGAAGTACCTGTTGCGGGTGCTGATGACGTCGCGGGCGTATCAACTTCCGAGCGTGAACAGCGAACCGAAAGCGGGGGAGCGGTACACATTTCGCGGGCCGCAGAAGCGGCGTTTGACCGCGGAGGAGTTTGTGGACGCGATCGCATCGCTCACGGGGGAGTGGCGGTACAAGCCGGACAACAAGCCGGAGCCGACACGCTATGTGCGGGATTGGGAGTTGAAGTCGACTTCGCTAACGCGCGCCCTGGGGCGGCCGGTGCGGGACCAGGTGAGCACAGACCGGCTGACGCTGCCGACGACGCTTCAGGCTCTGGAGTTGGTGAACGGCCAGTATCTGGCGGAGTGGTTGCATGAAGGCGCGCGGCGTCTTGTGGAGCCGCCGCCGCCGCCGCCCGAGAATCTCTATGACAGCGGACTGATCCGGGGGAAGCCGGCGGAAGCGAAGGTGAAGATCGGGAAAGCGAAAAAGCTATGGCTGCTGGTGGAGAATGTCGACTCGTATGATCCGGCGCGGGTGATTCCGATGTGGCATGAGGCGGTGTTTGTGAAAGGCAACCACCGTACGCCGCTTGCGGAACTGATTCCCGGCACAGACCCGGAGAGGCTGAAACTGCCCTCGCGCATCGTGATTGATCTGACCGGAAAGAAATTCGACCGCTTCGAGGCGACGGTGCAGGTGGACAAATCGAGCACGACGCCGGACGTGGGTCCCGCCATCCGGTTTTTCGTGTTTGACCGGGAGCCGGACATGCGGCGCCTGGTTCGGATTGGGAAGGGGATGCCGGTTGCGGCTCCGCGGGAGCGGTTTACACCGGAGACGCTGGTGACGCGGTTGTACCGTCACGCGCTGCAGCGTGATCCCGCCGAGGCCGAGCGCCGTGTCGCGGCGGAGGTTCTTGGAGGAGAATTGAAGGTAGACGCCGTCGAGGATTTTCTGTGGATGATTCTACAGTTGCCGGAGTTCCAGTACATCAGGTAGAAGGCATGGAAGAAAAACAAATCGTCGAGTCTTTGTCGCGGCGCGGGTTTATCGGCGGCACGGGGTCCGCACTGTTGTCCGCGCTGGGCGGGGGCAACCCCAGTGTGATGTCCGGGGCCACCGGGCGGCCGGAGGCGAAGGCGGACACGCTGATTCTGCTGTGGATGGCGGGGGGCATGGCGCAGACGGAAACGTTCGATCCGAAGCGTTATACGCCGTATGAAAAGGGGCTCGAGTCGAATCGTGTTTTGAGCACATTTCCCGCGATTGATACGGCTGTGGACGACATCAAGCTCTCGAAGGGGCTGGAGGGCATCGCCTCGATCATGGACCGGTGCACGCTGGTGCGGACGTACCAGGCGGGGGACCTGGGGTTCATTCTGCACTCGAGGCACCAATTTCACTGGCACACGGGATACGCGCCGCCGCTGTCGGTAGCCGCGCCGCACATTGGCGCGGTGCTCTCGCGCACGCTGGGTCCGAAGCATCCGGACATGCCGGCGTTCATCGACATCGGGCAGAATCTCGATATCGGCGCGGAAAGCGACGGGTTGAAGGCATTCCACACGGCGGGGTTTCTCGGATCCGAGCACGGGCCGTTTTTCATTTCGGATCCGAAGGATGCGGCGGCGGCGGTGCAGCCACCGGCGCACATTACTCCGGCGCGATTCGAGCGGCGCCAGCAGATGTACCGCAAGCTGGTGGCGGCCAGTCCGGTGATGAAGGAAGGCAGCGACTACCAGCAGCAATCGCTGCTGCGCTCGATGGATAATGCCTACCGGCTGATGAGTTCGCCGGCCGCCAAGGCGTTCGACATCTCGCGGGAGCCGAAGGCGAGTTACGACAAGTACAATACGAGCCGCTTCGGGCTTGGATGCCTGCTGGCGCGGCGGCTGACGGAAGCCGGGGCGCGGTTCATCGAGATCACCACCGAGTACATTCCCTTCCGCCACTGGGACACGCACGAGAACGGGCATCAGCGGGCAATCGGCATGAAGCAGGAGGTGGACCAGCCGATCAAGCAACTGGTGCTGGACCTGGAGGAGCGGGGATTGCTCGAGCGGACGCTGATCGTGCTGGCGAGCGAATTCGGCCGGGACATGATCTTCGAGGGCAAGCCGGGCAAGGTGGTGAAGGACCAGGTGAAGCAGCCCGCCATTATCCAAGAGCCGAAGCATTACGGGATGCACCGCCATTTCACCGAGGCGGGGAGCGTGCTGCTGATCGGCGGGGGGATGAAGAAGGGGCATCTCTACGGAAAGACCGCGGACGAGCGTCCCTGCAAGGTGGTGGACAAGCCCGTCCACATCGAGGATCTCCATGCCACCATCTACCACGCGATGGGCATTCGGCCGGACCTTGCTTATGAGGTGGAGAAGCGTCCGTTCCATGTCACCAAGGACGGCAAAGGCAAGCCTATCCTGGACCTCTTTGCATGAGCTTCACAGACTTCCTCAATCTGAAAGTCATGGAACATTCGAGCGACGGCGTGACTATCGAGTGCCCGCTCGAGGGTTTCTATTTCAATCCGGACGGCTCGCTGCACGGAGGCATGATCGCCACGATCGCGGACGAGGCGGTGTGGTTCGCCATCGAGCATGTGACGGGGAGCAAGTTCCATTCGACGACGATTGAACTGAAAGTGAACTACCTGAGGCCGGTGGTGAACAGCGCGGTGGTCCATGCGCGGGCGAAGCTGGTGAAGGCCGGGAAGACGCTGTGCGTGGGGACGGTGGAACTGTGCGATGAGCGCGGGGCGCTGTGCGCCATCTCGACGGTGACATACATGTTGCTGGGAGAGAAGACCGAGGCGGCATGAGCGTGGAAGTTCGCCGCGCGGGCGGGGGCGCGGAGGTGGAGTGGTGCGTGCGGACGATGGCGGCGTCCGATCCGTGGATCACGCTGGGGATCGGGGAGGAACGATGCCGGAAGGCGGTGACGGCGGCGGACCGGGAGTTGTATGTGGCGGAGCGGGGCGGTGACTTGGCGGGGTTCCTGTTGTTGTGCCTGGCGGGGCCGTTTACGGGGTACATTCAGACGATCTGCGTGCATCCGGATTATCGCAATGAGGGGATCGGGCGGCGGCTGATCGCATATGCCGAGGAACGGATTTTTCGTGTTTCCCCGAATGTGTTTTTGTGTGTGTCGTCGTTCAACGGGGAGGCGCGGCGGCTGTATGAACGGCTGGGCTATGAACTGATTGGGGAGATGAAGGACTACCTCGTGCGGGGGCATGGGGAGCTACTGATGCGCAAGAGCAGGGGGCCGTGGAAGGAGTTTTGGGCGGAGTAGGGGCGGGGCGCCTACTTGTAAATGCTTCGCGCTATCCTTCGTACATGGCGATATTACAGCGGCTGCCTGCAGACGAGGCGCAGTTGGACGCTTTTTGCCGCCGGTGGAAGATCACGAAGTTGGAACTGTTCGGGTCCTCGCTGGTGGATCCTTCGCGCGCCCGGGATATCGATATTCTGGTCACCTTCGCTGCCGATGCCAGGTGGGGTCTGTTTGAGCATGAGCATATACAGAATGAACTCAGCGAATTGCTGGGACGCAGAGTGGACCTGGTCAGCCGGCGGGCGATTGAAGCGAGCGGGAACGCGATTCGACGAGACTCCATACTGAGCAGCGCTGTGCCCATCTATGTCTCCGGATAACAGGACGGACGCCGCAACGCTCAGCGATCTGGCGACAGCATGCCTCCGGGTGATGGACTTTACGCGTGACGCGAGCCGATCGGATCTTGACTCGAATGACCTGAACAATAAGAGGAGATCCCCCGGCTTTGCCGGGGTGGCAGTAGGAGTTTGACATTTCCGGGAGTCCACCGGGAAACTCCGGACGTGAGCAGCCAAAGCACACGCAAAGGAAAAACCCGATGGACGA
>WBZR01001985.1_pt2 | contig 16590 bp, 14 predicted proteins | sample 5204231 | NCBI WGS metagenome assembly WBZR01 (sample SAMN12412403, study PRJNA552823) | activated sludge metagenome | isolation source: activated sludge from anammox sidestream of wastewater treatment plant... | place: USA: Virginia | collected 2017-08 | reverse complement strand
GTAAGTAAGTTTATCAATATTAAACTTCCTTACAAGTTCATCATTAGCAATTGGCATCATTCGCTTACTGTAAAGTTCATAATATTCAAAAATCAATGCAGCAATATCAGCAGGTTCATCGGGTTCACAAATTCTCACAGCATCATAGTCGCGCAGCAGCTGCTTAGCAGCGCCATCGGGCACACAAGCAAGAATAGGTTTTTTTGCAGCAAAATACTCAGCAAGTCTGACCGGGGCAATTACTTCCTGCCCCTGCCCTTTACCAATCATAAACCACAAAACATCGCTTGCAAGCAGGTATTTTATTGATTCAATATGCTCAACATAACCAGGATTAATTACTACATCACTTATATTATTTTTCTGAATTAACTTAAGATTTTCTTTGCTTAATCCGCCTAAAATACAGACTTCAATTTTTCCCCGAATTTCAGGATTTTTTTGCAAAGCCATATTTAACCCTTCAAAAAAATATTTTGGAGTAACCAGATCAAAAAAATTACCTGCAAAGGTAAATCGCATTTTTGGTTTTTCGGGTAATTTTCCTTCAGATGCAATTGCAAAATCATCAGGGTCAAAGCCGTGATGAATAATATTAATATCATCGTGTTTTAAATAGTCATATTCATCAATAAGATATTCTTTAATTCTGCGGTTGGCAGTAATTATCTCATCAGTTACACGGATAACATCCTGCTCCATTTTCATATTTCTTAATTTTTGGAATCCCAAAGGGAAATATGAAGATGAAGAGTGCAGCCATGAATCCTGATAATCAATAACAAGCGGTATTTTAAATTTTTCTTTCAGTTCACGTGCAGCTAAAAAAGCGGTAAACGATGGACCGGTTGTATAAATTATCTCAATCTTATTGGATTCAATAATTTCTTTGCCAAGTTTAACGGCTTTTGCTATCCATGATTGATGTTCATCGGGCTGTTTTCTGTATCTTGAAAGATTTCTTTTTCTGATACGTTTACTTTCATTCGGAAGTTCCTTAAGTTTCCTCCCGGTTAATAAATTATTTGAACTTCCGCGGGTTCTGAAAATTTTAATACCAATATCTTCGGCTTCTTTAAGAAGACTCATATCTCTGAAAAAGTATGTTTTAGGAGTTGAAGTTAAGACTATTGGTTCCCAATCGTAATTTTTAAAATACTTACAAAATTTTAAAGGGCGCAAAACAGTTCCTTTGCCAAGAGGAGGAAAATCGTGTGTTATTACTAAAACTTTTTTCAAATAATATTATTTTTATTTATTAAAACTCAATGCAGAAAAATTATTGATTCAATTTCAAACAAATTCATTTTTAAATAATTTTCAATTTAAATTATTATCAGTTCTTTAGGTGATTTATTTAAAATTTCATATCCATTTTCAGTTATCAGGATATCATCTTCAATTCTAACCCCTCCCAGACCTTCAATATAAATTCCCGGCTCAATTGTTACAACTGTATTTGCAGGAATATTCAAATCCATTCTTTGGCTTACACTTGGTATTTCGTGAACTTCAATACCAAGTCCGTGTCCAAGTCCGTGTCCAAACTTACCTTTATAACCGGAATTATCAATATAATTACGTGCAATAAGGTCAAGCTGTTTTGTGTTAATATTTTCTTTAGCTGCTTCAATGGCAAGTATTTGTGCATTTAAAACAGTGCTGTATATTTTTTTCATTTCATCAGAAGGAGTTCCAACAGATATTGTTCTGGTGAGATCGCTGCAAAAGCCGTTATATATACAGCCAAAATCAAGAGTAACCATTTCACCCGAGTTAATTATTTTATCACTTGCAGCACCATGCGGAAGTGCGCCCCGCCAGCCGCTGGCAACTATGGGGTCAAATGAATCTTTTTCAGCACCGTGCAATTTATGGCGGTATGAAATTTCTGCTGAAATATCTTTTTCCTTCACTCCCGGTTTAATTATACCAAGAAGTTCATCAAAAACCCTGTCAGTAATTTCACATGCTTTCTTAATCATATCCAGCTCATCTTTAGTTTTAACCATTGTCAGCATTTCAATCCGATCTGAAACCGGTGTAAAATTTATTTCAGTGAATTTTTCGTTAAACTGATTAAGCTGGTGTACAGTTAGGTGAGCTGCTTCAAATCCAATATTTTTATATCCTTCAGCGGAAATAACTTCCTGAATACTTTCAGCAGGTGAAAAGTTAACAATAATTTCAAAATCTTTTACCTCTTCAGCAGACTGAGATTTATATCTGTAATCAGTAAAGAAATAATTTTTATTTTTTGAAATAATTAAATAAGCTGATGAACCTGAAAAACTGCTTAAATACCGGATGTTGGGTAAATGTGTAATGTAAAGAGCATCAAGATTTAATTCAGTAAGAATTTCTCTAATGTTATGTATTCTATTCATTTAGTAAAATTAATGCCAAAGCTGGATCTTAAATAAATTTGTAGTTTTCAGGCACAAACTTTAAAAATACTCAAATATTTTTAGTTAATCAATTCAAGTTTGGGGTAAAAAACTGAGTTTGAATTATAATGTATAATATCTAACGATAATTATAGTTAATAAAAATGCCCTCTTGTTTATATTCAAGAGGGCAAATTTTAAAGATTAGTTAATTTTAGAGACCAAGTTTATCTTTAGCCATATCAGCTAAAGAGCCAACATCACCTTTCAATAATCCGTCAAGCTGTCCGCCAATTCCGGGAATTTTATCTTTTAAAAATCCCATTACAGTATCAACAGCTCCTTTAGCCTGGTCTTGTGATATTCCTGTTTTTTCTGTTACCAAATTAATTAATTGTTCCATGTTTTACCTTCTTTCTATAGTTAAATAGTAATTAAAATCGTTTAAAAAATATACATAATACAAAATGAATATTAAAACACATATTACTTAAATAATAAAATGCAAATAGAGAAAAATATTCAGAACCAGCTTGATTTTTTCTTTCTTCTGGTACTGCCAATTCCAAGTACTCCAAGCAATCCTCTGGTAACTTCACGGGCAACAGTTCTGCCGACCTGTCTGGCAGTGGTACTTGTAAGAACTTTTTCTACAGTACTTTTTTCTTCTTTAACTGATTTTGTTTCAGTTTTTTCGGATGCTTTTTCTTCTTCAGCTTTTTGCTGCTCTGCTTTATGTTCTTCAATTTTTTTACTCAGAATCTCTAATGCACTTTCCCTGTTAATTTCTTCATTATACTTTGCTATGATTTTTGAACCTGCAATAATTTCATCAATTTCCTGAGGAGAAAGTACATCCATTCTTGAGCGGGGGGCACATAGCAGCGTAGCTGCAAGCGGAGTAGGATTTCCTTTTTCGCTAAGTACTGTAATTGCTGCCTCACCTATTCCAAGACTTGTAAGCAAATCATCAATCTGATAATATTTGCTCATTGGGTAATTTTCTGAAATAAGTTTAATATCTTTTCTGTCTTTTGCGGTAAATGCTCTTAATGCGTGCTGAACTTTCATTCCAAGTTGACTTAAAACAATATTAGGAATATCGGTTGGATTTTGCGTACAGAAAAATATTCCGATTCCTTTTGATCTGATAAGCTTAATTATACTTTCAATCTGACTTAACAAAGCATCACTTGCTTCATTAAACAAGAGGTGCGCTTCATCAATAAACATTACTAACTTTGGCTGATCAAGGTCACCTTCTTCAGGGAATGTTGAATAAATTTCAGCAAGCAGACTAAGCAGGAATGTTGAAAACAATTTAGGTTTTTGCTGCATATCAACAAGTCTAATAACCGAAATTATACCTTTGCCGTTGGGATCAAATCTAAGTAAGTCCTCAACCTCAAAAGATCTTTCACCAAAGAATTGGTTAGCACCTTGCTGTTCAAGCTCAACAATTTTACGCAGAATTATACCAAGTGAGCTTGAAGATACTTTGCCGTAAGATGCTTCAAATTCAGTTTTGCCGTCATCCTGAATGTACTGCAGAAGACTTTTCATATCGGCAAGGTCAAGTAAAGGAAGCTGTTTATCATCAGAATATTTGAATATTACCGAAACAAGACTTGACTGAGTTTCATTCAGCTCCAGCATTCTGGAAAAAAGTACGGGACCAAATTCAGATGTAGTAGCGCGAAGTTTTGTTCCCTTTTCATTTGATATAGTTAAGAATTCAACTGTAGTTCCTTCCGGCTGCCAAGGCAAACCAATTTTCTGCATACGTTCATCAACTTTGGGATTTGCAGTGCCGGGCTTAGCAATTCCGCTGAGATCACCTTTAATATCCATAACAACAACAGGTACACTTTTTGCAGCAAGCGACTCGGTAATAAGCTGCAGTGTTTTAGTTTTGCCTGTACCGGTTGCACCGGCAATCAATCCGTGCCTGTTCATAGTTTTAAGCGGCAGTTTTATGCAGGTGCCGGTTAAAACTTCCTTATCTAAAATTGCTGCACCAAGTGTTATTGTTTCACCTTTAAAAGTATAACCATCGTTTACAGATTGGATGAACTTTTCTTTTCTTTCGGAATCAGCCATAATTTAATATTTTGAAGATTTTAGATTTAAAAAATATCACCGCAATAAAAATATCAATTCAAGTGAAAATATAAATTCTTTGTTCATATTAAATATCATTTAATATTTCATTTATATGTCCCTGCACTTTAACCTTATCATATATCTTTTCAATTTTACCCTTTTCATTTATTACAAAGGTAGTTCTTACAACACCCATATATTTTCTGCCGTACATACTTTTTTCCATCCATACACCATAATTGTTCAACATTTTTTTTGATAAATCACTAAGAAGAGTAAACGGAAGATCATATTTATCTTTAAATTTCAGGTGGCTTTTTGTATCATCAGGTGAAACACCAATAACCACAGTATTTTTCCTGTCAAATTTTTTAATATTATCCCTGAAATCACACGCCTCCTGTGTACATCCGCTGGTCATATCTTTGGGGTAAAAGTACAGAATAACTTTTCTTCCCCTGAAATCTTTCAATGAAATTAGCTCACCATTATCAGCAATCAGACTGAAATCAGGTGCTTTATCACCAATTTTTAACATTTTTTAATATTGAAAAAGGAGCGTGAACTCTTTTGAAAATTTAAAAAATTTAACAATTATTATAAAGCTGCTGCAGCATTTTTAAGTGCTTCAAAGTTAACCTGAACACCCGGGTTTTCTGTAACTTCAACATATTTAATTACGCCATCTTTATCTATAAGATAAACAGCTCTTTGAGCAGTTTCTTTTTGTCCGTGGGCAAATTCAGGCTGAACAACATCATATTTTCTGATAGCTACTCTGTTAAAATCGCTCAGCAGCGGAATTTTAATTCCGTTTTTTTCAGCAAAAGCTTTTTGCACAAAAGTTCCGTCAACACTAATTCCCAAAACTTCTGCATTCATTCCCTGATAAGCGCTAAAGTTATCATTCATTGTACACATTTCGGTTGTGCAAACACCGGTAAATGCCTGGGGGAAAAACAGAAGAACAACATTTTTTCCTTTGTAATCTTTTAAAGAAATCTGAGAAAGCTCAGCTGATGGTGTGAATGATGGAAGTGTAAATTCAGGAGCATTAGCTCCAACTTTTAAAGCCATTTTAATCCTCTTTTCAAAACAAAGTATAGTTATACAATACTTCGTGATAATTAATTTTTAATATATATTAAAACTGTAAATTTTAATTTGTAAATTTTATTTTATATGTTAATTGCTTCACCGTAAGCATCAGCAGCAGCTTCCATAATAGCTTCTGCAAGTGTTGGATGAGCGTGTACAGTACGAACAATTTGCTCATAGGTAGCTTCTAGAGATTTGCCCAGAGTTATTTCAGCAATCAGTTCGCTTGCTTCATTTCCGCAGATATGCGCGCCAAGCAGCTCACCATATTTTGCATCAAAAATAAGTTTTACTAAACCGGCGGTTTCTCCAACAGCTCTTGCTTTTCCGCTTGCACTAAATGGGAATTTCCCTACTTTTACATCGTAACCAAGCTCTTTAGCTTTCTTTTCTGTCATACCAACAGAAGCAACCTGCGGCTGACAGAAAGTAACTGCAGGAATGCAGTTATAGTCAACATCGGGTACGCTATGTCCTGCAATTTTTTCAGCACAGTTAATACCTTCAGCGGCAGCAACATGAGCAAGCCAAGGCGGACCGTTTACATCACCTATTGCATAAATACCTTTAACATTAGTTTTATAATCTGAATCTACCTTTATAAATCCTTTTTCAAGCTGAACGCCTAACTCTTCAAGTCCAAAACCTTCAACATTTCCTGCAAAACCAACAGCTACCAAAGCAATATCCGATTCAATTTCAGCATTATTTTTTCCGCTTACTTTTGTAATTACTTTTTCAGTTTTACTATTTGGAGCAGTTTTTTCGACTGTGATATTTTCAACCTTAGTTGATGTCATTATATTGATTCCCATTTTTCTGTATTCTCTTCCAACAACATCACTCATTTCTTTATCTTCCAGTGGAAGCGGCTGCTCAAGCATTTCGACAACAGTAACTTTAGCACCAAAAGCATTCCAGAAATAAGCAAATTCCATACCAATAGCACCGGCACCAATTATAGTTACACTTTCGGGTGCTTTATCAAGGATGATACCTTCCATAAATGAAAGAACTTTTTTTCCGTCAACATTCATTCCGGGAAAAGAGCGGGCACGTGAACCGGTAGCAACTATTGTATGTTTAGCTGTAATTTCTTCGGTAATTTTATCACCGTTAAATACTTCAATCAAAGTTTCGTTAGCTGATTTTTTAAGTTTTCCGTAACCTGAAATTAAATTGATTTTATTTTTTTTCATAAGATACTGCACACCTTTTTCTGACTTATCAGCAATATCCCGGGATCTTTTAACAACTGCAGCAAAATCAAAATCAACACCTGTAGTTGAAATACCAAATTCTTTTGATTTTTTCATTAAATGCATAATTTCGGCAGCTTTTAACAAAGCTTTTGAAGGGATACATCCCCAATTAAGGCAAATTCCGCCTAATCTTGCAGTTTCAATCAATGCAGTTTTTAATCCAAGCTGCGATGCACGAATGGCAGCTGAATAACCGCCAACACCGCCGCCAAGTACAACAACATCAAATTCATTTTTTGCCATTTAATTTCCTGTTTCCTGTGGAAAAATTATATAAATACTTACATTTTTTTGTGAATGTACAAAAATAAGTAATAAAACTCATTTACTCAATGTAATAAATTTTCAATGGTTAAATCCCTTAACAACTCCAGTATATAATACAACCTAAAAAACAAATTAATTTATTGAATTGAAAATTAGTTAAAGTATTAAGATATTGAACAATATAAATTAACGAAAGGAGATTTAATGAAGTCATTATTTTTTATATTAATTTTCATTTTAGGTGTTTCACCGGCATTTTCTCAATCAACCAATATATATGATGAAAGCAATCCTCAACAGAGATATATAGAGGATAATTCAGATTTTGCAAAATTATGGAGGCAAACTCTTGTAGCACGTAAAAGCGGAAACATTCAGCTTTTTAATATGCTAAGAGACCGTTTAAAAAATGAATTCCCGCAAAAATTTTCCGGTACAACAAATGCTCAAAATTTTCCAACAGCTGTTATGGAAAGTAACATGCAGCCACCATTTACCGGAGACTGGGGTTCAGGTGATTATCTTGTTGTAAATTCTCCTGCATATTTACCACCTGCAAATAATACACAAGCAGGTCTTGATTTAGAAGTTGATTCACTTGGAAATAAATATGCAGCATATATTTCACAAAACAGAGATACACTAAGGGTAATGAAATCAACTGATCAGGGAGTATCCTGGGCTTACATTTTAAATGTTACTCCAGGAGGTACAAATAAATGGCATTCGTTTGATTTCTTTATTGCAGACTCATCTAACACATTTAAACTTGGATTTGCCGTAGTAAGAACATCTTCAAGTTCATCGTATGATGGTCAACTATATTGGATGGTAATTGATGCAAACGGAGGGGGATTTAAAGCAACGCAGATACTTTCAACTCCCTCAGGATTTGGTCATATTAATCCATCTATAGTTTGTGATAGCTATTACTGGTCTTACTCTTTAAATTATTGGTATGTTGCTTACCAGTTTGTTAATTCAGGTACCGGTGTTGGTACAGGATTAAGGGCTGCATTATCAATGGACAATGGAATCTCATGGGCTCAAGATACTGTTAGAAATTCATTTAACGATTTTAATCTGGATATTGATTACAGACACAATTCATACGATTCAATTTATGTTGTATATTGTAATGATTTGACACCTTCAAACCCAAATTTAAGACTTAACAGAATTTCACTTGGAAATTTTGGAACGTCAACAGGATGGACACAGTATAACGTTCAGGCATCAGCAGATCCAGAAGTTGATCCGGAAATTGCTGTAAACAGACAAACAAATGAAATGGCATGTATATGGACACAAACCACCGGCGGAGTTAAAAAAGTTAATTTTAATTACACACCTGAATCTGGTGCTTACTGGACACATTTAGGCTCTATAGCTAATTATTCAAACGATTGTGACCGCGGCAGAATTGATTGCAATGAACAGCAGGGTGCCTACAGAATTTCTTATGTATCTAAAGGTTCAAGTGCTGATACAGTAATTTATTGCTCTGCATTTACACTTCCTCCTACATCCAGAAGTGTTGTATCTGCTAATATTAATTCAAGTACAACAACTTCTCCTGATATTTCCGGATTCAAGATCAGTGCTGGAGCTTATGGAGGAGGTATTGTGTTTGTTGGTGCCGGTCAAAACAAAATATTCTACGATGGTTCAAATGTATCACCAACAGGAATATCAAGCAATGGAAACGAAATTCCCGGTACATTCAGCTTATTTCAGAATTATCCTAACCCGTTTAATCCTGAAACAAAGATAGATTTTGCATTACCAAAAAGTGCTTATGTTTCTATTGTTGTGTATAATGCAATAGGACAGCAAGTAACAAATATTATTTCGCAAAATTTTGAAGCAGGATATTATACTTATAGTTTTAATGCTGCAAGCTTAACAAGCGGAATATATTTTTATAAGATAACGGCAGGTGAGTTTACAGATACAAAGAAAATGGTTCTTATAAAATAAAGAAGCAGTTATTTTTTGCAGGTTATTTTTAAGCAGGTAAGTATTATTTTTAAAACAATAGCTTAATGCTTAAATATAAATTAAACCCTCTTTGAAATTTCAAAGGGGGTTTTTTTAAAATTTTAAATTAAGCTTCAAGCGGTACTCTTTGCCTTTAATGCCAGATTTAGTAAACTTATCATCACTCACATCAAAATCAAATAAGTGTGCATCAACGTATGCATCAACCAGATTTACAACATAAACAATAAGAAAATACCATACAAAATCATCACGCTGGTCACGGTAAAATTCACGCAGAGTTTTTAATGAAAGATCTCCTTCCGGTACAGAATCATTTTGAGATGAAGAATATCTATTACGGTAATCTTTATATAAATTATTATTTCTGAAGTATTCATATCCAAAATATCCAACCAAACCGCCTATTATAGGTATTTTCCAGTATGATTCATTATAAAACTGTCCTGCACCGGGCAGTAAAGCACTTAACAATACTGCAACAGAGGGAGATTTACGCATCCTGAATTTATTCAGTTTAATTTCTTTTTTTTCTTTAGCAGTAAAATTTGAATCTGTCTTAATAGTATCAGACGTGTTATTCAATGTAAATGAATTTACAGAACGGGAATAATTGTTCTGTTTATTTTCTTTAAGTTTTAGATAAGCATGGTTTTGTGAAAATAAAAAAGGCACAGTCATTATAAAAATAACTGTACCTGTAAAAAAATAAATAACACTTTTATTCATTAATCTAATTTAAGATTAAGAAAATATTACCGCAATATTATTTAGGCGGTTGATTATTGTTTGGCTGCTGCTGGTTATTTGGCTGCTGGTTATTTGGCTGTTGTTGATTAGGATCAGTCTGTTGTTGCTGCGGCTGCTGCATTTCGCCGGGAACATTGGGCTGAGGAAAGTTCTGCTGCCCTGAGTTTTGCTGAATAATACTTTCATTAGTACCGCCGCCTTTGTTAATAAGTACGTTTGTAACCAAAGAAAATAATAATAAAATTGCAGCAAGTATGCTTGTTAACTTAATTAAAAAGTCTGCAGTTCTTCTTACACCAAAGACCATAGAAGCATCTCCGCCTCCGCCTCCGCCAAAAGTACCGGCTAAACCGCCGCCTTTTGATGACTGTATTAGAACTACACCCATTAAAAGTATTGCTACTATTACAAGCAATATTATCAGAATACTTATCATTTTAATTCCTTAATATGTTAAATTAATTAAGAGGCGACGATCGGATTCGAACCGATGAATAAAAGTTTTGCAGACTTTCCCCTTAAGCCACTTGGGTACGTCGCCGTATTTACTGCAAAAAACAATATTTTAATAGCTAAAAAAGCCCTAAAATATTATTCAAGGCTTTAAACCTGAGCGGGAAACGAGACTCGAACTCGCGACTTCAACCTTGGCAAGGTTGCGCTCTACCAACTGAGCTATTCCCGCTTATAATAACTGCAATAATAGCATTTTTTGAAATATATTTCAAGGAATGGTATTATCCTATTAATTTTATTGCATAAAATAGTGTTAACTATTATATTCTAAAATTACAGGTGTAAATTTTGAATTTTTAGAACTTAAAATAGACTTTATAATAAATATAATTCTGCTTAAAATACTTAAAATTGCAAAATCAAATTCAGGATTTTATTCAATAAAACTAATATAAACAGCTATGAGTTTATTTTTTAAAGCACACGGAAGACCCTCAATTGGATTACTTTTAATCAGATTAACAGCAGGTACATACACTCTTTCATTGGGAATTATGCAGGCAAGTAATATTCAGGATTATATTAATAAAGTTAAAGCATTTAATTTTTTTAGTGAAAACACCGCATTTATATTTGGGTTTATTACACCATTTTTGCTGATAATATTTGGTGCTTTGTATATCATGGGATTTTTTACTCCTGTAACAAGTTTTTCACTTGCCTTTATATCTTTAGTAAAAATAGCATCACGCGGACTTTTTCCGACAGAAGGAATTCCGTTTAACAAAGATCTACTTTTCCTTATTTGTTTTTTAACCACACTATTTGCGGGAGCGGGAATTATCAGTTTTGATGCATTGCTTGACCGTAAAAAGAAAAAAGGACCAATACTTCCCAAAGAAACTAATGTTGTAACAGCTGAAGTTATTACCGAAGAAGCACCACAGGTAAATGAAGCGATTGAAGTAAAAGAAGAGATGGGGGTAAACGATAAAGAAGAGGCAAAAGATGAAAAGGAAGTTAAAGATGAAAAGGAAGTAAAAGATGAAAAGACCGATAATTAATTATCAATTAATGGTTTGAGTGCATACAACCGTTCAAGATTAATTTCTGCTATTAATAAGTTTAATAAACAGGAGTATTTTGAGTGCCATGAGATACTGGAAGATATTTGGTTTGATGTACATGATAACACAAAAGACCTTTACAGGGGATTACTGCACTTTGCAACGGCACTTTATCATTTAAATAAAAAAAATATCAGGGGAACTTTACTGCAACTGGAAAAAGCTATAGAGCGGCTTAAAGATTATAATAATTTTGTTAATGGAATAGATGTGCCAAAAGTCATAAAGCAAATTTTAAGTCTTAAAAAAAGGTTAAACAAAAAAGTTTTTCCTAAAAAATACCCTAAAATAAATATTACTTAATTAAATAACCATTCCGCCATCAACACATAGGATTTGACCTGTAATATAAGCAGCATTATCAGAACAAAGAAACATTACAGCTTCAGCAATATCTTTGCCTTCTCCAATACGTTTCATTGGAATTGTATTCAGGATGCCCTGTTTAACTGTATCATTAAGTTTGTTAGTCATATCTGTATCAATGTAACCGGGTGCAATACAGTTAACGTTTATGTTTCTAGAAGCAAGCTCTTTAGCAATTGATTTGGTAAAACCAATAACGGCAGCTTTAGAAGCAGCATAATTTGCCTGTCCTGCATTACCTGTAATTCCAACAACAGAGCTAATATTAACAATCTTCCCTTCTTTTTGAGAGATCATTTGACGGGAAACAGCTTTAGTAAAATTAAATACACCTTTGGCGTTTGTATTCATAACATTATCCCAATCTGCTTCGCTCATTCTCATAAGCAATCCGTCTTTTGTCATACCGGCATTATTTACAAGAATATCAACTCTACCATGCTCTTTAATAACGCTATCTGTAAAAACCTGCACTGCAGCGGTATCAGCAGCATCACACTGTGCATATTTTATTCCAATTGCATCAAAAGAATCGCTAATAATTGAATTTTTATAAGTAACTGTTACTTTTGCACCATTAGAGGCAAAACTTTCAGCAATTGATTTACCGATCCCTCTGGATCCGCCTGTTACAATTACAACTTTTCCTTTAAACATGTTAATACTTTTTAATTATTAATTAATGCAATATCATTTGCTTTATCAACGCCTTTAATGCTAACAGTGGGATCAATTCTTTTGATGAGTCCCTGCAGAACTTTACCCGGACCAAGCTCAATAAATTCCTTAGCTCCGTCCGATATCATATTCATAATGCTTTGCTGCCAAAGAACAGATGATGTGAGCTGTTTATAAAGTGACTCTCTGATGAATTCCGGATCAGAATCTTTAGTTATAGGCATAGCAGTTACATTTGTATAAACGGATATTTGAACTTTATTAAACTCAGTTGAACTAAGGGCAGTTTTAAAATCTTCTTTGGCAGATTCCATAAGCGGAGAGTGGAAAGCACCGTGAACCACAAGTTCTTTAGCTATTTTTGCACCGCGTTCTTTTGCAAGCATCATAGCCTTCTTAACACCTTCAACTGAGCCGGAAATTACAATTTGTCCGGGTGAATTATAGTTAGCAACCTGTACAATACCCATTTCAGATGCATCTCGGCAAAGGTTGGATATTTTAGCTGAATCAAGTCCAATAATAGCAGCCATTGTGCCCTTATTTTTTTCACCTGCCTGCTGCATAAGTTTTCCTCGAAGCTGAACGAGTTTTAAACCGTCTGTAAAACTTAAAGCACCTGCCAAAATTAAAGCTGTAAATTCACCCAAAGAATGACCTGCGGTAAATTGCGGTTTAATATTTTTTACAAGCCGGGCAGCTGCAACTGAGTGAACTACAATTGCGGGCTGAGTTATATATGTTTGTTTGAGTTTTTCTTCAGGTCCTGCAAAGCTAAGTGAGGCAATATCAATATCTAAGATTTCGTTAGCCTGATTATATAGTTCTGTAATTTCAGGATATTGTTCATATAAATCCTGCCCCATTCCAACATATTGGGAGCCTTGTCCCGGAAATACAAATGCTGTGTTCATATTTAGCAAAGATATATTTATCATAGAAAAGTTAAAAGTCAGAAAACAAAAAGTAACAGAATTTAACAACAATAAAATGAGAATTCTAAAGTATATATAATTTGGAGAAAATTATTATTTATTGAATGATAAATTATTTAAGCAATTTGAAAATGTTTTTAGAAAATGTAGATTTTTATAATATTTTATCATATAAAAGACTTAAAAATTATCCCGTATTTCAGTTATGGAAATATTATAATTTACTTTGTAAAACGCTAAAAATATCATTATTTTAGCAAAGTGTATTAAATAATAAATTATATTAATTATTAATTTACGTTAACATACAGGTAAAATTTTGATGAAATTAATATCATTATTGAGTGTTATATTAATAATGTCGGGTATCTCATATTCACAAATAGATAGCAGCCTGATTTTGGGTTTAACAAATAAAAACTCAACCGCATCTGTGTTTGATCTTAGTGATCCAAATGGCGTAAATATGGAAGTTAATTTATGGGGTTATATAAGATACCCCGGAAGATATATTGTTCCGGTAAATACCACATTTATTGATTTAATAAGCTTTTCAGGCGGTCCAACTGATGAATCTAATCTTGAAGAGATACGAATAATCAGAAAAACAGGCAGCGGCGAAAAACCAAGTTTAATAAAATTAAACTATGATGATATACTTTGGTCAGATAAATTATCCACTTCTCAAAAGATGAATCCAGTACTTCTTCCCGGTGATGTAATAGTTGTAATGAAAGAAAAAAGATATACATTCAGAGACGATCTTAGCATTTATTTACCAATATTAACTACACTTGTATCTATTACTACTTTTATAATTACACTTGCAAGAAATTAGCAAAAAATTAATTTAAGTTGAAATAAATTAATATCACAATATGGAATCACAACAAAATAATAAACAATTCAACACAATTGATTCTAATATTAAGTCATCACATAATATTAGATTCTATTTCAATTTAATTTTAAGCAATAAAGTACCAATTTTGTTAAGTATTTCAGTTGGGTTAATAGTTTCTTATTTTTATGCATATTCACAGGTAGATATTTATTCATCAGCATCTTCGTTACGACTTTCAAAACCAAAAGAAAATGTATTAGAAAACAAAATATTCAGTGATTTTGAGGGAGAACTGCCTGAGCGTTATATAAACAATGAAGTAGAAATTTTAAAATCGTATGCAATCAGAGAAAAAACAGCAAGCAGTCTGTTAGATTCATTCCAGGTACTTAAAGGCAAAATGCAGTTTTCTTTGCTTTCGGTTTCACCAGAAAACCAAATGGAGCAAAAAAACAAAAGCCAAATTGCATCAACTCTGCAAAAAGTAACAGAAATTTCACAAAAAAGAGGGTTAGATATTGTAAGTATAAAATCAGAAAGCCCCTCACCGCAGGAATCAGCACTCATTTGTAATTGCTATGCTGAGGCATACGCTGACTATTCTCTTAAATACAACAGAGGTCATTTAACCCTTAACCGGGAATTTTTAGAAAAACAGGTACAGGAAAAGTATAATGCTCTTCTTCAAACAGAAGACAAACTTACAAATTTTTTAAGAACAGAAAATGTTGTAGAGCTAAATGCACAGGCTCAATCAATAATAAGTTCACTCTCAGGGATTGAGGCAGATTTTAACAGAGCAAATATTGATGTTCAGTCAACAAACCGTGCATTAACTGATATTAAAACCGAGCTTGATAAACAGGATCCTAAAGCAACCGATTACTTTGAAAGCAAAATAACAGATCCTTATATTAATCAACTTCAAGAAGAAATTGCAAAATTAGAAATTCAGCGCGATTTAGCTAAAACAGGTAATGAAGAACTTTTAAAAAATTCAAAATCATTAAAAGATATTGATAACAGAATATCAATGTTAAAGAACAACCTTAATGAAAAACTAAATATTTTAAAAGATGGTGCAAACTCAAACACACCAGAAGAAACCAGAGTACTTTCAAGCAAATATTTTGAAACAAAAATATTAAATAATCAAAATAAAATCAGGCAAACGCTGTTAAAAAGCTATTTAAACAAGTATCAGGATAAATTTAATAAACTGCCGGCTCAATCAATTGAGTATGCAAATCTTGAACGTGAAAGAATGGCAAATGAAAAAGTATATTTAATGCTTTTAGAAAAATATCAGGAAGCATTAATTAACGAAGAATCTCAGCCAAATAACGTTAAGATAATTGATTTTGGTAAAGTTCCTAAAGCACCAACAAAACCAAACAGATTTTTAATTATAACTATTGGTTTATTAATTGGTCTTGGGTTAGGTTATGGTTTTGCTTTATTAAGAAATGTTCTTGATGTTTCAGTAAAATCACCTGAAGATCTTGAAAATATTGGTATTTCGCTTATCGGATGGGTTCCAACATTTATGCGGGAACCAAAATCCGGAAGACATGTTCACACAGAGCAAGAACTTGTACTTGCGTATCATTCAGACAGTGTTCCTGCAGAAGCATTCAGAACATTAAGAACAAGACTGCAATTTTCTAAACTTGAGCCGGAACCAATAAAGACAATTCTTATAACCAGTTCAATACCAAGAGAGGGAAAAACAATTATTTCAAGTAATCTGGCAGCAAGTTTTGCACTATCCAATAAAGTATTACTTCTTGACTGTGATTTTCGTAAACCCAGAATGCACAATATTTTCAATATGAAACGTTACCCCGGATTATGCGATTATCTTTTTGGCACAGTTCCGCTTGAAGATGCTGTTAGGGAAACTTCATTTCCTAATTTACACATTATGACATGCGGAACAATACCAACAAATCCGGCAGAGCTGATTGCTTCAAAACACATGCAGACATTTCTGAATATGATGAAGCCTAAATATGATTATATATTAATTGATTCTCCCCCATTGGCTACAGTTACAGATGCAGAACTGCTTTCAAGTTATGTTGACGGAACAGTTGTTGTAAGTTTAGCAAGCAAAACAAGGTTAGACCTGCTTGTAAACACAATAGATACATTGAACAAAATAAACGATACTTTTATTGGTGTTATACTTAATAATTTTGATTACCAGGCAACTTATGGCAGTTACTATAAATACTATTATTACTATTACGGTTCTGAAAAAGGTAAAGATTCAAACGGAGCAGCAAATGGGAGTACAACAAACGGAAATACAGG
>WBZR01002922.1_pt1 | contig 16594 bp, 14 predicted proteins | sample 5204231 | NCBI WGS metagenome assembly WBZR01 (sample SAMN12412403, study PRJNA552823) | activated sludge metagenome | isolation source: activated sludge from anammox sidestream of wastewater treatment plant... | place: USA: Virginia | collected 2017-08 | reverse complement strand
ATTTATCAATAAAACGATCAGGATATTCAATGGTGATGCATAAAAGCAGAAAAATCAGTCTTGGGTACCAAATTTATTATGTATTTTGAAACCTTTTGATATCATAAATTACCCTCGGTGAGAAATGAGGGTTAAGCCCGGCAGCATCGTTTTTTATGATGCAATTGTACTGCTTGGCACTGCCGGGATTAACCAAACAGAAAAGGAATTGCGGGTTATTGGCTATCGCATTGATAATAAAGTTACTGGGTTGCCACGAACCGGTTTGACCTCTCTGCGGAAGAAATCGCAACCGTCTATAAGCTCCGATGGAACATTGAAATCTTCTTTGGCTGGTGGAAACGGCATCTTAAAGTGTACCACCTTATCGCAAGAAGTGAACATGGTTTGATGGCACAAATACTCGGTGGTCTTATCACCTATCTGCTTCTTGCAATTTATTGTTACAACCACCATAAGGAGAAGGTGAGTATTAAAAGGGGCAGAAAGTTACGCATCAAAATTCAAAATGAAGCCCGCAATCTCGACTCTGGTCAACCAACTCCTGTCTGTCACCATGCAGATATTCACAATCTCAAAGAACAACAGGGACGCTCCTTCGCAATTCCCTAACCGGGCAATGCTGAGGCACATTGAAAAAATATTGAACGTACTGGAATCTCGTTCGACTGAGACCTCGTTGTGAGTCTTCGACGCGAGCTCAGACGAACGCTCACGACGAAGTTTTTGCCTTATTGCATGGACTCTTGTCTACTGGGTCAAACAGATGCGTATCTCTCTCTATCGTATCGAGGCAAGCTTCAACAAGATCCTTGAAACAAAACCCACTGCCTTCAATGAGTTCAAACTGGCTATTAACTCCCTGCTTGAATTCGCCTCAACAAACACTCTCTCAAAGAACGAAAATCTTGTACGTGACCATCACAACATCTCTTTTAAATGCAAAATCAAAAACCATCGAATGTATCCCGTGGTATTGTAAATTTCCGTCTATGTCTCAATCATCTCAACATTTGCTCGTGGGACAATAGCAGTGGAACCGTCAGAAAATTCAATTTCGAGAACCCGCACCGTAGCCTCGGTTTCTATTTTTTTTGGAGAAAAGGGGAGTGCCTTGATTTTGCCAAGTTTCCCAAAATATGGCACACGGATAACTCTTACCGTATCTCCAATTTCCATCCCCCTATCGACAGGCGTATCAATTGTTTTTCCGGAGGCCTTGCCGAAGTAAGGTATAATAATTTCAGGTCTTACCACACCCGCCCGAATCTGGGTGGCGCCATTAATCGAGGTTTTAGCGCCCGAACGGGATTTTAAAAGTTCGAAGGTTTTCTGGGCCATTTCTATCTGGCCAAAACCTTCGGTGATAATAAGCGTGATACCGATTTCCTCTGAGCCTGTGATGGCTACTCCTAAGTCGTATCCGAGGAGTTTTCTGAGGTCTTCGTCTCCAATGCCGCCAACAATGATGCCTTTGATGCCGGCCTTCTTTGCCCGGTTAACAGCATCATACTGGATAAAGGCGCCACCCACAATAATTTTATCTTTATGAGCGGGCAGTATGTGATCGGCAGTAAGCACTTCATCGGGTTTGTTAACAACAGTTACGAGTTCACCAACTGCTTCACCTCCCACGCCAAAGATGCCCTGAATAAAGGTTGCCGTGGTCTCCATAACCACTCCTTCTTTTTCCATAATCTCTGTGATAGTACCGTCAATATAAGCAAGCACCTGGATTGGTTTTGGCGGTTCACGCAAAAGGATTTGTCCCGTTATGGTGGATATGGTTTCGACCGTACCCGTAATCGGCGAGAGAAGGACGGTCTTTAACATCTTGATCCAGGGCTTTGTCTCGGCAATAATTTCATCCTTCCGGACAGTATCGCCTTCTTTCTTCAGCATGTATTCCCTGAGATCCTTTGGCTGGATACCTAACCGGTTCACGGCATTGATGGCTTGTACCTTGCCAGGCAAATAGGTTCTGGCCACCACGTCCTCTGCCTTCAGGGCATCGCCCTTTTTGACGATAACGTCGCCCAACAACGGCAAAATGCGATGACTTGTGACTTTTGTCCTCTCGGATACGCGTAAACCGGGTGTATATGCGTGAGTCATAGGTTATGGTTTAAGAGTTTGTCAAAGATTTATCTTCACATGAGAATTTATATCGGATAGGCGTCAATTGCCTTGGACCATAGATGTAGCTGTTCCACCCTTGAAGTCTTATCTTTTGCCAATGTTATGGGTCTTCCCCGGACATCAATGACGATACCTACCACCCCCCCAAAAACCTTCTTTCTCACAGGCCTTCCTCTCCCTTCACCGACATCAAAATTCTTGGCGGGCAAAATCTCGATTTCTGCTGTTTGATCGATTCCTAGCGGTACAACATACAAATCTCCGTATGAAAGAGTTCCTTCTATTCGTTTACCGCCAGGCATCGTTATCGTATATGAGATGCATTTTTCCCGGAGTTTCCCACTGCTCCCCTTCACGAGGGAAACACACGTACCCAGATGAATCAGGCAATCTTTTTCAAAAACCTCTGTGGATGCCTGTTCGTTAACCGTTGAAAGCACTCCCAGATGAGGCAACATGAAAATACTATCGACCGCAATTCGTGTGAAGCCTTCAGGCTGTAAGGCATCAATCATTATAAGCATCGACTGCGACCTGCGCGGCGCATTGGAGAGCACGCCTCCACTGCCCACCAGCAGGTCCAGCCTCAACATGTCTATTAATGTCTCGCCTGCAACCTCCTGTTTAAACGCCTCGGAGATGTCGCGTTCCCGATGGACACCTCTGAGCCCCACTGCCAGGGATTTGTGCTGTCCAAAAGATACTCTCAGGGCTTCACGGGATATAGCTTGCTCTATCTTCAGCTCTTCCAGTGTCTGGGGGATTGTCGTGGGTCGGATCATCTTATTCTTGATCCTGTTTCGGAGGTCGGGCTCATCGATGTCAAATGGTATCCATCTGAGGATGTTTTCAAGCCCTGCTTCGACTAACACATTGGAGATACTATAACTCATTCCGAGATTTGCACTCACGGTACGATTAAATATCCCGCCAAACACGGAAAAAATATTCGTCGTAGCGCCGCCGATGTCAATGCCGATTACATTGATGCCCTGTTTTCGTGCGATTGCCTGCATAATCAAGCCCTCCGCTGCCGGTGTGGGCATAATGGGCGCGCCTGTCCATGACATGAGTTTCCTGTAACCAGGGGCCTGCGCCATGACGTGTTCAAGGAAGAGTTTCTGGATTTCCTGTCGTGCCGGAACGAGATTTTCACGCTCAAGGGTTGGCCGGATATTTTCCGTAATGTGGAGTGAGGTTTTTTGGCCGAGAATGCCATTTATTTTTTCGCGGACGTCTTTATTGCCGGCATAGATAACGGGAAGTTGAAATGACATGCCAAGCCGGGGTTTTGGATTTGCTGACGCAATATATTCCGCCAATTCTACCACATGGGACACGGTGCCTCCATCGGTTCCTCCAGAAAGTAATATAATGTCTGGTCTTAGCTGGCGTATGAGATCGATCTTCTCATGGGGCAGACGTTTGTCATTGGAAGCAATAACGTCCATTACAATTGCGCCTGCTCCCAGTGCTGCACGCTGAGCGCTCTGGGCTGTCATTGTTTTTACAGCTCCTGCCACCATCATCTGCAATCCTCCGCCGGCGCTGCTTGTGGAGACATAGATGTCTACTCCCACATTTCCACGGGCAGGGGTGATGATCTTTTCGCCGTCTAATATTTTCCGGCCTGAGAGTTCTTCTACTTCAGCAAACGCATTCAAAACGCCGCGGGTTACATCCTCAAAAGGCGCTTCTACAGTGGTAGGCGCCCCTCCCCGGCATGTCTGCCGGTATGCCCCGTCTTTCTTTTCAATCAAAATGGCCTTGGTAGTAGTGCTGCCGCAGTCCGTGGCGATGATGACATCCAAATCATTTCCTTTTTTTGCAAAAAATTAACAGCAAAGGCGCAAGGTGTGCAAAGCTTCAAAAACAATTATTTTTGCTTTGGCTTTTGCTTTGCGCGATTTGCCTCTTTGGGGTAAATAGTTAGTTTTTCCAATTCTTCAATTATCATTTTAATACCTTCCCTCTTTTCTAGGATACCCTGGAATAGATCGTATTCTAAGGGCGTAAAGAAAAAGGTTAAAAATGGTCTGAAGAATACCATCATCTGACTTCCAATATAATTGAGTGGTTGCATACATTCAAGAAACAGCGCTGTTGGTATCGTCAGTTTCCTATTTTCAATTATGGTTATCAGTTTCATGACCACGGCTAACTCTTGCTCATTTAACGGCTTGTTTTCACATAACGTCCCCATACTAAATGCATGCTTGAACTCGCGTCGGATAGATTGCTTGTCTACCCTGGGAAGATATGAAAATATTTTTGATAATAAATTTTGTACGTACATAGCGCCCAAGAATCTTATCAAAGTAACAGCGTTATTGTCAAAAATAAAATAGTTTTCATTTCCATTACAACAGGATCGAATCCCTTTGAAAAAACTTGACAAGCAGGCATATGAAACTTATAATCCTAACGTGCCTGAAATTGAAGAATTAGAGCACAGAATTACAAGACTTGAGGTGTTTTACGAATACGTTCTGAAAGAAAAAAACTACTTAAATTGCCTCAGGGTTTGACCAGATATACGAAAAAACAGAACGTGATAAAACAGAGATACTTACAAAACCAGAAAAGGGCCGGCGAGAGATTGTTTATTGGATGGTGGGGTTTAAAGCGGGGCTTTTTAACACGTGTCATAAAACAGCCCTTTGGGCGACTCTGTCTTTTGCAGTAAGATGGTAATAGCTCCCCATTTTATAATATGAAAGGAGAAACGTTCATGCCATACAGGGCATGGTTTCAATGTATATCAGGATGCAGTGAAAAGTATGAGCTGAATGAGGTCATCTACCAGTGCAAAAAGTGCGGCGATTTGCTGGAGGTTAGGCATGATACAGAGAAACTCCGCAAGCACTCCCCTGAACATTGGAAGAGGCTATTCGACGAGCGGTACAGGCGCACCAGGTGGCCGTACGGGAGTTCTGTTTGGGGCAAGAAGGAATGGGTCTGCCCCAATGTCGCTGATGAGAATGTGGTTTCCTTGTATGAAGGGGGGAGCAATCTCTTCTGGGCGGAACGTTTGGGGAAAGAAATCGGCATTGCAGACCTATGGATCAAACAGTGCGGGAATGCCCATACCGGCTCTTTTAAAGATCTCGGAATGACGGTGCTCGTTTCTATGGTCAAACAGATGATTGCCGAGGGAAAAAATATTCCAGCGGTTGCATGCGCTTCCACCGGCGATACCTCGGCGGCTCTGGCATCATATTGCGCAGCTGCGGGTATCCTTGCCATTGTATTTCTGCCAAAGAACAAGGTATCTCATGCGCAGCTTATACAACCCATTGCCAACGGAGCTCTTACTTTATCACTTGATACGGATTTCGACGGATGTATGAAGCTGGTAAAGGAGATATGCAGTAAAAACAACATTTACCTGGCTAATTCCATGAATTCCCTCCGCATTGAGGGGCAAAAGACTGTAAGCATCGAAATAGTCCAGCAATTTGACTGGAAAGTGCCCGATGTTATAATTGTTCCCGGAGGAAATTTGGGTAACACAGCCGCACTGGGAAAGGGTTTCCTTATGATGAAGGAGTTGGGACTGATCGATAAACAACCTCGCATTGTTTGTGCACAGGCAGCCAAGGCCAATCCTCTCTATCTCAGTTATATGAACGGATTCAAAGAATTTAAACCGGTGAAGGCACAAAAGACCCTTGCTAATGCCATTCAGATAGGTGATCCTGTTAGCTATAAAAAGGCGATCCATGTGTTGAAGGCATTTCGGGGCGTTGTAGAGGAGGCTACCGAAGATGAATTGGCTAATGCCTCTGCGCAGGCAGATAGAACAGGGCTTTTTAGTTGTCCTCACACCGGGGTAGCTCTGGCGGTGTTAATAAAACTGGTGCAGAGGAAGGTGATCATGCCCGATGAAAAGGTCGTTGTCATTTCCACCGCTCATGGGTTAAAATTCCCCGAATTCAAGATCGATTATCATGAACAAAAACTGGAAGAAGTAACCTCGCGCTATGCCAATCTTCCGGTAGAGGTACCGCCTCAGTACGATGCCGTAAGGTCAGCTATCTACCAGAAGCTCGAACAAATACCTTAATTTAATATTCTGGTGCTGGCAATGAAATAGCCATTAGTATTTTCATTTCCCTTTTCACTGAACGCCTGTAAAAATTTTTCATTATTACTTTGAGAATTGGTTAGATTAAATTCCTTGACAAAAAACAGGTCGTATTTATAATAAATTTTTAATTGCTCCATCTTTATTTTAGAAAGGTTTTGTAGTTCGTAGGTAGAGAAAAGATTTATGAATTATTTTAAGACAACGATGCTACTCATTGGCCTGACTCTGTTACTTATCTGGGTGGGCAGTATGTTCGGCGGACGCCAGGGTGCAATTTATGCCTTCGCTATAGCAATGGGTATGAATTTTTTTAGTTACTGGTTTAGCGATAAGATCGTCCTGAAGATGTATGGGGCCAGGGAGGTTTCGGCACAGGAATCACCGGCCTACTATGAAATTGTCAGGGAATTAACTACGCGTGCAGGGCTCCCTATGCCGCGGATATATATCATCCCGACCAGTGCCTTGAATGCATTTGCAACGGGTCGAAATCCCAGTCATGCAGCCGTGGCAGCCACAGAAGGGATAATCAACTCTCTTAACCGCGAAGAACTTAAGGGTGTTTTAGGACATGAATTGTCCCATATTCGGAACAGGGATATCCTTATTTCTACTATTGTTGCAACGGTTGCCGGCGCTATTATGCTATTGGCTGATATGGCTCGTTGGGCAGCACTCTTTGGAGGTTATGGTGGCCGGGATGAAGAGGGAAACAGGGGTGGAGGTTTTGCGATGTTATTTTTAGCTATTTTAGCCCCTATTGCCGCGCTCATAATTCAGATGGCAATTTCCCGTTCACGGGAGTATGCAGCCGATCAGGGTGGTGCCCGTCTGACTGGGAATCCACTGGGATTGGCCAGCGCTCTTGAGAAATTACAACAAGCCTCCGTGGTTAGGCCCATGGATACAAATTCGGCTACGGCGCACCTTTTTATTGTGAACCCATTAAGCGGTCGTTCGTTCGCATCGATCTTTAGTACCCATCCGCCGATCGAAGAACGGATCAAGAGGCTTAGGGCAATGGTCTGAAAGAAAGTATTCGAAAGAGTAACGGCCGCCATGTCAACTATTCCTTGCCATGAAATCCACGTGACCTTTTTCGGATAGTGGTATAGTTTTGTTCCAGATGGCTGGTGTTCTCGTAATCAGGCAGTTTGAACGATTACCAGGAATTGAAGTGTGTTTTTACTAACGAGGGCAATTAACTTGGAGGAACATGAATGGTGCACTACACTTGCGATATGTGCGGCAGACCATTACTGACAGACGAAGACATTCGATATGTGGTTAAAATCGAGGTCTATACCGCATGTGACGCTATGGAGATGGATGATGACGAAATGGATGAAGAAATCTGGGAAATGGATGGGGAAAACGAGCGGCAGGACGGTGAGTCAGACCCCACAGAACCATCTGAAAATGGAGAATATAAGACCTTTCGTTTTGATTTGTGTACCAAGTGCCATAAAAAATATTTGCAAGATCCTTTATTTTTAAAGTTGTGGAACAGAACAAGATTCTCAGAAAACTAAAATTATTTCATCATTCTAATTCTTTCGAACATCAGTCTTTATTAATTGCTTACGTTTTATTTGAAAGGGAAGACGAAGCACACTGCTATGTCAAAAACAATCCATGGGAATGACAATAACAGAGAAGATCATTGCTGCACACTCAGGTCTCAAGGAAGTGCATCCGGGGCAATTCGTTTACGCAAATGTTGATATCTGTCTCGGCAACGACATTACTGCTCCGATTGCCATTGAAGAATTCGAAAAGACGGGGATCAAAAGAGTCTTTGATCCGGAAAAGATTGTCCTGATTCCCGACCATTTTACCCCGAGCAAAGATATCAAATCCGCACAACAGTCCAAGTCCCTCCGTGTCTTTGCTGAAAAACATCACCTGAAACATTACTTTGAGATTGGTCGGATGGGGATCGAACATGCCCTCCTTCCGGAGAAGGGGATTGTTGCGCCTGGTGACCTTGTTATTGGCGCCGATTCTCATACCTGTACCTATGGCGCGCTCGGTGCATTTTCAACAGGTGTCGGGAGCACGGACCTTGCCGCATGTTTTGCTACGGGAAATGTATGGCTCAAGGTACCTGAATCGATTAAATTTGTCTTTCACGGCAAGGTAAAAAATTGGACGTCCGGAAAGGACCTGATCCTCCACACGATCGGGAAGATCGGTGTGGATGGCGCCCTTTATAAGGCTATGGAATTTACCGGTAGTGCCATTGACCTTTTACCCATGGACGATCGTTTCACAATCTGCAACATGGCTATTGAGGCGGGGGCTAAGAGTGGCATCATTTCCCCCGATAAAAATACCGAGGATTATGTGAAAGACAGGGTAAAGAGAAAATATACGATGTATCATAGTGACCACGATTGTAACTATGCGAAGACATACGAATTCAATGCCGAGGAAATTTCCCCACGGGTGGCTCTTCCCAGTTTACCAGAAAATACAAAACCGGTGGAAGATGTTGCTGGCATCAAAATCGATCAGGTAGTCATCGGTTCCTGTACCAATGGGAGGATTTCCGACCTTCGGATAGCAGCGAGGATTCTCAAAGGGAAAAAGGTGCATCCTTCCATCAGACTCATAATTATACCAGCAACCCAGGATATTTATAGAGAGGCGTTACACGAGGGACTTATTGAAACTTTTATTGATGCCGAGGCGGTGGTTTCCACCCCAACATGCGGGCCGTGTCTTGGAGGGCATATGGGTATTCTGGCAGAAGGGGAACGAGCGCTGTCCACAACGAACCGCAATTTTGTCGGTCGCATGGGACATCCCAAGAGCGAGATATATCTCTGTAGCCCTGCCGTTGCAGCTGCATCTGCAATCACAGGAGTGATTACACCACCGGATGAGGTGGTAAAGAATTGAGTAACCCCATCGTTTGTGATTTCAGAAAAAACCGTTGTTTATGGCTGGAAGATTGCTTAGAAAATATTGAAAAGAAAAGGGTAGCGAATTAATTCGTTGCACTGTCAGTATGTTCAGATAAGGTAATAGATTATACTAGATTATAGAAAGAGCGAATAAAACCATGTCACACAAAAAATATATTGGCCTGGATATCGGTTCTGTCAGCATAAAGGCGGTGTTGATCAACGAACGCAAGGAAATCCTGGAAAACCACTACGTTCGTTCCCATGGTCAGCCCGTAGAGACATTCCTCCTTGTCTTGAGAGATATATTCAACCGAACGCATATTGATGATATTGATGGTATCGCTATCACGGGTTCTGGCGGAAAACTGATATCCGAATTAATGAACATTGCCTTCGTTAATGAGGTCGTTGCCCATAGCCAGGCAACAACAACCTTGCATCCGGAAGTGCGCACGATTATCGAAATTGGTGGTGAAGATTCGAAGCTCATGCTTATCGAAAAAGATGAGACTACGCAACAAACAAAGGTTTCTGATTTTTCGATGAATACCATGTGCGCAGCAGGTACGGGATCATTTTTAGACCAGCAGGCAACACGACTTGACGTCGCGATAGAAAAAGAATTTGGAGAAATGGCATTAAAATCCAAAAATCCGCCGCGTATTGCCGGTCGCTGCAGTGTGTTTGCCAAGACGGATATGATTCATCTGCAACAGGAAGGCACGCCGGTGCATGATATTGTAGCCGGACTCTGCTACGCTATGGCCAGGAATTTTAAAAGCAACATTGGAAAAGGAAAGGAGTTTTCCAAGCCCGTTGTCTTCCAGGGCGGTGTGGCAGCGAACATCGGCATGATTAAGGCGTTTGAGGATATTTTAGAGCTTAAGCAGGGCGAATTGATCATACCAGAATATTTTAATGTGATGGGGGCGATCGGTACAGTATTTACCCTTATGGATAAAGGTATCCATTCCCCCTTCCGTGGATTAAAAGAGGTTGAAGAATACCTGAAAAATCGCGGTGCAAAGGCATCAACCCTTGAGCCTCTTCAATCGAATAGCTATAAAATCATCGATAAAGTACACCCAATCGCTGGCGATGAAAAGATCGAGGCTTACGTTGGGGTTGATGTGGGATCGATCAGCACAAATATTGTTGTTATTGACAAACATAAAAATGTCCTGGCAAGACGCTACCTCATGACAGCAGGGAGACCGCTTGAGGCCGTAAAACAGGGTCTCTATGAGGCTGGACAGGAGGTCGGCGATAAAGTGATCGTTTGTGGAGCGGGAACGACAGGTTCCGGACGTTACTTAACAGGGGATTTTATCGGCGCCGATATTGCAAAGAATGAGATTACCGCCCATGCGACTGCAGCAGCACAGGTGGATAAAAATGTAGATACCATCTTTGAAATTGGCGGCCAGGACTCAAAATTTATACGCCTGGAAAACGGCGCCATTGTGGATTTCGCCATGAATAAAGTCTGTGCAGCCGGCACCGGTTCCTTTCTGGAAGAACAGGCAGAAAAGCTTAGTGTGAGTATTAAAGGGGATTTTAGCAATCGGGCGCTTTCGTCGTGCTGTCCCTCACACCTTGGTGAACGATGTACGGTCTTTATGGAGTCCGACCTTAATCATCATCAGCAGCGTGGCACATCCAAAGATGATTTGCTTGCAGGGCTAAGTTATTCAGTCGTGTTGAATTTCATCAACAGGGTCGTCGAGGATAGAAAGATTGGAAGTACCATCTTCTTCCAAGGGGGAGTTGCTGCCAATCGTGGTGTAAAGGCGGCCTTCGAAAAGGTAACGGGGAAAACAATCACTGTCCCCCCCCATCACGATATCATGGGGGCAATTGGTTCCGCGATTATTGCAATGGAAGAGCGGACATGGGAAAAATCCAGGTTTAAGGGGTTTGACCTCCGGAGCAAGCGATATGAACTGTCTTCCTTTGTTTGTAAGGATTGTTCGAATATCTGCGAGATCAGAAAGGTTACGATCGATGGAGAAAATCCGCTTCATTATGGAAGCCGGTGCGGCAAATTCGATGATGAAAGGTCTTTGAAAAAGGGGAAACATCTGCCCAGACTTTTCCGTGAACGAAAGGATGCGCTATTTAATACTTATAAGAAAAACAAGCCCGATCATCCGATTGGGGAAAAAATAGGAATACCGCAGGTATCTACCTTTCATGACCTTTATCCGATGTGGAAGGCATTCTTTGTCGAGTTGGGTTTTGATGTGGTAACCTCCTGCGATACCAATAAAGATGTTATCTATAATGGCGTAGAAGTAATTACCGCAGAGACCTGCTTTCCTATTAAAGTTGCACATGGGCATGTTATAGATATGCTAGACCGGGACATAGATTATCTGTTCCTGCCCAGCGTTATTAATTTAACGCACAGCAGCCCAAAACTCACTCACTCATATGCATGTCCTTACGTGCAATGCATACCCTATCTCGTCCGTTCCGGTATTGATTTTAAGGAAAAGACGCTTACTGTCCTCTCTCCCATCTTTCATTTTGAATACGGCGCGGAGTATGTAAATAAAACGCTTCGTCAAGTCGCACAGAATGTTGGGAAAACGGGAGAGGTTGTTGAAACAGCCATAAAGATGGCGCATAAGGCACAGCAGACTTTCAATGAAACCCTTACAACGCGCGGAAAAGAGATTCTTGAAAAGTTGGGGGAAAATGAAAAGGCATTTGTAATGATCAGCCGTTCCTATAATGGTTGTGATACCGGCATGAACCTTGGTTTGCCTGAAAAATTGCGTGATTTGGGAATACTGACCATCCCGCTTGATTTTTTGACCCTGGATATCGAAGAAATAGCCAACGATTATCCGAATATGTATTGGAAGACCGGACAAAAATTTCTTGCAGCGGCCAGGATTATTGCCAGAGATAAAAGACTCTATCCTTTATATATTACTAACTTTGGCTGCGGCCCTGACTCATTTATCAACAAGTTCTTTGCCAAGGAATTGGCAGGGAAACCCTGTCTAACTATAGAGATCGACGAGCACAGTTCTGATGTTGGAGCAATAACCCGATGCGAGGCATTTATTGATAGTCTTAAAAATGTTAAACTTTCCACTGAACGGAAAAAATTAAGAGACGATGTTCCTGTTCGAAACCTTACAGAGAAAAAGCGAACGATCTATATCCCGTATATGTGTGATCACGGCAGGATGATTGCTTCATCTATGAAGGCTAACGGTGTGCTGGCAGAGGCATTGCCAATGGCGAATAAGCAGTCAGTTGACATTGGGCGAAAATTTACTTCAGGGAAGGAATGTTACCCCTCAATTCTTACAACTGGGGATATTGTGAAGAAAGCCACAAGCCCGGACTTTGACCCAGAAGCCAGTGCCTTTTTTATGGCAACTGCATCCGGTCCTTGTCGGTTTGGTCAGTACAATAAATTTCATCGAATGGTGCTTGACGAACTCGGATTTCCTCATGTACCCATATACACGATGGATCAAGGCGAAAACTATGGCGAGGACACCAGAAGCCTCGGTACCCACTTCCGCAAGCTGGCATGGAATGGCATTATGTACATCGATCTCCTGCAAAAATTGCAGAGAGAGACGAGGCCATATGAATTAAAAAGGGGTGAAACCGATAACCTCTACGAAAATTGCGTGAGAAAGGCCGAGGTGGCGCTCGAAAACCGGCAAAGTTTGACAGATCACGCCCGGGAGGCCAATAATGCCTTTGCAAAAATAGCAGTAGACCGGAGTAAGCCCAGGCCTTTGATCGGTGTTATTGGTGAGACCTATGTCCGTTGCAACGAGTTTGCAAATAATTTCCTTGCAAGGAATATTGAACGACTGGGTGGTGAGGCATATATCTCGCCTTTTTCTGAATGGATTAATTATATTGCACACTGCCGCAGGGAATCGTGTCTCTTTGAAAAGGATTACAAGGGACTCCTTGTCGAAATCATTTCTGACATTGTCCAGCGATATGACGCTTATAAACTGACGAAGATTTTTAAAGGGAAAATTAGGCATTTTCCGCATGAAACACCAATTAAAGAACTCATCAGGAAGGGAAAGCCGTATATTGACGATTCCTACAAAGGCGACCCGGTGCTTAGCATGGGTAAGGCAATTGAGTACGTGGAGGAAGGATTTGACGGCATCATTAACGTGATTCCGTTTCACTGTATGCCCGGAACGGTGGTAAATGGTGTGCTTGAAAGGTTTCAGAAAGATTTTTATGGCACTCCTTGCCTGAAGTTGTCTTTTGATGGTCAGGAACAGACGAACGAGGAGACCCGGTTGGAGGCGTTTATGCATCAGGCGCATCAGAGGATGGAGGGCAGGTTAAATTCTAAAAAATCCGGCACAAGAAATCACAGGCAAAAAAACAAAGTAAGCAGTGGACAGTTGGCAGTGGGCAGATGATGACCTGGTTTGCTTGCCACCAAACAGAGTTTGGGGGGCGAGTTAAACAACGTAAATAGTATCACATTGTAAAATCAAAAAACAAAAATAAAAATATAAAGTGAATAATATTTCAGGATTCAAAGCCGGGGAGCGCCGCACGTACCCTGGCAGATTAATGAGGCACTGATGAAGGGTAAATGTTGGAAGTTTGGAGATAATGTCAATACGGATGAGATTATTCCGGCGCGGTATCTAAATACAACCGATACCAAAGAGCTGGCTGCTCATTGCATGGAAGATGCCGACCCAAATTTCATGAAAAAAGCCAAGCCTGGTGACGCTATTGTAGCGGGAGAAAATTTTGGGTGCGGTTCTTCACGGGAGCATGCACCGATTGCCATCAAGGCTGCTGGGATATCATGCGTGATAGCAAAATCGTTTGCCCGAATCTTCTTTCGAAATGCCATTAATATTGGTCTGCCGATTTTCGAGTGTCCGGAGGCAGCAGGGCAAATCCGGGAAGGCGATGAAATAGAAGTTAACCTCATTGCCGGCGAAATCGTGGATCACACGTCAAAAAAAAGATTCAAATTTGAGCCATTTCCCCGAGAGATGCAGGAAATTATTCAAGCTGGGGGATTGATGAATTTTGTAAAAAAGAAGATGCGCTCTGTATAAATCCCAGATCGCGAATACAAATTCCAAATAAAATCCAATGGGCAAAATTTCTAAAACAAAGTCAGTTTGAAATTTGGGATGCTAGAATTTTGGATTTGTTTATAATTTGGAGTATGCGCTCCGGGATTTTTCTGTAACTGAACATTTTTCTTCATTTCGTCCATCAACAACAGCCATGCAAACCTTAGAAATCAAAAAAGATATTCATTGGGTTGGAGCATTAAATGCCACGCTCAGGGTATTTGATGTGGTGTTTCAAACGCGATTCGGGACGACGTACAATTCTTATCTCATCCAGGCAGAGAAACCCACTCTTATTGATTGTGTTCACGAGAAGTTTGCCCAGGAATATCTGGAAAAACTCCGTTCGTTAATAAACCTTAAAGACATATGTTACATTGTGATGAATCACACAGAAATGGATCATTCGGGTGCGTTACCCTTTCTTTTGAAAGAGGCTCCGAACGCCCAAATCCTATCCACGAAGACAGCGTCCCTTTTCCTGAAAAATATCCTTCGCACAGAAGTGAAAGGGAAGGCGGTTGAAGATGGCGAGTGTATCAGTCTTGGCAATAAGCAATTAAAATTTATTCATGCGCCATACTGGCATTGGCCGGATACCATGTTTACGTATCTGGAAGAAGACCATGTACTATTCCCCTGCGATGGTTTTGCTACCCATTTTTGCGATGAACGACTTTTTAACGATCGGGTTGATGCCTTTTTTGAAGAGTTTCAATATTATTTTGAGCACGTTATGGGGCCTTATAGAAAGAAGATACTTGAGGCAATTGAAAAGATCAGGAATCTGGATATCCGGTTAATTGCACCAGCTCACGGACCCATCCTTCGGACCGATCCGTGGAAATATATTACTGCATATAAAGAATGGAGCATACCCAGGAAAGACCCCAGCAAAAAACTCATATTAGTCGTTTATGCATCCATGTACGGAAACACAAAAAAGATGGCGGAGGCAGTGGCCAAGGGGGCGTCTACGATAAATACCGAGGTCAAACTGTATGATGCTACTAACGTATCGACTGAGCTTATGCGATGTGATCTGGAATCTGCCGATGGTATTCTGTTGGGATCGCCGACTCTTAATGGCGATGCGTTAAAGCCTTTATGGGATATCATGGGTGTTCTGTTTAGTGTAAACATCAAAATGAAAAAATGTGCAACCTTTGGCACTTATGGCTGGAGTGGAGAGGCAACGCGGCTCATGGAAGACCGATTGAAAGGCCTCAAACTCACGGTTGTCCAATCTCCGCTAAAGGTTCTTCTTGTCCCCGCGGAGGAAGATCTGAAAAAGTGTTCTATATTTGGGTATGACTTCGCCCAATCCCTTTAGAGACCCCCGTCGGCGTCTCTGCCGTGATGTTGCCGACTCCGTGCCAGCATATAGAGAAATTGCTGTGCGTATCCCGCATACCTGCCAAAATATTCAATCCCAAAGGCTTGTAGTTGCCGATCCGGCACCTTCTCATTTTTGAAATACAGCGATTGAAGAATTTTCTTCATCCAGGTATCGATAGGAAATGCCTGAGTAAAACCCAGGGAAAATAACAAGATACAGTCGGCAACCTTATCCCCAATCCCCGGGATGTTTTTCAGCGCCTTCTTTGCCTCGGTATAGGAAAGTTTTTTTAACGATAGCAAAAAGGCCTCACTCACCAGATCGTTGGCGGTTTTAATATATTTTGCCCGGAAACCTGTTTTTGCTCGCACAATCTGTTTATAGTCATTCAAATCACCGGGATTTGGAAACGAAAACCCCGACAGTCCATCAACCACAATCCTTTTTCCAAAGGATTGTGACAACAATTCGAGATTTAATTTGATCTTGGGGATATTAGCAGCCGAGGAACAGAGAAAAGATATAAGGCATTCCCACGGATCCTGTCGTACAATACGCAAACCGTGGTATCTCCTGATTGCCTCGTGAATATGCGGATCCTTGTTTATTTCCGATAGTATGGTGGAATACGATTCATCAAGGGCAAAGTAATTTGCCAGAAATTTCTGGTCGACACCCTGAAATTCCACATAGTTGGCAGACTGTCTGACTCGAAAGATGCGGTCCTTTACTGTAACTAAATACCAATCGTCTCTTTTTGATACTCGAAACAATTGTCCGCACAAAAGTGTGGATTCCAGGTCGAAGTCTTTTACTCTGATTTTGGGCAAGGTGTATCCTCGGGTATTGAAAAATAATTTCCTCATGAAAAGTGTAGCACATTCAGCATTGTCCGGTTAGGGAATTGCGAAAGAGCGTCCCTGTTGTTCTTTGAGATTGTGAATATCTGCCTGGTGGCAGACAGGAGTTGATAGACCAGAGTCAAGATTGCGGGCTTCATTTTGAATTT
>WBZR01002921.1_pt1 | contig 16602 bp, 23 predicted proteins | sample 5204231 | NCBI WGS metagenome assembly WBZR01 (sample SAMN12412403, study PRJNA552823) | activated sludge metagenome | isolation source: activated sludge from anammox sidestream of wastewater treatment plant... | place: USA: Virginia | collected 2017-08 | reverse complement strand
CTTGGCAGCGTAGCCGTGAGTGCTCATCTCGGTCAGATCCGTCTCGGCTGAGGCGTCTGCCAGAGTATGGTTGTTGACGTACAGCTTCAGAGTCTGGTTGCCAGGCGTCACCGCTCCCAGCATGAACTCCAGGTCGGTTTTTTCAGCTGCCGAAGGAACGACGATCGTCATGGTGTTCTCCTTTCAGTTCAAAAGTACCGCTTAAACAACATTATACGCCAGTCTCACTAGAGCCTGTTAGATTACGAAGTCGTCCGCAACCAGCGGGTTCGCCGCCCCGTCTCGTGCTACGACGACGATCGCACGATGCCCGTTCTTCTCGACCAGCCCGACACAGGCCCGCTCGTACTTCTCGATAGCTATCTGGTCGTCTGTCACTTGCTCCATCGCTCCGCCCTTACCCCGGCGGAGCCCACCCGTAGACAGCCAGACTACCTCTTCGCCGCCAGGCAGTTTCAGCGCCGCTCCTTCCACCGCCTGATCGTCTTCCAGCACGATCAGATCGACATCCTTGGTTCCTGCTCCAGGCAGGAAATACGTTCTGTCCGCACCGATGTAGAGCCCTTCCTTCACGCCCTTAACCAGCGTAATGCGTGCCGGGAACATGAAGAAGTTTGCTGCGCGGTTCATCAGCCCGTAGCGCAGCGGCTCGGTGTACCAGAGTACGTTGCCGCTCGCCGAGTACATACGACCGTTGTTATGTTCGATGAGCTGCCCCGGCGGCAGCGGCTCCAAGAACTGCGTGCGCAGCAGCGCGCCGTTCGCAAAGAAGCCCGTCAGCGACCACGCAGTTGTGCCAGCCGGTACGTCGACCTGCGCGTAGAAATCCTTGCCGTCCACGTTCGTCACGTACAGGCGCGTAGCTACGACGCGGCTGTCACTTGATTGCGGGATCGAAGTGAGACGTAACGATGGTGTCTCGCCGCAGAGCGCGACGCTGCCCACCGGACTGCCACTCTCTTCGCCAGTCGCCGTGACAAACGTACAGGTCACAGAGTAACGGTAGTCTCCGCTCGTCGCAGGCGTGCAGACAGGCGCGTAGGCTGGCGCCGCCACGCCCCACGGTTCGTACACATAGCCGACCAGCTTGCCGTTAATCGCCTCGTTCGAAAAATACAGTTCACCGTTCAACGCCACCCAGGACAGCGGCGCCGCGAGCCTGGAGTCGGAGAGTACGGTCGTCGGAACATGGTTCGCGTCACCTACCTTGAGCGCGGAAGACGTGGCCCATACCAGCCTGCTACCATCCGTGAAGAGGCTGTGCGCTCCGACATCGGCGCGTACCTGTCTACGACCAGGGCGCAACCGCGGCTTACCGGAGCTGAGAATATCGACATTCAACGCATCGCGTAGCACAGCAGCTTCGGGCTTACGAGACAGGTCATGACTCGCGGAGCGGTTGTCCATGCCTGCTGGCCAGCTGCGGTAGATGACGTTAGTCATGGTGTGCACCGGCCAGCACGCGGCCCATCGCCGTACTGCTCGAATAGAGCGTCTCGCCGTTTTCAGCCTGGCGCAGCATGTCGGAGCCAAGCTCGTGGTCTGCCAGTCGGTTATTCACGCCCTTGACGAAGGGGCCGAAGCTTACTGGGGCTTCCTTGCTCATGTCCTATCCACCACTACCACGCCTTGCCGACCACTCTCTATCACCGCTGTAGTTATCCGTTCAGCGACAGCGACGGCGCAGGACGGCTCCAGGACGACGGCAGTCCGCTCATCGAGCCTCGCGACGACGCTGACTTCCTGCTCGCGCAGGACTGCGACTTCGCTATCTTGTCCGCTCATCTGGCGCCTTTCTGACGAAGATTTCATTAGATTGTATCAGAACGAACTTCGCGCGCAGCAAGTCGATTCGCCGCCCTACGGCTTCGAGCAGCCAGCCATACCAGCGTCCGCTCGTGCCGCCGCTCCACTTGCCCATCCAGCTCATGTGGCGTCCCGCCCAGTCACTGTCCGCGTGCCTCCTGCGTAGGTGGCTGTCACTCGGTTCTTCGTGCCGTCCACCGACTTAAATACAGGCGCCGCCCCTTCCAGGTCAGTCGCACTACCCTGTACGACCGCCGCGATAAGACGCAGGATCTCCGCTGCCGTGTAGCCCGACTCAATCACTTCCGTCCACGGATTTGCAGCCGAACCCGCATCATTCAGCTTCTCTCCCATCGTGCCGGGATCGTTGTTTGTCGCTGCCGGCGCGCTCCACACAGCGCGCGCTATTCCGTCCGGCGTCATGCCCGACTCGATAGTAGTACCCGTCATGTAGCCGAGGCCCATGATCTCGGCACTGCCGCTGATACTGACCGTCGCTTCCCCAACGAGCGAAGCGATCGCACCAAGCGCCGCGCTACCATCGATACTGATGGTGGTGCTTCCGTCGCCAGTGATCACACCGAGCACGTCCGCCGCGCCATCGACACTGATGGTGGCTGCGCCCGACGCGCCGACAATGAGGCCGCCGACTGCAGCGCCGTCGATGCTGACAGTCGTAGTGCCTGTACGCGGAAAACCCATCTCGGCACTCGCCGCGCCGCTGACACTGATGTCGGTGCGGCGATAGCTGCTGATGCCACCGCCTTCTCTCGCCATGAGCCACGCAACCGGCGGGCGGACCCCCTGCGGCACGGAGGCTTGCGGGTTGCTGATGCCGCTGCCGATCAGCATATTGCGGCGCATCGCCGTCAGGTTGTAGCTGGCCGGAATGCACGAAGCGTTGCAGCCGTCGATAGCCGTCGTGGCGGTGGTAATCCGCCCCATGAGGTTATGCCGGAAGCCGTTGCCTAGCAGGCCCATTACTCCCCCTCGGACGGCGGCTCAGAGCCCGCGGATGCTGCGGCCTCTTCGGCGCAGATCTGGCGCTGAACATCGGCAACCAATGCAGCCAAGGTAAACGGGTTGCCCCGCCACTGCGCAAAATCATTCACGATGTCGAGGATACGCTTGCCCATCTTAGCCGCCCCAGCCGTACTGCCCCGCCGCGTAGAACGTGCCGCCAGAAGTCGTCGCGCCCGTGTTGAACACGAGGAACTGGATGTTCGCTCCGTCCTTGATCTGCGGATAGCTCGGAATGGTGTTCACATAGTCGAACAGGTTGAACAGTCCTGTTGCCGGCACCGGAATCGGCAGCGCAGCCAACGGCTTGCAAAGACCTATGATCACTGAGCCGGAGGCGTGTGCGGTGCCGCCCCATGTCAGCGATTCGATGTCCTTGATGCCGACATCGTTTCCCTGCAGCGGCAGGAACGGACCGTACTTGTTGGCTGCGTTGCCACTGTTGAGGATCGTGCCGGAAGTCGCCGAGGCAGTCGACACACAACCGGAAGTGGTCACGCGCCCGGTAGTGCCGCCTGTATTTGTGTACGTAAGTTGCATCGTCGGGGCGTTCGCGCCCATCGCGGCGTAGGCGCCTACGAATGCTCGCAGCCCGACGCCGTCAGCGTAGCGATCCACCTTTGCCATCGTGTTACTGATCGCCGTCATGGTCACGGTTTTTGCACCCGTCGTGCTGACGTTGGTCGTGGTCAGTTTGACGTAGCCGACCAGGTCGATTGGATAAACGAACCAGGGCGCTCCGGCCGCTGCGACGATGCTGCCGCCGGCAGCGATCAAGTGCTTGGTAGCCGTCGACACATCGCCGCCGTGCTGGATCGCGCCTTCCGACCAGGTATCGTCGGTCGCCGTAAAGGTCAGCTCAGTCCCGCCAAACGTCGCTGCGGCCGGCGTTCCGGCAGCGTGGATCAAGTGCTGCCAGTGCCCGGCTGTGCCTGCGGCAGGGAAGTTCTTTTGATAGATGAATCCGCCAGATTTACCGTTGTTGGTCATCTGGTTCGTCATGTCGTCTTGCGAAGTCCACCCCATGTCATCCGCTCCATTGCGTCGTCAGGACGCCCGTAAGAATTGAAGATGCCAGCGAACCGGCGTGGCCCCGCCCGACCACGCCCAACACGGCGCCCTGCTTCACCTCGTTAATCGGCATGTGGATCAGCGCTTCCATGTGCGTCGCCGCGCCGTAGCTTTCGAGGTTGCCCGAGGTCGTGCGCCGGCACTCCTGCGTGGCCTGCGTGTGAAAGATCGGTCGCACGATGACGATGGCCATCAGTCCGCCGCCAGCGCCGGTGAAGGTCACGGACTCGGCCGAGCGTACCGCGCTGTCGCCGCCTTGCAGACCGACGAACGGCAGCGAACCGGCGACCGCGCTGGTGTTGGAGGTGACAATCACACCGCCCCCGCCGACTGCCTTGGTATAAGTGACTCGCGTCGTGCGTCCAGCCACGCCATCTTGATTGGTGTAGCTGATCGTGAAGGTGCCGACCGTGGAGGACGCCGACTGCGCAACGCACATGATCTGCCCGCCCTCGGTCTCATAGCGCGGCAGCGTCACGGTCTGGATCAAGTCCTGCTGCTCGCCAATGGCGTCGGTGTCGATGAACGGGTAGTACATCAGATAGTCGCAGACCAGCAGGCGCTGGTTCTGATTGGTCGTGTTTGTCGCCGAACTGGCGGCGGTCATCACACAGAAATCCTTGACGTACTGCGACGCTCCGACATCGCGCAGATGGATACCCTTGTTCGCCTCGACGTGCGCGGCTTCCAGTGGCGAGCTTGCGTAGAAGTTCGCCACCGGGTTGCCGGCGAAGTAAGTGTAATCGACGAAGTCGTTCGCCACCGTCGCCGCACTCGCCACCTGTTTACGGAAGGTAGTAACGTGGAATCGGCCCGCATCCATGCAGGCCGCCCACTCGCGAGTGCCATTGAACCCCATGATTACTCGGCGTTGATGGTCAAGCCACCGGCTTCGACCTGCGGGCGAATGTTGAGCGAGATCGGCAGGTCGTCGTTCAGCGGAATGATGATCGCCATGTTGATCGACCCGCTTACGGTATCGACCCACACCGCATGTGTGGCAGTTTGCGTGGCCCCGCCATCGGTGCGCTTGCCCCACTGCAGCAGGTTTGCGTTCGAGCGCGTGGCACCGCTGCCGCTCCATGCTCCGGCCTTGGTGATAGAGATACGGGCGTACCCAGTGTAGGTACACTCGTTTGCCAGAGGATCGGCTTCATCCACTGTCACCCCCGTAACAAGGGCGAGGTAGCCCGCGGCGTTCGCCCGCCAGGCGGGATCGGTGCCGCTCAGAACCCAATCGAGCGCGGCAGATTCAAGTGCGTTGGACATCGACATGATTTGCTCCTTACGTTGTCACTTCCTGTTCCACCGCCACTGCGCCGCTGTCCAGCAGCGTCACGACTGGCGTAGCATCCGCGCTCACCATCTCCAGGTCATAGACGCCCTTTTTCCAGGTATAGGCAGCGGTGTCCGTCGCCGAGAGCGTGAGCGTAATCTTGTAGTTCACCGTGTCGATGGCGATCTCGCCGCCGGCGATGGTCAGCGTCTCCAGCGTCGTGCCGCCCACCTTGTCCTTGATCGTCATCCGCGCACTGAAGCCGGTCAGCACGACCGGCGCGTGATAGACGAGGAATCCGCCAGAGGTGTACGCCTTGAAATCCGCGGCGTTCACTTCATTCAGCTCAACCGTGTTCGCCGACAACACCACAGCCTTCTCGAAGTCCTTGTCCTTGAGCGGCCAGTTCGCAGCGTTGATCTCGGTCATTCCTTTCACCGAAACCACGGCCACGCGCCAGCCGTCAGGCACGCCATGCGCAGTCGCGGTGATGACCGGCGCGCCGGCCTGAGAAATGGCGGAGATCGCCTTGTAGACCAGCGTCGGCTGCTCCCAACGGTAGACCCGCGAGAACGTCTTGCCGCGAACGATCGTGATGTCACTCATCTCGTTTCACCCAGTCGACACACTCACTGTGCCGGCTTCTGCATTCCCCATAGCTTGATGCGGCCCCACCAGCCCACGCCTTCACTTCCAGATCCGTCGTCCCCCGCAGCTGCATCAGCGGGTCGCACTCCGTCAGACACGCCGTTGGCGGCTGGCGCTTTGGCACGACCGTTTGCATGATCGACGATAGTGTTGAGCAGCCGCTGCTCAGTGTCAGTCCAAGAACAAGCAGGATTGTGGTTCCTGGCCGCTTCCGATTCGAGTCCATGCTTCGCCTCCATCTGCTTGATTCGCCTGTCCTGGCGCTGTTTCTCGGCCCTTACCGCCGCCTCGCGATCCGCCTTGGCCTGCGCGTTGTGCTTCTCGATCGCCGCATTCAGCTGCGCCTTCGCCGCCGCGTCGTACTCCGCCCGAGTGATCTTGACGCCCTGCTGATAGCCGGTGAATCCGGCTCCCGCCAGCATGAGCAGGAAACCGAGCCAGAGCCATGGGCTAAGCAGACTCACTGCGTACCTCCCCGCCCGGCTTCACCATTATCCGCCGTTGCCATCACAGCAGCGGGGAGGTTCTTGCCGATGCACGTTTCGTACTCAGCCTGTCGGCGCTTGGTCAGGCCGGCCACTTCACGACCGCCAGCGCGGTTCCAGCGCTGGATCTCGCGGCAGGCACCAATGTAGTCCTCCTGATTCAGCTTCTTGACCAGCGTCGAGCCGCAGAATGCCGACGTGCCGATGTTGTAGGCAAGGCTCATGTAGGCATCGAACTCGTGCTGATAGAGAGGCACCTTGACGCACAGCGCGATAACGGCCTTGCGCCCTTCGAGATCTTTCAGGACGAAGATCAGTTCCCGCTGCGGCGTTGTTTTTTCGCCAGGTCTCACGCCCTCTGTGCGGCCGAAGCCAATAGTCTGAATGCCGACAAGATCCAGATAAGGCCGGTCAGAGTAGCCTTCATGCACCGCGACACCGACTAGAAGCGCAGCGGACACGCTGAGGGCGGAGATCGTTGCGCGACGGCTCACTGTCTGCGTTCCTTGCCGTTATCTTCGTGCATATGCTGCATCAGAGCATCTGACAGCCGATCGAACTTCTTGCCGAGGTCGTCGAAGCCCTTTTGGAAAGCCGCCTCCAGGCGGCTAAACCTGGCGTCGAGTTCTTCTTTTTGATAGTGGTCTCTGGCAATCTGCAGCCGCAGCTCCTGCAGCGCCGTCACGTCGGCATCGTGCTTCGCGAACAGCAGCGCTATGCTCGAATCCTGTTTTGCGTCGCGCGTCGAGCAGTCAGTACGCACCTGTTCGATCAGCTTGCCCTGCTCGGTGTCTTTCTGGCGCAGGAAATAGCCGATGATCGAGAACACCACACTGAGAATAAACAGCCCGATCTCAAGCCCCATGCTCAGATCCCCCCGTAAGCGATAACACGCGGCTTCGACTTGTGCCGCTCCCACTCCTCTTTCACGCGCCCGCAGTACCCTTCGAACTGCGCGCGAAAGTCCTGCGCCCGCCCCTTGTCGAACGTCTCGGCGTCCTGCTTCATGTGCGCGCGTGCCTTCATCCACAGCAGCAGCGACTCGTGGTGCTCTTCGTCCACGTCGACGAACTCCTGCCCGTCACCGCTGATTTTTTCGAGCGGCAAGCGCATCACCGACAACTTCACGGTATCCGCCACGAGCGGCACCTGCACCCAGCGCACCAGCCCCTTCTGCTCGCCGAAAATCATGCTGTGCACCTCGCCGGGCTGCGTGTCGCTGTCCGTGGCGGCGTTCCCATAGTCCAGCGTCGGGCGCTCGGTGTCGGTGTAGTTGATGAGCGTGAGCTTGCGCCCGGTCGATACCAGCCGCGCCTCGCGGTACTTGAGAATCTTCTTGCTGACCTCCGTCGTCGCCTCGTCGGCAACGATGTCGATCTCGGTGATCGACGAGCTGATGTCCGCCACGCCGCCAGTCAGACGAACGAACTGCTTGTACGCGTCGTTCATGTAACTCCACACCTCGAAGTCCGACCAGAGGTGCGGCGCCACGTCGTCGTCTATCTCGCTGCGAAACAGCTCATACAGCTCGTCGCTCGTCACATCAGGCTCCCGCTTCCTCGGCCTTGAAGCGGCGCCAGGCAGCCAGGCGCTCACCGGCATCGATGTCGAAGCCCAGGATCTTCTCCAGCACCTTGACGTGCGGCTCGCCGGCCGCCGTGAAGTTCTTCGAGTCGTTCTCGGTCACGACCTCGCGGATCGCCTCGACGATCAGATCCTCGCGCTCCTGGCCGCTCGGCGCCTCCGCGACGACCACTTCAGGCGGCAGCACGTCGGGCCGCTCACCGTCGACCGGTTCGGCGCCGATAGCGATGGCTTCCTTGACCACTTCCGGCGGAACCCACGTCGGCTGACCCTTGACGAAGTTCAGCATGTGACCACGGGTGGAACGCAGGGCGTAGTCCCTGTTCAGCACGTATTCAGGCACAAAACCTCCTTTGAAGATAGTGGATGGAAGAAGCGGCCCCGGAGGGCCGCTTCCAGGTCAGACCTTAGTTGGTCTGAACTTCGTTACTGCGCCCCTGGATCGTGTACAGGACACGAACGGTGGCCTTGCCCGCAGTGGCGTTCGCCACAGTCAGGTTGAAGGTCAGGCGCAGGTTCTCGCCAGCTCCGCGGAAACCCGTCAAGGTCAGCGCCGTACGGGCCGCTGACATGAGGTTGATAGCGGAGCCGTACCGAGTGGCCGAGGCCGAGTCGCCGACCGAGACGGTGGCGACCGTGGTGCTGGCGTAGGCCGTCTCCACGACCAGCTCGCCGCCGATGACGTTGGCGTTGGCCGGCAGGTTGATGGCGTCGACGACCGGGTTGCCGCCGAAGGTCTTGAAGTCCTTCGTGACCCCGTTGATGTCGACCATCGTGTCGTCGAAGTTGAACGTGAACTCCGCCATCAGCGGCCATTGCGCGTTGCGAGTAGCTTTCAGAAGTGCCATGGCTCGTTCTCCTTACTGAGCGGTGTAGAGGGACAGCACGCCGAAGTCTTCGGTCGTACCGCCGCTGTACTGGGTGTAGAACTGCGGCTTGCGGAAGCCGAGGATCTTCCCGGTCTCGATGCCCTGCTGGTTGCCGTAGTCGAACTCTTTCTCGTTCCACTCCGGCTCGCCCAGGTCGGCGAAACCAAGGGCCTGGGCGCCGCAGAACAGCACCTGGCACCCGTCGATCGCGCCGCCTGCACCCCACTTCGAACCGTTCGCGGCGGTACGAGTGTTGTAGACGTGGCGGAACTCGTGCAGGTAGAGGCCGTCGACCTTGATGGTGGAACCGGTGAACAGCGGGTTCGAGCTGTCGCGGGTCTGCGCGTGGCGCAGGTTCTGCATGAACGTCGGGTCCAGCTTCAGACGGGCCATGGCCTGCGGGCTGAAGAAGACATGGAACGTCTCTTCGCCGCCCTTCTCGCGGACGCCACGGATGTAGTGGTCCTTGGCGTACGCCTTGGCCTGCACCAGCATCTCCCAACACGGATAGTCGCCAGTGCCGACCGCGCCGGCAACGATGCCGCCGGTGCCGGTGCCCCACAGGATGCTCTTGGTGCCCTCGTCCCACTGACCGTAACGCTTGGCGCTCGGCGCCACCACATCGGCGGCGAACTCCAGGTTGGTCAGGTCGGAGCCGACACGAGTGCCGCCGGAGTTCTTGTTGGCGTATGACACGCCGGCAAGCGAGAGGAACGCCAGCTGATCGATGCGATCGGAGAGCCAGTAAGCCAGCTTGTCGCGGCTCTGGCTGCGGAAGTTGACGACCGATTTCTGCTCGGCCATCTTGCCTTCGTTGCGGTTCGCATTGCGCAGCTGATCGACACGGATCACCAGGTCGCTGGAGCGCATCGACTCCTCGTTGCCTTCCAGGGTGCGGTCGCCGGCCACGCCGTCGCCTTCCATGTCGTGCACCAGGGTAATCACCGCGCGGGCGCCCTTCTCGGTCTGCTTCAGCTCGGTGATGCGCTGGATCAGGGAGTTCGAGTCGCTGCCAAGAAACTTGCCGATGAAGCTGAGGTTGCGTGCCTGCTCCCACAGATCGCGGGACCAGACGGTTTTCTGCTCGTTCGTGAGCAGAGCAAAGTTCGTTGTGCTCATAGAGCCTCCGTAAAAGTCGAACGAAAACTTCTCTGACGTACTGCGTCAGATCACAGGCCACGGTGTCGCTGCGGCTCGCGCGTTTGTCCGACCGTTACGGAGGTCGCTCCGGGCGCTGTGTCGTCGCGCCCTACGCAGGTACTACTTGCAGCCAGATTACATCAGACTTCGTTAGAAATCAACACCCTTGTCCGGCCGTGCCGCCCTGAAGCAAGCGACCACGGCGGCGAACAGGTAGTCCTTCGCCCGCTGGGTCTGCGGCAGCTGGTCGAATGGCACCATGCACGGGTGCGTCTTCTTCGAGGCGTCCTTCTTCAGCCCCCAGCGCCAGCCGTCCGCCTGTTTCAGCTTCAGCCACAGCTCGTGGCTCTTCGCCGGGGAGCGCGGCTGCTCCAGATGCGCCCGCACGCCCTCGACAGCGGAGTCGCGCTGCCACTCCGGCGCCTCCTCCCAGGGCGGCTGGGAGTGGTCGCCCAGCGACTCGCAGTACGCCCGGTTCACCTCGTGGCAGATCCGGGCGATGCCGACTTCCGTCAGATGGTAGATCGCCGAGCGATGGGCGGCGTTGAAATCGATCGAATGAACGTCGGCGGTCACAGCAGATCTCCTCTGAGCCGAGCCTTCGTCGCGTCGGGCAGCGCGCGGAACTCCTCGTCGGTGAGCTTCTTCACGTCGACCTTCTCGGTCAGCCCGCCCTTGTCAGAATCCTTACCGGCGTCTTTCAGCGCCGCAGGCGTCTTCGCTGCGGCGTCCAGGTTCGCCTTCACCTGAGCCTCGGTGCGCTCCTTCGCCGCGTCCTTCGCCGCCTGCAGGCCCTTCTCGTCGGCCGCAGCAGCCGGCAGCGCCGTCTTGAACTTCTCCATCACCGTGGATGCCGCCTTCACCAGCGCATCAGCCGGAGCCATGCGGTCACGCTCGATGTACGTGCGCTGCGAGGAGAGCACCATCTCGGTGAGCGTCTGGTCGAACTCGTCGCTCTTCTCGTTGAGCTGCGGGTACGCCGCCTCCAGGCGCTCGATCGCCATGTCCAGGCGCACCTCTTCGCGTGCCTGGTCCTTGGCGCGGTTCGATAGCCGGTCGGACTCCTGGATCGCGATCGTGCGCTCCTTGAGGCGGATGGCGCGCATGTGCTCCGCCGCCTTGTCCGCGTCGCCGTCGAGCAGCGCCTTCGCGTGCGCCTTCTCCAGCTCGGTGATCTCCGTCTCAAGCTTCTCAACGTCTGCGTTGCGGTCGACTTCCTTGAGCTGAACACTCAGCTCGGCGAGCTTGCGCTCGGCGAGGTCGGCCCGCTCGCGCTCCTTCTCCAGCACGTCCTTGTGGCGGCTGACGGGGATGAAGCGCCCTTTCTCATCGCGCGCCTTCTCTTCGTCGGTCGCCGCTGCTTTCGCGGCGGCTTCTTTCTCGGCCGCTTCTTTCTCGGCGGCTTCAGCTGCCGCCTTGTCCGCCGCTTCTTTCTCGGCGGCAGCTGCTGCGTCCGCTGCCGCCTTGTCTGCTGCAATCTTCGCTTCGTCTTCGTTAGATGCCGTCAGATTATCTCCGCGGTCTTCGTTTGCGGCCATACAGTCTCCTTACGCTTGTTGTGCCGGGGTGGACGTGCCCGACTCACGCAGCTGCTGCGCGCGCTGGGCCAAGCGGTCCTCGCGACGCAGCTGTGCTTCCTGCTCCGCCTCCTGGCGGCGAATATCCAGCTCCTGCGCGTGCTGCTCGCGCTTGAGCGCCATCTCCTGCTGCATGGCTTCGCGCTTCAGGGCGAACTCCTGCTCCATCTTCCAGCGCTCCAGCTCGTGCTCGCGCAGCGCCGCTTCTTCCTCGATGCGCAGCTTCTCCATCTCGGCGCCGTCGCCGCCCTGCGCCTCCTGCGCCTCCTTCATGGCACGGGCGCGCTGCAACTCCGTGTCCGCCAGCGTCTTGCCGACCTCGGCCTCCGCCTTGCCGACCTCGGCCGACTGGGCACGCAGCGCCAACTCGGCCTGCTGCTGCGCCTCCGGCGATTCCTTGTCCGCCGTCATCTGCTTGACGATCTCCGAACGGCGCATGAGGCGGCTGTTCTCGATGAGCACGCTGTCGGGTATCGGTATGCCCAGCTCGCGCAGCGCGCGCGCCTGCTCGAACTGGCTGTCCTCCATCGAGGCGCGGTACGGCGTGCTGATGACGACGATGCCGTACTCACCGAGCGTCAAGTCGTTGACGATCTCGCCTTCCGCCGTCAGCTGGTTGACAGTAATCTCTTCCGGCTCGCGCATCACATCGTCGCGCGTGATGTTGATCAGCCGCTCCTCGGTATAGAACTCCTGCACCAGGTCCAGCACGTTCCGCGCCAGGATGTAGTCGGTGCGCTCCAGGTTGTCCAGCACCTTCGTCATGTTCACCGAGCCGCGCTGCTGCTTGTAGGCGATGGCCTTCGCCGCCACGTCCTCGCGATCGAAGCCCTGCATGCTGTCGGAGACGTTGCTGATCGTCTTGATGTGCTCCTCGGCCTTGTAGCTGATGCGGTCGAGGCCGGTGGGCGTCTGGTTCGGCTGGATCTTCTCGGCATGCGTCACATCGTCCAGCTCCAGCACCAGGCCGGTCTTCGCGCCCCACTGCTCCAGCTCCTCAATGCTCATATTCGTGAGCGCGCCCTTCTTGAGCTTCCAGCCGCTGTTCGCCGTAGTGTTGATGATGTGCAGCTCCTGGCTGGACACCTTGTTCAGAATCTCCTGCGGCCCGAGCAGATGCTCGACGATCCCGGTCGTCTTGCCGTGCAGAAACTGCGGGAAGTAGCCGACGACGGTGAAGTGCTTGTACGGGCTCCAGTCGTCGTGCAGCACCACGTCGTCCGCCGTGACGCACCAGCGGACGCGCTTCACCAGCTTCTTGATGACGTTGAGCTGCCCGCCGGCTTTCTCCAGCACCGCAGCGATCTTGTTTCGATCCCACCCCTCCGGCACCGGGCGCGCATCGCCCGTCACCACATCGACGAAGTGATTCCGCTTGTCGAGGCGCCTGTACTGCCGGTCGAGCACTCGCACGTTCCTGCGCACGCGGTCCTCGTCGGTGAGCCCATAGAAGGGGCGCGTGAGGCCGGTACCGGCGAAGCGGTCACGCACGCGCTCGATCGAGTCGTAGCCGTAGAGGTACGCGCTGCCATCCTTCATGGACAGATACTCGGCGTCATCCTCGGAGTACAGGATCGCGATGTCCTGCGGCGTCAGCCACTTCGAAGTGATCACGTCGGCCCAGCTGTCCGGGTCGTACTCCTCCGCGTCGGGATCCACCACGACGTTCTTGCTGTTGAGCTGGGTAATGTGCACCTCGCCGCGCATGGCGTCATCGAAGCCGAGGCGCACGTCGTAGAAGCCGCGCGAACGGATGATGCCGCTGGCGAACACGTCGGAGCGCACCCAAGGCAGCTGGTTGTTCTGCGCGATCTGCATCCAGACCTTGGTCAGCGCCTCGGCCGTGGCGGTCTTCGCGTTTTTGCGCGGGCGGAACAACACCTCGTTGCGGTTGTATATCTGCTCGCCCTGGATCGTGGAGATGGTGGAGATGATCTTGTTGATCGTCATCGCCGGACGGCGCGCAAGTTTCAATGCGTTGAGGTCCGCTTCCTCCCACTGCATGCCGAGGAAGAAGTTGTCGCACTTGTCGGCTTTCTGGAGGAATTCGAGATGGCCGCGCTCCGCCATGTAGCGGAAGCGCATGTACTGCTCTACGGCGACGGAATCATTGACTGGCATGGCGCGGTTCCGATAGATGAATTTAGATCTTCGTGCAGAGGGGATTAGATTCCGGAGATCAACGCTTCCAAATCTGCCTCGCTAATCGGCTCGTACTGTGGCACTCCATCTGCATCCTTATTGAGCGCCGCACCATTCGGCGCGAATCGCTGCACCATGTAGTCGTCTCCGACCTTCTTGATGCGGAATTGCCCATTGCGGTTTTTGACCTCGGCTCGCGGGTCAGGGGTGTCGCCACACCCACACGGATGCGACCAATTCAGTTGATCCAGTTGCATGTTGTCACCCAATGCCGTAGTAGAAACCCGTCACACCCTTGCAGACCTTGACATCGCCTGCAATCTCTTTTGCGCGTATGTATTCGCACCACTTAGTGAACGCGGAAACCGTCATATACAGCGGGTCGCCGGTCAGGTCTTCGCCGCTGCCGGAATCCCCTATCGTCGTGACGTAGTGCCAAAACGGGAACCACGTCGCGCCATAGTCGATCATGACATCGGTCAGGATGCGGAGTTTGCTGTTGATCTGGAGTCCCGTGACGCTTGTGGGTACGCCGCTGGACACATACGAATAGCCCTGTGACGCGCCGGAACCCGCACCGCTCGCCCCTATGTGGTGAATATTGTCGATCCCCCAAGGGGTTGGTGTGTTGTTGGAGTGTATGGCGTGGCGTTGCAGTTTGATGCCGGCCTCGGAAAATACTTTCTCCGACAAGCGCGACGATCTGCTGACGGGTGACGCATAGAACTCGTTGCCCTTAGTCATCCCGGCGGCCGAATAAACGGCCTGCACCGCCTTGATCTCGTAAGCCAGTTCCGCCGCACTGGTCAGGGCGGAGTTGTTCAGATGGTTTGTTGTGTGGTTGATGAAGTCCCATCCCCGCGTCCGCAACGCCGGGCCATTGCGGACAAGATCGAGATAGCCATCGGTTGCGTCCATGTCATAAATGATCTTCGAGCCGCTTGTCCAGACGCGAGCCGGGGTGGCTATGTACCCCACCCAACCGTAAGCATCGAAAATCGGTAAGACGTAATCGACAACATCGTCCTCACAGGCGTCGCATCCGAGAATGACTTGTGCTTGGGTTTCCCAACCAGTCCAGAGCGAGTCAAAGTATATGACGCATGGCACGCTCGCGTCGTAGGCGTTAAACCACTGGATAATGATCTTCGTTAGCGGCTTGTTGACAATGTCGCCATCCGTGCCGTCACCGTACTTGGTGACAACAATGCCATACGGGTGATATTCCGTCGCGCCGCCCCCGGTCTGATAAGCCAAGGGATTGCGTTGCACAAACGTCAAGAAGTTCCACCCCTCGCGCACTTGATTGGAGAAGGTTATATCTATGGCGTTCGTCGTTGCGCCCGACGCCTCCGTAGTCATGATGAGTTTAAGGATTATCGCTGGGCCTGCACCTGTAGCTTCATAGCCAGGGGCGTTTGCCACATATACCCACATTCCGATCTTGCCGTTCAGTACGGGGTTGACCACCGATGTCCCGAACGTGGTGAAGCGAATTCCCTCAGTGGTGTCCGCTGCTGGTGTGACCTTGAGCAAGTTGGGCTGCCCGGTGATTGACACAATGCCGGTTTTATTGCCGCTGGCGTCGTAGCCGGTATGGTCTGCATGTGCAGGCGCACCGTTGTTGACCGTGATCTCCGCATCCACGAACCGCGCCACCAGCTTGCCAGGATTTTTTACTGCCCGCGTGATGCCGTAGGGCTGGTCGTTGAGCATGCGGTGTCGGTCGGCAATGCCGACGTAGGGTTGCACGGCCCCGTTCGCGACAATTTCAATCCCCCCGGTGACGGGATCAACTTTGACTGTCGCGACCGTCAGCTCTTCATTATTGTCGCCGCTAATACGTTCTACGCCGTTCGCGACTGAGAGACTTAGTTCCGCCGCGCCGATCTTCAAGTCAAGGGCCATAGTCACTCCGTCTGGAATTAGATTATCGCCACCGTCATCGCCTTCGCCTCGGCGTCAGTCTTGCCAGCGGATTTGAGCAGCGCCACCACTTCGCTCTCGGTGTAGGTCGCCTCCATGGCAGGCGGCGGGGCGGGATGTCGTCGCCGGTGTAGACCACGACACGATTGCCATCGATCCAGACGTGTTTCGGGTCTGCAATTTCGTCCGCTTCGGCGGGGTTTTGAATTCTTGGATCATGACGGGAGCACTTGCAGCACGAACATTTCCATAACCGCAGTGTCTGTCGCTGTCGCTCGCGTTATGGTTTGGGTGAAGGTTTGCGCCGCAGATGTGTCGATGCTTGACCAATTGCTAACGTTTGTCACGCCGTAGGTTTGATACGAGTTGTAGAAATTGCGATTCTGAACTCCCTTGTTTTGCAGGCGACCTAAATAGCGGGCGAATGTTGCTGTCGTCCCTGAGAATGTTGAAAAAGTTGTTCCGGCCAGCTTGCTACTGCATGTTTTATTTCCGGCCGAGTTGTTATACGACCAAGCATATTCGGAACTCAACGTGCCGTTAATCCCCATCGCCCCGCCAGGCACCGTGATAGAGATCGCCGTGATCTCGCTCGTCACTCCCGTAAACGCCCCCGGCCCTGCATCCACGACCGCTGTCGGAGACGCGGGGATGTTGAAGCTGCTGGTGCCCGGTACGTAGGTGTTCGTATACACCGTGCCGGCCGTGGTCGAGGACATCACCGTCCAGTAGTACCCCGCCGCGCTGCCGGAGAAGACCGCTCCCGCCGCGTAGTAGAGCCACAGACCGCCGTTGTAGGTGGCGTTGAGCGCAGTGCCGAGGGTGACGGCACCGTTTGCGGCCATCGTGCCGGTGGGGGCGGACGAGGCCTTGTTCAAGCCCGTGCCGGAGCCCGAAAATGATGTGGCCACGGTGCTCTTCGTGGGCACCATGCTGCCCCTGCATGGGGTCGAGACGATCCGCGAAGCCGCGCGGCTGCTCGCCGGCGACCCACGCCTGGCCTTTCGGCTGATCGGCCCCCAGGAGGCGGTGCCCTTCGCGCAATTGCCGGCGCTGAT
>WBZR01002920.1_pt1 | contig 16605 bp, 13 predicted proteins | sample 5204231 | NCBI WGS metagenome assembly WBZR01 (sample SAMN12412403, study PRJNA552823) | activated sludge metagenome | isolation source: activated sludge from anammox sidestream of wastewater treatment plant... | place: USA: Virginia | collected 2017-08 | reverse complement strand
GCCATCCGTGCCCACGTAGCGAACGGCGCGATACGCCGTTCCCTGGTTCACGAATTCCGCAGCGAGGATGTCGCCGTCCTTCACCTTCTTTCCGTCCTTGAGTATCTCCTCGTAGACCACCGTGAAGCGATCGCCCTCGCGGATATCCAGCACGAGGTCGATGTCGAAGCCGAAGATCTCGGCCAGATCCATGATGGCGGCATCGGACAGACCGGCTTCCTGACCGGCTTCGAACAGCGAACTCGTGATCTCGCCGCTGGCGTTCACGACCCGCGCCTGCAGATCCTCCTTGACGGTCTGCGCCGAGAAGGCACCGCCGGTGTTGCGAACGTGCAGCGTATGGGCGAGGTCGATCTCGTGCACCATCTCCGCCAGCGTGCCGTCGCTGATGCGGAAGTGGAGATTGTCCCGCGGGCGCAGGGTCTTCAGGGTGGCGGTGTCTCCGCCCAGGCCGAGGATGCGGTCCAGGTCATTGCCGCTTAGCCCGAGCCGTTCGAAGATGAGCGAGAGGTTTTCGCCCTGACTGACCGTGACGGTCTGCCAGCCCTCGGCGTCCGCCGATTCTGCATCTTGACCGGTCGCAAGTTCCTCCTCGCCGCCCTGTCCCTGCGCCGGGCCGGTCGCGGGCTCGCCCGTCAGCCCCGGGAAGGCGGGTGCGGGGGCGATGAGATGGCGGGGGGCAAAGGGATCGCTGACGGGTTGCAGTTCCGCCAGTACGGCCTGGTAGGCAGGGGATGATTCGGAGGCCACCGGGATGGGCAGGATCCGCTCGGCCGTCGGCGGGTCGCGCTCGAACAGCCCTTCCCAGGGCGGCAGGTGAAACTCGTGCTTGCGCAACTGGTGGGAGGCCATGCCGCCAAGCAGCGCCACGGCAACCGGGGCGAGCATTGCCAGCGCAAGCCGAAGGCGACGGGCACGCTGACGCTCCCTCCCCCATTCGATGCGTATTTTATAGTCGTAGAGTATTTCCCGGGTCTGGAACACGCAGCCAGCCTCGCTTGTCGTGGCCGGAACGATAGCGGCGTTCGGGGCCTCCGTCAATGCATTGTTCAGCCGCGGTCACGGCCGGCTTGTGGTGGACGGACCGCATGTTAAGCTTTGAACTTGATCGCGATTGTCAACTTCATTGTCCGGATCGACCCATGATTGAGGACGACTACGCCGAGCTGCGTCGCGGCGCCGTCGAGGTGCTGCTGGAGAAAGATCTCGGCGCGAAGCTTGCGCGTGGCCGCCCGCTGCGGGTGAAGGCGGGCTTCGATCCCACCGCTCCGGATCTGCACCTGGGCCACACCGTGCTCATCAACAAGTTGCGCCAGTTCCAGGAGCTCGGGCATCACGTCATGTTCCTGATCGGCGATTTCACCGGAATGATCGGCGACCCGACCGGCAAGAACGTCACCCGCAAGCCGCTCACGCGCGAGGAGGTCGCGACGAACGCGCGCACCTATCAGGAGCAGATCTTCAAGATCCTGGACGCGCAGCGTACGGAGATCGTCTTCAACTCCGCCTGGATGGACCGGATGAGCGCGGCCGATCTCATCGGCCTTGCGGCCAGGCAGACGGTGGCACGCATGCTGGAGCGCGAGGATTTCCACAGGCGCTACACGGGCGGCCAGCCGATCGCCATCCACGAGTTCCTCTATCCGCTGGTGCAGGGCTACGATTCCGTCGCGATGAAGGCCGACGTCGAGCTCGGCGGCACGGACCAGAAGTTCAACCTGCTGATGGGGCGCCAGTTGCAGGAGGAATACGGGCAGGAGCCGCAGGTGGTCATCACCATGCCGCTGCTGGAGGGCCTCGACGGTGTGCAGAAGATGTCGAAGTCGCTCGGCAATTACATCGGCATCACCGACCCGCCCGGGGAGATGTTCGGCAAGGTCATGTCCATCAGCGACACGCTGATGTGGCGCTACTACGAGCTCCTGAGCTTCCGGCCGCTGGCCGACATCGACGGCCTGAAGCGGGCCGTCGGCGAAGGCGCGAATCCGCGTGATGTGAAGGTCGAACTGGCCGTCGAGCTGGTGGCCCGTTTCCACGGCGTGGCCGCCGGCGAGCAGGCCAGGGAGGAGTTCTTCCGTCGCTTCCGCGACGGCGGCCTGCCCGATGAGGTCCCCGAAATACGTGTTTCGGCACCCGCGGGGCGGCTGGCAATCGCATCGGTGCTGAAGGAGTCGGGACTGACCGCGAGTGCGACGCAGGCCGTTCAGCTTATCGGGCAGGGGGCCGTGCGCGTCGACGGCCGGCGGGTAAGCGACAGGAAGCTGGCGTTGAGTGCCGGCGGCACTTATCTCATCCAGGTGGGCAAGCGCCGTATCGCCAGGGTGACCATCGCGTAGCGCGGCTGGCCCCCGCAGCGCCGGTCCCGCCTCGCTGGCGCCGCCCGCAAGGGCGGTTCCAGGCCCTGGTCCCACGTCCACGCAGAGCGGGATGCGCGGCCCGTGATCGGTGTCCCCGGCGGCCGAGACACCGGCGGGCCGGGGCGGTCGAAGGCCACGGCGCGGCCTTCGCTTGACCTCCTTCCGGAACCCCTGTAGTTTTCACGGTCCTCTCGGTGTTTTCGGCGGTTTTACCAGAACTTAGGGGCAGGACCAGTGAGCAAGCGCATGCGCGGTGCGGAAATCTTCGTCCAGGCACTGAAGGACGAGGGTGTGGAATACATCTTCGGCTACCCCGGCGGCGCGGTTCTGCACATCTATGACGAGCTGTTCAAGCAGGATGCCGTAAAGCACATCCTGGTCCGCCACGAGCAGGGCGCCACGCACGCGGCCGACGGTTACTCCCGCGCCACCGGCAAGCCGGGCGTGGTGCTGGTGACCTCCGGCCCCGGGGCGACCAACTGCGTCACCGGCATCGCCACCGCCTACATGGATTCCATTCCGATGGTGGTGTTCACCGGCCAGGTGCCCACGCATCTCATCGGCAATGATGCCTTCCAGGAGGTCGACGCCATCGGCATCACGCGCCCGTGCGTGAAGCACAACTTCCTGGTGGAGAAGGTCGAGGATCTGGCGCCGACCATCAAGAAGGCCTTCTACATCGCCGCGAGCGGGCGCCCCGGGCCGGTGGTGGTGGACATCCCCAAGGACGTGACCGCCGACAACTGCGAATACTACTACCCGAAGAGCATCGAGATGCGCTCCTACAAGCCCACGGGCAGGGGCCACCCCGGTCAGATCCGCAAGGCAGTCCAGCTCATCTCGGAGGCCAAGAAGCCGATGGTCTACACCGGCGGCGGCATCGTGCTCGATGACGCTGCCGAGGAGCTGACCGAGTTCGGCCACCTGACCGGGTTCCCGATCACCAACACGCTGATGGGGCTGGGCGGCTACCCGGCCACCGACCCGCAGTTCGTCGGCATGCTGGGCATGCACGGCACTTACGAGGCGAACATGGCCATGCATCACTGCGACGTGCTGATCGCCATCGGCGCGCGCTTCGACGATCGGGTCACCGGCAATCTCGAGAAGTTCTGCCCGTACGCGAAGATCGTGCACGTGGATGTCGATCCCTCGTCGATCTCCAAGAACGTGCCCGTGGACGTGCCGATCGTCGGCTCCGCGCGCGAGGTCCTGCGCGAGATGAATCAGCTGCTGCGCGAGGCGGAGTTCAAGGCGCTGGACAAGTCCAGGCCGTGGTGGCGGCAGATCACGGAATGGTCGGCGCTCGACTGCCTGCGCTACGATCGCACGACCGACGTGATCAAGCCGCAGTACGTCATCGAGGAGCTGTACGCGGTCACCGGGGGCGACGCATACATCACCTCCGACGTTGGCCAGCACCAGATGTGGGCGGCGCAGTACTACAAGTTCGACAAGCCGCGGCGCTGGATCAACTCCGGCGGGCTCGGCACCATGGGCTTCGGCTTGCCGGCGGCGCTGGGCGTGCAGCTCGGATTCCCCGGCAGCATCGTGTGCTGCGTCACCGGCGAGGCGAGCCTCGTGATGTGCATCCAGGAGCTGTCTACCGCTCTGCAGTACAACCTGCCGGTCAAGATCGTCAATCTCAACAACCGCTACATGGGAATGGTCCGGCAGTGGCAGGAGTTCTTCTACGATCGCCGCTACTCGCACTCGTACATGGACGCACTGCCCGACTTCGTGAAGCTCGCCGAGGCGTTCGGCCACGTCGGCATGCGCATCGAGCACGCCAGGGACGTGCGAACGGCACTGAAGGATGCCATAGGCATGAAGGACCGGCTGGTGATGATGGACTTCCTCACCGATCAGACCGAGAACGTCTACCCGATGATCGCCTCCGGCAAGGGCCATCACGAGATGCACCTGGCGCCGGGCAATCCCCAGCCCCAGCCCAGCGATCGCGAACTAGCCTGACACCAAGCCTTCAAGACGCCCGAACCATGCGCCACATACTGTCCATCCTCCTGGAAAATCACGCCGGCGCATTGTCGCGCGTCGCCGGGCTGTTCTCCGCGCGCGCCTTCAACATCGAGTCGCTGACCGTCGCGCCGACGGAGGACCCGACCGTCTCGCGCATGACGCTGGTGACCAGCGGGTCGGACGAGATCGTCGAGCAGATCGTCAAGCAGCTCAACAAGCTCATCGACGTCATCAAGCTCATCGACCTGAACGACGGCCCGCACATAGAGCGGGAGCTGATGCTCGTGAAGGTGCTGGCGCGCGACGCCGGACGCGAGGAGATCAAACGCCTGGTGGACATCTTCCGGGGAAGGATCATCGACGTCACCGACACGACGTACGTCGTCGAGCTGACCGGCGCCAGCCACAAGCTCGACGCTTTCATCGAGGCGGTGAACGGTGAACTCATCATGGAGGTGGTGCGAACCGGCGTGTCCGGGATCGCCCGCGGCACGCGCGCGCTCAACGTCGGCACACCCACGGCCGCGCCGCGGTCCCCGACCAAGCCCGCGAAATCTGGCGAACGCGCCGGGCGCGGCGCGGTCAATCCGGCGCACCTGCTCTAGGTACCCGCGCGCGAATCCGGGCGCGATCCCCCCGTGTGCAGCCGCGACGTCCACTGGTTGAAGGCCGAGCAGATTTCATCCCCGTAGTTACTTTCCCACGAGTGAGAACGTCATGTTGAACATCTATTACGACAAGGACTGCGACCTGTCGATCATCAAGAAGAAACAGGTTGCGATCATCGGCTACGGCTCGCAGGGCCATGCCCACGCCAACAATCTGAAGGAATCCGGTGTCAGCGCGGTGGTCGCTCTGCGCCAGGGCTCGGCATCCGCCGCCAAGTGCGAGAAGGCCGGTCTGGCGGTGAAGGATCTCGACGAGGCCGTGAAGGGCGCCGACGTCGTGATGGTGCTCGCGCCGGACGAGCACCAGCGCGAGCTCTACGCGAAGCACATCGAACCGAATATCAGGAAGGGCGCGGCGCTGGCATTCGCCCACGGCTTCAACATCCACTTCCAGCAGATCGTGCCGCGCGAGGACCTCGATGTCATCATGGTGGCCCCGAAGGGCCCGGGCCATCTCGTGCGCTCCACGTACTGCGAAGGCGGCGGCGTGCCGTCCCTGATCGCGGTCTACCAGGACAGGAGCGGCATGGCCAAGCAGATCGCGCTGTCGTACGCCTCTGCCAACGGCGGCGGCCGCGCCGGCATCATCGAGACGAACTTTCGCGAGGAGACCGAGACCGATCTGTTCGGGGAGCAGACCGTGCTCTGCGGCGGCGTGACGGCACTGGTGCAGGCCGGTTTCGAAACTCTGGTCGAGGCGGGCTACGCGCCGGAGATGGCCTATTTCGAATGTCTGCACGAGCTGAAGCTCATCGTCGATCTCATGTACCAGGGCGGCATCGCCGACATGCGCTACTCGATATCGAATACCGCGGAGTACGGCGACTACACGCGCGGGCCGCGGGTGGTGACCGGGGATTCGAAGAAGGCGATGAAGGAGATCCTGCGGGAGATCCAGACCGGCCAGTTCGCGCGCGAGTTCATCCTCGAGAACCAGGCGGGCGCCGCGACGTTGAAGGCCCATCGTCGCCTGTCCGCCGAGCATCCGATCGAGAAGGTCGGCGCGAGGCTGCGCGGCATGATGCCGTGGCTGAAGACCAACAAGCTTGTCGACCGTTCCCGGAACTGAGATGGGGCGGCGCGCCGCGCCGGCGCGCGGGTGGCTGCCTCGACACCGTGTCGGCCGCGCCGCCCGGGCATTTCGCGCCGGGGCTCACCGGTGTGATCCGGCCACAGTCCGGGGCGCGGGCCGGCTTCGGGGGTGCCATGACTGACGAACCGGCGTTGACGCCGAGGCGGCGACGCGGCATCTACCTGCTGCCGAATCTCTTCACCACCGCGGCCATGTTCGCCGGCTTCTACGGTATCGTGGCGGCGATCAACGATCGGTTCGAAACGGCGGCCATATCGATCTTCGCCGCCATGGTGCTCGACGGCATGGATGGCCGTATCGCCCGCCTCACCAATACGCAAAGCGCCTTTGGCGCCGAGTATGACAGCCTTTCGGACATGGTGTCCTTCGGGCTGGCACCCGCGTTGATCGCCTACCTGTGGGCGCTGCACTCCTTCGGCAAGACCGGCTGGGTGGTCGCCTTCCTCTTTGCGACCATGGCGGCGCTGCGTCTGGCGCGGTTCAACACCCAGGTCGGCAAGGCCGACAAGCGCTACTTTCAGGGCCTGCCCAGCCCGTCGGCCGCCGCGCTGGTGGCGGGGATCGTGTGGGTCGGAACGGTCGGCGAGCTGCGCGACTCGGCGGCCATGGCGACCATCACCATGGCTCTTACGGCGGCGGCAGGCCTGTTGATGGTCAGTAACATCCGCTATCACAGTCTCAAGGAACTGGATCTGCACGGCCGCGTGCCGTTCTTCATCGTGCTGCTGATCGTGCTGGCGTTCGTGTTCATCTCCATCAATCCGCCGCTGCACTTATTCCTGGGTTTCCTGGTCTACGCGGTCTCCGGTCCCATCCTGACACTGGTATTCCTGCGCAGGCGGCGGGCGGCCCGCCGCGCGCAGGCCGCCGGGGAGCCCCCGGCGGCGCCGCCCCCGGTCGCCTGAGCTCAATGTCCCCGGGCGCCGATGAGGCCGCACTCATCGGCGCGGCTCGCGCAGGCATGGGCGGGGGTCGACAGGCAATTCGCCTCGGCCCATGCGTTTCTCCTATCGGTTCCATGAAAACAAATGGCCCGCGCCGGCCCGACGGCGCATTGTCAAAGCAAATACCTGCCGCTATATTGCCCTTGGGCGCACATTTCCAACCGATATCACTCCCAATGAGCATCATGCGCGACGACGGTAGACAGGCGCGGGCTTCTGCTGCCCGGATCTGGTCGCGCCCACGGCTCGGCCTGCCCGCGCTGCTGCTCCTGCCCTGACGGGCACATACCTCCACACCACCCCGGCGGGGGCAAACGCGAAAACCCAGGAGACCTGATTCCGACGAACCGGTAGCATAATGCTGCCGGTGGAGAGCATGCCATGAAGGACAGACTGATCATTTTCGATACGACGCTGCGAGACGGCGAACAAAGCCCCGGAGCGTCCATGACCCAGGACGAGAAGGTTCGGATCGCGCGGGCGCTGGAGCGGCTGAAGGTGGACGTCATCGAGGCGGGCTTCCCGGTCGCAAGCCCGGGCGACTTCGAGGCCGTCAGGGCCGTTGCCGAGGTCATCACGGAGAGCACCGTGTGCGGCCTGGCGCGCGCCCTGGACAAGGACATCGACCGCGCGGCGGAGGCGTTGAAGCCGGCCAGGCGCGCACGCATACACACCTTTATCGCGACCTCGCCCATACACATGGCGAAGAAGCTGAAGATGACTCCGGATCAGGTCGTCGAGCAGGCGATCCACGCGGTCACGCGCGCGCGCCGTTACACCGACGACGTCGAGTTCTCGGCCGAGGACGCGGTGCGGTCCGAGGTCGATTTCCTCTGCCGCGTCTTCGAGGCGGCCATCGACGCGGGGGCGCGGACGATCAACGTTCCGGATACCGTCGGATACAGCATCCCGTCGGTATGGTACGAGCGCATCCATACGCTCATCTCGCGAGTGCCGAATGCCGACAAGGTCGTGTGGTCGACGCACTGCCACAACGATCTCGGAATGGCGGTGGCCAATTCGCTGGCTGCGGTGCAGGCGGGGGTGCGGCAGGTGGAGTGCACCATCAACGGCCTGGGTGAGCGCGCAGGCAACGCGTCGCTGGAGGAGATAGTCATGGCCGTGAAGACCCGCCGCGACGTCTTCGGCGTGACCTGTGAGATCGACACCACGCAGATCGTGCCGACCTCGAAGCTGGTGTCCGCGATCACCGGCTATCCGGTGCAGCCCAACAAGGCCATCGTCGGAGCGAACGCCTTCGCGCACGAGTCCGGCATACACCAGGACGGCGTGCTGAAACACCGTGAGACCTACGAGATCATGCGCGCCGAGGACGTAGGCTGGAACGCCAACCGCATGGTGCTCGGCAAGCATTCCGGAAGGAACGCCTTCCGGGCGCGGCTCACCGACCTGGGGATCGAGTTCAGGCGCGAGGAGGATCTGAACGAGGCCTTCATGCGCTTCAAGGAACTGGCGGACAAGAAGCACGACATCTACGACGAGGACCTGCAGGCCCTGGTCACCGAGACCAATATGGCGGCCGCGCACGAGCGGGTGAAACTGATCTCGCTCAAGGTGCAGTCGGAGACCGGCGAGACGCCGAAGGCCGACATCACCCTGTCGCTGGACGGCGGCGAGCGCGAGGGCGCGGCCACGGGCGGCGGACCCGTGGACGCGACCTTCCGGGCCATCGAGTCGATCGTGCACAGCGGCTGCAATCTGCAGCTGTTCTCGGTGAACAACATCACCACCGGAACGGATGCGCAGGGCGAGGTCACGGTGCGCCTCGACAAGGGCGGACGCATCGCCAATGGTCAGGGGGCGGACACGGACATCCTGGTCGCTTCGGCGAAGGCGTACATCAACGCGCTGAACAAGCTGAGCGTGACGACGGAGCGGACGCACCCGCAGGGCGCCGATCACATTTGATGCCGGCGCGCGCATGCCGAAGCCGTGCATGGCGGATTTCGGCCGGGTAGCGCCGGCGGGCAGGTATTGCGGAGACTCCGGTATGGACGCGCGCCACAAGAAGTACCTGGCGGAGATGGGCATCGAGGTGTGGGAGCGCCGCGGTCTCGCGGCGCTCCCCGCTGCGGCGCCGGCCATCGAACCGGCCGCCGAGACGCGGGTATCGCGGCGTGAGGGGTCCGCGCCATCGGAGATGACGGAGATGGATGCGGCAGGCAGCGCCGACGGCATCGAACATGCCCGCCGCGTCGCGGCCATGGACTGGGATGATCTCGCCAGCGCGGTGAGGACCTGCACCCGCTGCGCACTGCACGAGGCCCGCACCCAGACGGTGTTCGGCGCGGGCAACCGCGAGGCCGAGTGGCTGGTGATCGGCGAGGCCCCGGGCGCGGAGGAGGACAGGCAGGGCGAACCCTTCGTCGGCAGGGCGGGACAGTTGCTCAACTCGATGCTTCTGGCGATCGGTCTGCGTCGCGAGCAGGTCTACATCGCGAATATCCTGAAGTGCAGGCCACCCAGCAACAGGGACCCCAGACCGGAGGAGGAGAGGGCCTGTCGGGACTACCTCGAGCGGCAGATCCGGCTCATCCGGCCGAAGATCGTCCTTGCAGTCGGGCGCATCGCCGCCCAGAATCTCCTGAAGGTCGACACGCCCATAGGCAAGATGCGCGGACGCACGTACGGTTATCAGGACACCGGCATCCCGGTCGTGATCACGTATCACCCCGCGTATCTGCTTCGCTCTCCACTGGAGAAGCGCAAGGCGTGGCAGGACCTGCTCTACGCCAAACGGGTTTTCGCCGGCCTCGCATGAGCGCGGTCGTCAGGCTGGCGGAGTTTCAGCTTCGCCCCATGAGCGAGGCGGACCTGCTGGAGGTCATGCTGATCGAGGAGGCGGCCTATGAATTTCCCTGGACCCAGGGGATATTCCACGACTGCCTGCGCGTCGGCTACCCCTGCTGGGTGCTGGAGGGCGTAGGGCGCATCGATGGCTACGGCGTCATGATGGTAGGCGCGGGCGAGGCGCATATTCTCAACATCTGCGTCCGCGGATCGGAGCGGCGCAAAGGCCACGGCCGCGCGATCCTGCGCCACCTGCTTGCCGAGGCGCTGCTCCACAATGCCAGTTCAGCCTACCTGGAGGTCAGGCCGTCCAACCAGGGCGCCATCCGCCTCTACCAGCTCGCCGGTTTCGCGGAGGTGGGTTATCGCCGGAACTACTATCCCGCCCGCGTCGGGCGCGAGGATGCCCTGATACTCGCCCGGTCGATCAGCTCGGGCTGAGGTACCGCAGCGGCCTTTCGGTTCGGCCGCGCACGTGGGTTATCATCTCTCGATGCCCTTCCCTTCGCTCGAAGCCTTCGTCGGCAATACGCCCCTCGTACGTCTGCAGCGCCTTCCCGCGGAATCGGGAGTGCATGCCAGCAATTCCGTGCTCGCCAAGCTGGAGGGCAACAACCCGGCGGGATCGGTCAAGGATCGGCCTGCGCTGTCGATGATCAGGCGCGCACAGGAGCGCGGCGACATCGAGCCGGGCGACACGCTCATCGAGGCCACCAGCGGCAACACGGGTATCGCGCTGGCGATGGCGGCCGCGATCATGGGCTACCGCATGGTGCTCATCATGCCGGAGCACCTCTCGGCCGAGCGTCGCCAGAGCATGCGCGCCTTCGGCGCCGAGCTGATCCTGACGCCGGAGAAGGGCGGCATGGAGGCAGCGCGCGACCTCTCGGAGAGGATGCGCGATGAAGGCAGAGGCGTCATCCTCGACCAGTTCGCGAATCCGGACAATCCGCGCGCGCACTATGAGGGCACCGGCCCGGAGATATGGCGCGACACGGAGGGCCGCGTCACGCACTTCGTCTCCTCCATGGGAACCACCGGAACGATCATGGGTGTCTCGCGTTTCCTGAAGGAGAAGAACCCGGCCATCCAGATCATCGGTTGCCATCCCGCGGAGGGTTCGCAGATACCCGGGATCCGCAAGTGGCCGCAGGCCTATCTGCCGAGGATATTCGACCGCACACGCGTGGACCGGGTCGAAGAGGTGTGCCAGGCCGATGCGGAGGGCATGACCCGGCGGCTGGCGCGCGATGAGGGGATCTTCGCCGGGATCTCCTCCGGCGGCGCGACGACGGTGGCGCTGCGCATCGCGCGCGAGGTCCGGGATGCGGTAATCGTGACGATCATCTGCGACCGCGGCGATCGCTATCTTTCCACGGGTGTATTTCCTGCCTGAAGACCCTCCTGCGGACCATGTCGACGCGCACGGCGGCATTGTTCGTGTTGCTGTACGGCATCCCGGCGGCGGCCATCGGAGTGGGCGCGACGCTGGAGCTGGGTACGCTCGAGCTCCCCGGCGGCGCGGCCGGCAATGTCCGCGCACACCTGCGGTGGGACAGCGCCAACCGCATGCAGCTGACGCTGAGCCTTGGCGAGGTCCGCGCCGGTGACAGGCGGCTGCAGGATCTGCTCCTTGCCTGCGAAGAGGCGCTGTGGACCGAGGCCGAGCTGAGCTGCACCGGCGGCCGGCTGGGCCTTGCGGGCGAGCCGCCACTGACGGTGATCGACGGCATCGACATACGGTACCGCACCGCGGACGGCGAAATGCGCATAGAATCCCGCGCGGCGCGGGTCGGAGGCGGTACGGCCGATATCGCCATCTCCGGTATCGCCGGGCACTGGCGTGGCCGCGTGCAGACACGCGCGATGGACCTCGCGGCGCTCGAGCCGTTGCTGGATCGCCTGCAGATGGCGCCCGAGGGCTATGCCGATCTCGCGGGCAAGCTCGACGTGCGCTGCGATTTCGAGGCTGCCGCCGGGCGCCTCGTGAGCGCCGGCATCCTGGTCGATGGAAACGCCCTGAGCTTTGCCGGCCGCCACATTGCGGACAAAGCCGATCTGCACCTGGAGTCCCGCCTCGCGCAGCGGGGCGAGACCGCGATTGTGACGGGGAGCGCCGAGCTGCGCTCCGGAGCGGTGTATATCGAGCCCGGATGGAGCACGGGCGAGTACACGCCGGGGATCACTCTGGAGGCCGCGGCCGAGCCTGTCACCGCGCGCTGGGCGCTGCGCCACGACGATGAGTCCGGCACCCTGCAAATCGATGAGTTCGAACTCGCGCAGCCGGGCGTGGCGACCCTCGCGCTGGACGGCGGGGTCGCGCTTGCCCCGGATACGCAGTCACCGGAACTGCACCTTCGAGTGAACGGGGCGGACATGCGCCAGCTTTACGAACAGCACGTCAAATCACACTGCGCGCATATCCCCGCCCTGTGCGGCATGGAATTCGAAGGCCGCGTCGATCTCGCCGCGACCTGGGGCGGCGAGGGCATCACCGACATGGACCTGCGGTTTCACGGCGTCTATGCGGATGACGATCGCCAGCGTTTCCGGATCGCCGCCCTGAACGGCGATCTCGTTCTCACGAGCGGCGGGAGCGCGATCGCCTCGACGCTGAAATGGGCAAGCGCCGGCTGGCGGCGTCTGGATTTCGGTCCCGGCAGCGTCGGTATGAGCTCCTCGCACCGGGCGATAAAGGTCACGCATTGGAGCGACGTGGAGATCCTGGGCGGCACCTTCAAGGTGGACATGCTGGAGATCGCCAACGTCGGCACCGGCAACTTCGGGGTCGACATCGAGGGTGTGCTCACGCCAATACCGATGCAGGAATTCTCCCAGGCCATGGGATGGCCCATCATGAACGGCACCCTCTCCGGCGTCATACCAGGGTTGAAGTACCGTCGCGGACTGCTCGCGCTGGACGGCGATCTCCTGGTGCGGGTCTTCGACGGCAGTGTCGTCGTACGGGGCTTGAGGATCGAGAACCCGTTCGGCCAATCCCCCGTGCTCATGACGGACATGGATGTGAAGAACATCGACCTGGAACAGCTCACCGGGGCGTTCGCGTTCGGCAGGATCGAGGGCACGCTGGAGGGAGAGGTGCGGGGCCTGCGCCTCGAGAACTGGCAGCCGGCAGCCTTCGACGGCTACCTGCAGAATCCGGCCGACGACGACCGGCGTCATCGCATCAGTCAGAAGGCCGTCGACAACCTGAGCGCGATCGGCGGAGGAGGCATCGGGGGCGCCTTGTCGCGCGGCTTCCTGAGCATCTTCAAGGAGTATTCCTACGACCGGCTTGGCCTGCATTGCCGGCTGAGCAACGGGGTCTGCGCCATGAAGGGCGTTGCGCCGGCAGAGAACGGCTTTTACATTGTCACGCGCGGGGGGCTGCTGCCGCCGTGGATAGACGTGAAGGGCTCGGGCAACGTGCTCGGCGACGGCCGCTACGGTGTGGCCTGGAGCGACATACTGCTGGGATTTAAACGCATCAACAGCGGTCAAATGCGACTGCAGTAGCCGATGTACGGGCGGGTTAAGCGAACATTCAGTCGGCGTGAATGCCGGAGCGGAATACACACGTAGCGGAGGTCGCGTGCAGATGAAAACACTCTTGCGTGGTGCGGTGCTGGTACTGGGCGGGTTTCTGTATGCCTGCGTCACCGTCAACGTCTATTTCCCCGCGGCCGCCGTCGAGCAGGCCGCCGACCGCATCGTCAAGGAGGTCTATGGCGAGAAGGTCAAACAGATGCAGGAGAACGGCAAGACTCCCGAGGCCGCGCCAACCGAGGGCAACGATCAATCCGGCATGCTCGTGCCGATGACCGCGGTTGCCCGCGTGCTCGAGGCGCTGGTACCGGCCGCGTACGCGCAGCAGCCGGATATCAACATCGACTCCCCGGCGATCAACAGGCTCAAGGCGAGCATGCAGGCCCGCCACTCCAGGCTGGCCCCCTTTTACGATGCCGGCGCGATAGGCCTGGCGTCCACCGGGCTGCTGGTGGTGCGCGACGCCAAGGCCGTCTCGCTGAAGGACCGCGGCGCCGTGCAGGCGCTGGTGGCCGAGGAGAACAAGGATCGCAACGCGTTGTACAACGAGTTGGCGGGGGAGAACGGACACCCGGAGTGGGAGCCGCAGATCCGGGCGATCTTCGACAAGCGCTGGGTGGCAAACGCCCCGTCGGGCTGGTGGTTCCAGAACGCCGACGGTCGATGGGTTCAGAAGTGACGAGCGCGCCAGGGCGTACTGCAAGCGGCCCGGCGTGACGCCGGGCCGGTTCTGACCGCGGTCATGCTTGCGCGCGCGGTCCGGCGCGTTCCGCGCAGGCGGCCTGCGCGGCATCCGTCCGCGCCGCGGATCGCGTAGAATCCCGCGCGTGAACGTCCTCGTATTCGATATCGAGACCGTGCCGGATGTCGGGGCGGGGCGCCGGCAGTACGGCCTGGAGGGCTTGAGCGACACGGACGTGGCGAACGCGATGTTCGCCAGGCGCCGGCAGGAGACCGGCGGCACCTCGGACTTCCTGCGGCATCATCTGCACCGCATCGTCGCCATCTCCGCGGTCCTGCGCACCGGCGACAGGCTCAACGTCTGGTCACTCGGGGATCCCGGCGCGCCCGAGCAGGAGATCATCAGCCGCTTCTTCGAAGGCATCGAGCGCTACACGCCGACGCTGGTATCGTGGAACGGTGGCGCCTTCGATCTCCCGGTGCTGCATTACCGGGCCCTCGTGCACGGCGTGCCCGCGGCGCGCTACTGGGAGACCGGGGAAGACGACACCAGCTTTCGCTACAACAACTATCTCAGCCGCTACCACTGGCGACATCTCGACCTGATGGACGTGATCGCCGCCTTTCAGGCGCGTGCCGTCGCGCCGCTCGATGAGGTCGCCGCCCTGCTCGGACTGCCCGGCAAGCTCGGGATGCACGGCAGCCGTGTGTGGGAGCGTTTCCAGCGCGGCGACCTGCAGGGGATACGGGAGTATTGCGAGACCGACGTCATCAACACGTACCTCATCTATCTGCGCTTCGAAACGATGCGCGGACGACTGAGCCGCGAGGCCCATGATCGCGAATGCGGGCGCATGCGCGAGTACCTTCACAGCGAGCAGCGGCCGCACTTCCAGGCATACCTCGATGCCTGGCGGGAGTAGGCCGCCGGTGCCCGGAGGTCCGGTGCCGAAGCCGAAGGCCGGGCCGATCCTCCTCAATGTGGAGTCCCTGTCGCACGAGGGACGCGGTGTCGCGCGCAACGAAGGCAAGGCGGTGTTCATCGACAACGCCCTGCCCGGCGAGGTGGTCTCCGCGCGGATCGTGCGCCGGCACGGACGCTACGACGAGGCGATCGCCGAGCACATCGATCGGCCATCACCCGAGCGCGCGAATCCGGGCTGCGAGTACTTCGGCGTGTGCGGCGGCTGCAGCCTGCAGCACATCGCCCCGGCCGCGCAACTCGCGCACAAGCAGCGGATGCTGCTCGAACAGCTGCAGCACGTGGGCCGGGTGGCGCCGGCGGAGATACTGTCGCCGATCGCCGGACCGGTGTGGGGTTATCGCCGCCGGGCGCGCCTGGGGCTTCGGCTGGTGCCGAAGAAAGGTGGCGTGCTGGCAGGGTTCCGGGAGAAGAGCAGCCGCCATATCGCCGACATCCGGCGCTGTCCGGTGCTGCGCCCCGAGATCGGGGAGAACCTGCTGGTCATACGCGATCTCATCGGTGCATTGAGTTGTGCCGATCAGGTCCCGCAGATCGAGGTGGGCGTCGATGATGCCGGCCCGGTGCTTACCATCCGCCACCTTCGGGCGTTGACAGAGGAGGATCTCGCCCGTCTGGGCGACGTCTCACGGAGGCACGGCTGGCGGATCTATCTGCAGCCGGGGGGTATCGACAGTGTGCGGCCGCTCACCGCCGGGCAGCAGCCCCTGGCCTTCGCCGTGCCCCGGCACGATGTGCGCCTGCAATTCGAGCCGCTCGACTTCATACAGATCAACGGCGCCATCAATCTCGCCGCCATCGACGCGGTCGCCGCGTTGCTCGATCTGCGGCCCGATGACCGGGTGCTGGATCTGTTCTGCGGACTCGGCAACTTCACCCTGCCAATTGCACGCCGGGTCGCCGGGGTCATCGGCATGGAGGGGGATGCCGGACTGGTGGCCCGGGCACGGGCCAACGCCGAGCGCAACGGCATTCGCAACGCGGAGTTTCTCGCGGCCGATCTGACGACGGCACGGCCACCGCCGTGGCCATGCAACAAGGTCGTGCTGGATCCGCCGCGCACCGGCGCCATCGAGATCCTTCGTCGCATGGATCTGCGCGCGGTGTCGAACGTGGTCTATGTCTCCTGCAATCCCGCCACCCTCGCGCGCGATGCAGCCGTGCTGGTCCGGGAACACGGCTTCCGGCTGGCGAAAGCGGGCGTCATGGACATGTTTCCGCATACCGCCCACGTCGAATCGCTGGCGCAGTTCGTTCGCTGAGCGGCGCCCCGGAGCCGGCGCCAAGGCCTCGATCCGGCAGTGAAAGCGCGGGCAAACTCCGCGGGTCGTCCGGATATCCCGTGGAGATCTCCGGGCCGGCAGGCGTCCTGCCGATCCTCGCGCGGTCCCCGTTCCGTTCAGCTATGGCGACCCCGGGCAGGGGTGGTCCGTCATTTGCAGGTTGAATCGCTCCAGACGCCGCCTGCCCGATGACAGAAACCACTCTCAACTCCGCCGCCATGACGACGAGCGCGGCACCCGAGGCCTCCACCGGGGCCAAC
>WBZR01002918.1_pt1 | contig 16626 bp, 17 predicted proteins | sample 5204231 | NCBI WGS metagenome assembly WBZR01 (sample SAMN12412403, study PRJNA552823) | activated sludge metagenome | isolation source: activated sludge from anammox sidestream of wastewater treatment plant... | place: USA: Virginia | collected 2017-08 | reverse complement strand
AGACATTCGACGAACGCCGGCCCGTCACCCCCCCTCGCGCGCTCCGCCGCGCCTGCGACCGCGTCGCGGACCGCGAGGACGTCGTTCCCGTCGACCGTGACGGCATCGATCCCGTAGGTCTCCGCGTGGCGCGCAAGCCGCTCGACCGGCGTGTGAGCCGAGAGCGGCGTGAACTCCGCCCAGCCGTTGTTCTCGCAGATGAGCACGGCGGGCAACCGCCACAGAGCAGCGAGGTTGAGCGATTCGTGAAACGATCCGGTTTGGCCGGCGCCGTCGCCGAAGAAGCACGCGGCCACGCGGCCGTCTCCGGCCCGCTGGCAGACGAGCGCCGCTCCCAGAGCGAGCGGGATCTGGCCGCCGACGATTCCGGATGCTGTCATCACGCCCACTTCGGGGGCGGCGATGTGCATCGAGCCGCCCTTGCCCCCGCAGTAGCCCGTTGCGCGCCCCGCGAGCTCGGCGAGCAGACGCGCGAGATCTGCTCCTCTCGCCACCGCATGCCCGTGCGCGCGGTGGTGAACGTAGAGGAGATCCCGGGCGTCGAGCGCGGTCGAGCCCCCGACCGATACCGCCTCCTGACCGATCCCGAGATGGAGCAGCCCGTCGATCAGGCCCTCGGAGAACAACTCGGAGACGCGCTCCTCGAACGCTCTGGCGAGCCACATCGCGGCCAGCAGCGCCCGGTGGGTTTCCAGGTCGTCCGCGTCCCGAACGTCGCCTTCAGCCTCCGCGCCCATCCCCCGCCGGTCCTCGTGTCTCTGTCGGTTGACGCCAGATCGGTGGCATGATACTTAGACCAAACCATGCGTGCTTGTCCTGGCCGCAGCCACGCCCGTATGCGAGTGTGGGCGCTCGCCTGATGCTGCCCGACCTGCCGCCAGCCGAGCTCGACGCCCTGCTCGGGCGGATGCTGCTCGTCCGCCGCTTCGAGGAGCGGCTGATCCGTCTGGCCGAGAGCGGCGTGTCCTTCGGCCACTACCACGTCTACGTCGGGCAGGAGACGATCGGCCTGCCCGCGCTGCGGGCGCTACGCCCGTCCGACCTCGTCTTTCCGACCCACCGCAACCACGGGCACCTGCTGGGGCGCGGGGCCGACCCGGGGGCGCTGCTCGCCGAGATCCTCGGTAAGGCGACCGGCCTCAACGCCGGGAAGGCCGGCACCATCCACGCCTCGGCGCCCGAGCTTGGCGTGCCGCACACCTCGGGGATGGTCGGAGGCGTGCTACCCATCGCCGCCGGAGCCGCGCTCGCCGCGCAGAAGCTCGGACGCGACCAGGTTGTCCTCGCGTTCTTCGGCGATGGCGCGATGGAGGAGGGAGCCGCCTTCGAGGCCCTGAACACCGCGGCGCTCTTCCGCGTTCCGGCCGTCTTCGTGTGCGAGAACAACACGACCGAGGCGCTCGGAGCCGCGGCCGGTGGCTACCCGGGCTCCGTCACCGCGGCCGGTGATCTCGCTGACATCCCCCGCTCGGTGGGCGTACCCGCCGTCTCCGTCGACGGGAGCGACGCCGGCGCCGTATTTGCCGCCGTCAGCGAGGCGGTCGCCCGGGCTCGCGCCGGTGCTGGCCCGACCTTCGTCGAGCCGATCGTCGTCCGCTGGCCCGGCAGCAATCCGCTCTGGCCCGAGCTCCCCGGAGGGGGGACGGAGCTTCGCTTCGCCTGGGAGCCGCAGTCGGCTCCCGCGGAGCTCGTCGCCTGGTACCGGGATCGCGACGGGCTCATGCGCTTCGCGCGCGAGCTGGTCGCGGACGAGGTCGTCACCCGCGCTCGGCTCGAGCAGATCGACGCGGACGCCCGGGCCGCGGTCGAGGCGGCCGTCGACTTCGCGCTCTCGAGCCCCGACCCCGACCCGGCCAGCGCGTTCGAGGGCGTGTTCGCGTGACGGCCGCGCCCGCCCGGGAGCTCACCTACGCCGAGGCGCTCGTCGAGGCGCTCGACGGGCTGATGGCCGAGGACCCCGCGTTCGTCATCGTCGGTAGCTACGTGCTCGGCCTCGGGCCGCTGCGGGTCCACTTCGACCGGGTCCGGGACGCGTACCCGCAGCGCGTGCTCGACCCCCCTTGCGCGGAGCTCGCGGCCTGCGGCCTCGGCGTCGGCGCCGCCATGAACGGCCTGCGCGTGATGGTCGACGTCGCCACCGCCAGCTTCCTCTTCCAGGCGTTCCCCCAGGTCGCCAATGAGGCGGCGAACGCGATCTACATGAGCGGTGGGCGGATCAGGCTCCCGGTTGTCTTCCACATGCTCCACGGCCTGCGCGGCGGCGGCGGCGCCCAGCATTCCCACAGCCCGCAGGCGATGCTCTGGAACACGCCGGGCCTGCGCATCGCGCTGCCCTCGTCCCCGGCCGACGTCAAGGGCCTCTTACGAACGGCAATCCTCGACGACAGCCCGGTCGCGCTCATCGACCATGCGAAGCTGATGTCCGTGCGAGGCCCGGTGCCCGCGGGGCCGTACGAGCTTCCATTCGGCCGCGCCGAGGTGAGGCGAGCCGGCCGCGACGTGACGATCGTGGCCACCTCGCTCACCGTCCTCCAGGCGCTCGAGGCCGCCGACCAGCTCGAGCGGGAGGGTGTCGAGGCGGAGGTCGTCGACCCCCGGACGATCGTCCCGCTCGATCGGGCAACGATTCTCGAATCGGTCGGCAGGACGGGCCGGCTCGTCGTCGTCGACGAGTGTCACCGCAGCTGCGGCGTCGCCGCCGAGATCGCCGCGATCGTCGCCGAGGAGGCATTCGACGCCCTGCAGGCTCCCCCGGCGCGCGTGACCGTCCCGGACGTGCCGGTGCCGTTCAGCCGCGTGCTCGAGCGGGAGCTGGAGACGAGCCCGGAACGGATCGCAGCGGCCGTGCGGACGGTCCTGGCCACCACGCGCCGGCGCTGACAGGTCCGCGGGTCAGGGCCCCGGGGTCGCGCCCTGGACTCGCTCGACCCGGTCGATGAAATCGTAGAGATGCTCGCGCATCGTCTGGACCGCCGTCTCCGCGTCCCCCGCCGCGATCGCCTCGTAGAGCTGGGTGTGAACGCGTCTCGCGACCTCCGGCGTGTCCGCGAGCTGGGCGTGGATCAGCTCGATGGCGTCGCGCATCAGCGCCCGGATTGCCTGGAACATCGCCTCGAGCGCGCGGTTGTGAGCCGCCGCGACGAGGGCCGTGTGGAAGTCGACGCTGGTCTCGGCGGTGCCGTGTCGATCCTGGCTCGCCAGCTGGCCGGAGTCCCCCACGGCGGCCCGCAACACCCGGAGATCCTCCTTCGTCGCGCGCTCGCAGGCGAGCCGGGCGGCGGTCGTCTCGATCGCGAGCCGGGCCTCGCCGAGCTCGGGAAACTCCGCGCCGATCAGCTTCAGGTGGTTGCCGAAAGCGGTGGAGAGCAACTCGACGTCGGGCGTCGCGATGTACGGGCCGCCGCCGCCGCCGGTCTTGACGCGAACGAGACCGCCCGCTTCGAGCGTGCGCAGGCCGTCGCGGATCGCGACCCGGCTGACGCCGAACTGGAGCGCGAGGTCGCGCTCGCTCGGCAGCCTGTCGCCCGGGCGCAGCTCGCCGCGGAAGATCGCGTCGCGGATCTGCTCGACCACGCTGTCCGAGATGCGCGTCGGGCGGACGGGTCGGAACTCGGTCGTCTTCATACGCCAGGGGAACGATAGTGGGTGGGGCCGCTCCTACGACCGGCGTGCGGCGCAGGGCTACTCGAGCGCACCTTCGGCCTCGAGCCGGGCGAGCTCCGGCTCGGAGACCCCGAGCAGCTCGACGAGCACTCGACGGGTGTGCTCGCCCGTGAGCGGCGCGGCGGTGTGGATGTCCGCGGGTGTCTCCGTGAGCCGGTAGGGAGGGGCCTCCGCGTGGTGAGCTCCGAGCTCCGGATGGTCGAGCGGCTGCCAGAACCCGTGCGCGGCGAGCCCCGGGTCGGCGAACAGGTCGGCCATGTCGTTTACGGGGGCCACGTGCACGCTCGCCGCCCGGAGCCTCGCGACCACCTCCTCGCGCGCCAGACCGCCCGTCCAGGCGGTGATGTGGCGGTCGAGCTCGTCCTCCCGGCGCTTGCGTTCGGCCGCCCGCCCGAGCTCCTGGCCGAGCGCCCAAGGCGGCTCGCCGAGCGCGGCTCGAAACCGCCGCCACTCGGCGTCGTCGTGGACGCTGAGGGCGACCCAGCGCTCCTCGCCGAGGCACGGGTAGACGCCATGGGGTGCGGCGACCGGGTGACGATTGCCACAACGGTCTGCGATCCGGCCGCTGGCGAAGTAGCTGAGCAGCGCCGGGGCCATGAACTGGACGCCGGCCTCGTACTGGGAGAGATCGATGTGGCAGCCCTCACCGGTCCGCCGCCGCCGGTCGAGGGCGGCGAGGACCGCGCACGCCCCGTACCCGACGGCGATGTAGTCGATGTAGGGGCCGAAGAGGAGAGACGGATCGCGATCGGGCCACCCGGTGACGTGGACGAAGCCGGACAGCGCGGTCAGCTGGGTACCGAAGCCGGGTTGACGGGAGCGCGGCCCGGTGCGCCCCTGGTTGCACGTGCTCAGGAGGACCAGGCCGGGGTTGGCGGCACGAAGCGTCTCGTAGTCGAGCCCGAGGCGGTCGATCACACCGGGGGTGAAGTTCTCGACGACCACGTCAGCCCTGGCGATCAGCCGCCGCGCCACGGCCACGCCCGAGGGCGTCTTGAGGTTGAGCGTGACGCTCAGCTTGTTGTCGTTGGTCATGGCAAACAGCGCCGCCCGCTCGGGACCCGGCTCGTTGTCCTTGAAGGGCGGGTAGTTCGTGCGAAACCCGTCGAGCGCGTGCCTGCTCTCGATTCGGATTACCTCCGCGCCGTGATCAGCGAGGTGCTTGCCGACACACGGTCCCGCGGCGAAACCGCCGAGCTCGACGACGCGTAGCCCCGCGAGCGCCTGGGCCCGCCCCGGCTCGCTCATCTGGCGCTCGCGAGCGGGGCTCCGAGGATCTCCGCGTCGTGCTCGCCCACGCGCGGGGCGGGCCGTGCGACGCGCGGCAGCGCGCTCCCGAAGCGCGGCAGACCGCTGGGAAGGCGCACCGGGGTGCCGGACTCGGCAGCCGCGATCTCCTGCCAGACCTCGCGACTCTCGAGCTGCGGGTCGCACGCGATGTCGTCGACGCGGGCGACCGGGTAGGCGAGGATCCGCCGCGCCGCGGCCTGCTCGAGGAACTCCCGGCGCGTCACCGTCAGCACGAACGGGGCGATCGCGTCCTCGAGGCGGCGTACCTCGTCGGCGGTCATCGTGGCCGGCTCGAAGCTCTCCCAGTCGAGCTCGACCAGCCAGGGAGGCGCCATCGCACGCTCGGCCATCCAGGCAACCAGCTGGCGGTTGGAGTTCCGGCCGGCAGCGCCGCCGTAGATGGCGAAGCTGACGTGCCCGTCCCGGCACGGCCAGACGTTGCGCATCGCCGCGCCGTCGATGTTGCGGCCGACGAGGAAGGGGCCGTTCCTCGCCGGGACCTCCCGGTTCAGATCGTAGAAGTAGGGGGCGTGGGCGAGCGCTGTCACGACCGCCGCCTGCGCCGACACGTCCACATGCTGCCCGCGACCGGTCAGCTCGCGGTGATGGTGCGCGACGAGCGTCCCGAGCGCCGCGTGCAGCGACGCCCAGCACGCCGCCTGGGGCTCGGAGATGCGCACCGGGGGACGGTCGGAGTCGCCCGCAAGCCAGACGGCGCCCGAGGCCGCCATCAGCTCGAGGTCCGAGGCCGGGGCGGCGGCGGCGGGCGCCGTCTGCCCGTAGGGGGTGATCGAGGTCAGGACGAGCCGCGGATTGGCGGCGCGCAGCCGCTCGAACGACAGCCCCAGCCCGGCCAGGTAGCCGGGCGCGAAGCTCTCGAGCACGACGTCGGCTCCCTCGACGAGGCGCAGGAGCCGCTCGCGGTCGCCGGCCAGCTCGAGGTCGAGCACGATACCCCGCTTGCCGGCGTTGAACGCGAGCCACGCCGCGCCGACACCGTCCGGCAGTAGCGGCGCGGAGCGCCGCCCGGATTCGCCTCCGGGCGGCTCGATCTTGACGACGTCAGCACCCCAGTCGGCGAGGATCTTGCCGCAGAGCCAGCCGAGCTCGCCGGTGAGATCGAGGGCGCGGAAGCTGAGCGGGCGCTCCATGCGGGTGCCGTGCGACGCGGGACCGCCACCGGGTCAGCGACCGGTCCGCGCCAGCACCTCCACCCAGCCCTTCATCACGGCTCGCGCCGCCTCGACCTGGTCGCCGCTGAACCAGTCGGCAGGGTCGACGCGATCGATGGGGTAGACGGGACGCTGGAAGTCGCTCTCGTACCCGAACGGCATCGTCGCGTCGATCCCCATCCCGCCCTCGAAGCGCGTGTTCGAGGCCGTCCACTCCTTCTCGCCGGCGGTCATCCGCTCGGCCGGCTGGAACGTCTGCCCGATCCCGCCCGGGAGCGGGTTGAGGATGTCCGTGTGCGGGTTCACGCGCGTCGTCAGCGCCCACATGATGTCGTCCATCGAGTACATGTCGATGTCCGTGTCGACCGCGATCGCGAGCCTCATCCCCTGGCTGCACGCGAGCGCCGCCGCGAGGAAGTTCCGCTGCCAGCCCTCCTCGATCCGGTTGCGCTTCTTGACCTGGATGATGCAGCCGCCCCAGTCGGTCATGCAGAAGGGGATGTGGACGTCCTGGACGATGCCGGGCTGGAGCCGCTCGCAGAGCTCGTAGATCGCGGCCTCGCGAACGGTCGTATCGATGTTCGAGTCGTCTGCCATGTGGACGCCGAGCGCGTAGATCGCCGGCTTCGACTCGCGGCGCCTCATCGTGATCGCGGAGACATGGAACGTCGGTGCGCGGTAGGCCTTGCCCATGTAGCCGGCCCACTCGGGATGGAACGGGAGCCGGCCCTGGACCCCCGCCTCCTCGGAGTCGGCGGTCTCGTAGCGCTTGTCCCGCGGCTTCAGCACGCCCTCGAGGACGAGGTCGCAGTCCGCCACGGCCCAGGCGTCGACGGTGCGCGCCTTGACGAGTCGCACCGGGAAGCCCTGAACGGCCCCCGCCGCGCCCAGCTCGTCGGCCCCGCGCGGGAGCACGACGTAGTCGAAGCCGCCGCCCGCGATCAGCGTGCACGCCGGTGGCAGGCCGAAGCACATCGTCAGCGGGATCCCATCGGGGTCGTCGTAGTGCTCCGTGATCACCTGCCACATGTGCGAGCCGGGCGCGGACTGGAACGTGCCGACGTTGCCCCAGCGGAAGTTCATGCGGTTGTAGCCGATGTGGCTGCCGCCGCGGAAGTAGTCACCGACGACGACGCTATTGCCACTGCCGATGGTGCGCTCGGGCTCGAGCGCGGTGTGGCGGATCGTCACGACGTACTTGTTCACGTCCAGGTCGTCGGTGATCACCTCCTCCTGGCAGGGCGCCTCGTCGCCGGTGACGATCTCGCAGGGCAGCGGGTGGGTCAGCGCGTGCGCGAGCTTGCGCGTGCGGTCTTGCCGCCCCTCCCAGCCGAACATCCGGTCGAGGATGTCCATGTTGCAGAAGAGGTTCGTGACGACCCGGGCGTGCTCGTAGTCCCTGACGTTGTTGAACAGGATCGGCACGCTGCCGTCGAAGTGCTTCTGGAGCCCGATCACCTCGAGATCGCCGCTCACCGGGACGTCGGTCTCGAGCAGGAGCCCCTCGCGGCGAAGCCAGTCGAGCGTGCTACCGATCGAGCGGATGTCCTCGGGCGCGGCGGGCGGGCCCGCCAAGTTGATGCCCGCCGAGCGCCGGGCCTGGGTCGTCATCGGTACGTTCCTCCCATGTCTCGGTATGATGTTATGACCAACACCGCGAACTTTGTCAACTGCGGGCTCGCGGGTCAAGTGGCAGGCGACGGGGGGCCGCGGCGGTAGGGGCGGCAGCGTCAGCACCCGGGCGGACGGAGCCCGAGTTCGCTGTCCGCCGCGCGGACCTCCTCGCCCTCCTCGACCGCTTCGAGCGCGAGCTCGGGTCCTCAGCGCGTACCCCGCGGCCAAGAGGCTGAGGCGGCTCCGATCCGCGGCGAGCCGCTCCGGATCGTCCGCTGCGGACGCTCCCGGTGTTCGAGGCCCGCCAGGGCGCCTGGCGCCTGTAGGAGACCGCGGTCACCCCGCCGCGGGGCGAGCCTGACGAGTCGCCGGCGAATCGCAGGCATAGAAAAAGCCCCGTTTCCAGGGCTTTTTCCGTAGCAGGCCTGTAAGCCGGATTCTGTCGAGGGTGGCCATCCATCTAGGCCGCCGGTTTCCCGGCGGCTCGAGCGGCGTACCCGGCTCCTCGGCGGGCCACCTGGTAGCGGAGCCTGTTTGCCTTGCACCGGACGGGGTTTGGCGAGCCGCCGCGTCGCCGCGACGCTGGTGGGCTCTTACCCCACCGTTTCACCCTTACCCCCTGGGAGGCGGTGTCCTTTCTGTTCCACTTTCCGTCGGCTTTCGCCGCCTGGGGTTTCCCCAGCGTCCTGCCCTGCGGTGTCCGGACTTTCCTCGGACCGCCGGAGCGGCCCGCGGCCACCCGGCCTGCGCTCCCGAGTGTAGCGCGGAACGCGAGAGGCTACGTGCGGCCGAGAACGACGTCGAACCCGGAGAGAACGACGGCAAGGTCTGCCGGGGCAACCCGGCCGACGCGCTCTGCCAGCACACCGCGATCGATCGTCACGATCTGCGAGACGTTCGCGACGGAGTCCTTCGGAAGCCCGGTGCGAGTAGCGGGTAGCAGCACGTTTCCCGGCGCCGCCGCCCAGCGGAGATTGCTCGTGAGCGGAACGACGACGACGGTGGCGAGTCTGCTCGCGTTGAACGCATCACCCTGGACGACCACGACCGGCCGGCGAAGCCCGGGCCCGGATCCGGTCGGATCCGGGAGCGACGCCCAGAAGACATCGCCCTGGCTGACTACCACTCGGCGCGCTCGAGGACTCCCCGGGCGGCGGCGGCGACCCATGGATCAAGCTCGCCATCGAGCTCGGCAGCCAACTCGTCCAGGATGCGGGTCACCGAGCGCGGCTCGCGCCGCAGAACGTACTCCGCAAGAGCCTCGCGATATACCTGGCTGCGCGACTTGCCGAGGCGGTGGGCCAGCTCCTCCGCCTGCCGGAACAGGTCATCGGGGATCGAGACAGCCGTTTTCATACCCGGAGTATAACCAGTGACAATGAGCCCTCACACGAGCGCGAGCTGCGGCTCGCCCTCTCCCGTGCACGCCTCGAGCACCGAGCCGCAGGCGCGGCACTCGACCCGCCCGCCCGCGGCCTCCGCCGGCTCCCCGCACACCGGGCACTCCCCGGCGTCGCCGGCGAGCAGCGCCTCGAGCTCCTCGTCCAGGGTGCGGGCAAGCACGGCGACGGTCATAGCCGGCGAAACAGCCCCACAACCTTGCCGAGGATCTGGACGTGCTCGGGGTAGAGGGGCTCGAGCGCCGCGTTCTCGGGCTGAAGCCGGACGCGGCCGCCGTCGCGGTAGAACGTCTTCACGGTCGCCTCGCTCGCGCCCTCGTCGTTCCCGACGAGCGCGGCGACGACGTCCCCGTTCTCGGCGGCCTGCTGGCGGCGGACGACGACGACGTCGCCGGGCATGATCCCCGCCTCGATCATGCTCTCGCCGCGGACACGGAGCAGGAACTCCTCGCCGCCGCGCGAGAGCGTCTCCGGCACGGCGAGGTAGTCCTCGACGTTCTCCTCGGCGAGGAGCGGCGAGCCGGCCGCGATCTCGCCCAGGAGCGGCAGCACGCGCACGTGGCCCGCGTCATGCCCGGGCTCGCGCTCGCGGCCGACCAGCTCGAGCGCGCGCGGCTTCGCCGGGTCGCGACGCACGTAGCCCGCCTGCTCGAGCTTCGCGAGGTGGACGTGCACCGTCGAGGGGGACGCGAGCCCGACCTCCGCGCCGATCTCGCGCACGGTCGGCGGATACCCGTGGCGACGCGCGTACGCGACGATGAAGTCGTAGATCTCACGCTGCCGTTCGCTCAGCATCTCACCCTCCTGATCGAACACCTGTTCGCTCCAGAGTAGCGCCCCGGGCGGACGTCGTCAACGCTAGACTTCGCGTGCGCGCGCTGGTGGCGGAATTGGTAGACGCGCAAGGTTGAGGGCCTTGTGAGCTTCGGCTCGTGGAGGTTCAAGTCCTCTCCAGCGCATGACCTGAGCGCCCCGGATCCCGGGGCGCTCGCCCGTCCGGGGCCGGCGCCCGCTACCGTGTCCCGATGAGGCTGATCGCGCTCGCGCTCGCGGCCGCCGCGCTCGCCGGCTGCGGCTCGGGAGAGCCGGCCGGCGAGCCACCGCCCGCCCCGGAGGCGGAGACGGCGCCGGCGGGGACGGCCGCCGAGGCCGGCGCCCCCGAGGTGGAGGCGGCCGCGGGGGCGAAGCTGAAGCTCCGCCTGGTCGAGGTCGTGGGCGGGCTCGCCGCGCCCGTCCACGTCGCGGCCGCGCCCGGCGAGCCGAACCGCGTCTACATCGTCGAGCAGGCCGGGACGATCCGCGTGCTCGAGGGCGGCGAGCTGCGCTCCAGCCCCTTCCTCGACCTCCGCAGCCTCGTTCGCAGCGGCGGCGAGCAGGGGCTCCTCTCCGTCGCCTTCCACCCGGACTACGCGTCGAACCGCCGCTTCTACGTCGACTACACGGACCGGCGCGGCGACACGCGCGTCGTCGAGTACGAGGCGCGCACGAGCGGGCAGCCGGTCAAGCGCCGCCAGCTCCTCTGGGTCGACCAGCCCTACGAGAACCACAACGGCGGCCAGCTCGCGTTCGGTCCCGACGGCCTCCTCTACGTCGGCATGGGCGACGGCGGCTCGGGCGGCGATCCGGGAAACCGGGCGCAGAACCTCTCCTCGCGGCTCGGCAAGCTGCTGCGCCTGAACGTCGACCGGGCGGACGCGAAGTGGCAGCTCGCCGGCTACGGGCTGCGCAACCCGTGGCGGTTCTCGTTCGACCGCTCGACGGGGGATCTCTGGATCGCCGACGTCGGCCAGGACCGGTGGGAGGAGATCGACTTCACGCGCCGGTCGAGCCCCGGGCTCGAGAACTACGGTTGGGACGTGTACGAGGGCCGCGAGCGCTACGAGGACCGGGCGGCGAACCCGGCGGGGAAGCTCGTCGGGCCGATCCACGTCTACGGACGCGACAACGGCTGCTCGGTCACCGGCGGTTTCGTCTACCGCGGCTCGGCGATCCCGGCCGCCGGCGGCCGCTACTTCTTCGGCGACTACTGCAGCGGCCGGATCTGGAGCCTGCGCCAGCAGAGCGGTAAGGCGACGGACGTCCGGCGTCACTCGCTCGAGGTCGAGAGCCTGTCGTCCTTCGGCGAGGGGCCCGGCGGCGAGCTCTACCTCGTCTCCCTCGACGGCGCCATCTACCGGCTGACGGGCGGCTGATGCCCGGCCCGGGGGCTCCCGCCCTGATCGAGCCGCGCGTGGGCTGGCGGGTCTGGGACGTCGTCGAGCTCGACGGGGCGCTGCGGCTCTGCTCGCTCGCGTTCTGGGCGGTGTGGCCCGCCCGGCGCGAGGCGACGGCAGCGTGCAGGCGCTCGCTGCTCGAGCCGGCGCTGGCCCGCCTCCCGCCCCACTACGCTCCGCGCGAGCGCTGCGGCTGCGGCATCCACGGGACGCGCACGGCGGCTGCCGCGCTCGACTTCGGCCGCCAGGTGTCGCGCAAGCCGGACAGCGTCGCCCGGGTGGCCGGGCGGGTCTCCCTCTGGGGCACGGTGGTCGAGTGCGAGGACGGCTGGCGCGCGTCGCACGCCTACCCGTCGCGGCTCCTCGTTCCGGCAGCCCGCGCCGCGCGGCGGCTCGTTCCCGGCCGGGGCGGCCTGGCGACGGCGCCCGCCGAGGGGGTGGCCGCGGCGCTCGAGGCCTACGGCGTCCCGGTCGACGTCGTCGACCGGCTCTGACCCGGCCTAGAGGAGGTAGAAGAGCCCGATCGTGTTCGCCGTGAACACGATCCCCACGACCACGGTCAGACGGGTCAGGTTGCGCTCGACGATGTGCTGGCCGCCGTGCGACATCGGCGTGAAGCCGAGCCCGCCGAAGCCGGTGTCACGACCGGAGTGCATGAGCACGAGCACGATCAGGGCGATCGAGGTGAGGACGTGCCAGACGGCCAGGGCGCCGAGCATGCGAGCAGGATAGCGGCTGGGCGCGCGCGCCCGCTACCCGAGCCGGCGCACCTGGAGCCCGCTGCGCGAGCCAGCGTGGTCGACCTGGAGTGTCGTGTGCTCGAGCCCGAACTCCTCCCGCAGCACGCGCTCGAGCTCGAGCCGGATCCGGTGACAGTCCGCGCCCGACTCGACCAGCACGTGGGCGGCGAGTGCCGGGAAGCCGGAGGTGATCGTCCAGATGTGGAGGTCGTGAACGTCGACGACGCCGCTCGTCCGCACCAGCCGCCGGCCGACGTCGGCGGGGTCGATCCCCTCCGGCGCCGCCTCGAGCAGAATCCTGGTCGCGTCCCTGAGGATCGTCCAGGCGCTCGCGAGCACGAGCAGGCCGATCAGGAGCCCGGCCAGCGCGTCGGCGCGCGTCCACCCCGTCGCGAGCACGATCGCGGCGGCGGCGATCACGCCGACCGAGCCGAGCGCGTCGGCGACGACGTGCCGGAACGCCGCCTCGACGTTGAGGCTCTCGCGCCGTGAGCGCAGGAGCACGCCGCCCGCCGCCAGGTTGACAGCGAGGCCGACGAGCGCCACCGCCAGCATCCAGCCGCCGAGGACCTCCCCGGGCGCGGACAGGCGCCGGCCGGCCTCGACGAACACCCAGATCGAGATCGCGACGAGCGTGACCCCGTTTCCGAGCGCGGCGAGGATCTCGGCCCGCCTGTAGCCGAACGTCTTCCGCGCGGTCGGCGGCCGCGTCGCGAGCCACGCGGCGAAGAGCGCCAGCCCCAGCGAGACGTTGTCGGAGAGCATGTGCCCCGCGTCGGCAAGCAAGGCGAGGCTGCCCGTGAGGAGCCCCCCGACAGCTTCGGCAGCCGTGTACGCGGCGGTGAGCGCTAACGCGGCGGCCAGCGCCCGGCCGCCGCGCACCGGACTGACGCCGTGACCGTGGCCGTGGGCATGACCATGAGCGTGGCCGTGCATCAGCGCCGCCGCGCCACCCGCTCGAGCAGGTCGGCGATCCGCAGGGCCTGGCGGACGACGTCGTGCTCGGCGGCGGCGAGCCTCGCCGTCCGGTTGGGCCTCGGCAACTCCAGCGCCTCCCGCAGTCCCGCCTCGATCGAGTCGACGCTGAGGGGGTCGACGAGGACGCCCGCCCCGGGCGGCACGAACTCGGGCGGCCCGCCGATCCTGGTCGCCACGACCGAGCGCTCGCTGGCCATCGCCTCGAGCAACGTCTGCCCGAATGGCTCGATCGTGCTCGGCAACGCGAGCACGTCGCAGGCCGCGATCCACTCCGCAACTCGCGGATGCGGGACCCGGCCGGCGAGCCGCACGCGCGCCCGCCCTTCCGCCCGGGCCCGGAGCGGGCCGTCGCCGACGAGGGCGAGCTGACCGCTCCCGAGCCGCTCGAACGCCTCGAGCAGCCGGGAGACGTTCTTGCGCTCGTCGAGCGAGCCCACGAACAGGAAGAACGGACCTTCGCCCTCCCAGCCGAGCAGCGCCCGCGCCTCCCCGGCGTCCCGCCCGCGAAACCGCCGCAGATCGACGCCGCAGTCGATCACCTCGGTCTTCCCGGCGAGCTCCGGGAGGGCGAGCAGAAGCTCGCGACGCAGGTAGCCGGAGACGGCGACCACTGCGGCTGCCCGGCGGGCCGCGAGTCGCGTTGCCCCCCGCACGCCGGGGATGGCGCCGATGTTGCGCACGTCCCGGCCGTGCGCGGTCAGCACGAGCGCGGCGCCCGAGGCGAGCGAGGCGAGCGCGCCGAGCGCGCCGGCAGGTACGAGGAAGTGAGCGTAGACCACGTCCGGTGAAAACCGGCGGGCCTTGCGCACGGCGTCCCGCCCGAGCTCCGCGTACTTCGTGCGGGAGCCACCGCGGCGGTCGATCACCGCCCGCTCGAGCTCGTGGCCCTGGGCGAGCAGCTCCCGCTCGACCTGGGCGACGAATACGCCGAGGTCCGGGTCGGCCCGGCCCGGGTACATCTGCGAGACGAGCAGGATGCGCATCGCCTCATTGTGCTCAGGAGGTCGGGGCAGCGCGAATCGAGACACCGCGCGCGGAGACGCTACGGGTAGCGAGTTGCGCCGGCTGAACGGGCTCTCTAGAATCCTGCGCGATGTCCCGGCGCCGCCTCGCACTGCTCGCGCTCCCGCTCGCGCTCGTCGCCGCGGCGTGCGGCGGCAGCCTCACGATCGGCGCGATCGAGGACAAGCTGAACGAGCAGATCCCCGAGGAAGTTGCCGAGACCGGCGTCGAGGTCTCCGCGGTCGACTGCCCGGACGATGCCTCCGTCGAGGTCGGCAGCACCTTCGAGTGCGACGTGGCCGCCGTCGAGCAGGGACAGGACGTCGTCTACACGGCGTCGGTCACGGTCGAGTCCGAGAGCTCCATCAACTGGGAGCTCACCTCCGTTCGCCCCGCGGACGGGTAGCTCCCGCAGCGACGTCGGGCGCGTACGGCGGCGCGTCCTGCGCTACCGTGACGGCGCGCCGGTGTAGCTCAACAGGTAGAGCAGCGCCCTTGTAAGGCGAAGGTTGGAGGTTCGAGTCCTCTCACCGGCTTGCACCGCCGGTCGCCGAGCCACAGCCGACGCGAGCGACGAGCCGCCGGGCGAGCCGAGGCCCCCTACTGGAGAACCTGGCGCTCGGCCTGGTGGGCGAGCACCTTGCGCTTGACGCGCTGGAGCGCGTTGTCGATCGTCTTCGTGTCGCAGCCGAGCTCCTCGGCCATCTGCTCGTAGGAGAGCCCCTCGAGGTAGAGGCGCAGCGCGTCGGCCTCGAGCCGCGACAGGCCCGAGCCGAGGGCGAAGACGAGGCTCTGGAGCTCCTCGGTCGAGATCACGCAGATCGCGGGATCGTCGACGGCCGGCCCGGCGAGCGCGTCGCCGACCGTCACGTCGGAGTCGTCCTGGCCGGCCGGAGTCTGGCTGAAGGACACGTACGTGTTGAGCGGCGCGTGCTTGAAGCGCGTCGCCGTCTTGATCGCGGTGATGATCTGGCGGGTGATGCAGAGCTCGGCGAAGCTGCGAAACGAGGTCTCCTTGTCCGACCGGAAGTCCCGCACCGCCTTGTAGAGGCCGATCAGCCCCTCCTGAATCAGATCCTCGGACTCGCCGCCGGCGATGAAGTACGAGCTGGCCTTCAGCCGCACGAAGCCGGTGTAGCGGCGAATCAGCGCGTCGAGCGCATGGTCGTCGCCGTTGCGCGACCTGAGCACGAGATGGAGATCCTCAACCTCTCGTTGAGCTTTACTAGCGAGTTGCGCGGCCGTGAGCTGGCGTTGCGCCACCGGATCCCCCCTGTTCGCGACCGGCCGAGTGCCGCGAGCGCTCGCCCGGTCGGATTATCTCACCCTCTACTTGAGGTCATGACCATAGCACTCCCTGCAGAAAACTTCAAGGCTATTGCCGCCCGTCCAACATGATCGAGATCTCGCCGGGGGCGGTCCGGGCGGGGTCTGACCCCGGGGTCAGACCCCTCAACACTCCCCTAACACGACGCGCGCGGGAGCTCAGAGCGGCGGGCGGCGGTGGGCCCACGGGCGCACGCGCTCGAGCGCGGCGCCGATCCGCAGCGCCTCGTCGTCGCGGTAGCGGCGCGCGACGATCTGCAGGCCGATCGGGAGCCCCTCGGCGCTCCAGCCGGCCGGCACGCTCAGCGCCGGGCACTGGCTGACGAAGTTGAACTGCGTCGTGATGTCGAGGCCGTGGTAGAGACCGTCGCCCTGGTCCTTGTAGTAGACGAAGTCGTCCTGATCGGCCGGCGGGGCGGGGCGCGACATCGTCGGCACGAGCAGCGCGTCGTGGCGCTCGAAGATCCGGCGCAAGCTCTGCCACTGGCGGGTGCGCACGAACTCGATCCGCTTGAAGTCAACCGCGCCGAGCGCGAGCCCGGCGTCCATCAGCGCGACCACCCGCGGATCCATCCGGTCGCGGAACTCGGGGAGCTTGTCGCCGAAGATCGCGGCCAGGTAGACGCCCCAGTGGTCGAGCCACGCGTCCGGGAGCTCCCGCGTCCAGCCGAGATCCACCTCCTCGACCTCCGCCCCGGCTCCGGCGAGCGCCTCCGCCGCGTCGCGCACCGCCGCCTCCGTCTCCGGATCGATCGCGTAGCAGCCGAGGTCGACGTCGAGCGCGAGCCGCAGCCCCGCCACGTCCGCCTCGAGCGGCGACGACAGATCGAGCGCGGGCGCGATCGACATGATGTCCCGATCGTCCGGTCCCTGCGCCACCGCCAGGAACAGCCGCGCGTCCCCGACCGTGCGCGCGAGCGGGCCGAAGTGCTGGATCGTGTCGAACTGGGTCGGCAGGAAGTCGAGCGGGATCCGCCCGAAGCTCGGCTTCAGGCCGACGAGGCCCGACCAGGACGCGGGGATCCGCACCGATCCGCCCATGTCCGTTCCCTCGGCGAGCGGCACGCAGCCCGACGCCACCGCCGCCCCGGAGCCGCCGGAGGAGCCCCCCGGCGTCCGCTCCGGGTTCCACGGGTTGCGGGTCACGCCCCAGAGCGGGCTCTCGGTGAAGCTCGAGTACGCGAACTCGGGGGTCGTCGTCTTCCCGACCATGATCGCCCCGGCGCCG
>WBZR01001511.1_pt2 | contig 16630 bp, 12 predicted proteins | sample 5204231 | NCBI WGS metagenome assembly WBZR01 (sample SAMN12412403, study PRJNA552823) | activated sludge metagenome | isolation source: activated sludge from anammox sidestream of wastewater treatment plant... | place: USA: Virginia | collected 2017-08 | reverse complement strand
CGGCTCACCGCGCCGCCGTGTCCTCGCGCACGCACGCCACCTCGACCAGGCAGTCGTAGAAGGTCGGCCCACGGCCGATGTCGGTGAGCCGCTGGTGCGTGAGCTGGTTGACGTTGACGCCGTCGCAGGCGAACTTGCGCCACCACAGGCCGAGCGCGTTGACGACGCCGGGCCGCGCGCGCTCGCCCACCGCGGCGATGCACCGATAGCTCCCGCGCCCGTTGTACACCCGCACCGCAGCGCCATCGACGATGCCGCGCGCGGCGGCGTCGTGCGGGTTGATCTCGAGGCGCGGCGCCCCCTCGGTGGCGCGCAGGCTCGGCACGTTGACGAAGCTCGAGTTGAGGAAGTTGCGCGGCGGCGGCGAGATCAGCGCCAGCGGCCAGCGCGCGGCCAGCTCGGGCGCGCTCTGCGCGCATTCGTGGTTGGGCACATGGTCGGGCACGCCAAGGCCGGGCGCGTCGACCACCACCTTGCCGCTCGGCGTCGGGAAGCCGCCGGCCGCGAACGGCGCCTCGGCCACGTCGAGCCGCGTCCAGCCGCGCGCGGCCAACGCATCGAGGTCGACCCGGGCAGCGTCGAAGGCGCCCAGCGCCATCGCCTCGTCGCTGTCGCGAAAGCATTGCTCCGTGCAGCCCATGCGTGCGGCCAGGCCGCGGAAGATTTCCGCGTTGCTGCGCGCCTGGCCGAGCGGCGCGATCGCCGGCCGGTTGAGCAGCGCATAGACATGGCCGTAGGCGCTGTGCGCGTCCCAGTGCTCGAGCTGCGTCGTGGCCGGCAGCACGTAGTCGGCGTGGTCGGCGGTGTCGGTGAGGAAATGCTCGAGCACGACGCTGAACAGGTCGGCGCGCGCGAAGCCGCGCGCCACCTTGGCGCCTTCGGGCGCCACCGCCAGCGGGTTGCTGTTGTAGACGACGACGGCCTCGATCTTCGGTCCGAATTCGGGCGCCGCCGCACGCAGCAGGTCGTCGCCGATGGTCACCATGTTGATCGTGCGCGGGCGGCGCGCGCCCAGCAGATCGGGCCGCTGCAGCCAGGCGTCGCGCCGCGCGCCGGCGAACCAGTCGCTCGACGACAGCAGCAGCCCGCCGGCGCGCTGCCGCCAGGCGCCCACCAGACAAGGCAGCAAGGCCACCAGCCGCACCGCGCTGCCGCCGCCGTGCACGCGCTGCATGCCGTAGCCCAGACGGATCGCGGCCGGCCGGGCCGCGGCGTACTCGCGCGCCAGCGTGCGCACGACCTCGGGCTCGATGCCGCAGACGGCGGCCGCGCGCTCGCTCGGCCACTCGGCGGCGCGCGCGCGCAGCTTGTCCCAACCCTCGACGTGGCGCTCGAGCCAGTCGCGGTCGAGCCATTCCTCGTGCGCGAACAGCTCGTGCATCAAGCCCAGCGCGAGCGCGCCGTCGGTGCCGGGCCGCAGCGCGACATGCTGGTGGCAGCGCTCGGCCGTCTCGCTGCGCCGCGGGTCGATGCACACCAGCTTGGCGCCGGCGCGCTTGGCCTGCTGCGCGTAGGTCCAGAAGTGCACGCTGCTCGTGATCGGGTTGCAGCCCCAGACGAGGATCATCCGGCTTGCCGCGAAATGCTCGACGTGCATGCCGACGCGCCCGCCGTAGGCAGCGGCCAGCGCCGCGCTGCCGGCGGCCGAGCAGATCGTGCGCCCGAGCCGGCTGGCGCCCAGGCGGTGGAAGAAGCGCGCCGCCATGCCCTCGCCCTGCACCAGGCCCATCGTGCCGCAGTAGCTGTAGGGCAAGATGGCCTCGGGCGCGCGTGCGGCGATCGCCTGCAGGCGCGCGGCGATGTCGTCCAGCGCCTCGTCCCAGCCGACGCGCTCGAAGCGCCCCGCGCCCTTGGCGCCCACGCGCCTGAGCGGGTGCAGCACGCGCTCGGGGTGGTAGGTGCGCTCGGCATAGCGGCTGACCTTGGTGCACAGCGCGCCGTGCGTGGTCGGGTGCTCGGGGTCGCCGGCCACGCGCACCACGCGCCCGGCCCGCACGCCGATCTGCAGCGCGCAGGTGTCGGGGCAGTCGTGCGGGCAGGCGCCCTGCACGACGCGCGTGTCGGGGGCGGCGGCGGTCTGGGGCATCGCGCGAATGTGCCACAGCGCGGGCGGCATCGGCACCGCGGGCGGGTCCGGGCGCATGCCGGCACCAGCGCATAAGATGGCGCTTCGCCGAAGGAGCCGCCGTCATGAACCTCATCGAGCCCATCCTCGCCGACGCCGCCGCCATCACCGCGATCCGGCGCGACCTGCACGCGCACCCCGAGTTGTGCTTCGAGGAGACGCGCACCGCCGACGTCGTCGCGCGCTGCCTGGACGAATGGGGCATCCCGATCCACCGCGGCCTGGGCAAGACGGGGGTCGTGGGCATCGTGCGCCACGGCACGAGCCGGCGCGCCGTCGGCCTGCGCGCCGACATGGACGCGCTGCCGATGACCGAGTTCAACCGCTTCGCGCACGCCAGCCGCCATGCCGGCAAGATGCACGCCTGCGGCCACGACGGCCACACCGCGATGCTGCTGGCCGCCGCCAAGCACCTGGCACGGCAGCGCAACTTCGACGGCACCGTCTACCTGATCTTCCAGCCCGCCGAGGAAGGCGGCGGCGGCGCCAAGGCGATGATCGACGACGGCCTGTTCGAGCGCTTCCCGATGGAGGCGGTGTTCGGCGCGCACAACTGGCCCGGCTACGAAGTCGGCAGCTTCGGCGTCGCGGTCGGCCCGATGATGGCCTCGGCCAGCACCTTCCGGCTCGTCGTGCGCGGCAAGGGCGCGCATGCCGCGCTCGCCTATCTGGGGGTCGACCCGGTGCCGGTGGCCTGCCAGACGGTGATGGCGTGGCAGACGATCGTCACGCGCAACCTGCGCGCGATGGAAGCGGCCGTGATCTCGGCGACGATGATCCGCGCCGGCGAAGCCACCAACGTCATCCCCGAATCGGCCGAGATCCAGGGCACGGTGCGCACGCTGAGCAACGAAGCCGTCGCGCTGATCGAGCGGCGCATGCGCGAGGTGGCCGAAGGCATCTGCGCCGCGCACGGCGCGCAGAGCACGTTCGAGTTCACGCGCGGCTATCCGGTCACCGTGAACCACGCCGCCGAAACCGAATTCGTGCGCCGCGTGCTCGGCCAGCTGGTCGGCGCCGACCGCGTGCGCGCCTTCGAGCCCACGATGGGCGCCGAGGACTTCAGCTTCTTCCTCGAGGCCCGGCCGGGCTGCTACTTCGTGATCGGCAACGGCGAGGGCGGCCACCGCCTGCCCGGCCACGGCGAGGGCCCGTGCACCCTGCACAACCCGAACTACGACTTCAACGACGAGCTGATCCCGCTCGGCGCCACGGCCTGGGTGCGCATCGCCGAGCAGTGGCTGGCGGCGCCGCGTTGAGCCTGCGCGCGATGGACGCCGAGCGCTTCTTCGCCGCCCGCTACGCCGAGGCACGCGCCAAGTTCCTGGCCGCCGCCGACGCCGCCGGGCTGGACCTGCAGTCGCACCCGCATCCGCTCACCGGGCGCGACGGCGAGGCGCTGGCGATGGACGTCGCACGCCAGGGCGGCGCCGAGGCTGCGGCCTTGCTCGTCGTCTCCAGCGGCTGCCACGGCGTCGAGGGCTACTGCGGTTCGGGCGTGCAGTGCGCGCTGCTGGCCGATGCCGAGTTCGCGCGCGAAGCGGCCGCGGCCGGCGTCGCCGTGCTGCACGTGCACGCACTCAACCCCTACGGCTTTTCCTGGCTGCACCGCACGACGCACGAGAACGTCGACCTCAACCGCAACTGGCAGGACTTCCGGCGCCCGCTGCCGCGCAACGAGGGCTACGACGAGATCGCCCACCTCGTGGTGCCGCCGGCCTGGCCGCCGGCACCCGAGACCGAAGCCGCGCTGCAGGCCTACGCCGCGCGGCGCGGCATGCGGGCGCTGCAGACGGCGCTGTCGGCCGGGCAGTACCACCACCCCGAGGGCCTGTTCTTCGGCGGCCATGCACCCACCTGGAGCCGCACCACGCTCACCCATGTGCTGGAGGAACACGGCCGGCGCTGCACGCGGCTGGCCTGGATCGACCTGCACACCGGCCTCGGACCGAGCGGCCACGGCGAGCGCATCCACGCCGACCGCGACGACGCCGCAGCGCTGGCGCGCGCGCGCCGCTGGTGGGGGCCCGAGGTCACGTCGATCTACGACGGCAGCTCGGCCTCGGCGCTGCTCACCGGCATGCTCTTCAACGCGGCCTACGAGGTCTGTCCGCAGGCCGAGTACACCGGCCTCGCGCTCGAGTACGGCACGCAGCCGCTCGAGCAGGTGACGCAGGCGCTGCGCGCCGACCAATGGCTGTACCGGCACCCCGAGGCGCCCGCCGCGCAGCGCGACGCGATCGCGCGCGCCATGCGCGAGGCCTTCTACACCGACGCGCCCGAGTGGAAGCAGCGCGTCGTCGCGCAGGGGCTGCAGGCGGCACGGCAGGCCCTGGCCGGGCTGGCCGCTGCGGGGCACGCGCCGCAACCCTGATCGAACGCAAGGCGCGCAGGGTTGCACCGGTTCCCCGGGGCGCCGCGGCACGTTAGGCTCTGCCCTGGGGCCGCCGCGGCGGCGCGACACGACACACGACACACAGGCGGGACACCATGGCCGACCAGAGAGGGATCCTCGAGTTCGTGCTCGACCACGAGGCGGCGCACCCCGACCGCGTCTTCCTCACGCAGCCGGTGGGCGGCGGGCGCGTCGTCGACTACAGCTGGCGCCAGACGCTCGACGAGGCACGGCGCATGGCCGCGCATCTGCAGGAGCTCGGTCTGCCGCGCGGCGCCAAGATCGCCATCCTGTCGAAGAACTGCGCGCATTTCTTCATCGCCGAGCTCGCGATCTGGCTCGGCGGCTACGCCACCGTGGCGATCTTCCCGACCGAGACGGCCGAAGTCGTGAACTTCGTGCTCGAGCACAGCGAATCGAGCCTGCTGTTCGTCGGCAAGCTCGACGCCTGGGAGGCGCAGAAGCCCGGCGTGCCTGCCGCCATCCCGCGCATCGCGCTGCCGCTGGCGCCGCTCGGCGCGCAGGAGGAGTACGACACCTGGGACGAGATCATCGCGCGCACCGCGCCGCTGGCCGGCCGCGTGCAGCGCGACGCCGACGAACTGGCGATGCTGATCTACACCTCGGGCTCGACCGGCCGGCCCAAGGGCGTGATGAACAGCTATCGCGCCATCAGCGCAGCCGGCGAGGGCTTCGCGCGCTTCTCGCGCGCGCAGACGCACCAGCCGCCGCAGGCCGAGGCCCGCATCATCTCGTACCTGCCGCTGGCGCACAGCTTCGAGCGCTCCTGCGTCGAGGCCTCGGCGCTGGTCGACGGCAACACGCACATCTACTTCAGCGAGTCGCTCGAGACCTTCGTGAACGACCTGCGGCGCGCGCGCCCGACGATGTTCATCTCGGTGCCGCGGCTGTGGCTGAAGTTCCAGCACGGCGTGTTCGCCAAGATGCCGCCGGCCAAGCTCGACCGGCTGCTCGCGATCCCCGTCGTCGGCAAGCTGGTCTCCAAGAAGGTGCTCAAGGGCCTCGGGCTGCAGGACGTGCTCTACGCCGCCAGCGGCTCGGCCCCGCTGCCGCCCGAGCTCATCCGCTGGTACCGCAGGCTCGGCCTCGAGCTGTACGAGGGCTACGGCATGACCGAGGACAACTCGTTCTCGCACGCCTCCTGGGGCGAGTTCGCCGAGCCGGGCTGGGTCGGCGTGCCGCACCGCGGCGTGGAGGTGCGCCTCGACGCCAACGGCGAGGTGCTGATCAAGTCGCCCGCGCAGTGCACCGGCTACTACAAGGATCCCGAGCTGACGCAGGCCTCGTTCACCGAGGACGGCTTCTTCCGCACCGGCGACCTGGGCGAGCGCCGACCCAACGGCATGCTCAAGATCACCGGCCGCGCCAAGGAGCTGTTCAAGACCGCCAAGGGCAAGTACGTGGCGCCGGCGCCGATCGAGAACCTGCTCAACGCCAACCCGATGATCGAGATGTCGATGGTCTCGGGCGTCGGCCAGAGCGCGGCCTACGCGATGGTCGTGCTGGCCGAGGACCTGAGGCCCAGACTCGGCGACAAGGCGGTGCGCAGCCAGGTCGAGCACGACCTGGCGCAGCTGCTGGCGCAGGTCAACGCCGCCGTGGCCGAGTACGAGCAGCTGAAGATGCTCGTCGTCGCGCGCGAGCCCTGGACGATCGAGGCCGGCACGCTGACGCCGACGATGAAGATCCGCCGCGCCCGCATCGAGACCACGGTGGCGCCGCAGCTCGAGACCTGGTACCGCGCGAGCAGCCAGGTGGTGTGGGCGTGACGGGGCGCCGCCGGCTGCTCGTCGCGCAGCGCGCCGCGCGCGACGTCGTGCCGTGACCGGCGCGCCCCCCTATCACGGCGGCGACCGCGTCGCCGACGTGCTGCACGCGCACGGCGTGGCGCGCCTGTTCACGCTGTGCGGCGGGCACATCTCGCCGATCCTGGCGGCGGCCAAGGCGCGCGGCATCCGCATCGTCGACGTGCGCGACGAAGCCACCGCGGTGTTCGCCGCCGACGCCACCGCGCGCCTCACCGGACGGCCGGGCGTGGCCGCCGTGACGGCCGGCCCGGGCATCACGAACACGATCACGGCGCTCGACAACGCGCGGCTCGCGCAGTCGCCGCTCGTGCTGCTCGGCGGCGCGGCGCCGACCGCGCTGCAGGGCCGCGGCGCGCTGCAAGACATCGACCAGCGCCCGCTCGTCGCGCCGCACGTCAAGAGCTTCTTCAAGCTCGGACGCGTGCGCGAGCTGGGCCCGGCGGTGGCCGAAGCGCTGGCGCTGGCCGCTGCCGGCGTGCCCGGTCCGGTGTTCGTGGAATGCCCGGTCGATCTGCTGTACGACGAGGCATCGATCCGGCAGTGGTACGCCGAGGCCGCCGGCAAGGGAACGGGCCTCGCCGACCGCGCGCTGCGCTGGTACCTGAACCGCCATGCGGCGCGCATGCTCGCGGGCAGCGCAGACCGCAGCGTGCCGACGCCGCGGCCGGCGCAGGTGCCCGAGGCCGATGCTGGCGCGGTGCGCGCGGCGGCCGCAGCCCTGGGCCGCGCCGAGCGGCCGCTGGCCGTGATCGGCAGCCAGGCCGTCGTCTGCGCCGCCGAGGTCGACGCGCTGGCCGAGGCCGTGACGCACCTGGGCCTGCCGGTGTACCTGTCGGGCATGGCGCGCGGGCTGCTCGGGCGCGACCATCCGCTGCAACGCCGCCACGCACGGCGCCACGCGCTGCGCGAGGCCGACTTCGTGCTGCTGGCCGGCGTGCCCTGCGACTTCCGGCTCGACTACGGGCGCCACGTGCGGCGCAGCGCCACGCTCGTTGCCGCCAACCGCAGCCGGCGCGACGCGCGCCTGAATCGCCGACCCGACATCGCCGCCATCGGCGACGCCGGGCGCATGCTGCGCGCGCTGGCCGCGGCGGCACCGGCACCCGGCGCGCGCTGGGACGCCTGGCTCGCCGCGCTGGCCGAGCGCGACCGCGCACGCGAGGTGGAGATCGATCGCCAGGCCGCACGCGCGGGCACGCAGGTCAACCCGCTCGCCTTCTTCCGCGCGCTCGAGGCCGAGGCCGGCGACGACGCGCTCTTCGTCGCCGACGGCGGCGACTTCGTCGCCACCGCCAGCTACGTGCTGCGCCCGCGCGCACCGCTCACCTGGCTCGACCCCGGCGTCTTCGGCACGCTGGGCGTCGGTGCCGGCTTCGCGCTCGGCGCGGCGACGGCACGTCCCGGCACCGAGACCTGGATCGTGTTCGGCGACGGCGCCTGCGGCTGGAGCCTGACCGAGTTCGACAGCTTCGTGCGCCAGGGCATCCCGGTCATCGCCGTGGTCGGCAACGACGCCGGCTGGACACAGATCGCGCGCGAGCAGGTCAAGATGCTGGGCGACGACGTCGCAACGGTGCTGGCACGCACCGCCTACCACGAGGTTGCGGCCGGCTTCGGCGCGGCCGGCCTGCTGGTGCAGCGCGACGCGGAGGTGCGCCCGGCACTGGCCGAGGCACGTCGGCTGGCCCAGGCGGGGCGCCCGGTGCTCGTCAACGTCTGGCTCGACGGCACCGAGTTCCGCGAAGGTTCGCTGTCGATGTGAGCCCCTCGGGCGCCGCGCCGCTGCGCGGGGCAGACCGGCGGGTCAGAGCCGACCCAGGCAGCTCATCTCGCGGTGCACGCCGATCCAGCCGCGGCCTTCGGCGTCGACCCAGCCGCGCGCCATGCCCAGGGTGTTGAAGGGCGCGACGACCTGGCCCGAGGCATCGAGCGCGACCCAGCCCATGCCCACGTCCTCGCCCGCGAGTTCCTCTTCCATCAGCGCTCGGCTGGCCGCCTCGAGGGTGGCGCCGCCGTGGCGCATGCGCGCGGCCAGTTCGTGGGCGACGACATGGCGGACGAAGACCTCACCCATGCCGGTGCACGAGATCGCGCAGACGCCGTCGCGCGCATAGGTGCCGGCGCCGATGATCGGCGAGTCGCCGACGCGGCCGACGGGCTTGTTGTTGTAGCCGCCGGTCGACGTCGCCGCGGCGAGATGACCCTCGGCGTCCAGCGCCGCCGCACCCACGGTGCCGTGGCGCTCGGCCTCGCTCGCGCGCCCGATGCCGCCGCGCTGCGCGAGCGCCTTCAGCTGCGCCAGCGCCTGCACGCGGCGCGGCGTCGTGAAGTGGCGGTTGGGGACGCTGTCGAGCCCGATGCGCTGCGCGAAGGCGTCGGCCGCGTCGCCGGCGAGCAGCACGCAGCCCGAGCGCTCCATCACCGCACGCGCCAGGCGCACCGGGTTGCGCGTGCGGCGCACCGTGCACACGGCGCCGGCGGCCAGGTCGGCGCCGTTCATGATCGAGGCATCGAGCTCGTGGCGGCCATCCTCGCACAGCGCGGCGCCATGCCCGGCGTTGAAGTGCGGACTGTCCTCGAGCACGACGACGGCGGCCTCCACCGCGTCGAGCGCGGGCCCGCCGCGGCGCAGCACGGCATGGCCGGCGTGCAGCGCCGCGGCCAGATCGCGATGCAGCGCCTCCCAGTCGGCGACGCCGAGCGCCTCGGGCGCGGGCGCGCCGCAGCCGCCGTGCAGGGCCAGTGCAGGGATGGTCATCCGCGTATCTCCGGTTGGCGGTGCAGGCTCGGGCGTCGTCGACGCCGCGCGCACTCGATGATGCGCTCACGCGCGCGCTCCGAGCGCACCGAGTCGCGCACGCCTTTGCGTCGCCTGCCCGCCGGGCTGCACCGCAGCTGCGCGCTGCCGCCGCCGCGCAGATCGCGGGCGCGGCGGGCCCGGCACGCACGCTCGTGCGCACTTGGAACGAAGGGCCGCCGCCCGGTCCCGCGACCCCCATCGCGCAGCGCGCCCGGAGCGAGCCCGACCATGGGGCGCTCAGGGCGTGCCGACGAAGAGATACGCGTTGAGCGCGCCGCCCAGACCGCGCCCGATGCCCAGGTAGGCGGGCCCGAGCGGCGTCTCGCCGCCCACGTACAGCGCGAGCGAAGGCAGCCAGCCCGTGCGCGCCTGGCGTGCGTAGGGCATGCCGACCTTGCCCGCCTCGAGCGCCACGCCGAGGCGCATGTCGCCGCGCAGGCCCAGCGGCAGGCGGCCGACGATGCGCTCGGCGCGCAGTTGCGCGTAGGCGACGTCGTCGCCGACGAGCTGCCCGCTCGTGTAGGCCGTGAGGTTGAGGAACCCGCCGAGCTTGCCGGCGTCGTTGACGGGCAGGACGCCGGCCGGCGAGCCGACCCAGCTCGCGCGGCCGCCCATCACCCATTGCTCGAGCGGCCAGGCGCTGCGCAGGTCGAGCGCCGCGCGCGTGTAGCCGCGCCGCGCGGCGTGGTACCACTCGGCCTGGGCGCTCCAGCCGCTGCGCGGGAAGTACAGGCGGTCGAAGCGGTCGAAATCGGCCGCCAGCAGCCAGCCGCCGCTGCGCGTGGGTGCCGCCTCGAGCGCGTAGAGGTCGACGCCGGTCTCGAGCGCATTGGCCGTGCGGCGCTCGCGCCAGCCCAGGCGCAGCTGGCCGAGCCGCGCGAAGGCCAGCCCGGCATCGGCCTCGACCGAGGCCTGCGCCGTGCTGTACTCGGCGATGCGCCGATCGCCGTAGAACCAGTCGCTGCGCACGCGGTGTGCGGCGCCGCGCGCCTGGAAGAACAGGCGCTGCGCCGGTTCGAGCGGCTGGAACCACTCGACGCCGACGCCGCTGCGGCTGCCGAGGTCGCCGCTCACCAGCAGTTCGCCTCCGAGCGGGTTGATCCAGGTCTTCTGGTAGCCCAGGCGCAGCAGGTAGCTCGAGCCGCGCGACAGGCTCGACTCCAGGTGCACGCCCAGGCGCAGGTAGTCGGGCCCCCAGCTCTTCTCCACCGGCAGCACGCGCAGCACGGTGCGGCCGCGTGCGCCCAGCACTTCGTAGTCGACGCGCTCGTACCAGCCGTCGCCGTAGATGCGCAGCACGTCCTCCTCGAGCACGGCGCGCTCGAGCGGCGCACCGGCGCGCTGGCGCACATGGCGGCGCACGGCCGCGTCGCCGACGCGTTCGAGGCCGGCGATCTGCACCTCGTCGATGCGCGGCACGTCGCGCCGATGCACCGCGATGCCGGCACGCCAGCGCGCGTAGGCGGCGGCGTCGACGCCGAGCGTCGCCAGCCTGCCGCGCAGCGCCTCGGCGGCAGCGCGGCCGCGCGCGGCCGCCTCGGCCGAACGCTCGAAGTCGCCGGCGCCGATGCCGCCCAGGTCGGGCTGCACATAGATGTCCTCGAGCCGCAGCCCGGCCAGCGAAGCCTGCACGTTCTGCTCGGTGAGCAGCGCGATCACCTGCGCGCTGATGCCGAGCAGACCGCTCACCTGGTCGGAGCGCAGCAGCGGCGAGCCGACGTTGACGGCGATCACGACGTCGGCCGCGCAACGCGCGTGCACCTCGCCGATCGGCAGGTTGTCGACGAGTCCGCCGTCGACGAGCTTGCGGCCGCGGTATTCGAGCGGCGCCAGCAGCCCGGGCACCGACATGCTGGCGCGCATCGCCTGCGTCAGGCTGCCGTCGCGCAGGACCACGCGCTCGCCGTTGCCGATGTCGGTGGCGATGATCGAGACGGGCAGCGGCAGCCGTTCGAGCATCGGCTCGCCGGCGTCGGCGTGCACGAGCCGGTTGAAGAAGAGTTTGATCTTCTGCCCGCTCACCACGCCTGGCGGCGTCTCGGCGCCGCCGGCCTTGATGCCGGCCTCGGGGCCGAGCAGGAAGCGCTGCGACAGGCGCTTGTTGCGAAAGGCGAACTCGTTGTAGACCGGGTCGTCGTTGAACATGTCGGCCCAGTCGGCCTGGGCCAGGGCCTGACGCATGCGCGCCGGGTCGAGACCGGCAGCCCAGGCGCCGGCCACGAGCGCGCCCATGCTGGTGCCGGCCACGCAGTCGACCGGCACGCGCAGCTCCTCGAGCAGTTCGAGCACGCCGATGTGCGCGGCGCCGCGCGCGCCGCCGCCGCCGAGCACGAGTCCGATGCGCGGGCGCTCGGCAGCGCCCGCCGGCGCGGCGGACAGCAGCGCGGCGCAGACGAGCGCCGCGCCGGCGGCAGGCAAGAGCGGGCGCGCGCGCATGGCGGGCCGCATTGTCGCGGCCGGCGAGCGCCCCGCGCGGCGCCCGGCGGCCTACTGCATGAAGCCGATCGGCGCACGCCGCGGCGCGGCGTCGGGCAGGTCGCCCGCTTCGAGCGTGCTGCGCCCGGCCAGGCGCGCGTTGCCGAAGGCCGTCATCCAGGCGCGGCGCATCTCGCGCGGCGCCAGGCGCGCCAGCGCGTCGAGCACGGCCTCGGCGGGTTCGTCGTCGAAGCGGCGTCCCCAGTCGTGTGCGGCGCGGATCGAGCGGTACAGGCGCAGCGCGATCAGGCGCGCGGCGTCGCGGTCGGGCGCGTTCACCTCGAACACGTTCATGCGGTTGAGGATCGGCTCGGGAATCGCGCGCTCGTCGTTCGCCGTCGCCACCCAGATCACCTGGCTGGCGTCGATCGGGACTTCGGCGAACTCGTCGGTGAAGTGGCCCGCCGTGTCGTGCTCGAGCAGCGCGTAGAGCGCGCCCAGCGGATCGTAGGCATGTTCGGCGCGCGCCTTGTCGATCTCGTCGACCACCATCACCGGATTGGCATAGACGCCGTCGACCAGGGTCTCGAACACCTTGCCCGGGCGCGCGCCCTTCCACTGGCTGCTGGCGCCCGAAAGCACCCAGCCGGCGGTGAGGCTGCTCATCGACACGAAGCCGAGGCCGGTGCCCAGCAGTTGCGCCAGCTGCTGCGCGAAATGGGTCTTGCCGATGCCCGGCGGGCCGAGCAGCAGCATCGGCGTGATCTCGAGCGCGTCGCGGCTGTCCTGACACAGCGCGAGCTGGCGCCTGAGGTCGTCGAGCACTTCGCCGAAGTTGGGCAGGTCCTCGTACAGGTGCTGCATCGCCGGCAGCCCCGAGGGCTTGACCTGGAAGCGCTCGGCGCCCTTCTCGATCATGCGCTCGTAGGTGGCGCGCAGCGTCTCGTGCTCGCGCGGCGGCAGCTTGTCCAGGCGCTTGGCGACCTCGCCCATGCGATACAGCGGCCGCATCGAGGCCAGCGGGATCGACCCCGCGCTGCTGGGCACCAGACCGCGTTCCTCACTCATGCGTCGAGCCTCCTTGGAGGGGTGGAGCAAGCCGACTGCCGGACCATTGAAGCAGAGCCTGCCACAACTGCGGCGCGCGAACAAACCGGGCAATGCCCCGCATTTGGGGTGGGTGCGCGTCGCCGGGCGCCGATTCCGCCACTAATACGCCCGGCCCTTGCGATACAGCGCGTGCGCCCGGCGCCCGAGCGGGCCGCGTCCGCCCAGCGCCGCCAACGCCGCCGCGGCGTGGGCGTGCGAGATCGCCAGTCCGAGCGCGTCGGCGGCGTCCTTGCCCGGCAGGCCCGGCAGCCCGAGCAGCCGGCGCACCATCTCCTGCACCTGCGCCTTGGTCGCCAGGCCGTGGCCGACGACCGCCTTCTTCATCTGCAGCGCCGTGTACTCGGCCACCGGCAGGCCGCCGGCCACCAGCGCGGCCAGCGCCGCGCCGCGCGCCTGCCCCAGCAGCAGCGTGCTCTGCGGGTTGACGTTGACGAACACGATCTCGGCGGCGGCGCAGTCGGGCGCGTAGCAGGCGACGACCTCGCGCACGCCCTCGAAGATGAGGCGCAGCCGCTGCGGCAGGTCGCCGCGCGGCGCCTCGGCCGTGCCGATGGTGCCGCTGGCGACGTAAGCGAGCCGCTGCCCCTCGGCCTCGACGACACCAAAGCCCGTTCGCTGCAGACCGGGGTCTATGCCGAGGATGCGCATGCGCGAGTGTCGCCGAGCCGATCGAGGCCGCCAGGGCTTGGGCGCAGGCTCATGTCGCCGCAGGCGACGTGAAGGCGCGCCAGCGCCGTGCCGCAGCCAAAGCCCGTTCGCTGCAGACCGGGGTCCATGCCGAGGATGCGCATCACCTGAAGTACCAGCGCACGGAGTGGAAGAAGACGGGCGCGGCGAAGCACAGCGGCGCGACGCGGTCGAGCAGGCCCACGGCGCCGGTGACGGAGCTGCGGTTGCCCCACCAGCGCACGCCGGCGTCCTTCTTCAGCGCGCGCATCACGAACGCGCCGAGCGAGCCCGTGCCGCCGGCCACCGCGGCCATCACCGCGGCGCGCAGCGGATCGACCGGAGTCACCCAGAACAGCGTCGCGCCCAGCGTCGCCGCGGCGGCGAGGCCGAGGCCGAAGGCGCGCGCCGAGAAGCTGCGGTCGATCTGGCGCGCCAGCGGCCGGCGTCGCAGGCGACGGCTCGCCAGTTCCTGCGCCAGTTGCGCGACGGCCGTCGCGATCACGAGGAAGAACAGCAGGAAGGCGCCGCGCTCCTCGTAGCCGCGGAACTCGAGCAGGAGCAGCGCGGGCGCGTGCGAAAGGCCGTAGACGCACACCATGATGCCCCACTGGATCTTGGCGTTGCGCTCCAGGAAGCGCTCGGGGTCGCCGGCGAGCGCGCTCGCCACCGGGATCGCGAGGAACACGTACACCGGCACGAAGACCGTGAACAGGTCGAACGCACGCAGGCCGACGAGCAGGTACTGCAGCGGGACGACGACGAAGAACGCGAGCACCAGGCTGCGGTGGTCGCCGCGGCGCGTCGGCGCCAGCGTGATGTACTCGCGCAGCGCGAGAAACGAGAGCACGGCAAAGGCGAGCGTCGCGCCCACGGGCCCCGAGACCCAGGCGACCCAGAACACGAGTGCGGCGACCCACAGCGCACGCAGGTGGCGCTGGCGCTGCCGCTGACGCTCGGCGCCGGCGTCGTCGCGCTCGCGCAGCGACTGCAGCACGATCACCACGCTCGCGGCCGACAGCAGCCCGAACAGCGCGACGAACAGCAGCGCGACCTGCTGCGGCACACTCCACTCGCGCAGCGCGATCAGCGTGGGCATCGCGCGCCTGCCGCCCTCACGCGGCCGCCGGCCGCAGCGCGACGACGGCCGCGCGCGCACGCTCGAGGAAGGCGCGCCTGTCCTCGCCCGCCGCCAGGCGCAGCGGCGCGCCGAAGGTCACCGTGCACAGGATCGGCACCGGCACCACTTCGCCCTTGGGCATCACGCGCTGCACGTTGTCGATCCAGGCCGGCACCAGCGCCACCGCGGGGAAGCGCGCGGCCAGGTGGTACAGCCCGCTCTTGAACGCCTGCGGCTCGCCCCGGCTGCTGCGCGTGCCCTCGGGGAAGATGACGAGCGAGTCGCCGTGCGCGAGCGCCTCGGCCAGCGGCTCGAGCGGATCCTCGTCGTCGCGGCGCTGGCGCGCCACGTACACGGCGTTGAAGACCGCGCTCGTGAGCCAGTGTCTGAACGCGCTCTTCGTCCAGTAGTCGCGCGCCGCGATCGGCCGTGTTGCAGCGCGCAGCTCGCGCGGCAGCGCCGCCCAGATCAGCACCCAGTCGAGATGGCTCTGGTGGTTGGCGAAGTAGATGCGCTGCTCGGCCATCGGCGCGCAGCCCTTCCAGTGGCCCTGCGCACCGGTGATCAGGCGCGCGACGAAGGCGAGCAGCACGCCCATGGCGTCGGCGAGCGACATGCAGCGGATGCTACCGGCGTGGACGCCGCTGCGGCTTGCGCGCCGGCAAGCCGGGCGCGCGCCGCGCTCAATGCCTGAAGTGGCGCGTGCCGGTGAAGACCATCGCGACGCCGCGCTCGTCGGCCGCCGCGATGACCTCGTCGTCGCGCATGCTGCCGCCGGGCTGGATGACGCAGGCCGCGCCCTCGTCGACGACCACGTCCAGTCCGTCGCGGAAGGGGAAGAATGCGTCGCTCGCCACCGCCGCGCCGGCGAGCGAGAGGCCGGCGTTGCGCGCCTTGATCGACGCGATGCGCGCGCTGTCGATGCGGCTCATCTGCCCGGCGCCGACGCCCAGCGTCATGCCGCCGCCGCAGAACACGATGGCGTTGCTCTTGACGAACTTGGCCACCTTCCAGGCGAACAGCAGGTCGTCGAGCTGGGCCTCGCTGGGCGCGCGCCGCGTCACCACGCGCAGTTCGCCGCGCTCGACGTTCTTCAGGTCGGGCGTCTGCACCAGCATGCCGCCGCCCACGCGCTTGAAGTCGAGCGCGTTGGCGCCGGCGCCGGGCGGCACCTCGAGCAGCCGCAGGTTGGCCTTGGGCGCCAGGACGGCACGCGCCGCCGGCGTGACGGCCGGAGCGATCAGCACCTCGACGAACTGCTTGTGCTCGCCGATGCGTTGCGCGGTGGCCTCGTCCAGCGGCCGGTTGAAGGCGAGGATGCCGCCGAAGGCCGAGGTCGGGTCGGTTTGCCAGGCCTTGACGTAGGCCTGCTCGGGCGTGTCGGCGACGGCCACGCCGCAGGGATTGGCATGCTTGACGATGACGCAGGCCGGCAGTGCGAAGGTGCGCACGCATTCCCAGGCGGCGTCGGCGTCGGCGATGTTGTTGTAGCTGAGCGCCTTGCCCTGGATCTGCGTCCAGCCGGCGAGCAGGCCGGACGCCGCCTGCGCGTCGCGGTAGAACGCCGCCGCCTGGTGCGGGTTCTCGCCGTAACGCAGCTCCTGCGTGCGCGCCAGCTGCAGCGAGTACACCGCCGGGAAGGGCGCGCGCGCCGGCACGCGCTGCGGCGCGTCCTCGGCGCCGGCCGCGAGCGCGCCGAGGTAGTTGCCGATCATGCCGTCGTAGGCGGCGGTGTGCGCGAAGACCTTCTGCGCGAGCCGAAAGCGCGTGGCACGGCACACACCGCCGGCGCGCAGCTCGTCGAGCACGGCCGCGTAGTCGGCCGGGTCGATCGCCACGGCCACGTCGGCCCAGTTCTTGGCCGCCGCGCGCAGCATCGCCGGGCCGCCGATGTCGATGTTCTCGATCGCCTCTTCGAGCGTGCAGTCGGCGCGCGCGGTGGCCTGCGCGAACGGGTAGAGGTTGACCACGAGCAGGTCGATGGTCTCGATGCCGTGCGCGGCCAGCGCCGCCAGATGCGCCGGGCGGTCGCGCCGCGCCAGCAGGCCGGCATGGATGCGCGGGTGCAGCGTCTTCACGCGGCCGTCGAGCATCTCGGGGAACCCGGTCACGTCGGCCACCTCGGCGACCGCGAGCCCGGCATCGGCGAGCAGCCGCGCGGTGCCGCCGG
>WBZR01002916.1_pt1 | contig 16633 bp, 14 predicted proteins | sample 5204231 | NCBI WGS metagenome assembly WBZR01 (sample SAMN12412403, study PRJNA552823) | activated sludge metagenome | isolation source: activated sludge from anammox sidestream of wastewater treatment plant... | place: USA: Virginia | collected 2017-08 | reverse complement strand
ATGCTCGCCTACAGCGCCGGATTCGCGCTGGTGGTGCTCTTTCTGGGGCTGCTGCTCTTCAACCGCACCGAAGCCACCTTCATGGACACGGTATAGAGTATTTACCACGGATTGCACGGATAACACAGATAGAATCCACGCGATCCTTGAGCCATAATGCCCGAGCTATTGCATAAAGATTTGACCTACGCCATCATCGGCGCGGCAATGGAAGTCCACACCGTCCTCGGCTCAGGCTTTCTCGAAGCGGTCTACCAATCCGCGTTGGCGCATGAATTTGAACTGCGGGGGATACCGTTCAAACAGCAGATGCCCCTAGAAGTGCGCTACAAAAACGCGGTCGCTGGCGAATACCGAGCCGATTTTTTGGCAGATCACAAGGTCGTTATCGAAATCAAAGCTGCCAAACGCCTGACCGGAATCGATGAAGCCCAACTGATCAACTACCTCAAAGCCACCGGCATACGGGTGGGCTTGTTGATTAACTTCGGCGCCGCATCCCTTGAGCACATCCGCCGAGTGGTATAGCCCGCTTCACAAGAAACGATTACAAATAATCCGTGAAAATCCGTGCCATCCGTGGTTTTTACCCACCACAGATGACACAGATTGCACGGATAAAAACCTCCCGACTAAAAATAATCCGTGAAAATCCGTGCCATCCGTGGTTAAAATTACCTAATGTCCGGTACTGTCATCTCCGTCGAAAACCTCTCCAAAGCCTATCAGCTCGGTCAAATCGGCACCGGCACGCTGACCAACGACCTGCGCCTGTGGTGGGCTCGGCTGCGCGGCCAACCCAACCCGCTGCTCCGAATCGGCGAGAGCGACCACGGCAACCGCGCCGGTGAGACGATCTGGGCGCTGCGCGACGTGTCGTTCGAAGTCCAGCAGGGCGAGGTGCTCGGCGTGATCGGGCGCAACGGCGCCGGCAAGAGCACGCTGCTCAAGATCCTGAGCCGCATCACCGCCCCGACAAGCGGACGGGTCAAGGTGCAAGGGCGCATTGCCAGCCTGCTCGAAGTCGGCACCGGCTTCCACCCCGAGTTGACCGGGCGCGAGAACATCTACCTCAACAGCGCCATCCTCGGCATGCGCCGCGACGAGATCCGGCGCAAATTCGACGAAATCGTGGACTTCGCCGGGGTCGAGCAGTTCATCGACACGCCCGTCAAGCGCTACTCGTCCGGCATGTACGTGCGGCTGGCGTTCGCCGTCGCCGCCCACCTGGAGCCGGAGATCCTGCTGGTGGACGAGGTGCTGGCGGTGGGCGACGCCGAGTTCCAGAAGAAGTGCCTGGGCAAGATGAGCGAAGTGGCGCACGAGGGTCGCACGGTGTTGTTTGTGAGCCATAATATGGCGGCGATATCTCAAATATGTGAAATGGTTTATTTGCTAAGGACCGGTTCAATAGATAAACAAGGAACTCCAGAAGAGGTCATTGGTTATTATTTGGGTTATAACAATGGACTGACTAATTCACTCGATTTAATAAATCATCCAGAAAGAAGAACTGGATCACTACGTGTGTTTAAATCAATCACACTGGAGTCGCCTGGATCAAATTCAAACAATATCGTTTTTGCGCAAAAACTTTCAGTAATAATCCGATTTGCTTTGTCATCAAATATATCTAAGAAAGTGGTTTTGGGATTTAATATAAAAGATTCCTTGGGGAATATTATTACCGCTACAAATATGGCTCAATACAAGAAATATACTCTCGTATCAGAAATTGAGAGAGATTATATTGTTAGTTTCACTTTTAATAGTCTATTGCTAAACCCTGGAACTTACTCCATTTCTTTGTTTATTGGCAATGGAGCCTATGATTTTGATTGTGTAAATAATGCAGCGTTTTTCCATGTTCTTTGGCCTAGCAGTAGTACCTTTGCGCATCCGCCAAAACCAAAGTGGGGTCCTGTCTTCCTTCAAGTGGATTGGACAGGTGATAATATTGTAGAAAAATAATTCTTCGTTATTTCGCCTCGTTATGAAATCTATTATGCATATTATTCACATCATACACAATTCAAATATAGGAGGCGTTCAAAAATTTGTAGAGGGGCTTATTCCTGCATCAAATGAGTGTGAGCACAAAGATAGTTATTCAGTACTTTTTACCTCGAATAAAAAGGGAGAATTATACGACGCTTTTTTAGCTAAAAATGTGGGTGTTTTTTCTATACCAGGAAAGTTAAATCCATTTCGCCCAGATCGATTATATCGATATGCAAAATCACAGTATCCTCACATCTTTAATATTCTTATTGCTGTTCAACTTAGGCGTATCAATCCTAGTTTAGTTCATTGCCACCTATATAATGCTAATGACGTAGCAGGGGTACTACGAGCTTGTATCTCTCAAAGCCTACCACTAGTATGGACAATACACGGTGAAGCAATGGGAGATGAACAATCTTCTCAATCCTTACAGAAAGAGATTAACAATGCCGAAGCTCGTCATTTACCAATTACAATTATTTATGTGGGTGCCCGCCCCCAAATATTAAATAGGATTCGCTTTAATGATGGCTCCCCAATCATTCACATCCCTTCCGGGATTGATGTTGATAAATTTCGAGTAAGCCCAACACTCCGGGAAAAAAACCGATCCAAATTTGGTTTTGGTAAGGATAATTTTTTAATTGGGTATGTAGGGCGGTTGAGTTATGAAAAGGGGGTAGACGTACTATTGAGCGCTGCCAAACATTTTTTATCCATCACACCTAATGGCGTTGTGCTGATCGCCGGTATAGGTCCAGAACAGACCAAATTGACTTTGCAAGCACAAAGTTTTGCAAACAAAGATCAAGTTCACTTTATAGGGCAAACACTTAATGTTCAAGAGTTTTTATCCATGCTTGATATTTATATACAACCATCCAGAACAGAGGGTATTCCGTTATCAGTCATTGAAGCAATGGCTGCCGGGTTGCCAGTAATCGCTACAAATGTAGGTGGACTACCAATGGTAGTAGAGGATGGAATCTCCGGCATTCTTGTTCCGACCGAAGATCCGATTTCCCTTGTTAATGCAGTCAATAACTTAATTGCTAATAAGGACCATAGACATTTTCTTTCCAAGAATGCTGAAGCATGTGTCCACCTCTATGATATATCTACAATTCGCAAAAAAAATCAAAGTGTATATAAAGACTTATTAGACCGATGAAAATTCTGGCTATCACCGCCTTTTATCCTCCTCACCACTCTGGCGGCTATGAATTGCGCTGCAAAGACGTGCTGGAAGGGCTCAAACAGCGTGGTCATGATATTCTCGTCCTCACGTCCCAGTGCCCGGCTGGATCATCGTGTGACGCCCATCCGAACGAAGATGGCGTCTTGCGGCGGCTGCACCACCGGTTCGAGCACACGCCGGTGCTGTCGCAGATCATCAGTGATTGTATCGATACGGCTCTGATCGAACGAGTAGTAAAGGACTATCAGCCTGACCTGATCTACCTTTGGCATATTCAAAATCTATCCAACGCCATCCTGCCGTACTTTTCACACCAAAACATACCGATTGTATTCGACGAAGGGGGATCTAACCTGATCTATCTATCGAAAGTGCATAAACGAGGAATTTACTTTTACCAAAACGATCGTGATTTTGTCATCAAGAAATTATTGAAGAAGTTAGTTTATTTATTCGCCAGGCTTGCCAGCGCCAACCGCATTAAGGTCAATTGGACCTGGCCAAAACATATGGACATTTACTTCAACAGTCAATCGTCGCTCGATTATGCACGCATGCAGGGCGCCCAAACAGATCACGCCCAGGTCATATACTCCGGAATAGATATTTCCAAATTCCCATATACGTCGAACGGACATCTCACTTCGCCCGTGAAGATTATTGCGCCCGGCAGGATCAAAGAGCAGAAGGGCTTGCTCGACGCCGTTTTTCTGGCAAAAGAACTGGTCGAGCGGAAAATACCGGTCATGGTGATCATTGCTGGAAAGGTTCAATCCGAATCCTACTATCAGGAAATCTTGCGGGAAATCAGCGCTTGCGGGTTAGGCGATGTCGTGCAATGCCAGCCCATGCTGCCACAGGAAGAGCTGAGCCGCCTCTACCGCGACTCCGACTTTTGTTTTTTCCCCAGCTACCAGCGCTATGGGTTCTCACGAATCCCCCTTGAGGCGATGGCAAGCGGGTGTGTTGTGATTACCTATGGCAACGAAGGTTCTAAAGAGGTAATCAATCATAAGTCTACGGGTCTGATCGTTCCCGAAGGAAATGTTTCTTCAGCTGCGGATTGGATAGAAACTGGAATGAACAAACCTTTCTTACTACGAGAGATTACACAAACCGCTCGACAAAAAATCGAAACCCAACACACCACAGACGGTTATATACATTCTATTGAGATGTATTTACAACATTGCATTCGACAGTAACCAGCATGTTCAATCAAAACATTTCTGTGGTCATCCCTTTTTACAATGCGCGCGACTATATTGCGCAGGCTGTTGAATCTGCCCTCGAACAAAGCGAGACAGGTGAGGTAATTATTGTTGAAGATGGATCCCCGGATAATGGTTTACATGTTTGCGTTCAGTTAGCCAGTACCCACGAAAAGGTCCGCTTATTACGGCATCCTGGAGGAGAAAACCGGGGTGCAGCAGCTTCTCGAAACCTTGGCATAACACATGCGGTTTATCCTTACATCGCTTTTCTTGATGCAGATGATTTCTACCTGCCCAATCGGTTTTTTCGAACCGTCAGGGTTTTTCAAGAACACCCAGATGCCGATGGCGTTTATGAAGCCACGGGCACGTTTTTTGAAGATTTAGGAGCAAAAGAAGATTATCAAAAAAGCGGTCTTCCTCTGCTAACGAGCATCAAGAAGAAGGATATTCCACCAGATGAATTGTTTGTAGAATTGATGAGGGGTGGGATAGGACATTTTTCATTTGATGCTTTCACGGCAAAGACCAGCTTTATTCGTTCGTTAGGATGTTTCGATGAGAAATTAAAGATTTTCGAGGACACGGATTTAATTTTTAAATTGAGTGCGATAGGCAAACTATATCCTGGAAATATCAGTGAGCCGGTTGCTATTCGCAGAGTACATAAGAATAATCGAGTTACTCAATATTTGATCGATAAAAGGAAAACCTATTTTCATCTTGATAGGGTATGGCAATCATTCCTGGAATGGGGATTGAAGGAATTACCAGGCGATAAACGAAAATGGTTAATACGCAGAAGATTTTCACAGCTCAGACAAATCGATTACGCCGACCATTGCAATCTTGATGAATTTGTAACCGCGCGATCGAAAATGGTCAGTCTAGTTCCAAAAAACCCCTGGACATTAGTCGATGCTTATTGCTGGAGGAGGTTTATACCCGCTCGCCCATTGGTTAAGACGTGGATCAACTTACCCAACCGGCAACTGTAAAGAGATCGATATGGCAGGAAAAATTAAAGTCCTGATTGTTCACCATACAGCAAACTTAGATGGATCAAGTATTAGTTTGTTGAACTTACTAGAGGGCTTTGATAAAGAAAAAATACAGCTCGAAATAGCGAACTCAAGATAAATAAGGCGATGCCCTAAAATTATGATTAATGTTTTATACATATCTAACCAGCGAGATTTTTTAGGCGGCGCAGAAAGAAGCCTTTTTGAGCTAATCACCAATATTGATAAAGAGCAAGTCACGCCATACTTTGCTTCCAGCCAGGACGGCGAACTGTGTTCCGCAATAAAAGATCTAGGAATAGAAGTCCTTCAACTAAAACCGTTCCACATAAGAAAACCAGCTCCCATTGTTCCTATCACCGCAGATTTAATCTCCTTTATTCGAAAAAATAAAATACAAATCATTCACAATAACCAGTGCGTTGACTCTTACTACAGTTGGCTCGCAGGCAAAATTACGCGGACCCCGATTATCAATCATCTACGAGATACCCAATACTATCGTTTAGATCGTTTCCTGATCAAGCATGTAGACTGTAATATTTGTATATCAAATGACTTATATAACCGCTTCTCCGCCAGCAATGTGGCTCTTATTCATAATGGAATAAGGCTAGATCAATTTCTTCTCGATCACCGCCCAAACAGAGATGGGCAAGAAATTGTCAGGGTAGGTTTGGTCGGTAGGATTGCTCCGCAAAAAGGTCAAGATACTTTCATAAAGGCTGCTAAACTGGTATTGGATGCGTGTCAAAATGTTCGTTTCGAAATCTATGGCGATATAAATTCCGAAACCAGTTTGGAGTATAAAAAACAACTCCGTTCTTTACCTGAAGAACTAAATATCAGCGAGTTTGTAAAATTTATGGGTTATGCACACAACGTAGCAAACGCCCTCAATAATTTACATATTTCTGTGGTCCCGAGCTTAAGAGAACCCTTTGGCAGAGTCGTTATCGAATCAATGGCATCTTATTTGCCAGTCATTGGAACCCGCGTTGGGGGCATTCCAGATATCATAACGAACGAAACAGGTGTTCTGGTTGAACCAAATAACCCATCAGCTTTAGCAGAAGCCATCCTGTTTTTAGTTGAAAATCCATCTATTCGAAGAAAAATGGGTGAGGCCGGTCGTGTCAGGGTAGAAGAATATTTTACAATTGACAAAGTAGTATCAAAGATAATGACCTTGTACAAAGATCTATCTCAGAGCCATTAACGAGTTTTAAATTGTTCACCAAGAAACCTCTCGATAAAAAGCCGTTGAAATTAATATTCCTTTCCTATGTTTGTTGGCCCCCCGATTTTGGCGGCGAGCTGCTGATCACGCTGGAAAGGTTCGAGACGCTCGCCGCACGCGGCCATCAAATCCAGGTGCTGACCTCCGGCAAGCCGGGTTACCCCAGCCGATCGCGCACGAGCGGTTATGAAATCCGTCGTTCTCCAACCGTGGGCGAGCGCCGCTGGCAGCGCGCCCTGCGCCGCCTCGTGTTCTGGCTCTGGGCAGCCTGGCTGCTGATCCGCCTGGATTACGACGTGCTGCATTTCGGCGCCTCTGCCGGCTTCAACCGCCCCTCCTCTGCGCTCATGTTCTGGGGGCACGCGATGATCGCCCGCCTTAAAAAAGCGCGGCGGATCTGGGTGCATGCGCTGGCAGAGCGCGAAGACGCCGCCCTGGATTTGCGCGGGCTGAACCGCCTTTGGTATCGAATTTTCTTCGCCAACCTGAGCCAGGTCGTAGCGGTCAGCCCCGCCCTGTACGCGCCGCTGCATGACCTCGTCCCCCAAAAATCGCTGCTTCTGTCTTACGGCGTGCGTGACGACCTGTTCAAGCCCCTGGCGCCAGACGCACGGGGGCGCACGCGTTCGAACGAGTGCCTCCCGCCCGATGCAGTGGTATTCGTCTTCCTCGGCACGGTCGGCTGCCGCAAAGGCTTTGATCTGCTGGCGCGGGTTTTCGCCGAACTGGCGCCCGACCGCCCGGATTGGCGCCTGTGGGTCATTGGCCCTTATCGCGCATCTGAAAATCAGAATATTGACCTGAAAGATGTCGAGCGCGTGATCGAGCCTTTGCGCCCGGTGATGGCGCAGGTGAAATTCTGGGGGCGGGTGGATCAGCGGAACGAGTTGGCAAGATTAATGGGGATCAGCGATGTGTTTGTCTTTCCGACCCGACGGGAAGGCATGCCGATCTCACCGATCGAAGCCATGAGCAGCGGCTTACCTGTGATAATTTCCCGCCTCCCCGGGGTGACCGATCTAGCGAACCAGGAAGGCAAAACCGGACTGTACGTCCAGCCCGGATCGATTGATGACCTGCGCCGCGCCATGCTGCAGTTAGGGGAAGATCCCGGGCTGCGGGAAAGCATGGGCCGCGCCGCCCGGATCAGGGTTGTGGAAAGCTTCGGTTGGGAAGCCCACGTGCGCGCCTGGGAGCGCCTGTACCAGAGTGGGAGCCCTGCCGCATGAGGCTCACCCGCGGGTTTTCCGCTTCTGCGCCCCGCTCGCCCTGGCTTTTGCCGCTGCTGGCATTGCCCTCCGCCCTCGCTGGGGCGCTGGTCGTACTCTTCCCCCCGGCGGTCACCCTGATGGCAGGCGGGCTGGCTGGGCTGGCGCTGCTCGCCCGCCCGCTGCTCGGATTGCTGCTCGTGCTGGTATTGCTCTACTTCCCGCTCTTTCCCAACCTCAACTTCGGCGGTCTGGAGACCTCAATCACCGGTCCGTTGCTGCTCGTTCTGGGCGCGATCATGCTGCTCCAGCGCCGGCAGGTTCGAACCGCCGCGCCCCTGCTCCTGCCCTGGCAGAAAGCCCTGCTGGCTGGGCTGGCGCTGGCTTTTGGGCTGACGCTCGCCCTCAGCCAGAACCTCTCGGTCTCGCTGCTGCTCGCCCCCAACCTGGCGATCTACCTGGTCATCCTGTTTGTGCTCCCGGCTTTGATCGACACCAAAGAGCGGCTGGTTCTGGTCGCCAAGGCGATTCTCGTCCTGGCGTTCGTGCTCTCGCTCTGGCGGGTAGAGCTGAGCCCGCTGCGCGGCATCTTCGGGCTGTCCAGCCTGGGGATCAACGGAGCAGTTTTCGCCTATCATCCAGCCGTCGCCCTGTGCTTGGTGATCCTGGTTCAACCCTCAGCGTTGTTCTCCCGCCGCTGGCGCATTTTTGCCGGGCTGGCGCTGGTCTCGCTCGTGCTGCACGGCATCTGGCTGCAAACCCGCGCCGCCTGGCTTACCTGGCTGCTCTTCCTGCTCTTGCTGGCGCTGCGCCTGCCGCTGCGCCGCTGGGCGCGCTATCTGCCGCTCGTGCTCATCCTATTTGGACTGGCTGGCTACTTTTACATGGGAACCTTGCAGGCGAATCTCGGGCAGACCCAGCAGACCCTCAACGCTACGTTGGAGGGCGAGGACAGGCAAATGAGTTCGGACGACCGCATCCGCCTGCTCGCCCAGCAAGCCGGGCTGGCGATGTTCAAAGAGAGACCCCTGCTCGGTTGGGGACCGGGTATGTATTCTCACTTGAAGCCCGAGTTCGTCGTCGATACGAGCAAAGAGGCGCGCAATCGGGGCGCCTTCAACTCCTGGCTGCTGGTCCTGACAGAAATGGGCATAGTCGGCGTCTTTGCAACCGCCCTGGCGGTGCTGCTGCCATTGCTGGTCTGCTGGCGCGCCCTCAGCCGCAGCGGGTCTCCACAGCAGCAGGAGGTCCGCTGGCTGGCTTTTGGCTTTGCGCTCGGTGCGTTCGGGCTGGCGGTCCATCTGCTCTTCATCGGCTTGATGTTTTCGTTCTACTGGCTGCACGTCGGGCTGGCTTGGGCTGCCGTGCGCCTGGCAGTCCAGTCTGCCCACGCCCCGAGTATGAAACCCGCATGAACGACTCTCAAACCCTGCGCCTGGGCTTCCATTATCACATTCCCGCCTGCCAGCAGAACGGCGGCTGGTACGTCCCCGGCTACCTGGGCCTCTTCCTGGACAGCCTGGCTGATCGCTGCCAAAAACTGGTTTGCTTCCTACACAACTATATACCAACTGGACCCGATAGGCTGGATCACCGCCTCGACCATCCGCATCTGGAAGTCGTCCCAATCGGTCCGCACGGTGGCGTGCCGCAGCGCCTGCTGCACGCCGCCCGCCACTGCCGCCCGCTCCGCCAGCGGCGGCACGAGTTGGACGCGGTCCTGCTGCGCGGTCCGTCTCCGCTGCTGCCGGCGATGGGGGCTGCTGCCGGCGCGGTCCCGCTTGCTCTGCTGCTCGTCGGCGATTACCAGGCTGGGGTCGGCGACGCCGCCCGTCCTCTCTGGCGCAGGGAGTTGGACCGTCTTTTCTCCACCTGGAACAAGTACGGTCAGGATCGCCTGGCTCGCCGCTCGCTCACGCTCGTCAACAGCCGGAAATTGTTCCGCCAATACCAGCCCATCGCCGCCCGCCTGGTCGAAACCCGCACCACCACGCTGAGCCGCGCGGATTTTTACGCGCGGGAGGACACCTGCCAGTCGCCGCCCTATCGCCTGCTCTACACCGGGCGCATCGAGCGCGCCAAGGGCGTCCTGCTGCTGGTCGAAGCCCTGGCGCTCCTGGTCAGCCGCGGCGAAGACCTGCGCCTCGACCTGGTCGGCTGGCCCGAGAAAGGCGACCCGATCCTGGACGAGCTCGCTGCCCTGGCGAGCGCCCGTGGCGTCGGCGAACGGGTGACCTATCACGGCTACCGCCCGCTCGGTCCCGAACTGTTCCAGTTTTACCGCCAGGCAGATCTTTATGTGCTGGCATCCATCTCCAATTTCGAAGGTTTCCCCCGGACGATCTGGGAGGCGCTGGCGCACAGCCTGCCGGTTGTGGCGACCCGGGTCGGCTCGATCCCCGATTACCTGACGGGCGCGGCTGAATTGGTGGATCCCGGCGATCCCCCGGCGCTGGCTGAGGGGATCCTGCGCCTGCTGAGGAATCCGGATCTGCGCATGGGAAACATCCGAAACGGCGTGCGCCTGGCTCGCCAGAACACGTTAGACATCCGCGCCGTTGAAATTATTCAAGAGATCGCTGCCTGGGTCGACGCGAATACGTCTAATGGCAGGCTGAAACTTTTACCATCATTAGAAGAAACCAACCAGGATTCCAGATAATTGATAAGGCAGCGCTTAGATGTTCGAATCTTATTCGTTGGAAATTTTCTGCCCTCAACAGTGGCTTCGAAAAGCGCCTCGGAGGAATTGCTAGTTCGATTGAATACAAACGGCTGGCAGGTTTTGAAGACCACTTCGCAACAGAGCAGGACACTTAAAATCTTCTACATGCTCGGCGACACAATTTCCAAGTCTGGGCAGTACGATATTGCCGTAGTCGATCTATTCAGTGGAGCAGCCTTTATCTGGGCAGAACTAGTATGCGCGGCGCTGAAAGCCCTAGACAAGCCCTTTATCCTGGTTCTACACGGTGGCGGTCTGCCGGATTTTGCAATCAAGCACCCGCACCGCGTGAAGCGCTTGCTTAACGGTACTGCCGCGGTCGTCACCCCTTCGCAATGGATTGCTCAGGCGTTCGCACACTGGCGGTCCAATATCCGCTGTATCCCCAACGCCATTCAAGTTTCCGCGTACCCTTTCCGCCTCAGACCGTGTCCTGAACCAAGGCTCTGCTGGCTGCGCGCATTTCACGCGGTCTACCAGCCCTGGCTGGCGGTCGAGGTCGTCGCCCGGCTCAAAGCAGATTTCCCGGCAATTGAATTGACCATGATCGGTCCCGATAAGCGCGACGGTTCGCTGGAACGCGTCCAGGAATTAATTCGGCAGCATCATCTGGAAGATGCTGTTCACATCGTCGGCGGTGTCGCCAAACCGGAAGTGCCCCGCTGGCTCAGCCAGGGCGAAATATTTCTGAACACCACCAACGTTGACAATACGCCGGTGAGCGTTATCGAAGCGCTGGCGTGTGGATTATGCGTAGTCAGTACAAACGTAGGCGGAATCCCCTACTTGCTAGAAGATGAAGCCGATGCCCTGCTGGTGCCACCGGATGACCCGCAAGCCATGGCGTACGCCGTGCGGCGCATCCTGACCGAACCCGGGCTGGCGGAAAGACTCTCACGCAACGCCCGCGCGAAAGCCGAAAAGTTTGATTGGACGAACGTCCTGAACTCCTGGGAAGAGCTTTTTATACAGGTTTCACAAGCGGTCTGACAGAAAGATCAATTTCCCCATAGGAAAATGGCAAATTCATTGGATCGTCTCTACCAAGCCAGCCCCGTCTGGCTGCAGCAAAGCATGGTCTCCGTTTATGGATTGTGGTGGCGCCAGCGCCGTTTTAGCGGTCAGTACAGCCGGCTGGTGCGCGAATACCGGGCGCGCGAGCGCTGGTCAAGCGATCAATTCAGCGCCTATCAGCGAGATCACTTGATCCGGCTTCTGCTTCAAGCCAGGCAATCACCCTATTATCGCAGTATTCTGGATCAGCTCGAGTTCCAGAGCGCCCGTTCTCCAGAAGAGGTCCTGCCAGAGATCCCACTGTTATCAAAGGAAGTCCTGCGAGAACAGCCGCAGAATTTATTGACGGAAAGCCAGATCCCCCGCCGCACATTGATTTTCAAGTCCAGCGGCACCACCGGCACCCCTACCGAGATCTATTACACGCCCGAATTTCATGCGCTGGAGCTGGCGGTCCCGGAGGCGCGCAACCTGGGCTGGGCTGGGTTGAGCAGCCGCGACCGGCGCGTAATGTTCGGCGTGCGCAAAGTCTGCCGCTACGACCAGGACCGCCCGCCCTTTTGGCGTTTCAGCCCGGCTGAAAACATGGCTTATGCCTCTATCTACCACCTATCTCCCAGATATCTGCCGGATTACCTGAGATTTCTGCGCGAGTATCGCCCAGCGATCATTATGGGCTATCCAAGCGCCCTCTACACGGTCGCCCGTTTTGCGCTCGAACATGACGATCTTCCGGCGCCTGCTCGCGGCGTTTTCACCACTTCCGAAACCGTCACTGTTGAGAATCGCCGGGTCATCGAAGAGGCCTGGCAGTGCAAGATCTACGACCGTTACGGCGCGGTCGAGGGCTGCCTCTTTGCCGCGCAGTGCGAGTTCGGGCGTTATCATGTCAGCCCCGAAGTGGGGATCATCGAAATCCTTGATCCGCACGGTCAGCCCTGCGCGCCGGGCGAAATGGGCGAGGTGATCTGTACCGGCTTACAGAACGCCCTCCAGCCGCTGATCCGCTACCGCATCGGCGATGTGGCGCGCTGGGCGGTGGATCAGGACTGCGCATGCCGCCGCCAGATGCCAATACTGGAAGCGATCGAAGGGCGCTTTGAGGATCTGTGTCTCACACCGGATGGAAGGGAAATGCTGCGCTTCGATACGGTTTTCAAAGGCGTGACCGATATCCGTGAGGCGCAGGTCGTCCAAAAAGCCGTGGACCATTTTGTGATCCATGTCGTTCCCTCGAACGGTTTCAACCGAGACGATGTCGATCAACTGACCCATAATTTCAGGCTCCACGCCGGCGATGTCCCTGTGGAAATCGTTCCCGTATCCGAGATCCCGCGCAGCCCCTCTGGCAAGTTCCGCGCCGTGATCTGCGAAATCCCCGAAGCCGAAAAGCGCCGCATCCTCCAGGGTAAAAACTAATTCATATCAAGATGATTCCCATGCCCCAGCCGCTGCCATTCGTGAGCCTCGTCCTGCCGGTGCGCAACGAGGCGGGCTACATCCGCCAGACGCTCGAATCGGTCTTTGCCCAGGATTACCCAGCCGAGCGCCTGCAAGTCATCGTCGCCGACGGGCTCTCGACCGATGGGACGCGCGGGATCGTGGCGGAATTTCAGGCGGCTCACCCCAACCTGGCGCTGCTCGATAACCCCGGGCGGATCGTCCCCACCGGGCTGAACGCTGCCATCCGCCAGGCGCGCGGCGAGATCATCATTCGGGTGGATGGGCACACCCGCATCGAACCCGATTATGTCACTCAATGCGTGCGAGCATTGCAACAGACCGGGGCGGACAACGCCGGCGGGAGAATGGCAACAAAAGGTGTAGGCAAATTTGGCGAAGCGGTTGCAGCAGCTACGAGCACACCCTTTGGCATTGGCGGGGGACGATTCCATTACTCCGAAGAAGAAGAATGGGTTGATACCGTCTACCTGGGTGCATGGCCGAGGCGAATCTTTGAACATATCGGTCAATTCGATGAGGAGCTGGTTCGGGACCAGGACGACGAATTCAACTACCGCCTGCGGAAACACGGCGGGAAAATCCTTTTGTGTCCGAAGATCCGCTCAGAATATACCGTGCGCAGTACTTCGAGTTTGCTCTGGCGGCAGTACTTCCAGTACGGGTTCTGGAAGGTGCGCGTGCTGCAGAAGCACCCGCTGCAGATGCGCCCGCGCCAGTTCGCCCCGCCGCTCTTCGTCTTCAGCCTGCTCGCCGCAACTTTCATCGGGCTTTTCTATCCGGCGGCTTTCGGGCTAGGGCTGTTCATCGGCGGGGCTTACCTGCTGGCGAACCTGACCGCCTCGCTGATCACCGCTGCCCGCCGGGGCGTTCAGTACTTGGGCTTGCTGCCGTTGGTCTATCTGGTGCTGCATCTCAGCTACGGCTTAGGCTTTCTGGCAGGCTTGCTCAAATTCTGGAACCGCTGGGGCGACAAACAGGGTCGCGTCCCGCCCGCGAGCCTCAGCGGAGCGCCCGTCAGTGATCACGCAGACGCCTGATCCACTGATCCGTTAGCCTCATAATATCTGCGTTCGCCCTGAAAATCTGCGCCCTGGCGAAACCCCTCCCTTGACCGATCTCGACCGCCTGCGCCTCGAATACGCCGATCGTTCCCGCCGCCTGGCGGGGCGCGACCTGTACTCGCCCTTCAATCCAGCCGCCCTGTTCGCCCTGCAGCAGCGCCAGCGCCAGACCCTGCGGCTGCTGCGCCAGATCGGCTTGACCGACCTGCAAGAACTGAAGATCCTGGAAATAGGCTGCGGCGCGGGCGGCGTGCTGGTCGAATATCTCTACTACGGCGCGCGGCCCGCGCACCTGCACGGGCTCGACCTGCTCCCCGACCGCCTGCAGGAAGCCCGCCGCAGACTGCCCGCCTCGCCGCTCATCTGCGCCGACGGTCAGCGCCTGCCCTACCCCGCCGCCAGCTTCGACCTGGCGCTCCAGTACACCGCCTTCAGCTCGCTGCTCGACGCGGCGCTCAAGCAGCACATTGCCCAGGAACTGCTGCGCGTGCTGCGCCCAGGCGGCTGGGTGGTGTGGTACGATTTCTGGCTCAACCCGACCAACCCGCAGGCGCGCGGCATCCGCCCGGAGGAGGTGCGCCGTCTGTTCCCTGACTGCCGGTGGATTTTCCGCCGGACCACCCTGGCTCCGCCAATCGCTCGTTTTCTCGCCCCGCTCTCCTGGCAGTTTGCCCTGCTGCTTGAAAGCCTGTCGATCTTCAACACCCACTACCTCGCCGCCCTGCAAAAACCCGCCAATCTTAGCCGGCAGGCTAAAAGCCGCTGAAATCGATCTGAATCCTTTCCCGTCCTCCGGCTTGATCTATACACTCCGTGGCTGACACCCAAAAAAACCGCCTGCTGTTGGCGCTCTTGCTCATCCTACTGCTGCTGAGCGCGCTGCCCCTCGCCTCCGGCTGGCGGCGCAACCGCCTCTCGCTCCAAGCCATGCACGCCATCCTGGGAGAGCGCGACCTGGCGCAAACTTACGCCAGCCTGGCTGCCTCCACTCACCCGCGCAAGGACTGGTTCCTGGGGCTCATCGCCGGGCGGCTCGCCAACCCAGCCCTGCGCGGAGTTCATTGGGCAGCCTACCTGCGCACGGGAGACCCATCCGCCCCCGAGTTGGTCAAATCCGCCGCCCCGGAAGACCTGGCTTTGATGCTCCTGGCAGCTCAAAACTACCCTGCCCAGCCTGAGGTCTGGTTCTGGCTGGGCGAGGCGCTCGCCCAGGGCGGCTTCGAAGCCCAGGCAATTACGGCATACCAGCGCGCCCTGCAGCTCCATCCCATCGACCCGCTGCCCTGGTGCCGCCTGGGGAGCTTACTGAGACCGCACAACCCGCTCGCCGCCAGGGATGCCTTTCTGCGCTGCTGCTTCAACGGCGATCCTGGCTCAAACGGCTGTTATCACGCCGGGCGCATCGAGGAAGAGCTTGGCAACCTCGAAACCGCCATCCGGTATTACCGGTTCTCACACTGGAGTGAGTCCTGGCGCCGGGCGGACGAGCTCGAAGCCCGCCTCTCCGCCCCGCCCTGACCAGCCGGGACCTGTTTACGCCATTTGCCAGGTTGAATTGGTCCATCGAAACTGACTATGTTCACGACAGCCTGCTTCCCAAATAATCAAACCACTCCCTTGATCCTGGACTTGTATCTATCATCCCATGGGGGCACCGTATGACTGATATCACCTCTCCAAATTTTCCGCTCACTTTCTCGGGACAGTTTCAATTCCGCATCTATGAGGCTTTCAAGCGCCTGATGGACCTCATGGCTGCTGCGCTTGGGCTAATCCTGCTCGCCCCGTTCCTGGCGGCGCTGGCTTGGATCATCCGGCGCGACTCGCCAGGACCAGCCTTCTACCGCAGCCCGCGCCTGGGCCGCGGGGGACGTCCGTTCCAGATGCTCAAATTTCGCACCATGCACGAGCGTCCCGAAAGTTACGCCGGGCCGCGCGTCACAGCCCAGGACGACCCGCGCGTCACCAGCCTGGGACGCTGGCTGCGCGATACCAAGCTCAACGAACTGCCGCAGCTCTGGAACGTGCTCAAGGGCGAAATGAGCCTGGTGGGACCGCGCCCCGAAGACCCCGAAATCGCCGCCGACTGGCACGCCGACGTGCGCCAGGAGGTCCTCTCCGTTCGCCCGGGCATCACCTCGCCCGCCTCCGTCGTCTATCGTGATGAGGAGAACCTGCTGCACAACGGCAGCGTGATGAAAAGCTATCTGGACGAAATCCTGCCCAGCAAACTGCGCCTGGATCAGCTTTACGTGCGCCACCGCAGCCTGTGGGGCGACCTGGACGTGCTTATCTGGACGCTGCTGGCGCTCGCGCCGCGCATCGAAAGGGCTGCCCCGCCAGAAGTGGACCTCTTTGTCGGTCCGGTCTACCGGCTGATGCGCCGCTATGTGAGCTGGTTCAGCATCGATATGCTGGTCACATTTGTGGCTATCGGTCTGGCGGGGCTGACCTGGCGCTCGTTCGGCCCGCTGGACGTGGGC
>WBZR01002912.1_pt1 | contig 16658 bp, 12 predicted proteins | sample 5204231 | NCBI WGS metagenome assembly WBZR01 (sample SAMN12412403, study PRJNA552823) | activated sludge metagenome | isolation source: activated sludge from anammox sidestream of wastewater treatment plant... | place: USA: Virginia | collected 2017-08 | reverse complement strand
CGCCGCCGAACTGCCTCGACAACACCGTCGTGATCGCCGCCGTCAGCGTCGTCTTGCCGTGATCCACGTGACCAATCGTCCCAACGTTCACGTGCGGCTTCGTACGCTCGAACTTTCCTTTCGCCATCTGGAGACTCCGGTTCCCGGTTAGCGTTGAATGGATGACCCGCTCACTTCGTGCGCGCGGAGATGATGGCTTCCGCCACGTTCTTCGGCGCCTCGGCGTAGTGCTTGAATTCCATCGTGTAGGTGGCGCGCCCCTGCGTGAGCGAGCGCAGCGTGGTCGCGTAGCCGAACATCTCGGACAGCGGCACCTCGGCGCGGATCGCCTTGCCGCCGCCGGCCATGTCCTCCATGCCCTGGACCATGCCGCGCCGCGACGACAGGTCGCCCATCACCGCGCCGGCGTAGTCTTCCGGCGTCTCGACCTCGACCGCCATCATGGGCTCGAGCAATACCGGGCTGGCGCGGCGCATGCCCTCCTTGAAGGCGATCGAACCGGCCTGCTTGAACGCGTTCTCGTTCGAGTCGACGTCGTGGTAGGAGCCGAAGAACAGCGTGGCCTTGACGTTCACCACCGGATAGCCGGCCAGCACCCCTGCCGGCAGGGTTTCCTCGATGCCCTTCTGCACCGCCGGGATGAACTCGCGGGGCACGACGCCACCCTTGATCGCATCGACGAACTCGAAGTTCGCGCCGCCCGGCTCGAGCGGCTCGAGCTTGAGCACCACGTGCCCGTACTGGCCGCGGCCGCCCGACTGCTTGATGAACTTGCCTTCGACCTCTTCGCAGGTCTTGCGGATGGTTTCCCGGTAGGCGACCTGCGGCTTGCCCACCGAGGCCTCGACGCCGAACTCGCGTTTCATCCGGTCGACGATGATCTCCAGGTGCAGTTCGCCCATGCCGGCGATGATCGTCTGGCCCGACTCCTCGTCGGTGCGCACGCGAAACGACGGGTCTTCCTGCGCGAGGCGACCCAGCGCGATGCCCATCTTCTCCTGGTCTGCCTTGGTCTTCGGCTCCACCGCCTGCGAGATGACCGGCTCGGGAAACTCCATCCGCTCGAGGATGATCGGTGCGCCGAGATCGCACAGCGTCTCGCCGGTGGTGACGTCCTTCAGGCCCACGCACGCGGCAATGTCGCCGGCACGCAGTTCCTTGATCTCGTCGCGCTGGTTCGCGTGCATCTGCAGGATGCGCCCGATGCGCTCCTTCTTGCCCTTGACCGAGTTCAGCACCGTGTCGCCGGAATTGAGCACCCCGGAGAACACGCGCACGAAGGTGAGTTGCCCGACGAACGGGTCGGTCATCAGCTTGAACGCCAGCGCGGAGAACTTCTCGCCGTCCTCGGCCTTGCGGGTCACCTCGACGTCGCGGTCGTCGTGGCCGACCACCGGCGGAATGTCGGCTGGCGACGGCAGGAATTCGATCACCGCGTCGAGCATGCGCTGCACGCCCTTGTTCTTGAATGCGGTGCCGCACAGCATCGGCTGGATCTCGTTGGCGATCGTGCGCTTGCGCAGCCCGCGCCTGACCAGTTCCTCGGAGAGATCGCCCTCCTCCAGGTACTTGTGCATCAGCTCCTCGTCGGCCTCGGCCGCGGCCTCGACCATGTTCTCGCGCCACTTGTTGCAGGTGTCGACGAGTTCGGCCGGGATGTCGGCGTACGAGAACTTCATGCCCTGCGTGGCCTCGTCCCAGACGATGGCCTTCATCTTGAGCAGGTCGACGACGCCCTTGAAGCCCTCTTCCGCGCCGATCGGAACGACGATCGGCACCGGGTTCGCCTTCAGGCGCGTCTTCATCTGGTCGTAGACCTTGAAGAAGCTGGCGCCCATGCGGTCCATCTTGTTGACGAACGCGAGCCGCGGCACACGGTACTTGTTCGCCTGGCGCCACACCGTCTCGGACTGCGGCTGCACGCCGCCGACCGCGCAGTAGACCATGCAGGCGCCGTCGAGCACACGCATCGAGCGCTCGACCTCGATCGTGAAGTCGACGTGTCCCGGGGTGTCGATGATGTTGATCCGGTGCTCGGGCAGCGACAGGTCCATCCCCTTCCAGAAGCAGGTGACCGCCGACGAGGTGATCGTGATGCCGCGTTCCTGCTCCTGCTCCATCCAGTCGGTGGTCGCGGCGCCGTCGTGCACCTCGCCGAGCTTGTGGTTCACGCCGGTGTAATAGAGGATGCGCTCGGTCGTGGTGGTCTTGCCGGCGTCGATGTGCGCGGAGATGCCGATATTGCGATATCGGTCGATCGGGGTCTTGCGGGCCATGGTTGATGCTTTCGTCGGGTTCTGCGGCGCCCGTCGGGGCGCCGCGGGTGCGGGGAGGCTGGCGTGCCGCCCGGTCAGAAACGGAAGTGCGCGAACGCCTTGTTCGCCTCGGCCATCCGGTGCACCTCGTCGCGCCGCTTGACTGCGCCGCCACGGTTCTCCGAGGCTTCCATCAGTTCGTTGGCCAGGCGCACGCCCATCGACTTCTCGCCGCGCTTCTTGGCGGCCTCGCGCAGCCAGCGCATGGCGAGCGCCAGCCGGCGCACCGGCCGGACCTCGACCGGCACCTGGTAGTTGGCGCCCCCAACGCGGCGGCTCTTCACCTCGACCATCGGTTTGGCGTTCTGCAGCGCCTGGGCGAAGACCTCCACCGGATCCTTGCCCGACTTGCTGCGGATCTGGTCGAACGCGCCGTAGAGCATGCGCTCGGCCACCGCTTTCTTGCCGTCGAGCATCAGCACGTTGACGAACTTGGAAACTTCGACACTGCCATACAGCGGATCGGGAAGGATCTCGCGCTTCGGCACTTCGCGACGACGTGGCATGTTTCACCTCCTGGTTCAGCGCGCGAACGGGCCCGGCCACCCGGGATCCGCCCGCATGACGGCCTGACTCACCGCCCCGCCCATCGGGGCAGCGGAGACCGCCGCTTACTCGACGCCCGCGCCCGTGAGCACGCGTGCGCCGCTGGAAAACGACAAGGGCGCGAGCCTCCGGTTGCCGGCTCGCGCCCACCTTCGCGGGGCAGCGCCGGTCGCAGCCGGCGACCCACCGCCGGCATCAGGCCTTTTTCGGCCGCTTCGCGCCGTACTTCGAGCGCGACTGCTTGCGATCCTTCACGCCCTGCAGGTCGAGCGAGCCGCGAACGATGTGGTAGCGCACGCCCGGCAGGTCTTTCACCCGGCCACCGCGAATCAGCACCACCGAGTGCTCCTGCAGGTTGTGTCCTTCGCCGCCGATGTACGAGATCACCTCGAAGCCATTGGTCAGGCGCACCTTGGCCACCTTGCGAAGCGCCGAGTTCGGCTTCTTCGGCGTGGTGGTGTAGACGCGCGTGCACACGCCGCGGCGCTGCGGGCAATCCTGCAGCGCCGGGCTCTTGCTCTTCGTGATGGCCGTCTCGCGGCCCTGTCGAACGAGCTGGCTGATGGTTGGCATCTGATGTCCTCGTGTTCCTGCCGGATTTCCACCGGACTGCGGCGCCCGCCCGGCGTGCGCCGCTGCACCCGCACCGACCCGGTGCGACGCCCGGACGGCCCGCAAGCAGTGAATTCCGGAAAGCCGGCCAGTATAGATTGCGCCGCAGCAGAGAGCAAGTGCGCCACACCGCGTCGCACAGTCAGCGACCGCCGCGATACTCGATCAGCTCCTGGCGCACACCGAGTTCGCGCGCCCCGTCGGGCCTTCTCAGGTCGATCTCGAGACGCACCCAGCTGCCGACGGCCGGCGCGTACCAGTAGGTGGTGCGCACGTCGCCGGAGCGTTCGACCAGCCGTCCCTGTTCCAGTACGTACCGGCTCCAGCGACCCTCGTGGGTGACGCGCAACGTCTCGAAGCGGCCAGCCGGCACGACGATCGACTCGACGCCGTCGACGTGTGCGCGATAGCGGTAGGCGGTGACAGCGTCGATCTCGCGGCCCCCGACCCGGTATTCGTAGTCCCAGGTCTTGCCGACCGACAGCGGGAACGCCAGGGCCCTGATCTCGCCCTGCGACGGAGCGTTCGGCTGCAGGTGCCAGACCGAAAGCCTGACCATGCGCATCCGGGGCGCCCCGACCGGCCGGCGCGTGACGGGATCGAGCGACACCTGCTGCAGTTCGGCCCGATCACCGGCAACATGGGTGACCGTGCGCTCGATCACCGTCGTATCGCCCGAGGCGCTCTCGCCGGACTCCCGCGCCGACCAGACCCAGCGATCGTCGACGCGCAACCCCGGCTGCGCGAGCGGCAGCTGGAAACTCGCTGCACGCCCGGCGACCGGTCCGCGCGCGCCGAGTCCGGACGGACCCGATGGCCAGGGCGCGCACGCCGACAGCGCCAGCGCACAACCCGTCACGAGCGCGGCGCGCCAGCGCGCCGCGCCGCGCTCACTCTTCGGCGCCGGCATCCGGGTGCGCTTCGACCGTCTCCTCGCCGCCGCCCGCCGGCATCGGCTCGAAGAGCGCCTCGGCGGCGGCGAGCGCTGCCTGTTCCTGCGCCTCGGACTGCTCCTTCATCCGGCGCGCGCGGTGATACGCCAGGCCGGTTCCCGCCGGGATCAGCCGGCCGACGATCACGTTCTCCTTCAGGCCGCGCAGTTCGTCACGCTTGCCCATGATCGCCGCCTCGGTCAACACCCGGGTGGTCTCCTGGAAGGAAGCCGCCGAGATGAACGAATCGGTCGACAGCGACGCCTTGGTGATGCCGAGCAACAGGTTGACGTGAGCGGCCGGCTGCCTGCCCGCGGCGACCGCCTTGTCGTTCTCGTCGAGCATCTCGGAACGCTCGACCTGCTCGCCGGTGATGAACGGCGTGTCGCCCGGATCGCTGATCTGGACCCGGCGCAGCATCTGGCGAACGATCACCTCGATGTGCTTGTCGTTGATCTTCACCCCTTGCAGCCGGTAGACGTCCTGCACCTCGTCGACGATGTAGCGCGAGAGCGCCTCGATGCCGAGCAGCCTCAGGATGTCGTGCGGATCGGCGGGGCCATCGACGATCATCTCGCCCTTGTTGACCACCTGGCCGTCGTGCACCAGCACGTTCTTGTCCTTCGGGATCAGGAACTCGTGGGCGTTGCCGTCCAGGTCGGTGATGACCAGCCGCTGCTTGCCCTTGGTGTCCTTGCCGAACGACACGGTGCCGGTGACCTCCGCGAGCATCCCGGCGTCCTTCGGCGAACGCGCCTCGAACAGCTCGGCCACCCGCGGCAGGCCGCCGGTGATGTCGCGCGTCTTCTGCGACTCGAGCGGAATGCGCGCGAGGATCTCGCCGACGCCCACCTGCTGGCCGTCACGGACGGTGATCAGCGCGCCCACCGGGAAGCCGATCGTGACCGCGTGGTCGGTGTTCGCGATGCGCACCTCCTCGCCGCGTTCGTCGATCAGCTTGACCTGCGGACGCACCGACCGGGTGGTCGTGCTGCGGCGCTTGGCATCGATCACGACGAGCGTCGACAGGCCGGTGATCTCGTCGATCTGCCGGGCGACGGTGACGCCTTCCTCGACGTTCTCGAAGCGGATCGTGCCCGGATACTCGGTGATGATCGGGCGTGTGAGCGGATCCCAGGTGGCCAGTTGCGTGCCCGCCCTGACCGTCTTGCCGTCGCTCGCGAGCAGCGTGGCGCCGTACGGCACCTTGTGGCGCTCGCGCTCGCGGCCGTTGTCGTCGACGATGGTGACCTCGCCCGAGCGCGAGATGACGATCTGCTCGCCCTTCGCGTTGGTGACGTAGCGCATCGTCGCGGTGAAGCGCACGACCCCGTTGGAACGGGCCTCGACCGCGCTGGCCACGGCCGCGCGCGAGGCCGCGCCGCCGATGTGGAAGGTGCGCATCGTCAGCTGCGTGCCGGGCTCGCCGATCGACTGCGCGGCGATCACGCCGACCGCCTCGCCGCTGTTCACCAGTGAGCCGCGGCCGAGGTCGCGGCCATAGCACTTGCCGCACAGCCCGTAGCGCGTCGCGCAGGTGAGCGGGGTGCGCACGCGCACCTCGTCGATGCCCAGGCGCACGATCTCGTCGACCGCGTCCTCGTCGAGCAGCGTGCCGGCCTCGAACACCGTCTCCTGCGTCTCGGGATGGATCACGTCGACGGCGGCCACGCGGCCGAGAATGCGGTCGCGCAGGGCCTCGATGACTTCGCCGCCTTCGATCAGCGCCTTCATCGACACGCCGTTGCTGGTGCCGCAGTCGTCCTCGGTGACCACCAGGTCCTGCGTGACGTCGACCAGGCGCCGGGTGAGGTAGCCCGAGTTCGCGGTCTTCAGCGCGGTGTCGGCGAGGCCCTTGCGCGCGCCGTGCGTCGAGATGAAGTACTGCAGGACGTTCAGGCCCTCGCGAAAGTTCGCGGTGATCGGCGTCTCGATGATCGAGCCGTCGGGCTTGGCCATCAGGCCGCGCATCCCGGCCAGCTGCCGGATCTGCGCAGCCGAGCCGCGCGCGCCCGAGTCGGCCATCATGTAGATCGAGTTGAACGACTCCTGCCTGACCGTGCTGCCGGTGCGATCGACGGCGCTCTGCGTCTCGAGCTGGCGCATCATGGCCTTGCCGACGTCGTCGCCGGCGCGACCCCAGATGTCGACCACCTTGTTGTAGCGTTCGCCGTGGGTGACCAGGCCCGAGGTGTACTGCTGCTCGATCTCCTTCACCTCCTTCTCGGCCTGGGCGAGGATGTCGGTCTTCTGCGCAGGTACGAGCATGTCGTCGATCGCGATCGACAGGCCCGCGCGCGTGGCCAGCTTGAAGCCGTTCTGCATCAGCTGGTCCGCGAAAATGACCGTGTCGCGCAGGCCGCAGCGCCGGTACGAGGCGTTGATCAGCCGCGAGATCTCCTTCTTCTTCAGGGCACGGTTGAGCAGGTCGAACGGCAACCCTTTGGGGAGGATCTCGGAGAGCAGCGCGCGACCGACGGTGGTCTCGGCACGGATCGTGCGCGGCTCGACGTCGCCGCTCTGGCGGTCCTTCCCGAATTCGACCAGCCGCACGGTGATCCGCGTGCCGAGCTCGACCTGGCCGTTGTCGTAGGCGCGCTGCACTTCACCGACGTCGGCGAAGAACATTCCCTCGCCCCTGCCGTTGACCTTCTCGCGGGTGGTGTAGTAGAGGCCGAGGACGATGTCCTGCGACGGCACGATCGACGGCTCGCCGTTCGACGGGAACAGCACGTTGTTCGACGCGAGCATCAGCGCGCGCGCCTCGAGTTGCGCCTCGAGCGACAGCGGCACGTGCACGGCCATCTGGTCGCCGTCGAAGTCGGCGTTGAACGCCGCGCAGACGAGCGGGTGCAGCTGGATGGCCTTGCCCTCGATCAGCACCGGCTCGAAGGCCTGGATGCCGAGCCGGTGCAGCGTCGGCGCGCGGTTCAGCAGCACCGGATGCTCGCGGATCACCTCCTCGAGGATGTCCCAGACGATCGGCTCCTGGCTCTCGACGTACTTCTTCGCCTGCTTGATGGTCGTGGCCACGCCCATCGTCTCGAGCTTGTTGAAGATGAACGGCTTGAACAGCTCGAGCGCCATCAGCTTGGGCAGCCCGCACTGGTGCAGCTTGAGCTGCGGGCCGACGACGATCACCGAGCGGCCCGAGTAGTCGACGCGCTTGCCGAGCAGGTTCTGGCGGAAGCGCCCGCCCTTGCCCTTGATCATGTCGGCGAGCGACTTCAGCGCGCGCTTGTTCGCGCCCGTCATCGCCTTGCCGCGGCGGCCGTTGTCGAGCAGCGAGTCGACCGACTCCTGCAGCATGCGCTTTTCGTTGCGCACGATGATCTCGGGTGCCTTGAGCTCGAGCAGGCGCTTGAGGCGGTTGTTGCGGTTGATGACGCGCCGGTACAGGTCGTTGAGGTCGGAGGTGGCGAACCGGCCGCCGTCGAGCGGCACCAGCGGGCGCAGCTCGGGCGGCAGCACCGGCAGCACCTCCATGACCATCCAGTCGGGCTTGATGCCGGAGCGCTGGAAGCCCTCGAGCACCTTCAGCCGCTTGGCGATCTTCTTGATCTTCGCTTCCGAGCCGGTGGTCTCGAGATCCTTGCGCAGGTGCTCGATGTCGCGGTCGATGTCGATCGTGCGCAGCAGCTCGCGAACGCCCTCGGCACCCATCATCGCGCGGAACTCGTCGCCGTACTCCTCGGTCCTGGCGATGAAGTCGTCCTCGGTCATGATCTGGCCGCGCTTGAGCGGCGTCATGCCCGGCTCGATGACGACGAACGCCTCGAAGTAGAGCACCCGCTCGATGTCGCGCAGCGTCATGTCGAGCACCATGCCCAGACGCGACGGCAGCGACTTCAGGAACCAGATGTGCGCCACCGGGCTGGCGAGCTCGATGTGGCCCATGCGCTCGCGGCGCACCTTGGCCAGCGTGACCTCGACGCCGCACTTCTCGCAGATGACGCCGCGGTGCTTCAGGCGCTTGTACTTGCCGCACAGGCACTCGTAATCCTTGATCGGGCCGAAGATCTTGGCGCAGAACAGGCCGTCGCGCTCCGGCTTGAAGGTCCGGTAGTTGATCGTCTCGGGTTTCTTCACCTCGCCGAACGACCACGAGCGGATCTTCTCGGGCGAGGCGAGCCCGATCTTGATCGCGTCGAAGTGCTCTTCTTCCTGGACCTGCTTGAACAGATCGAGCAATGCTTTCATGTGCTGCTCCTGAATCCTTGTCGGGGCCGGGCCGTAGTCAGTTGCGCTCGAGGTCGATGTCGATGCCCAGCGAGCGGATCTCCTTGACCAGAACGTTGAACGACTCGGGCATGCCGGCGTCGATCGCGTGCTCGCCCTTGACCAGGTTCTCGTACACCTTGGTGCGGCCGTTCACGTCGTCGGACTTGACGGTGAGCATCTCCTGCAGCATGTACGAGGCGCCGTAGGCTTCGAGCGCCCAGACCTCCATTTCGCCGAAGCGCTGGCCGCCGAACTGCGCCTTGCCGCCCAGCGGCTGCTGGGTGACCAGCGAGTACGGACCGGTCGAGCGCGCGTGCATCTTGTCGTCGACCAGGTGGTGCAGCTTCAGCATGTGCATGTAGCCGACGGTGACGGTGCGGTCGAACGCGTCGCCGGTGCGCCCGTCGTAGAGCGTGACCTGGGTCTTCGACGGCGTGAATCCGATCAGCTTCGTGCGCGGCTCGTCGTCCGGATACGCGAGGTCGAGCATCTGCCTGATCTCGGGCTCGGAGGCGCCGTCGAACACCGGTGTGGCGAACGGCACGCCGCCCGCCAGATTGCGCCCGAGCTCGAGCACCTCGTCGTCGGCGAGCTGCGCGAGCTCGGCGCGCTGGCCGTTGCCGTCGTAGATCCGGTCGAACAGGCTGCGCAGCTCGTCGGCACGCGCCTGGCGCCCGAGCATCTGGCCGATGCGCTGGCCGATGCCCTTGGCCGCCCACCCGAGGTGCGTCTCGAGGATCTGGCCGACGTTCATCCGCGACGGCACGCCGAGCGGGTTGAGCACGATGTCGACCGGCGTGCCGTCGGCCATGCACGGCATGTCCTCGACCGGCACGATGCGCGAGACCACACCCTTGTTGCCGTGGCGCCCGGCCATCTTGTCGCCGGGCTGCAGGCGGCGCTTGACAGCCAGGTAGACCTTGACCATCTTCAGCACCCCGGGAGGCAGCTCGTCGCCCTGCGTGAGCTTCTTGCGCTTCTCCTCGAAGGCCAGGTCGAACTGGTGGCGCTTCTGCTCGATCGACTCCTTGAGCGCCTCGAGCTGGCTGGCGGCCGCCTCGTCGGCCAGGCGCACCTCGAACCAGTGGTAGCGATCGAGGTCGGCAAGGTACTCGGCGGTGACGGTCGCGCCGCGCGCGAGCTTCTTCGGGCCGCCGTTGGCGACCTTGCCGGCCAGCAGGCGTTCGATCCGCGAGAACGCGTCGTTCTCGACGATGCGCAGCTGGTCGTTGAGGTCGAGCCGGTAGCGCTTGAGCTCGTCGTCGATGATCGACTGCGCGCGCTTGTCGCGCTGGATGCCCTCGCGGGTGAACACCTGGACGTCGATCACGGTGCCGCTCATGCCCGAGGGCACGCGCAGCGACGTGTCCTTCACGTCGGAGGCCTTCTCGCCGAAGATCGCGCGCAGCAGCTTCTCTTCCGGGGTCAGCTGCGTCTCGCCCTTCGGCGTGACCTTGCCCACCAGCGTGTCGCCGGCCTGCACTTCGGCGCCGATGTAGACGATGCCGGAGTCGTCGAGCCGCCCGAGTTGCGACTCGGACAGGTTCGAGATGTCGCGCGTGATCTCCTCGGATCCGAGCTTGGTGTCGCGTGCCAGCACCGACAGCTCCTCGATGTGAATCGAGGTGTAGCGATCGTCGGCGACGACCTTCTCCGAGATCAGGATGGAGTCCTCGAAGTTGTAGCCGTTCCAGGGCATGAACGCGACCAGCATGTTCTGGCCGAGCGCCAGCTCGCCCAGGTCGGTGGACGCGCCGTCGGCGATCACGTCGCCGCGCGCGATCACGTCTCCGCGACGGACGATCGGCCGCTGGTTGATGTTCGTGTTCTGGTTGCTGCGCGTGTACTTGATCAGGTTGTAGATGTCGACGCCCACCTCGCCGGCCGCGGCTTCCGCGTCGTCGACCCGCACCACGATGCGGTCCGCGTCGACGTAGTCGACCACGCCGCCGCGCAGCGCGCCGACGACCGTGCCCGAGTCGACCGCACAGGTGCGCTCGATGCCGGTGCCAACCAGCGGCTTCTCGGGGCGCAGGCAGGGCACCGCCTGGCGCTGCATGTTCGAGCCCATCAACGCGCGGTTGGCGTCGTCGTGCTCGAGGAACGGGATCAGGGACGCGGCGACCGACACGATCTGCGACGGCGCGACGTCCATGTACTGGACGTGCTCGGGCGACGTCAGCTCGGACTCGCCCGCCTTGCGTACCGACACGAGGTCGCCGGTGAGCCGGCCGTTCCCGTCCACCGCCGCGTTGGCCTGCGCGATCACGTAGCGCCCTTCCTCGATCGCCGACAGGTAGTGGATCTCGTCGGTCACGCGGTTGTCGACCACCTTGCGGTACGGCGTCTCGAGGAAGCCGTAGACATTCAGGCGCGCGTACAGCGACAGCGAGTTGATCAGGCCGATGTTCGGGCCCTCGGGCGTCTCGATCGGGCACACGCGGCCGTAGTGCGTGGGGTGCACGTCACGCACCTCGAAGCCGGCGCGCTCGCGGGTCAGGCCCCCGGGGCCCAGTGCCGAGACGCGGCGCTTGTGCGTGATCTCGGACAGCGGGTTGGTCTGGTCCATGAACTGCGACAGCTGCGACGACCCGAAGAACTCGCGGATGGCGGCGCTGATCGGCTTGCTGTTGATCAGGTCGTGCGGCATCAGGTTCTCGGTCTCGGCCTGGCCGAGGCGCTCCTTGACCGCGCGCTCGACGCGCACCAGGCCGGCCCGGAACTGGTTCTCGGCGAGTTCGCCCACGCAGCGCACGCGGCGATTGCCGAGGTGGTCGATGTCGTCGATCTCGCCCTTGCCGTTGCGCAGGTCGACCAGGATCCTGATGACCGCGAGGATGTCCTCGTTGCCGAGCGTCATCGGACCGACGAGATCGTCGCGCCCCACCCGGCGGTTGAACTTCATGCGACCGACCTTCGACAGGTCGTAGGCGTCCTCGCTGTAGAACAGCCGGTTGAACAGCGCCTCGACCGCGTCTTCGGTCGGCGGCTCGCCGGGGCGCATCATGCGGTAGATGGCGATCCGCGCCGCGGTCTGGTCGGCGGTCTCGTCGATGCGCAGCGTCTGCGAGATGTACGGCCCCTGGTCGAGGTCGTTGGTGTAGATCGCGCGGATCTCGCGCACGCTGGCCGCGCGCAGCTTCTTCAGCAGCTCCTCGGTCAGCTCGTCGTTGGCTTTCGCGAGGATCTCGCCGGTCTCGGCGTCGACGACGTTGTGCGCGAGCGCGCGCCCGAGAAGGTAGTCCTCGGGCACCGACACGTGCTTCATGCCGGCCGCCTCCATGTCGCGGATGTGCTTGGCATTGATCCGCTTGTCCCGGCCGACGATGACCTTGCCGTCCCGGTCGACGAGGTCGAAGCGCGCGATCTCGCCGCGCAGCCGCTCGGGCACCAGTTCGAGCTGCGCGCCCTCGTTCATCAGCCGGAAGCTGTCGAACACGAAGAAGTGCGCGAGGATCTGCTCGGGCGTGAGACCGATCGACTTCAGCAGGATCGTCACCGGCATCTTGCGGCGCCGGTCGACCCGGAAGTAGAGGATGTCCTTGGGGTCGAACTCGAAGTCGAGCCACGAGCCGCGATACGGGATGATGCGCGCCGAGAACAGCAGTTTGCCCGAGCTGTGCGTCTTGCCGCGATCGTGCTCGAAGAACACGCCCGGCGATCGGTGCAGCTGCGAAACGATGACGCGCTCGGTGCCGTTGACGATGAAGGAACCCGTGGTCGTCATGAGCGGGATCTCGCCCATGTAGACCTCCTGCTCCTTGACTTCCTTGACGGTCGGCCTGGCCGCCTCGCGGTCCATGATCACCAGGCGCACCTTCGCACGCAGCGGCGCGCAGTAGGTGAGGCCGCGCTGCTGGCACTCCTTGACGTCGAACGGCGCGTTGCCCAGCGCATAGTTGACGAACTCGAGCCGCGCGAACTCGTTGTGCGAGACGATCGGGAAGATCGAGCCGAAAGCGGCCTGCAGCCCCTCGGGCCTGCGCACTTCGGGCGTGACGTCGGCCTGCAGGAACTGCTGGTACGACTCGATCTGCGTCGTCAGCAGGTAGGGCACGTCGAGCACCACGCGCCGCTTGGCGAAGCTCTTGCGGATGCGCTTTTTCTCGGTGAACGAGTACTGGGAAGGGCTGGCCATGAACACTCCGTGTCTTGTTCGGACATGTGGGGCGGAAACGGATCCTGCGACCGGAATTCCGGAGAACGGGGTTTGCCGGCTCGCTGCGAGCCGGCAAGCCGCGGCCTCCGCGGCGGGACGTCCGCGCAGGCGCGAAAACCCGGGACCACCCACCCGTTCGGGCAGGCGGTGTCCGGGTGTTGCGTGCGCGCGGTGTACAACCCGGGTCTTACTTGAGCTCGACTTTCGCGCCGGCGTCCTCGAGCTGCTTCTTCAAAGCCTCGGCGTCGGCCTTGGCGATGCCTTCCTTGACGGCCTTCGGGGCACCGTCGACCAGGTCTTTCGCCTCTTTCAGGCCCAGGCTGGTGGCCGCGCGAACGACCTTGATGACCTCGACCTTCTTCTCGCCGGCAGCGAGGAGCATGACAGTGAACTCGGTCTGCTCTTCGACGACCGGGGCGGCCGCGCCGGCTGCAGGCGCCGCCACGGCGACGGCAGCGGCGGCGGCCGAGACGCCGAATTTCTCTTCCATCAGCTTGATCAGTTCCGACAGCTCGAGCACCGACATGCCGGCGATCGCGTCGAGGATTTCAGACTTGTTGAGTGCCATTTGGGTTTGACTCCGTTCGATTCGGGATGGATTGCCAGTCCGGTGAGTGAGTGCGTCCGGGGCCGGTGCTCAGGCGCCCGCCTGCTCTTTCTGGTCGCGCAGGGCGGCCACGGTGCGGACGAAACGGCCCGGCACCTCGTTGAGCGTGCGAACGAACTGCGCGATCGGCGCCTGCATCGTGCCGAGCAACGTCGCCAGCAACTCCTCGCGGCTGGGCATCGAGGCAAGGGCCTTCACGCCGCTCTCGTCGAGCACGTTGTCGGCCATCGCCCCTGCCTTCAGGACCAGCTTGTCGTTGTCCCTGGCAAAGGTGTTCAGCACCTTCGCGGCCGCTACCGGGTCGGGCGACATGCCGTAGATGAGCGGTCCGACCATCCTGTCGGACAGCTTCTCGAACGGCGTGCCGGCGACCGCGCGGCGCGCGAGCGTGTTCTTCAACACGCGCAGGTACACCCCCTGGTTCCGCGCCTGCCTGCGCAGCGCGGTGATCGCACCGACTTCCAGACCACGATACTCGGCGACGACGATCGCCTGCGCCTTCGCCACTTCGGCGGAGACTTCGGAGACCACTGCCGCTTTCGCTTCACGGTTGAGAGCCACGGTCTTGCTCCAGGTGTTGGGCGCCGGACCTGCCGGCGCCCGTTGCTACACGGCGACCGAGTGCGAGTCTCGTTGCAACCACAGTCCGCGAGGAACTGGACTTGCGAAAAACTCCCGCTTCGGGACCGCCATCTGCGCAGGGTCGCGGAGAACTCCGCGGATTAAGGCTCCAGGCCGTTCGGCCCTCGGCGCCCTGCGGTCTTTGACAACCCGCCGGCCGGTTGCGCTGGCGACACAGGGCGCCCCCTGTGGCGTCGGCGAGTGCGGCCCGCGGCCCAAAGTTCATTTCATTGCGGCTGCGTGCTCCGCCTCAGGCTGCCGTCGCAGCTGCGGAGAACGCCGCCGGGTCGACTTTCACGCCGACACCCATCGTGCTCGACAGGGCCACCTTGCGCAGGTAGATGCCCTTGGCGCCCTGCGGCCTGGCACGGTTCAGCGCCTCGACCAGCGCCTTGAGGTTGGTCTCGAGCTGCTCGACGCCGAACGAGGCGCGACCGATGGATGCATGCACGATGCCACCCTTGTCGGCGCGGTACTGCACCTGGCCGGCTTTCGCGTTCTTCACCGCGTTGGCGACGTCCGGCGTGACCGTCCCGACCTTCGGGTTCGGCATCAGCCCGCGCGGGCCGAGGATCTGGCCGAGCGCGCCGACCACCTTCATCGCGTCGGGCGAGGCGATGACCACGTCGAAATTCAGGTTGCCCGCCTTGACCTGCTCGGCGAGGTCTTCCATGCCGACGATGTCGGCCCCCGCCGCTCTCGCCGCCTCGGCCTTGTCGCCCTGCGTGAACACCGCGACGCGCACCGTACGGCCGGTGCCGGCCGGCAGGACCACCGCGCCGCGCACGACCTGGTCGGACTTGCGTGGATCGACGCCGAGTTGCACGGCCACGTCGATCGACTCGTCGAATTTCGCTGTCGCGCAGCTCTTGACGACGGTCAGCGCGTCGGTGAGCGGCCAGGCCTTCCGGCGATCGACCTTCGCGTGGAGCGCCTTTGCGCGCTTGCCGGGCTTCGCCATTTACAGTCCCTCCACCGTGATGCCCATGCTGCCCGCGGAGCCCGCAATCGTGCGCACCGCAGCGTCCATGTCGGCCGCGGTGAGGTCGGGCATCTTGGCCTTCGCGATCTCCTCGGCCTGCGCCCGGGAGATCGAGCCGACCTTGTCGGAATGCGGCCTGGCCGAGCCCTTCTCGACCTTCGCCGCCTTCTTGATCAGCACCGTTGCCGGCGGCGTCTTCATCACGAAGGTGAAGCTCTTGTCGGCGTAGGCCGTGATGACCACGGGGATCGGCAGCCCGGGCTCGACGCCCTGGGTCTGCGCGTTGAACGCCTTGCAGAACTCCATGATGTTCAGGCCGCGCTGACCCAGCGCGGGGCCGATCGGGGGCGCGGGGTTGGCCTTGCCGGCCGGCACCTGCAGCTTGACGAAACCGACGATCTTCTTGGCCATTGCTGGCTCGCTCCTGTCTGAGTTCAAGCGCCCGGTCGGCCTTGCGGCCTACTGGAGCTCCTCGTTGCGCGGCGGGGCGAGCCGCCGCGATGAATCAAACCTTCTCGACCTGCCCGAACTCGAGCTCCACCGGCGTGGCCCGCCCGAAGATGGTGACCGACACGCGCAGGCGGCTCTTCTCGTAGTTGACTTCCTCGACGTTGCCGTTGAAGTCGGTGAACGGACCCTCGCGCACGCGCACCATCTCGCCGACCTCGAACAGCGTCTTGGGCCTGGGCTTTTCGGCGCCTTCCTGCATCTGCGCCATGATCTTTTCGACCTCCTTCCCGGAGATCGGAGTCGGCCGGTTGCCGGTGCCGCCGATGAAGCCGGTCACCTTGTTGGTGTGCTTCACCAGGTGCCAGCTGTCGTCGCCCATTTCCATCTCGACCAGCACGTAGCCCGGGAAGAAGCGCCGCTCGGTGGTCTTGCGCTGGCCGCCCTTCATCTCCACGACCTCTTCGGTCGGTACGAGGATGCGGCCGAACTTGCCGGACATGCCGGCGCGATCGGCCCGCTCGCGGATCGCGCGCGCGACGCTCTTCTCCATGCCGGAGTACGCGTGGACGACGTACCAGTGCTTGGACATTCAACCCTTCCAGCCGAGGATGAGGTCGTACAGCGCCCACTCGAGCGACTTGTCGACCAGCCAAAGGAGAATCGCCATGACCACCACGAAAGCGAAGACGATCAGCGTGACCTGGGTCGTTTCCTTGCGGTCGGGCCAGACGACGCGCCGCGTCTCGTTCCAGGAGTCCTTCGAAAAGGCGAAGAAACGCTGTCCGGGGCCGGACATCGAGGCGATCGCCGCGCCGGCCAGCAGGCCGCCGAAGAGCGCGCCGATGCGCGCGATCATCGGCTGCTGCGACAGCGCGTAAAAGCCGATCAGGCCGGCGAGCGCGACGGCCACGGCCAGCGCGACCTTGGCGCGATCGGCGCCGCTGGTCACGGTTTCGACGTTCGGATTGGCCATGAATTGCGGTGCGGCGGTTCGTTGGCAGGGGCAGAGGGAATCGAACCCCCAACCTTCGGTTTTGGAGACCGACGCTCTGCCAGTTGAGCTATACCCCTGCGGAAACCGTCGCTGTCACTGCACGACCCTGGCGACGACGCCGGCGCCCACGGTGCGCCCGCCCTCGCGGATGGCAAAGCGCAGCCCCTGCTCCATGGCGATCGGCGCGATCAGCGTCACCGTCATCTTCACGTTGTCGCC
>WBZR01002911.1_pt1 | contig 16661 bp, 12 predicted proteins | sample 5204231 | NCBI WGS metagenome assembly WBZR01 (sample SAMN12412403, study PRJNA552823) | activated sludge metagenome | isolation source: activated sludge from anammox sidestream of wastewater treatment plant... | place: USA: Virginia | collected 2017-08 | reverse complement strand
GGCGATCGCGGCGCGGGTGGTCGCGGGTGAATTCGAGATCGATGTGCGCACCGGCGACGGCGACAGCCTCAGCCTGCGTAGCCCGATACTGGTCAACAGCGCCGGGCTGGCGGCACCGGAGCTTGCGCGCCGTATCGCCGGCCTCGCGCCCGGGCTGGTGCCACGCGCGTACTACGCCAAGGGCCACTATTTCAGCTATGCGGGGCGCTCGCCGTTCACGCGCCTCGTTTATCCGTTGCCGGACGAGGCGGGGCTCGGCATCCATGGCACGCTCGATCTGGCCGGCAGGCTCAAGTTCGGTCCCGACGTCGAGTGGATCGAGGCGATCGATTATGCGGTCGATGTGTCGCGGCGCGACCGGTTCGTGGACAGCATCCGGGCGTACTGGCCCGACGTCGATCCCGCACGGCTCGCGCCGGCGTATGCAGGCATACCCGTCACGCATCGTGATTTGAATTCATCATTCACCTTTATCACCGGCCACGAAAAAGAGCAGGTCTATAAAAGCACTGAGGCGCTGGCGCGAACGCCGGGCGAAGGTAGCAGCGATATCGACTGGCCGAGTATCGCCAAATTACCGTGCATCGCTTTTTATATGGGGGTCAAGTCGCTGCCGCGTATCGTCAGTCAGTTGATCGACAATGGCATGTGCGCCACCACGCCAGCAGCAGTGATTCAGTGGGGAACTCATCCGCGCCAGCGAACGGTCGTTGCAACGCTGGCGAATCTGGTGGGGGAGGTTGAAAAGCACAAGCTCAGCGCGCCGGCCATCACCATCATCGGGCAGGTGGTTGCGCTGCGAAAAAATCTGAACTGGTTTGAGACGCGCCCGCTGTTTGGCCGGTGCATTGCGGTAACGCGCACCCGCCATCAAGCCAGCGAGTTGACACGCCGGCTGGAGGAGCTGGGAGCGCAGGTCATCGAGGCACCGACGATTGAACTGCATCCACCGGTCGATCCAGATCGCGTGCATCAGGCACTTATCAAAGCGGCCCGGGGAGACTATGACTGGGTTGTGCTGACCAGCGCCAATAGTGTCACCCAGGTGCGCCGTGCCCTGCAACAGTGGCAACTGGATGCGCGGATTTTTTCCTCCTGTCGTATTGCAGCCATTGGGGCGGCGACAAATCAGGCGCTGGAACAGGAACTATGCCTGCGCGCTGATTTTGTTCCATCGCGCGCGGTGGCTGAATCGCTGGCGGATGAGCTGCCTGCGCACGGGAAAATATCGGGTGGACGGTTTTCGTTATTGCGCGCTGATATTGGCCGGCCTTTGCTGGTCCAGCGTCTGATGCAACAAGGCGCTGCAGTCGTTGACGATGTGGCCGTCTACCAGACGCGAACGACGGAATCACTGCCGGAGGAATTGATCGAGGCGCTTGAGCACAAGCGCGTTGACTGGATTACGTTCACCAGCAGCAGTTGCGTAAAAAATTTGGTTTCGCTTCTGGGTGACCGGTATAATGAAAAATTGCAGGGTGTTCATCTGGCCAGCATCGGCCCGATCACTTCAACCGCCTTGCGTGAGGCGGGTCTGCAGTTGACCGTTGAAGCCCGGTCGCCGGATCTGGATTGTCTGGTCGAGGCGATCAATGAGTTTTCGGCAGCGTCCGTTGCGAAAGAGGGTGCAGTATGACCAACCGCTGGCTATCGCGTCTGTGCTACAGTTTTTTTGTCATTGCGGCTGTGCTGGCGTATGAGATCTATCGGGTCAACAGCGGGCAGAAAGTCATTCTGTCATGGCAATATACGCTGATGTGTATCGGCGCGGTGATGGCATTGGGGCTGGGGATCGTGGGGATTCGAGCGCGACATCGGGTTAAATAAAACGGAACACGCATCGCCAGCAGATGCCTGATCGTAGACCTGCGCTGTTGGCGCGCATGCGGTAAAAAATTATTAAGCCAACAGGCGGGGAAATCCGATGAATAGTACGTTATCACCTCAGAAGTTTCGGCGATGTGTTTGCAGTTAAGCAGTTCCGCGACGTTTTTTGAATCAGAGCGCGACAGCCAGACGCACCAAGCCGCAACCGATGAGTTAAAATCAGCAATCGTCACTGCATGTCTCGATTGATCCAGGCAAGCGGGCGTGGCAGCGGCGAGGAGAGAGATCAGAACTTATCGAACAGGCCGTCAGGCCTAAACTTAAATGTCGATCTGTTTCTCCCGCCGTTGTCACGCCCGATAATTGCCCCCTGTGCCCAGCCTCAAACATTTTCTGAAGCAGGTTATTTTGTTTTAGTTCAGTCGCCTTGGGATTATGTCGATGCCTACGGTGTCAGCCGTTGGAGATCAATCATGTCAAACTTAAATCATTTATCGCCCGCCGGTGACCCGTTTCCTGGCGACGAACGTGAGGATGTTGAGCGTCGCCTCAGTGGTGATCGGCGTCAACGGACGCGCGAAGAATCGGGTTATACCGGACCGGAGCGGCGCAAGGCGACGATCGAGCGGCGTACTGGCCTGGAGCGTCGGCGTGGGGCGGGCATTCGATTGACGGAACAGCGACGCAGTGCGGAGGAAGGCGAAATGACGGCTGAGCAGTTTGAGTTCATCATGGCGGTGCAGACCTACAAAAAGGTCAATAAAAAGATGTACCCCACCTGGACGGAAATTCTGGAAGTGTTCGATCAACTGGGGTACCGCAAGGTAATGCCGCGCAAGATCAAGCTGGAAAATGTTCCCGAAGCGCCGCTTTACGCGGATCAGCCGGATGAGCAGGCTGCCTGAAGCGGTTGGGGTGATCACCAGGTCATTTCAACACCGTTGCCGCTGTGGCCGACGTGGATTTGCGCATAAACAGCGTTTTTGCCGCGTGACATCCGCCGGTGGATTATTCACAATAGGGCGATGGTTTTTGGTCGCTCTTCTTCGCTTGCGGTTGAGGTGTCAGCGACACCCGGCCCGGGGCAACGAATTTTTCAGCGTCTGCGCTTTGAAATTCTGCCCAGCACATTTGCCATTGTCTTTGGCATTACATTGACGCTTTGCGTGCGCGGATATCAGTTTGGCGAATCCAATCACAATGTCTATCTGATCGACGCCCTGCGCCACGCGTGGGGGGGCAAGCTGCTGGCGCGGGACTGGTTCACGACGCAGACATTTCAGTATCACGCCGTTTTCGGGTTTTTGACGCGCCAGTTGTACCGGCTGGGGATTGTGGAACCGGCGTTTCTGCTGGGGCAGTTGCTGTTGATTTTTTTCATGCACGTCGCGTGGTTCAAGCTGGTCTTGCGCCTGGGCGGAACGCGCATGACTTACCTGATCAGCGTTCTGATGTTTTATGTGCTGGCCGGCGGGCTGGGGTTGGGCGTTTATGAGTTCATGCAGGATCAGGCATTTTTGCCGAGCAACATCGCCAATGTCGCCATGCTCTGGGGACTTTATTTCTGGATTGCGCGCAAACCCGCATGGTCGGGATTGTGGCTGGGGGTGGCGGGTTTATTCCATCTGAATCACGCCTTAATTGCGATCGGTCTGTGGACAGCATTGAATCTGTGGCGGATGTGGGATAACCGCCGGATGGGCGACCCATCAACAAGTCGCTGGGGTAGGATATGGTCAGGCGTGCGCCGCGATCAATTTCGATTTTACTTGATTGGTTCGATCCTCGTGCTGGGGATCAGTATTGGCAATGTGTTGATTGCACTGATGGCGGTTTTATCACAGCGTTCAGGGCTGCCGTTTGATCAGTATGTGGCGCTGTACGTCAAGCTGCGCCACGCTCACCATTATTACCCGCTCTCCTGGCCGCTGGCATTGTGGATCTGTTTTTTACTGCCGATACCACTGGCGATCTGGGCGGGCTGGCGCAGGTTGCATGAAGAGGGACAAACGAATAGTGATGTGACCAGTCAGGAGGCAGAGCATTACGCCTGCCGTCAGGCGGTGCATATTTTTGCGCTGTTCGGTTTTCTGCAGATTCTCGCGTTGCTGGGCGCGGGTTTCTGGTATGTCAGCCAGCCGCTGGTTGAGCTGAGCCTGTATCGGTTTTCGATCTATGTGAAATTGTTCAGTTGCATCGGGGCTGCCTGGTTGCTTTATAACGCGGGGATCTGGGATCGGCGCATCGTGCGTGTGGGGTTGATTGCGCTGCCACTGCTGCTGGGCGGAACTTTTATTGTGGTCCTCCTGAACAGCAACAGTAATTCTGCAGCGGTGGACTGGCTGGCGGCATTCATCTGGCGTCATCGCGGTGTGGCGGGGCTGGTGGTGATTTTGTGTGCCCTGCTGGCGGTGTATGAATTGATTTATGCCCGACCGTGGAAACACTGGCGACATGATTTGTTGCACGCCGGTGGGATCGTGGCGATGGCGACGGTGGTTTTCTTTGCCTGGGGTCGTTGGCTGCAGGTGGTCACCCTGCCGGAGGATGAGGCGGTTTACCTGCAGATGTGCAAATGGGTGGCCGGCAACACGCCGACCGATGCGCTGTTTCTCGTTCCACCCGCCGAGCAGAGTTTTCGGTTGCACGCCCAGCGCGCGATTATTGTCAATTTCAAAGGCGTACCGCAACTCAGTGGCGAACTGGTGCAGTGGCGCGATCGTCTGCGCGATGTGCTGGACACTCAGCATCTGGAACAATTGCGCGGCGGTGATTTTTTTGAAACGCTCAACAATGTGGACCAGCGTTATCGTCAGTTGTCGCCAGCCTATCTGCTGAGTGTTGCCCGAAAATATGGTGCTGATTATCTGATCACCGAGCGCCCGATGGATGAATCGCTTTGCGGGCCGCCGGTTTATGAAATTGCTTCAAACGATGCGGCGTATTATCTCTACCATGTGAGTCGATAAGCCGCACGCCGGGCTGCGCTGCGGGAATAATTGGAGGAACAGGCATGGATCGGGCGAGCGTTCAGCAGAAGATTTTGCATGAGCTGCATCTTCGCGTCAGCGATGAGATGGCGGATTATGTTGTCCGCCAGATTCGCAGTGCGATGGCTGGCGGGTTGGTTGATGAACCCATCCGCATCATTGGCGGCGAGGCCCGCACGGGCGTTGCCGTTCAGTGCGAGCTGCCCAATACGTTCGTTTCCTCAGTCCGGCAGGCGTTGAAACCGGAATAAGTGGTTTTGTCGCGCCAGTGTCCATTGCCAGTGCTGATATTGTGTTGCACGATTACGATTCATCGATTGGGTCGGCTTCGACTGGCTCGGGCAATGTCAGCGCGTCGCCGGTCTGTTGATCGGGTAATTCCTGCACTTGGCGCAGCTTGCGTTCGATGGCGCGTGTGCGCGTCTTGGCGCTTTCCATCGTATTGCGCGTCTCGTCCAATTTTTTCATAACCTTATCCAGCACATCGCTGTATTTGCCGAATTCAGTTTTCACGGCACCGAGCACCGTCCAGACTTCGCTGGAGCGTTTTTGAATCGCCAGCGTGCGGAATCCCATCTGCAGGCTGTTGAGAATCGCCCAGAGTGTTGTCGGCCCCGCCAGTGTCGTGCGGTATTCCTGTTGCAGATATTCGGACAATCCGGGACGCCGGAGCACTTCAGCAAACAACCCTTCCGTGGGCAGGAATAAAAGGGCAAAGTCGGTTGTGACTGGCGGATTGATGTACTTATCACGAATATCCTTGGCGCATTGTTTAATGCGGTCTTCGAGCTGGCGGCCAGCCAGGTTTGCGGCGGGGGCATCGCTTTTTTCCTGCGCCTCGAGCAGACGCTGATAGTCTTCCATGGGAAATTTGGAGTCGATCGGCAGGAGCAATGGTTCCTCGCCCTGGCCACGGTTGGGCAGATGAATGACGAATTCCACCCGGTCGGCGTTGGCTTTGGTGGAGATATTGGTGCTGTATTGATCGACGGTCAGGCACTGTTCCAACAGCGCCTGGAGCTGCATTTCACCCCAGGTCCCGCGTGATTTGACGTTGGTCAACACCTTCTTCAAATCGCCCACCCCCGCGGCCAGGTTCTGCATTTCGCCCAATCCCTTGTAAACCTGTTCCAGACGTTCGCTGACGACTTTGAATGATTCGCCCAGCCGTTTTTCCAGCGTTCCCTGAAGTTTTTCATCCACGGTCTGGCGCATCTGTTCGAGTTTTTGCGTGTTGTCGGTTTGCAACTGGCGCAATTTTTCTTCCATCGCCAGTTTTAATCCATCCAGCTTTTTTTCATTGGAATCGGTTAAACGGGCCAGTTGTTCGGTGACGTTGCTGAGCTGTTGTCGTAGGGTGGAACCGGTCAGGTCCATGGTCTTGGACATATTCTGTCCGAATTCGCCCAGCGCCTTGCTCACATCCTGTTGCATTTTCTGTGAACCTTGCAACGAATCCTGACGGAACTGCTCCAGTTTTTGCGAATTGGTGTTCTGAATGGTCTCCAGCCGGGTTTCGACCGTGCTGCGCAATTGTTCGAGTTTGCGTTCATTGGATTCGCTCAGCCCGGATAGGTTTTGCCCCAGCTCTTGACGTAACTGACGGTCGCTGTCGGCTGTTTCCTGACGAGTGCGGGCGATTTCATCACGCATACCCTTTTCAAGACGTTCGAGATTTTGCTGAGTCTGCGCGAACATTAGCTGAATGGCCGACGTATCAACAGCGGGATTTTTAGATCGGTTCAGCAGCTGCAACGCGAGGATAATCGCCAGAAGCAAGATGCAGACAATCAGTAAAGTGATGATCATTTTGTCCTTTCCCCAATGAAGTTCGGGCAGTAGTTTAACATGAAATGTCCGATAATCCCGCAGGTTAACCATAAAATAGAAGTGCGGAATGACCAGGCGAAAAATACCTGGGAATTATGACAGCTTGCTGCCAGTTACCTATACTGTAGTGATCCAATGATGATATTGATGAGTCATCGTTTGCTGCGGGTTGTCGTTTCACTGGTGATGGCGCTGAGCACATCGCTGGCGTGTTGCTGCGCGCTGAAAGCAGCACCGATGCCCGTTGATTCGTCGATAGCTGTCACGGTCGCCACGCCGGTTGCCTCTGTGCCGGCGCAGACGGGACATGAATGTTGTTCAACAACCGATGATTCAGTACCGGTCAAGATGGGGTTGGCGCATTCGATGTCAGAAAGCGCAATGACCGCTGGTGGGCATCATCATGCCCCAGCCGATCCGTCGGCTGCATCATCCGATAGTCATCATTGCAACTGCCCGACCCATGATCGTGCCAATCAGATGCAGATGGCGGATCACTCAGCGGGCAAATTGACGACTGCGCCGCATTTTATGCTGAAACTGCTTTGGCCAGCCGTGGCGGAGCCGTTCATCGATTCATCAACGCCTGCCGGTGTGACCAGCGCGGTTATTTCCGCGCCGACATATCTTTCGCCGCAATCTCTTGTGGCTTTGTATTGCCTGCTTACCGTCTAGCCAATTCCTTGGCGCGTCATGTTTGTGACGGGTCGAATCTCGTTAATTTCCGCATATTTTTGATTCATTAAACCGAAATGGTGAACTTTTAGCGCAATGTCGCGCTTAAGATGACGCCATGAATTTCATAGGAGATATGGGCATGTTCAGCTCAAAATTATTGGCATTGGTTATATTGGCCGGGTCGATTCTGATTGGAAACTCGCTGGCTTGGGCGGAAGACAACAAACCGGAGGCGGATCAGTCGCAAGCCGGTCAAACGGATGATGGCAAGGTGCAAGTCAAACCATATCCGTTGGATATGTGCATTTTGTTCGATGGCAAACTTGGTTCGATGGGTGATCCGGTGGTCATGGTTTATCAGGGGCAGGAGATCAAGTTCTGCTGCGTTGTCTGTGTTGATCCATTTAAGAAAGATCCGGAAAAATACCTCAAACAAATGGAACAAGCCGTTCAGAAGCAGCAGGATCCCACCACCCAACCGGTGGACGAGCATTCGACCCATTAACTTTGGTGCAGGAATTGATTGGAGTCAATGATGAACCAACCAGAAGAACAACGAACGAGGCAGGCAGTCGAAGCGGCGCCGCATCAGCCGGACAATGCGCCCCCACCCAGTGCGCCACCACCGCGTGGCCCGCGGTTGGGGGTGTTGTTGGTTGCGCTGGTTTTAGCCTTGGCCGGCCTGGTCATCGGAGTGGTATTTTCTGACCGCCTGCACAGCGCTGCAGCCCGGGTGGCCGGTCTGTTTGCAGCGAAGAAAGTGGAGCAGCAGGCCACCATGTACACCTGCGCCATGCACCCGTGGGTGTTGCTGCCTGAACCGGGATTCTGCCCGATCTGTCACATGCCGCTGGTGCCCGTTGATGCCAGCACGTTCACGGGTGACATTATCATTGATCCGGTCGCGGTGCAGAACATGGGGGTGCGCACCGAGGCGGTGATTACCGGCCCGTTGACCGCCAGTATCCGCACGGTGGGCACGGTGGAATATGCTGAACCACTGGTGCGCGATATCAACACCAAGATGTCGGGCTGGGTGGAAAAACTTCATGTTGACAGCGTGGGGGCGCAGGTGAAGGCGGGGGAGGCGCTGTTTGATGTCTATTCACCCGAACTTTATTCAGCCCAGGAGGAATTTCTGCTGGCTGCTGCCCGCGCCAAACAAAACCCTGATGTCAATTCGCGGGCGTTGCGTGACAGTGCCCGCACGCGGTTGAGCTATCTGGATATATCGCAAAAACAGATCGATGCGATGGAGCAGGAAGGTAAACCAACCAAGGCGCTGGCGATTCTTTCGCCGTATGATGGCGTGGTGGTGGAAAAAAACGTTCTGGAAGGGCAGAAGATCGATGCCGGCACGCGGGTTTATCGGCTGGCGGATTTGTCGCGCGTCTGGGTGATGGGAACGATCTATGAATATCAGTTGCCTTATGTGCACGAGGGGCAAAAGGCGGTGATGTCGCTGCCGTATATTCCCGGACAGACTTTTGAGGGCAAGGTGATTTATGTCTACCCCTTTCTCAGTGAAAACACGCGGCAGGCGAAGGTGCGCCTGGAATTTGATAACCCGACGGGTCTGTTGAAACCTGGAATGTTTGCCAACATCACTTTGGTCAGCACGCTGGCCAGCGACCGGGTGCTGGCACCGCGATCAGCCATTATTGATACCGGCAAGCGGCAGATGGCGTACGTCAGTCTGGGGCAGGGTCATTTTGAACCGCGCGATGTGCAGATGGGGGTGGATACGCAAGGGGGCATGGTGGAAATTCGTCATGGTCTTAAACCGGGCGAGCGCGTGGTGACCAGTGGTCAGTTTCTGATCGATTCCGAAGCCAGCATCCGTGAAAGTCGGGCCAAAATGGTGCGTGGAGATGAAGCAGCGCATCAGCAGACCGTGGCATCGATGGTTCACAGTGATCACGCCGCCGAGTTGCCCGTTGCGGCGCAGCAGTTTCTGGATCAGGTACTGGAACAGTATCTGGTGATTGGCGATTCGTTGGCAGCAGACAGTATTGACGGGATTGCCGAGCACAGTCGTCTGCTGGCGGGGGCGGTCGATCAGATGATTGGAGTGCCGGTGGCCGGAGGGAACGATTTCTGGATTCATCGCGATGATGTAGCCACGGTTCGCGGCAAGGCGCTGCAACTGATCGATGCCAAAGATATCAAGCAGGCGCGGCTGCACTACGCGGATTTGAGTGTGGCGCTGTCACAGTTTGTGACCGCCGTTGGTGTTCCCAAAGATTTTGATGCCGCAGTTGAGCAGCTTCACTGCCCGATGTTCCTTGAGGGTCAGGGGGGCGGGGTGTGGATGCAGAAAACCGGCAGCGTTCGTAATCCATATTTCGGAGCGGTGATGCTGGGCTGTTTTGATCAGCGTTTTGCCTTGCCGGTGGCGCCGTAATGCGGAGATGCGCTGCTGGCACGATTTGATCCGATTGGGCGGCAGCCGGTTGGATCAAGCGAATGTTCCGGGTCGGATGATTACATCAGGGTAGGGAACCATGGTTGAAAAACTCATCGAATTTTGCCTGCGCAACCGGACGATGGTGCTGCTGTTGACGCTGTTTCTGATCGCGGCATCGGTCTGGGCCATGCTGAACAGCAAGGTTGATGCGATTCCTGATTTGTCGGATGTGCAGGTGATCGTGCATAGCAGTTGGGCTGGACAAGCGCCGGATATTATTGACCGTCAGGTGACTTATCCATTGACGACCGCCATGCTGCAAGTGCCCGGCGCTGAAGTCGTGCGTGGTTACAGCATGTTCGGCGACAGCTATGTTTACATCATTTTTGAGGATGGTACTGATCCCTATTGGGCGCGCAGCCGGGTTCTGGAACAGTTGTCGTTCGTGTCCGGGCGATTACCGGCCGGTGTGACACCGCAACTGGGGCCTGATGCCACCGGCGTGGGGTGGGTCTATCAGTATGTGCTGACAACGGGCAGGTATTGTCCGGATCATCCCCAGGGGTTGTGGCATGATGAAGCAAATGACAAGTGGTACGCTGCTGATCCGGGGTCGCAGGTGCAGGCGCAGCGTGTCCGCGTGTTTACTGATCGTCAGACGTGTCCGCTGGATGGCAAGGCGCTGGTGGAGGCCGATATCGATCTGGCGGAGTTGCGCTCGCTGCAGGATTGGCAGTTGCGTTTTGAGTTGATGAGCCTGGATGGTGTGGCTGAAGTGGCGCCGGTGGGGGGCTTTGTCAAGCAGTATCAGGTGGTGGTTGATCCGGTCAAGCTGCTGGCATATGACATTCCGCTGACACAGGTTCGGATGGCGATTGCCCAATCCAATGTTGATGTCGGCGGGCGGGTGGTGGAGATTGCGGAAAATGAGTACATGGTGCGTGGTTTGGGGTATCTCGGTTCGATGACACCCCAGGAGGCTGAAGAAGCAGCCAAAGGCGCCCAACCGCTGGAGCGGGTGCGAACCGACCGGGTGCTGAACGATTTATCGAAAGTCGCCGTTGCCAGTGGTGCTGGTGGTACGCCGATTTATCTGTCGGATGTCGCAGAGATTCGCACGGGGCCGGAAATTCGCCAGGGAATTGCGGAATGGGGCGGACAGGGCGAAGTGGTCGGGGGAATTGTCGCGATGCGCAATGGCGGAAACGCCCGCGCCACCATCGAGCGTGTGAAGCAGCGTCTGGATGAGTTGCAGAATGATTTACCGGATGGTGTGGCGATCAAGACCGCGTATGATCGATCGGATCTGATCGATCGTTCCGTGGCGACACTCAGCCATGCGCTTTTGCAGGAAATGCTGGTGGTGGGGTTGGTGTGCATCCTGTTTCTTCTGCATGCGCGCAGCGAATTGGTGGCGATTTTCACCGTTCCCACCGGTGTATTGACGGCGCTGCTGATGATGCACCTGCTGGATATCAATGCCAACATCATGAGTCTGGGCGGAATCGCGGTAGCGATTGGAATCATGGTGGACAGCTCGGTGGTGATGGTGGAGAACGCGCATATCCATCTGGATCGCGAAGCAGACCGGGTGAAACTGGCGGCGGAGACGGGGCAGGCGATTCAGTCGCGATCGCACGCGCAGATTATGCTGGAGTCAGCCAAGGAAGTTGGCCCCAGTCTGTTTTTTTCGCTGGTGATTATCACGGTTTCGTTTCTGCCGGTATTTGTGTTGGGGCAGGAATCGGGCCGGATGTTCAAACCGCTGGCGTACACCAAAACCTTCGCCATTGCCGCAGCCGCGGTATTGTCTGTAACCGTGATACCCGTGCTGATGACCTATCTGATCACCGCGCGGGTTTTGCCCAAACAGTGGGGGCGGTGGTGGAATCTGTGCCTGACAATTGGCGCGATGGTTGTACCAGCGGGATTGATCATGCTGATTCCTCTGGGAGAACTGCAACCCTATCGCCAGTGGATGGCCGGTGGCTGGGCGCTGCTGGTGGTCATGTTGCTGTTGCCGCAGAAGATCGTGCATGAACACGCCAATCCAATCAATCGATTTTTACAGGCGACATACAATCCCGCGTTTGTGCTGGCGATGCGTTTTAAGCGCACGATGCTGGTGATCATGGTGCTGGGGGTGGCGTGGGTGGGGCTGTGGATTACGACGGTGATTAATCCGCAATTCCGGACGAATCATCCGATGCTGGCTGCTTTCGTACCGGACCTGGGCAGCGAATTCATGCCCCCGCTGGAGGAGGGCGATTTGCTGTACATGCCGACGACGGAACCGGGGATCAGCATCACCGCGGCGCGCGAGCTTTTGCAGCAGACGGATAAGCTCATCAGTCAGTTTCCCGAAGTTGAAACGGTGATGGGCAAGATCGGTCGGGCCGATACCGCGACCGATCCTGCCCCGATGAGCATGATCGAAACGACAATTCAACTCAAACGTGATAAGTCCAAGTGGCGGCAAGTCCCCAATGGCTGGGGCGGAACCCGTCCGATTACGATTGATGAGCTGGTGAACGGTTATCATCTGCCGTCGGGTCAGCGCAACAGCGACGGCAGCCCAAAGATGATCGCCGTGCCGGGGATGAATAATGCGGTGCAGTTTCCCGGATTGACCAATTCCTGGACGATGCCGATTCGTACGCGCATCGACATGCTCTCCACGGGAATCAAGACACCGGTGGGGGTGAAGATTCTCGGGCCAGATTTGTCGGTGCTGGATGAACTGGCGACCCAGGTGGCGCAGGTGATCAAGACGGAACCAGTGACCGCGAATCATACGCTTAGTGCTTTTGCGGAGCGCTCGATGGGCGGGAACTATCTGGATATTGAAATCAACCGTGATGCCATCGCCCGTTATGGATTGAGTGTGCAGGATGTGCAGGAAGTGATCCAGACGGCGATGGGCGGCATGGAGGTGACGACGACGGTTGAGGGATTGGCACGCTATCCGGTGAATCTGCGCTATCCGCATGAGCTGCGCGACAACATTCCGGCGCTCAAGGCAACGATGGTGCCTGCGCCCGGCGGGGTGCAGATTCCGCTGGTGCAACTGGCGGATTTCCAGATTCGCCAGGGAGCCTCGATGATCAAAAGTGAAAATGCCCGCCCGACAAGCTGGGTCTACATCGATCCGGTGGGTATTGATGTCGGCGCCTATGTGCAGGCCGCCCAACAGGTCGTCAGCCGGAACGTGAAATTGCCCGCGGGTTATTCGTTGGTCTGGGCGGGTGGATACCAGTACATGCAGGAATCCAACCAGCGCTTGATGATCGCAATACCGGTGACACTGGTGCTGATCATTGTGCTGCTGTATCTGGCGACGCATTCATGGTTGCGGGTGGGGATTGTGCTGCTGGCAGTGCCGTTCAGTTTGATCGGCGCGATCGCGTTCATGTGGTTGCTGGATTACAACCTGTCGGTGGCGGCGTGGGTGGGGATCATCGGGCTGGCGGGACTGGATGCGGAGACGGGGTTGATCATGCTGTTGTATCTGGACAGCAGTTTTTCCCGGTTCAATGCTGAGGGGCGCATGCGCGATACCAATGATCTGTGGCATGCGATTCATGATGGTGCGGTGCGGCGCATCCGGCCCAAGACGATGACGGTGGTGACAGACTTCATCGGTTTGACACCGCTGATGTGGGCCAGTGGCGCCGGTGCCGACACGATGAAACGGGTGGCAGCGCCAATGATTGGTGGCCTGGCATCGAGTTTTATTCTGGAACTGCTGATTTATCCGGTGTTGTACTACTACGCCAAACGGGTGCAGTTGCAGCGGACGTGGCATCGGGCGAAAATCAGCCATGGACAGGAATAAACCCCCGGTGATAAAGTCAGGGGCAGGATTGGTTTGGCCGGCGCAGCTGGGGATGTTCTCCAGTCGAGCGCGGTGGACAATAGGAAAGATGGAAATTTATGCTGCGTAAAATCTCATGGATCGCGTCGATGATTGCTGTGGTGCTTCTGACGGGTTGTCAGACAACGCCCAAGACCGAAGAGGGTAAAGAGGCACTGGCGAATCTGGCACAGGCAACGCTTGGTCAGTTCAAAGCGGTGGATCCGGGCATGGAACAATTTTTGTCCAAGGCGCACGGCGTGGCGGTATTTCCAGAAATCGGCAAGGGTGGTTTGATTATCGGCGGGGCGTATGGCCGGGGCGTGGTCTATGAACAGGGCAAGATGATCGGATATGCGGATATGCAGCAGGCCAGTATCGGCCTGCAGGCGGGTGGGCAGAGTTATGCCCAGGTCATCGCTTTTGAAAATCAGGCATCGCTCGACCGGTTCAAAAGCAACCAGTTTGAATTTTCAGCCAATGCTTCAGCGGTCATCATTCAAAGCGGTGTGGCGGCAGCAGCCAAGTACGTTGACGGTGTGGCCATTCTGGTTAAACCCCTGGGTGGGGCGATGGCAGAAGCCAGTGTCGGCGGTCAGCGGTTTACATTCGTGGCCAGCGGACAGTAAGTGGATGAAGCCAGGCGCTGGGCTGGGCGGCGTGATGCGGGTTTTGATTGTTTGGCAGCCCGGCGCGGGCATCATCGTTTCGTCTCGACGTTTTTGGACTTTACAATAAAAGCATGTTTACAAAATTCATTGCTGCCGCTGCGCAGGAATTACAGAATCTATTGCCGACACTGACCCGTTACACGCCGCGGCTGGAGCAGTTGGGGCAGGCGATGTTGTCATGCTGGGGGAAAAACGGAAAGATTCTGCTGGCGGGCAACGGCGGTTCGATGGCCGATGCGATGCACTTTGCCGAAGAACTGACGATTCGATTCCATAAAAATCGCCGTGCCCTGGCAGCGGTTGCCCTGAGTGATGTGACAGCATTGACCTGCGCTGGAAATGATTTTGGCTATGATGTTGTTTTCAGCCGCCAGATCGAGGCACTGGGCAATGCCGGAGATATTCTGGTTGTTTTCAGCACCAGCGGGAACAGCAAAACAATCCTGGCGGCGCTGGAGGCAGGCAAGTCCAGAGAAATGTTGACCTGCGCCTTTCTGGGCAGGGGTGGCGGTGCAGCGGCTGGTCGGGCGGACATTGAGTTGATTGTGGATAGTGACAGCTCTGCTCGGATACAGGAAATTCATCAGGTGTTGTTCCACATTATCTGTCAGTGGGTGGATGAACAGTTCCCGACGATCAAATTGTGATGGTGCAGCGGCAAGATGCAATTACGCTGCGATGGTTTGGCGAGAGAGGGAGTGTGTGGGGGCGGGCGATTCGGAGGGGCGTCACAAAGTAACTCTGCACGCATAAAAAACCAGCCTCACCGATTGCTCGATGAGGCTGGGATTCGTAAGTGTGGTGATGGTTCGAGAAGAGTTATTCAGGTTTAAATATCACTTGGCCAAAGGTGGGTTGACCGGCGGTCATATACCAGATTGAGTTGGCGTGGGTTACGCTGTTCAGCCAGAGGATGTCCGGGATGTTGTCACTGTTGAACGCGGAGATGGCAACCGGCCTCCAGTTCTGATCCGCCGTGCTGGGCAGCGCGCTGAAGGCCGGGGTTGAGGTTCCGTTGAGCAACCAAGTGGTGTTGCGGCCGCTGACGCGGTGACGCCAGACCAGGTCATCCTTACCGTCGTTGTCGTAGTCCGCGACACCGGCGATGTACCAGTTGTTGTCAGCGGTGCTGGGCAGGGCCTTGAAGCTTGATATGTCAGTGCCGCTCATCAGCCAGGTTGTGTTCTGGCCGGTAGTCTGATTGCGCCAGACGATATCGGTATCACCGTCGCCGTTGAAGTCGCCCGCGCCAACGGGTTTCCACTGAGTGTTGGCCGAGGGTAGAGCGACCTCGCCGGTCGTTGAAATACCATTCATGGTGATGACCAAAGCCGTACCGGTGCTGGCGTGGTAGGTCAGAAGATCAGACTTGCCATCGCGATTGAAGTCGGCATAAGTCACCAGAGTGACGCCGCTTCCCAGACTCGGCAGGGGGGCTGTTCCGGTGCAGATGCGGCGATTCATATACCAAAAGGTACTGACGCCGCCATCGGTCACGATAATGTCGCGCTTGCCATCGCCGTTGAAGTCGTTGGGAGCGACAGGTGTGGCTGGAGGAGTCGTCAGGATGAAATCATTGTTGATGGAATCCTGCATAATGCCAACGTGGACATCGAGGGGATTGTCCGTGAGGATTTGCTGGGCGATTGGTCGAACCACGCGCACCTCGTAATCATCAGCCGGCAGATCGGCAAAAAGATAATTGCCTGCGTCGGGATTGGGCGTAACGCCATCGGGCATATAGGTCAGCGCAGACCAGGCTAACATGTCAGAACCATCGTAGATGCCGTTTTTTTCCAAGTCGAGGTAGACACGTACCGAACCAATGCCCTCGCCCGCGTCGTAAGAGGAGTTGCCATTGATGTCAGCCCAGACCCGGCCACCAAGACTCCCGTACTTAACGCCATAGTTGCCGGCACTGGTGGTCGTGCCGTCGGCTCCGGTGGTTATTGCTTTGACTGCCTGCGTGGTGATTCCCTGGCCGGTGTTCGGGCGTACCCCGATCTTATAAGTCGTATTGGCCGTCAATCCTGTAATAGTGGCTACGCCGCCAGCAAGAGTCCAAAATTCATGCTCGCCGATATCGAATTGCCCGTTGTCGTTTGCGTCAATGTAGATGGCAGTGCCTGAAGAACGCGATTCGAGCTGAGGATAACCTTCCTCAAAAACACCGTTACCGTTGAGGTCATAAAAGACAGTAGCGGTAATGGTGGCATCAAGCATGCGACGGCCTTCGAGGGCCTCGGTATGAAAGCTGCCGGCCTTCGAGCGGAAATTACGTTGATCACGTTGTGTAGCCATGACGGGTATCACTCCTGCGAGAAGAAAAATTGACCTGGCAGCAGGGCTGCTGCGCCAAGGGGAAGCAAACTTCGCGATGGCGCCTGCGGTCTTGTTAAATCGCA
>WBZR01002910.1_pt1 | contig 16671 bp, 15 predicted proteins | sample 5204231 | NCBI WGS metagenome assembly WBZR01 (sample SAMN12412403, study PRJNA552823) | activated sludge metagenome | isolation source: activated sludge from anammox sidestream of wastewater treatment plant... | place: USA: Virginia | collected 2017-08 | reverse complement strand
CAGCGTGAGTTTGCCCCCACAGCAATAGTCGATCCCCAGCTTTTCGAACAAGACCTCGCCGAGCTGCTTCGGTGAGCCGATGTTGAACGCCGTGCCGGCGTCCTCATGGATCTTCTCGGCTAGGCTCGCAATCTCGCCTTCGAGCGAGCCGCTGAACTCGCGGAGGAAGTCGGGACTCACCACGATCCCGGCCTGTTCCATCCTAGCGAGCAGCGGCACGAGTGGCTGCTCGATCTCTTCGAGAACGGAGGTCTGGCCTTCTTTGCCGAGGCGGTCTCGCATCGGCGCCTCGAGTAGGGAGAGTGCCGCCGCCATCTCGGCCCCGCTGGTGGGCGGAGTGAGTTCGAGATACCCCTGAACCAGATCGCGGAGCGCGTAGTTCGCTCGCCCCGACTGGAGCACGTATCCCGCGAGGAGGGTGTCGAAGCGCACCGCTTCCTCGGCGGAGGCGGCCTGCTTGAAGAGCGGCTTCCCGTCGTGGACGACCGCATTCCGGGTTGCCTCGGCGAAGAGCCTGAGCGCGTTCTCATCGCTTGTCGTCCGCACCTCGGTTCCGATCGCGACGTGGCCGACCCTCCGCACGTCCTCGAACATGCCGAGCTGCCCTCCGACGGTCTCGAAGAAGAGGGCGAACGGGCGATCGCCGACCCAAGGGCGAAGTCTGCCGTAATCTCGCTCTTCCTTCGTCTGAACGTCAAGCCGCTCGATCTCGACCTTCGCGGGCGCCTTAGCCGCCTCGAAGCCTTCCAAGTACTTCGATAGCACGGTGTTCATGCGTCGAACGTGTGAGCGGAGCTCATACAGATCGAGAAACTCCCTGGCAGCTTCAAACTGGGGCTGCGTCAGCTTGAACTCGCGAAAGTCATAGTGGACGGGGGCGTCGGTGCGGATCGTGGCGAGCCACTTCGACTTGAGCATCTGGTCACGGACGGGCTCGATCTTCTTCTTGAACTTGGGATCGACCTCGTCCCAACGCTGTAAGAGGTCCTCGACGCCATGGAACTGGGTGAGAAGCGACGAGGCGCCCTTCTCCCCGATCCCTGGCACCCCCGGGATGTTGTCGCTGGTGTCGCCGACGATCGCTTTGTAGTCGGGAATCAGCGTCGGCGCGAAGCCGTAACGGCCGAGCACTTCGTTCGGCCCGTAGAAGACGACCTCGGTGACGCCCTGCTTCATCGTCATGACGCGAACGTGGTCATCGACGAGCTGGAGGGAATCGAGGTCGCCGGTCACGATCGTCGTGTCGTAGCCGTTGTGCTCGCCAAGGCAGGAGATCGTGCCGACCACGTCGTCCGCCTCGAATCCGGGCGACTCGATCATCGGAATCCCCAAGGCGGCGATGAGGTCGCGTGCCACCTTCAGCTGTGATTTGAGCTCCTCGGGGGTTTCCCGACGCGTGCCCTTGTACTCGGCGTACTCCGCATGGCGGAACGTCTTCCCAGGAGCATCCATCGCAACCACGACCGCGTCCGGCTCATCCTTCTCGAGGATGAAGAACAGCATGCTGATGAAGCCATAGAGCGCGTTGGTCGGCCGCCCGTCGCTCGTGCTGAGGTAACGGGTCGCGAAGAACGCGCGATACAGCAGGCTGTATCCGTCGAGAATGACGAGGTGCTTCGCCATGTCGGATACGTTACCGGGTCTTCCGATCCGCTTGGGAGGAGGGGCTCTGGGGGCCGGCGTTCTTTCCCGACGGCTTGGAGAGAGGCTTCGCCGCATCCCGCTTCGCCGGAGTCTCAGCCTGCACCCAGCGGGTGATCGCCTTCTCCACCGGCCCAAAGAACGGGATCGCGAGGATGACCGCCACGCCTGCCACCAGCTTCCAAATCTTCGCTTGGATCGCCATGACCGTCCAGGCAAAGGCAAGTCCGGCCGCCAGAGTCACCCCAACCGAAGGGTGTGGTTGAAAGAACAGCCCGATCAGGCACCCAAGGATGAAGTACATGACGAAGAAGCCCCACTTGACGACCGCTCTGGCGAGCTTCCAGAAGAACCAGAGCCCGATCGCCGCTCCCCCGATCGCGGCCAGCTGAATCGCAAAGGGACGAAGCTCTTCAGACATCCTCTCATAGTGACGAGCCCGGACCCTTGTGGGGTGCCAGAGGGTCGCGTATGATAGAGCGATGGCCGAGTTGACGTGCCCTCATTGCGGCGCCTCCGTCCGCGCGGAGGACGTGTATTGCCCAAACTGCACGCGGGCGTTGCGCCTTGCCGCTCCCGAAGCGCCTTATCAGCCGGCCAAGGCCAACTCGGCGCGAACGGTTGGGTGGATCGTCGCCCTGGGCCTCTTCGGACTCTGCGCGCTCGCTGCGTTTCCGCTGGTGATCGTGCCTGCCGCGAGGAAGAACATGTTCGGTGGAGTGTCGACGCCAGGCTCCGCAGCCGCAAAAACGGCGTGCCTTTCGAACATCAAGCAACTCGCGGTCGGGGCCGCCATCTATCAAGCGGACTACGACGACCGGATCTTCCCCAACCGCAACTTCTCTCCGGTGCTCATGCCCTACATCAAGAACACGTCGATCTTCTATTGCCCGGTCACAAGGCAGCCCTATGCGGTGAACAAGGAGCTTCTCAAGGTCGAGGCGACGAAGATCAAAGACCCGGCGGCGACAGTGTTGTTCTACGAAGGAGCGAACCAGAAGCTCGCGTTCCCCCACAACTCGATGGGCAACGTGGCCTTTGCCGATACTCACGCCAAGGCGGTTGGGTCGAGCTTCGTTCCCAAGTGGAAGCCCTGATCGCCGGTATCCTCTTGCAGTGAACGCGCCGAAACGCAAGCTCAAGTTCCCGTGGCTGGCGCTCCTCGTGTTGCTTGGCAGCCTGTACCTGTTCTGGGTGCTGCCTGGCCAACTCGGCTCGAAGCCGGTCGAGGTCGAGTTCTCTTCCAAACCATGAAAGTCGGATTGATCGGATTCGGTGCCTCCGGCAAGAGCACCCTCTATCGTGCCGCGTCCCGGGGCATGGCAAAAGGCGACGTCACTTCGGTGCCGGTGCCGGATCCTCGGTTTGACGCGATCGTCGCCCAGGTTAAGCCGAAAAAGGTGACGCCGGCGACCGTCGTCCTTCACGATGACCTCGAAAGTGCGTCGGGCGGGTCGAAGACCTTCTCGCAGCGCTTTCTCGACGAGGCCCGCAAGATGGAGCTGCTCCTCCACGTGGTCCGGGGCTTTGAGTCGCCGATTTCGCCCTACCATGCGGAGATCGATCCGGTTCGGGATGAGGAGGCGATATCGGTCGAGATCGTTCTCGCCGACCTGCAGATCGTGGAAAACCGGCTCGAGCGGCTCGCCAAATCCCTTACGGCGAAGAACCCCGGTTCACCCGACTACATGGAGAAGCAGGCCTTCGAGCGGATCAAGGGGCCACTCGAGGACGGGATTCCGATCCGCGCGATGGAACTCACGGAAGACGAGGAGACGATCTGCCGCAACTACCAGTTCCTCAGCGCGAAGCCGATGGTCGTCGCGTTCAACTTGTCTGAGGGTGAGGTGGCGAACCCTCCTCAGAGGATCCTCGCCCGGATCGACGAACTGGCATCCAAGGCCACTCCGGCATTCTGTGTCTCCGCTCCGATCGAAGAGGAGATCGCCCAACTCGACCCGGCCGATCAGGCCGAGTTCCTTGCCGATCTGGGGCTCTCGGAGCCGGCATCGGACAAGGTGATTCGCGCGGTCTACGACGCCCTGGGCCTGATCACGTTCTTCACGGCCGGAGAGAACGAGACACGAGCTTGGCCCTTGCGCAAGGGTTCGAACGCGGTGAAGGCGGCGGGGACGATCCACACCGACATCGCGAAGGGGTTTATCCGGGCCGAAGTGGTGCACTACTCGGACTACGAAGCGTTCGGGTCGCTCGATAAGGCGTACTCAGGCGGGAAGATGTCGCTCGAAGGAAAGGAGTACATCGTTCAAGACGGGGACCTCCTCCACATCCGGAACAAGAGCTGAAACCCAACGCCGAGGGTTCCTGCGACAAGTGTCACGACCCCGCAACCGCTTGCGACGGCTATCCGTCAGAGTCGATGTTGACGTCCGCAGTCTATGGAACGATCCCGGTCTTCTGGCTCGCCCTTTGGTGGGCCTGGAAGGAGGGTGACATCTCGGATCGCCATGCTCAGGGGTACGCCTCGGCCTGGCTCCTGGCGCTCATCGCGTTCCTGCTGCTTCGCTGGCAACTCGCCTGGATGACGGCGCCGTCGGTCCTGCTCCTGGCGATCCTGGTGATGCACGCGTGGCCGCAGGGCCTGCGCATCAGGCGCTGAGTCGCATTTGTCCCTTTCGTCCCACCAAGCCCATACTGAGGCGCGATGCGGATGTTCGAGACGCTAAGCGACCGATCCGCCAAGCGCTTCATCGTCGGCGGAGTGGTTCTAGGAGTTGGCACGTTTGCTCCCTTGTTCGGCTTGACGTTCCAGCCCAGTTGGGCAAGTGGCTGGGGCAGTTGGAGCAAGCACACGGTCTTCTCGGTGGGTGTGACCGGACTGCTTTCCCTCTCCGCCCTCGGGTTCTCACTCCTTCTGGCGGGGCTCACCGGGTTCTGGCTGCAATCGCGATCGAGAAGACTCCACGTCGGTTGGATGACGGTTGGCGTGATCGTGCTATGCGCTCTGGTGGCACTCGCGGTCGTGGCTCCGACCCTCTATGCCGCCATTCGGGCCGATATGGTGAAGACGTGGCGGTGATCCTTGACTCTCGCTGGCACAAACCATCCGGCGCCCTCAGGAGCTAGCTTCTTGCTGACAGCCGGCACAAACCATCCTGCGCCCTCAAGGGCTTCCTGCTTGCCTGACAGCCGGCACAAACCATCCAGCACCCTCAGGGGCTAGCTTCTTGCTGACAGCCGGCACAAGCCAGCCGGACGCCTCAGTGGTTGAGTGCCCAGGGATCCGGAAATAGGCCTAAGGGAACGAGTCGCCCTGTCCGAACGTTCATAATGAATGACAACGGGGGCGAACGGGTTCGACAGGGCCGGTTCGACTTTCGGTTGCGAGCCGAGGCGCCGCTGGCCTCGTTAAAAGCGGCAAACAAGTAGTTGCGAATAACAATTACGCCTTCGCAGCCTAACCTAGGTTAGCTTCTGCGAGATCCGCCCACCTCGGGCCGGTAGGGGTGGTCACGGGTCTAACCAAATCCGGATCGTCTGGTGAGCTTCTGTTCGGAGCGAGCTAGCCTAAAACAGTCGAGCTAAGCGAGCGGTCAGCCGACCCCGGGAGAGACTGCCGCCGACAATAAGAACTGGGGAGACGCTCGTGGTAATCGGAGGGCAACGGTTTTGGAAGCGGGTTCAATTCCCGCCGCCTCCACCAAGTTTCAGATCGCGCGGCTAGTCCCGCGCGATCTTCACGTAGTACCGATCGACGTGATGTGCCCGCAAGACGCGCTTGGCCGTCCTGACGTCGACCAGGGCGAAGATCTTGGATAGCGGGTCACTCGTGAACCCGTCCTTCGCGACGACCGTCGCCTGAACCCGATTGGTCACCGCCCACCCGGTGCGAGGGTCCACGACGTGCGAGTACCGCTTCCCACCCAGTTCCACGAACTGCTCCGTATCCCCTGACGTCGACACCGCGCAGTTGGCGAACGTAAGGTCTTCCGAAGCGTTGGGAACCCGGATCGTCCAGCCTCTGGCGCCCGGCGGCGGGCCGGAGACGACGATGTCCCCTCCCATCTCGACTAAGGCGCTGCGAATGCCGAATCTGCGCAGGACACGCTGCGCTTCGTCTCCGGCGAAACCCTTGGCGATCCCCCCGAGGTCGAGCTGCATGCCCGGTCGCTCGAGCGAGACCGTCATTCTCTTTGGATCCAGCCGCATCATGCGATAGCCGACAAGGGCTTTCGCGGCGGCGATTTCGTCCGGCAGGGGCAGGACGCGCCACTTTCGCGCTTGACGCCAGAGCCGAACCAACGGTCCGATCGTCACATCGAATGCGCCGCCGGTCTCCTCGGAAACAAGACGCGCGCGTTGGAGGACGTTGAAGAGATCGCGGGACACTCGAACCGGGCCGCGCCCTGCCTGGCGGCACAGACGATTCAGCTCGCTGTCTCGGCGATAGTCGCTCATGCACGTGTCCAACTCTGCGATGCGCTTGAAGGCGGCGGAGCATGCATCCTCGGCGATCTGGCGGTTCGGGGCGTACACCACGAGGCGGGCGTCGATGCCCATGTGGTATTCCGTATAGGAGAAGCGGGTCAACGCGTCCAACGGTTGGGCGCCTATGGACGACGCGCCTCCCACCACCAAGATGATCGCCGCCGGAATGCTCGCCTTTAGCCTCATGTCGCCTTCGACTCCGCAGAAGCTGGAGCCGTTCACCGAGACGCTACCCAACTCGGTCGTCAAGATTCAGATGATTCCGGTCCCGGGTGGGACCGTCGAGATCGGAGGCAAGAAAGTCGAGGTGAAGCCATTTTGGATTGCCCAGACCGAGACGCCGTGGGAAGCATTCGACGCGTTTACGTCGAGCGGCAAGCCATCGAAAGCGTACGACCAGACAGAGTTCGCACCCGACGCGATCGCCAGACCCAGCCGCAGCTACATCCTCCCCGACCTGGGTTGGGGCCACAACGGCTATCCCGCGATCAACCTCAGCTTCACGTCGGTCCAGATGTTCTGTCGCTGGCTGGCATCGACTGCCAACAAGAAGTACAGGCTCCCGAGTGAAGCCGAGTGGGAACTGGCGTGCCGGGACGGAGCGAGCGGAGAGTGGAAGCTCGACAAGGCCGATCTCGACAAAGCGGCTTGGTATGTCGGGAACAGCGATCGAATGACGCACCCGGTCGCGAAGAAGGCGGCGAGCAAGCTGGGTCTCTATGACATCCTCGGAAACGTCGGAGAGTGGTCGACCGATGCCGCCGGCGAGCCGATTCTGTGCGGGGGGACCTTCCTCGACGAAGCGGACGGGATGAGCCCGACCACCCGCAAACGCTGGGAGCCGAAGTGGCAGCAGACCGACCCCCAGATTCCGAAGAGCCGATGGTGGCTCTCGGACGCGCCGTTCGCAGGATTCCGCGTCGTGTGTCAACCTTAGAGCCAACTCCAATGCAAGTTGGCCGCTACCGCGTCTCCACGATCAACCATGGGTTCTTCCGGCTCGACGGAGGAGCGATGTTCGGGTCGGTGCCCAAGACCCTTTGGTCCAAAGTCGCCCCTGCGGACGACCTCAACCGGATCCTCCTCGCGACTCGCTCTTTGATCGTCGAGGAAGGTGACCGCAAACTGATCGTCGACTTGGGCTGCGGTGACAAGTGGAACGACAAGCTCCGGACGATCTATGCGATCGACGAGGGAGCCTATCGTCCGGTCGATGGCGTCACCGACGTGCTGCTGACCCATCTGCACTTCGATCATGCCGGCGGAGTCTGCAGGCTCGAGAATGGGGCTCCCGTCCCGAACTACCCGGATGCTCGACACTTTGTGGGCAGGAGGAACCTCGAGAACGCGAAGGCGCCGAACGTCCGCGAACGAGGGAGCTACCTCCCAGACGACGTCGGCGTCCTTAGCCAGGTCGATGTGACGTTCCTCGAGGACGGGGACGAGGTCTGGCCAGGCTTGACGGTCCACCAGGTCGACGGACACACGACGGGGCTCCTTTGGGTCGAGTTATCGGACGGCGGGACGACGGTCGTCTATCCGGCCGACCTGACTCCGACGAGTGCGCATCTGCCGGTGCCCTATGCGATGGGCTACGACATCTGCGCCGAACGGTGCATGATGGAGAAGGAGTCGTTCGTAGGCCGGGCGATCGAGAAGGGTTGGATCGTCGTGTTCGAGCACGATCCGTCGGTGCCGGCGGCCCGATTGGCCTGGGATGACCGGGGACGGCCGGTTGTATCCGAAGTCGTGGAGTTGTAACGGATGGCAGGAACCGATTTACGATCGCAAGCCCGAGTTCAAACCGCATCTGGGCGGACCGTTCCTTGGTCCGCCGCCCAGTGGGATGCGTTCTTCGCGGGAAGCCGTCGGGCGTGCGCCCGGCTGATCACCAAAGTCGAGAACGAGCCGGACTCCGTTCCCGAGATTCGCGACGGGCTTGCGTCGAAGCTCGGCAAAGCTCTGCGGATTGGGATCACAGGCCCGCCGGGTGTGGGAAAGAGCACCCTGAGTTCCGCGCTGGCGTTGGCGCTTGCGGGGCGCGGCCATCGGGTCGGGGTCGTCGCGGTCGACCCGTCGAGCCCGTTCACTGGTGGCGCGTTCATGGGCGATCGCGTCCGGATGGAGCAGCTTGTCGGCAACGAGAGCGTCTTCGTTCGGTCGCTCGCTTCGCGGGAGGGCCACGGCGGCCTGTCTCCGGCCACACCCTACGTCGCAGATGTCATCGAGGCGTTCGGGATGGACCGGATCTTGATCGAGACGGTGGGCGTCGGCCAGGCCGAGCTCGATGTGCTCGCCTGTGCGGACATCGTGGTCCTCGTTCTCCAGCCGAGCACCGGTGACGCGATTCAGACCCTGAAGGCGGGAATCATGGAGGCTGCGGATCTGATCGTGGTCAACAAGGCGGACCTTCCCGGCATCGACACCGTCCTCCAATCCCTCAACTTCGTCTTCAGCCTTGGCGCCCATCAGGGCAAGGTCGCGCCGCCGATCATCCCGACTTCGGCGCAGCAGTCGGAAGGGATCGAGCAGGTGATCGAGGCGCTCGAAGCGCTCGCCACCAAACTGGTCGAGTCGGGCAAACATGCCGAGATGAGGCGCATTCGGCTGGCCCAGGAAATGCGTGAAGCGATCCGAAACGCACTTTGGGCGCGCTATGAGAGCCTTTCCGGTGCAGAATTAGAGATCGAGCGCGCTGCGGCCGAACTCGCCGAGTCTGGCGGGTCCCCGTACACGTTCGTGCGCGCTGCCTGTGCGCAGATCGAGATGAGGATCTCCAAGTAGGAACCCATGAGAATCGCTGAAATGACCCGAGACCCCCAGAGCACCGGTGCGGTGCGCGAGGCCGACTTCACGACCGTTTCAGGACGTGAGGTGCAACCACTCTACACCGAGCAGGACCTCGCCCCGCAGGACCTTGGCGAAAGCCTTGGCCGGCCTGGCGAGTTCCCGTACACCCGCGGCGTCCACCCGACGATGTACCGCGGCAAGCTGTGGACGATGCGGCAGTTCGCCGGCATGGGGAACGCCGAACAGACGAACGAGCGGTTCAAGTTCCTGCTGGAACGGGGCCAGACCGGCCTTTCCACCGCCTTCGACAATCCCACGCTTTACGGTTGGGACTCGGACCATCCCCTCTCCGAGGGCGAGGTCGGCAAGACCGGGGTCGCCGTCGACTCGCTCGCCGATATGGAGCGGTTGTTCGACTCGATTCCGCTCGACAAAGTCTCGACGTCGATGACGATCAACGCGCCGGCGGCGTGGATCTTCACGATGTTCCTTGCCAACGCCGAGAAGCGAGGTATCCCCTTCGAGAAGCTGCGAGGAACGCTCCAGAACGACATTCTGAAGGAGTACATCGCGCAGAAGGAGTGGATCTTCCCTCCCGAGCCGCACATCCGGCTCATCACCGACCTCTTCGCGTTCTGTACCGACCACGTTCCCCAGTGGAACACGATCTCGATCAGCGGCTATCACATTCGCGAGGCGGGGGCGACCGCGGCTCAAGAGCTTGCGTTTACCCTGATGGACGGGTTCACCTACGTGGAGCACGCGATCGCCGCCGGGATGGACGTGGACGAATTCGCTCCGAGGCTTTCGTTCTTCTTCAACTCGCACCTGGACTTCTTCGAGGAGATCGCGAAGCTCCGAGCCGCTCGGCGCATCTGGGCGCGGCACATGAAGGAGCGATACGGCGCCAAGAACCCGAAGTCGTGGCTCTGCCGCTTCCACGTGCAGACGGCAGGCTGCAGCCTCACCGCTCAGCAGCCAGAGGTCAACATCGTCCGTACCGCTTTGGAAGCACTCGCCGGAGTTCTTGGGGGCTGCAACAGCCTGCATACGAACTCGATGGACGAAGCGTTGGCGCTTCCGTCCGACAAGGCGGTCGAAATCGCCCTGCGCACCCAGCAAGTGATCGCCCATGAGAGCGGCGTCGCGAACGTCGTCGATCCCCTGGGAGGTTCGTTCTTCGTGGAGCGGCTCACGCGCGACATCGAAGAGGACGCTGAGCGCTACTTCGCCCAGATCGAAGCGATGGGCGGCATGGTGAAGGCGATCGAACGCGGATTCCCGCAGCAGGAAATCACCCGATCGGCCTATGAATACCAGCGCGCCCTGTCCGATAAGCGCAAGATCATGGTTGGCGTCAACGATTTCGTGAACGAGGACGAGGAGCTCGTGATCCCGATCCTCGAAATCGACGAAGCGGTAGAGAGCGATCAGATCGCCCGGGTGAAGGCGCTGCGCGAGACGCGTGACAATGTCGCGGTGAAGGACCGACTGGACAAGTTGGAGAAGGCCGCGCGAACGAAAGAGAATCTGATTCCGCACTTGCTGGACTGTTCGCGCTGCTATGCGACGGTCGGCGAGATCACCCAGACGCTGATCAAGGTCTTTGGCGAGTTCAGGGAGCAGTCGTTCTTTTAGGTCCGATTTGCAGGCAGTTCAAATATGAGCGAGTTTCCGATCAAAGTCGTTGTTGGAAAGCCAGGCTTGGACGGGCATGACCGGGGCGCCAAAGTGGTGGCCAGGTCGCTCGTGGAGGCCGGGATGGAAGTGGTGTACCTGGGATTACGCCAGACGCCCGAGTCGATCGTCGCCGCCGCCCTCGAGGAGGACGCGGATGTCATCGGCCTCTCGGTGCTGTCAGGCGCCCACATGACCCACTTCAAGCGCGTGCGCAAGCTGATGGAGGAGGAGGGGATCGGCGATCGCCTTCTGACCGGCGGCGGCATCATTCCGACGAAAGATCAGGAGGCACTCTCCGCGCTCGGTGTCGGAAGGCTGTTCGGACCGGGCGACGACCCGAATGCGATCGTCGAGTACATTCGCGACTGGGTGCGCGACCACCCGCGGAGCGAGGAGAACTAAGTGGACTTCAACTTCGGCGACGAACACCGCCTGATCTGCGAGGAGGCTCGCAAGTTCGCCGAGCGGCGTCTCGCTCCAGTCGTGCAGGAGCTCGACGAGCGCCAGGAAGTGAACCTGGACGCCTTGCGCGAGCTCGGCAGCCTCGGCTTTCTGGGGATGACCGTTCCCGAAGAACTCGGCGGGACCAACCTGGGAGCCAGCGCCTACGTGGGCGTCATGATCGAGCTCAGCAAGGTCGATGCCGGAACATCGGTTGGGGTTTCCGTCCAGAACTCGCTGGTCAATGACACGATCGTCAAGTGGGGGACCGACGAGCAGAAGGCGACCTACCTGCCGAAGCTGGCGACCGGAGAGCTGTTTGGGTGCTTCTCGCTGACCGAAGGGAACGCCGGAAGCGACCCGGGATCGCTGAAGGCCACCGCTGTCCAAGACGGCGACAGCTTCATCCTGAACGGCACGAAGAACTTCACGACCAATGGCGGCTTCGCCGACGTGATCATCGCATTCTTTCAGACCGACCCCGAACGCGGGGCCAAGGGTGTGTCCGCCTTCTTGGTTCCAAGCTCGACCCCCGGGTTTCGGGTGGGAAGGCACGAGAACAAGCTTGGGATCCGCACCTCGAGCACGACGGAAATGGTGTTCGAGAACTGTCGGGTACCGGCTAGCGCCCTGCTTGGCCAGCTCAACAAGGGCTTGAACGTCGCACTGACGACGCTCGACGGTGGGCGGGTCGGAATCGCGGCGCAAGCGGTCGGGATCGCCGAAGGCGCGCTCGATGAAGCGGTGAAGTACGCCAAAGAACGGGTTCAGTTCGGGCAGAAGCTCGCCGATCTCCAGGCGATCCAGTTCATGCTCGCGGACATGGCGACCGAGGTGGAAGTCGCCAAGACGATGCTCTATCGGGTCGCCTGGTTGAAGGACACCCATCAGAAGCACACGCGGGAGTCGGCGATGATCAAGCTATTCGCCTCGGAAATGGCGCATCGGGTCTGTCACAAGGCGCTGCAGATTCATGGCGGGTACGGCTTCATGAAGGAGTTCCGGGTCGAGCGGCTTTACCGCGACCAGCGGATCACCGAGATCTACGAAGGCACCAGCGAGATCCAACGGGTGGTCATCGCCCGGTCCGTCTTGGCGGACTAGCATTCGGTAGATTGACCGTGTGGTCGCGTTGACATTTGCGCTAGGCGCGGTGATCGCGTCGGGTATGGCGCCGGTGAAGAACTGGAGTGAAGTCGCGCCCGGCGTGTGGCGGGCAACGATCGGAGCCCGTGATCGGCCAACCCTGACCGAAGCCGCCGAGTCCAAGCCGAGGTTGGAACGGCTTCGCGCGATGGGACGTGCAACGCTGCCCTTTGCCCGAGGACTCGTGATGGCCGAGTCGAATCGGGATTTCTCGTCGGTGCAGATTCCGCTTGCCCCTGGAGAGCGAGTCTATGGGCTCGGGCTTCAGATGACGGGGAGCGACCGCCGGGGCGGGGTGTATCACCTGCAGGTGGACCATTACGCGTCCGGCCACGACCGCCTGCATGCGCCCACGCCGATGTACATCAGCAGTCGTGGATACGCCGTCTTCTTCAACACGTCGCGGCCGATCGACGTGTACGTCGGTGTGGGGAATCGGATCGACGACCCTGATCGCCCGAGGTTCCGTGACCGGAACACCGATCCGAAGTGGGACGCACAGCCCGACAGCGGCAAGGTCGAGGCCAGTGTTCGCGGGGCTGGGCTGGAGATTCTGATTCTGGAGGGCCCCACCCCAATCGATGCGCTGCGAAGGGCCAACCTGTTTTGTGGCGGGGGAGCGATGCCGCCGATCTGGGCCTTGGGTTTCTGGCACCGGATGCGATCGCTCGCCACCGCGGATGAGGTTGTCGCCGAAGTCGATGAGTTTCGCAAACGGCGGTTTCCCCTCGACGTGCTTGGACTCGAGCCGGGATGGCAATCGCGCTCCTATCCCGGCACGATGGAGTGGAGCCAAGACAGGTTCCCCGATCCGCCTGCGTTTCTCGACGCCATGAAGACTCGGGGCATCCACGTGAATTTGTGGGAGAACCCCTACGTGGCGCCGGGATCGAAGTTGGCCGGCCAGTTGGGGAACCGAATCGGCTCCCACACGGTTTGGCTCGGCGCCGTCCCCGACGTGAATGACCCGGTCGCAGCCAAGACCCTGAGAGACTTTCACCAAGAGCACCACCTTTCGATGGGCGTGAGCGGCTACAAGATCGACGAAGTCGACGGGTTCGATGTATGGCTCTGGCCCGATCATGCGACGTTCCCGTCCGGGCTGTCGGGGCTCCACATGCGACAGATCTATGGGCTCCTGTGCCAGCGCGAGTTCGACCGCATGTTTCGTGAGGCCGGGCGGCGCACATTTGGGCTCGTTCGAGGGTCGAACGGAGGGGCCGTCCGCTTCCCATTTGCGATCTATAGCGACACCTATGATCACCGGCAATATGTGACGGCGTTGACCAACAGCTCACTCGCGAGCGTCTTGTGGTGTGCGGAGATTCGCAGCGCTGACTCATCGGAGGAATGGGCTCGAAGGATGCAGTCTGCTTGCCTGTCGCCGATCGCGCAACTCAATGCCTGGGATAGCGGCAAGAAGCCATGGAGCTATCCCGATGTCGACGAGATTGTGCGATCGGCAATGACGTTGCGGGAGTCGCTGGTTCCCTACCTCTACACAGCCTTCTCGCAGTACTGGATGGATGGAGTCCCGCCTCTGCGGCCGATGTGCTTGGTCGACGGTGGGACTGAGACCGATCAGTACTTGCTTGGCGACGACCTCTTGGTCGCACCGATGTTCACCGGGGAGACCGAGCGCCGCGTGCGATTGCCCAACGGTCCGTGGTTCGACTACGTTACGGGTCGCCGGGTCGGTTCGGATGAGGTGATCACGATCCGACCGACTTTATCCGAGATCCCATTGTTCGTGCGAGGAGGCCGGGTGATACCGACGTTCGATGCCCCTCTCAATGTGTCGAACGAGAGCCCCGGGACTTCAACATACGCGTTGAGATGCTACGGCGACGGGCCGTGGGAGGGACGGCTCTACGAGGATGACGGCACGATTTTCGAGTTCGAGAAGGGCGTCTACGGACGATTCGACGTGCACGTCGCCGACGGTAAGCCGAGCTTCAAGCCGGTAGAGGGGAAGATCCAGGCAACGCGAAGACGATCGACGGTCGTCGTGCCCGGCCAGTCTCGATAGCCCTGCCTGGGCGGTAGGATTCAACTGGTGCTCGCTGCCTTCCTCATCGCCATCAGCCGCTCGGCCGACCAAGCCGAGACGTTCCGTGTGGGTGCGCAACGAGCGCTCGCGAGGGTGGCTCGACCCCTGACCAAGGCGAAGATCGAAGCGGCGATTCGACCGAAGTCGGACCAAGTCGTGATCGTCAGCCCGGTGGAGGGCGCCAAAGGCGACTACGTCGTCGGTGTTGGATCAGGCATGGAGTCGGCATCCGCCTTCTACGTCCCAGCCGACGGTCTGATCAGGACTCTCACAGGGCGAACGGATTGCCTCGTCGACTTCGCGCAGCGGCGGGGTGCTAGTCTGCTGCTCGGCGGGCAGGTCGGATGGACTGGCAACTGGCCCCGTTACCAGCTGACGCTGATGAACGTTTCCGGCGCCAAGAGTGCTCAGATCTCTCAGGCGACTACCAAGGAGCAGGTCGTCGATGAGACGGTCCCCAAGGACGCGCTCGACGGTAAGCCCTTTTGCCTGAAGACCCGGACCTATCCCGAGCACATGAACGCAAGCCACGCGTCCGCCCTCTTGCTGGTCGAGGAGTGGTTTCGTGTCCGCGGGTTCAATGTGGAGCGAACCCATGCTCGGCTCGGGGATACCGCTTACAACACACTCGATCGGCTCGCCGGTTACTTGGATTCGGGTGATCTAGAGGCGGTCGCTAAGATCGTGCCGGCGGCAGACACTCGGAAGAAACTTGCCGAGGCTTGGAAGCTTGCAGGGCCGGAGCCGTCGGTCAGCCCTCCGGGGAGTATCAGCCGGGTCGAAGGAACCTATTATCAGTGGGGAGATTGGTCGGACCCAGTCGCGAAGCTCCGATTCATGCGGATTTCGGGCGCCTGGCGGCTTACGTCGGTGGAACTTCCCAAGGGCAAGTGAAGCGCGAACCATAATGGGGCGTGTTCTTTAGCGGCCGTCAAAAGCAGCTTCCGTTTCTGAGCGAGTACCTGAACGGGCTCATTACGCGGGGGCGCGTCGACGGCGGGCGCTTGGGGATCGCGGGCGCGATCATGGGCGTTGGTGGCGGCATGGCGGGCGCGGTGCTCGGCATCCTTGGGGGAACGGGCATCCTCCAGATGTCGGGACCGGCAATCGCGGCGTCGGTGATAGGCCTTCAAGCCGCGATGTGGTCGGGGTTTGGCATCTTCTACGTCAGCGAGAAGCGTAAGGCCACCGAGAAGATCCCGAACCGTGAACTGCTCAAAGAGGTGCAGCCGCTGGCCGCCCTCATGCACACCTCGCTCATGCGCAGGCGGCTCCATCGGGATCTGGCCCCCACGGCGGCCGCTCTCCTCGAAGAGGGTGCGCGCCAGTGGGCTCGCATCACCAGAGCCCTCAGCACCACGTTCTGGCAGGACGAGGAGTTGGCTGACCACTGGAAGTCGATCCGCGATCATGCCGCCGCGGGGGCGGATCGAGCGATGCTCGAGCTTCTACTTCTGCTCCAGCCGAGTTTCCGCCCGAACTCGGGGCCGCAAGGATGGCAAGCCGCAGTGATCGACGTCGTCGAGTCCTTCGGAGGGACGGTCGACATCGAGCGAGGGGACGACCTCCTACCGATCACGTTCGACCAGGCCAGGGACCTTCTCGCCATGATGGCGGAGCTGGCCGACGAGGTCGAGCGCTCCTCCCGCGAGTTGATCTCGACCGGGGTTGCCGAGGCGGACGACAAGCTCCGTTCCCGCCTGGCGATTGGGCAAACGCTCCAGGAGCTCCGCGCTGTCCGCGAAGCGGAGGACGAGCTCCGCCAGAACCTCGGCGATCGTTGAGCGAAGCGACGCCCGCCATTGACGATGCCCGCCGGACATAATCGAGCCGTGCCACCATCGACCCCCGCGAGGATCGACGCTTGGATCGCAAGCGCGGCGGAACGACTGAATGGGGTGGGCGTTGAGGCGGCGAAGCTCGAGGCGCAGCTCCTGGCAGCCCACAGCCTTGGGAGGGACCGTACGTGGGTGCTTTCGCACCCCGAGCAGGACGTTCCGCCCGCCGCGGAGGAACTGCTCGGGCGTCGGCTCCGCCACGAGCCACTTGCCTACATCCTCGGTTGGCGTGAGTTCTATGGCCGGCGATTCGCGGTGCGTCCGGGGGTGCTGATCCCCCGCCATGAGACCGAAATCTTGGTCGAAGCCGCCTTAGAGCGGATTCCCGTTGGTTCCGACCTGCGTATCCTCGACATCGGAGTGGGCTCGGGGGCGATCGCGATCACCCTTGCGCTGGATCGACCCGCGTGCCAGGTGTTCGGCGTCGACCTGTCACCGATCGCCCTTGAGATCGCCGCGGAGAACGCACGATCCCTCGGCGCCAAAGTTGCACTCCACGAAGCCGACCTGTTCCCGCCCGGACCGACAACGTTCGACCTCATCGTCTCGAATCCGCCCTACGTGGCCCGCGGCGACACGATCGGGGCGGACGTGGCCTTCGAGCCGGACCTCGCCCTGTACGCTGGGGGCGACGGT
>WBZR01001411.1_pt1 | contig 16672 bp, 18 predicted proteins | sample 5204231 | NCBI WGS metagenome assembly WBZR01 (sample SAMN12412403, study PRJNA552823) | activated sludge metagenome | isolation source: activated sludge from anammox sidestream of wastewater treatment plant... | place: USA: Virginia | collected 2017-08 | reverse complement strand
CACGATGCGGCGCGAGCTGGTGCGCAGCTCGGCGCACTGGCCGTCCCGGCCGCCGCGGGTTATGCCGCTGGTGAAGCGACCGACACACCGGAGCTGAAGGAAGCTGGCATCCTCACTGGCCTTGTCGCCATGGGCGCGATGTCGCACGCCCAAAAGGGCGGCTTCATGCATGACAAGCCGTGGGAAAAGATTCAGCTCTATCAGGCTGACCCTGACCTGCCTGCCCAGCTCAAGAGTGGTTGGGGCAAGTTCATCGACATCATCGAACGCCCGGGCGCGTATGACATCGACCCCAAGAAGTACCCGGGTGTGGACGCGGCTATCAAGTCCTACCTTGAGGTTCGCCGCAAGTACCTTCAGGAAACGAACGCCAGCTCGGCGGCGGCCGGTCAGCCGCTCACGCCGTTTAGACAGGACAACGCCCTGTTCCACTGGTTTACACCTGAGTCGGTCAAGGCGTCCGGCATCGGCGAAGGCCCGAGTGCGACGGAAGTTCATAGCCCCGGCTTCGCTCGCCAGCTCCCGTTTGAGCAGCAGCGAAATCTTGGCGAGACGTACTACGAGGTCCTAACCAACCATCCCGACCTGAAGATTGCCGGGACACCGCTCGACTTGCTGAAGGAAGAGGCGAAGATGCACAGCCGCATCCGCTCCAATGCGGTGCTGGTGAAGATGCTTCGCGATTCTGGCCTCAGCTTCGGTGTGCTCACCGACGAGCAGATGCGGGCCGCGGGCATGGACGATGCGGAACGCTCAGCCTACAAGGTCCGGCTTCGTGACCTTCAGGAGAATCAGAAGTGGACGACGCTCCCGGGCATCGAAGACACCATTTTCCATCCTGACGTTATCACTGGCGCAAAGGACCTGTTGACCACGACGCGGGGTTCGGACAACGCGTTTCTGAATCTACTTGACGATGCGACCAACACCGTCCGGCAGGCGATGTTCGTCGGCGACCTTTCGGCGTGGACCATGCAGGGCGCGATGACCTTTATCGAGGACCCGCTTGCGATGATTCGCAACGCGCACCACCTTGCCGGTGCCACTGTCTTTGGCAACCGCTACTTCGAATGGTGGCTGTCCAAGCCGGGCAACGCTGACCTGTACCGGGAGTTCTCCCGCTCCGGTGGCGTGGCCGGGCGCACCTACGAAGGGCTTGAACTTCAGCACGAAAACACGACGGCCGGGCACCTGTTGAGCAAGGCCAGCATCGCTACCAAGCCGGGCTTCGAGCATATCGAGAAGCGGGGCTTCGAAGCGTTCCTTCCCATTCAGCGCGTCCTCATGTGGAAGAACATGCGGGACAGCGAAGCGCTCATCCGCAAGTCCAAGCTGGGCGGTGTCCCGGGCAGCCGACTCGCGATGTCTGCGCTACAGGCTGCGCCAGCGGTGGGGGCGACGGCGGCCGTCGCGAGCGACAATCAAATCGATGTCCCCGGCGTCGGAGACAATTGGGACAAGCTGTTTACCGAAGCCCTTGGCCTCGCCGGTTCGGTCACTCTTTCGAAGGGCACGAGCGAGCTGGGCAAGAAGGCGTTCGACGCCATGACCAACGACGAGAAGCTTCGTGTAAACGCTACGACCGGCAAGCAAATCAACCGCATTTCCGGCAACCTCAACCGGCAGGTTCTTGGCATAACGAACCAACAGGGCGAAATGGAACGCGTCTTCATGGCTCGCTCTCCCGCCCTTATGCGCAACACGCTCACGCTGGCGAAGCTGGCGATGTCCCCCGGCAACGAAGGCGCGATGGCTCGCGTCTACCTCGCGAAGACGGCGGCCCTCGTTGGGGTCGGCCTCGCCGGGTACAAGTACCTCACGACCGGGAAGATGGATAGCTTCGACCCGTCGGACCCGGAAAGCATCTTCAGCCTTGAAGGGTTGATGCGTGCGAACGCGGACGCCATGGGTAGCATGTCCCCGTCGAACCCTCTCATCTCGCTTGTGCGAGCTGTGGTGCACCAAGAGAAGCCTGCGGGCGAAAGCCGGTGGAAGGCCGACAACTGGCGGCCGGACATTGGCCTGAAGGATTGGGTTGCTGGCCGTCTCCCTGACGTGACCGGCGTCGGCTCCAAGGAAGCGCTCACCAACATCTTTGGTGACGGCCTTGAGGACCCGATGGCGAAGCCCCAGCCGTCCCTTGTGGAGAAAGCTTTTGGTGGCGACCCGGGCGGTGCCGCGGCTGACGTGCTCAAGCGGTTTACACCGCTCACCGTCCAGCAGTCCATGGAAACCGGCCTTGTCGGCGACACCGCCATCGGCGATGACCTGAAGCTGAAGGGGAACCCGAACTACAATCACCTGAGTGAGAAGCTTGCCAACGCCTTCGGTGGCTTCGCTGGTGTAAACACGTCGCCGGAAAGTCTCGCTGGCGAGACTGCCCGCATCAAGAACGAGACGACGCACGACCTGTTCCCTGACGCTCAGGACCGCACGGGCGATGGCGTCGTGAGCTACGACGACCTGAACTCGGCACAGGCTGGCGATGTGCGCAGTGCGCTCGACGCCAATGAGCAGTACACGAAGGTCAAGGGTCAGCTCGACGCGAATCACGAGACGGAGAATCCAACTCCGATTCAGGCGTACATCGATGCGCAGACCAAGTACAACAACGAGTATCTGACAGCACTGAAGGAAGCCGACAAGCAATACCGGCTCACGCACGATGCGTTCACCTTCAAGGCAACCTACCAGCACCTTGCCGAAGTCCGGCGCGACAAGCTGGACACCGCCCGGGAACTTCTCGGGGCGGCCAGTGCGCAGATGCGCGGGCGCGACGAAAGCGTTGAGGAATGGCTGAACCGGAACCTGAAGCCGGAAGACGCCGCGGTCAATGGCTACTATGACCTGTTCGACAAAGCAACTGGTCCAGACGGGAAGCTCAACTTCGACCAGCTTGAGACACTTCAGGCCAAGTACATGAAGGCCTTGCCGTCGGACACGCGAGGCTATGTTCAGGACCGTATCAAGTCCTTCGAGAAGCCCCCGGCTGTGAAGGGCCTTGCTGACTATCAGGCTGCGAAGAACAAGGCGAAGGGGTACTTCGACCTGCGTGATAACGCGTTCAAACAGGCTCGCGCTGTTGACCCATTGCTGAAGCAATTCAAGACGTACTCGGAGTTGGAAACGGCTGTCAATCAGATTGCGGCCGACAATGGCCTGACGCCTCAAGAAGCGATGTCCGCGCTTTCTGAGACCTCAATCGGCCTAAGCCTGTACAACAACTTGGTTGCTACTCAGGGCAAGGTGTTCCGCATGATGAACCCCGAAGCCGATGCGGCACTGCACGATTGGTACGGCTTCTCGGCTGTGAACCCGGTGAACAAGATTGCCGTGACCATGGGCAAGCAAAAGGTGAAGCAAGGTTACGACTTCTCTGCCTACGATTTTGGGATTCATTGAGACAAAAAATCACGTTTTGCGCTTTAGGGGCGTTTAGACGTGCTAGACTAATAAGTAACTTGAAGTAAGTGCGAGGCACCATAGCTTGACAGTCCGCGGTAGCGAAACCGCGTCGGGCGATGTTTGGGGTCCAGCGATTGACGATTACGAATCGGCACTCGCGGAACTTGACAAAGCCGACGAAGGCAACGCAGATAACGGTCAGTCGTCCGGGGAAAGCGCCGGAGACAACGCATCGAACAACGAAGGCGAAAAGGACGAAGAGTCCCCTAAGCCCGACGAGGCCAAGGCCAAGTTCGATGAGTGGATGAACGCAGAACTCGACGCGATTGAGCGCGGGGACACCGAGACGAAGTTCTACAAGGGACTTCAGAAGGTGGTCAACAAGAAGCAAGCACAGATTGACGAGCTGACGAAGCTGGTCAATCAGAGTGTTAGCAAGCTTCAAGAGTACGAAACGATGTTCGAGTCGATGGGCGAGGGCTTTGAATGGCTCACCAAGACGACGATGAACGCGCTTCCTGAAGATGTCAGTAAGAACGCTCTGCTTGAGCTGCAAGGCAAGCGGAACGAACAACTGAGGAAACAGCTTCAGGCCCGGCAGGGAAGCACGGAAGTGCAGGCCCAGCAGGGCGATGACGACGAACCTGCCGAAGTGAAGGCATACAAGGCCAAGTTCCTCGAAGGCCGCAAGGCCCGGGCGAAGCGAGCCGGGGTAGACCCCGATGACCCCGCCCTTGATTACGGGACTCCGAACGAGGCCATTGCCGACCGGGTTGAGAAGTTCGAAGCGTCGCTGGACAGGTTGCTCGAAAAGAAAGAGCAAGAGCGTTTAGACAAGGTTTCGCAGAAGAACGAAGTTGTCGGCACCCGCAATGCTGGCGGCGGGACTCCCAAGACTGTCAACTACGACGGCCGGGATACCCTCTCGCGCGGTGCTATGCAAAGGCTCAATGAGCTGCGCAAACAAGCTGGCGTCATCTAACACATAAACAGGAAAACCTAAGTGGCTATCACGCTGCTCGACGTTCAGCGACTCAAGCCCGACGACTACGAAAAGGGCGTCGTTGAGACCTTTGTGCTGGAATGCGACATTTCCAAGAAGCTTCCTCTCGTTACGATTGGAACGCTGGAAGTTCGCACCAAGCGCACCAATTCCATCCCGACTGTTGGCTTCCGTTCGCGCGGCCAGATGTACGGGCAGGTCAAGTCCGGTGGTACCGATACCGTTGCCGACGCTGTTTACAGCATGGGCGCGACTATCGACATCGACAAGAACGATATGCGTGACAAGTCGCCGGTCACTGACCCGCTGACTGAGCGCACCCGCTATGCCGTCAAGGGTATGGCGTGGACGTTCAACGACTACTTCATCAACGGCGACCACGGTACGGACCCCGACGGGTTTGAAGGCCTGAAGGTCCGCCTTGCGAATGCGCCTGCCGGTCAGACGGTCTACGGCAATAGCTCCAGCGCTGCGCTTGACGTGGCCGCGGCTATCGCTGCCAACACGACCGCGACGTTCCAGACGTTCCTCGACAAGCTCGATGAAGCCAAGTACCAGTGCGACGGCCACACGGCTGACGCCTGCCTGACCGATGCCGACGGCATCAAGGCCATCAAGGCTTCCCTGCGCCGCCTTCAGCTCTACAAGGATGCTGACCCGACGCTCCCGCATGTGCGCCCCGACAACGAGCGGCGCACCAACGCCACCCAGCTCCAGAAGCCCATCTTCAATTGGGATGGCGTTGATTTCTACGACCTCGGCCTGAAGGCCGACCAGAGCACGAAGATTCTCGGCACCGACACCGTTGGCGGTGTGGCCTGCCGCCCGTTCTACTTCGTGAAGCTCGGCGAACCGTACCTGCACGGCATTCAGCAGTACGCCATGGAAATCTCCAAGCCGTACATGCTCCCCGATGGTGTGACCTATCGCACCGTTGTGGACTGGCCTGTTGGTCTTCGCCACGTCCATCCCAAGTTCGCCTCCGTCCTCAAGGGCGTGAAGGTCGCCTAAGGAAACCGATAATGCGTGACCTTCGTGTAAACGTCTGGAACCCTGTGACCGTTAGTGCCGATGGCACTACCTACGGTCCTACTATCGACCTGCTCGCCGACTACGTTGGCGACTACATCTACGGTACTGGTGACTACGGTATCGGCGTCGAAATGATGGCGAAGAATGTGGTCACCGGGACCGGCGACGGCTTCACCCTTACGTGGGGCTGGCAGCATTCGACCGACGGCTCCAGTTGGGACGAGTACGGTGAAATCGGCACCATGACGATTGACACCGACGGCAACTTCCTCAAGGCCGACGGCAGCGTCTTCGCCCTCACCCGGCAGAAGCTCAAGAGCCGTGTTGTCACGGCCCGCAAGTACCTTCGCCTGAAGTGCGTGGCGGCCGGTATCAGCGGTGGTGAAAGCGCGGACCTGTCCGCCTTCCTCGCCGACGGTACCATCGACCAGCTCGACAGCGGGGTCCTCTCCTAACATTCACACGCGGCCGGGAGCCACCGAATGCCACCCCGGCCGTGTGTAAACGGAAGTACGGAATGCCAATTTCAAAGTATGTCCACGAGTTCAAGAGTGCTGACGGCAAGCCCGTCTTTGTGGTCCGCACGCCGAATCCCGAGTTTGCCGGGAAGCGGCTGGGAGTCACGTTTATAGATGGCGAAGCGAAGTTCGCGGCGAAAACTGACGACCTCGCACGCCGGTTCGATGAAGAGTTCGGCTACGAAGTCACCCTTCCTTCCGGTCACAAGCGCTGGCGTCTCGCCAGTAAGCGTGCCGCGGAACGTGGGCAGGAGTACGAGTTTTCCACCAACGTCGTCATCGAATCCGTTGACGATGCGGAAGACGAACCCGAGGCCGATGAATAACGAGGCCCCGCAACAGCCGGTAGCAAGCATCCCAATGGAAGCCCTCGTCAAAGAACACAACGTTCTTGTGACGCTTGCGGCAGAAAACATTGAGCTGAGAGCGGCCCTGTCGCGGATGTCCGATTACATCGCTGCACTTGAAAAGAAAGTTGTGGACCTAAGTGGCGAAACCAATGCCGCCGTTCCTGAAGCCGAAGAAGGGGCCTAAAGCGCCCGCCAAGCCGCCCAAGAAGGGCACCAAAAAGGGTTACTAACCGATGCCTTCCGTTACAGAACACAATCTCAATCGCATTGCCAACACGGCCAGTCCGGTTGAGTTGAGCGACGCAAGCAACAACGTCTATCGTCTCATCCCGCAGACGAACGGCACCATCAAGGTCCAGAAGAACGGCGTGGATGTCGCCTTCCCTGACGCTCGCCCCGTCACTGCGAAGACGGCCAACTACACGCTGACCGCGGCTGACAACGGCGGCCTGTTCACCACGACCGGCGCGACCGGCGCGGTGACGTTTACACTCCCGGCCGTCGCTTCGAGCGCTGGCCTCCACTACAAGATTGTCAATACGGTTGACCAGAACATGACCATCGCGGCTGCGGCCGGAACCATGGTGACGTTCAACAACGCCGCGGCTACCTCCGTCGCGTGGTCTACCGCTGGCAACAAGATTGGTGGCGGCGCGGAAGTCTTCTGCGACGGTGCCAAGTGGATTGTCCGTCCGGCCGGTGCCGGGACCATGACGGTCGCCTAAAGAATCGGCTGGCGGAGAGGGGTTGTATGGCCCCTCCCGTCGAGCTATGTAAACGGCACAGGAATACTGAATGGCATCCAAGTCTGACTACCTCGAAAACAAGGTCCTCGACCACTGCCTCGGCAAAGTGTCGTTCACGATGCCCGCGGCTGTCTATCTGGCGCTTACGACGGTTGTCCCTACCGATGCCAGCACTGGTTCGACACTGACCGAAGCGACCTACACGGGCTATGCCCGCAAGAAGGTTGCCGCGGCTGACCTGAACGCTGCCGCCAGCGGGCAGACGACCAACGCGAACGCTATCACCTTCGCGGCCTGTACGGCCGGGTCAAGCACCATCATCGGCTTCGCGCTCGTTGACGCTTCGACCAACGGTAACGTGCTCTATTGGGGCACGGTCACCAGCAAGGTCATCGATACGTCCAACACCCCGGCGACGGTCAATGCCGCGGCACTCGTCGTCACTGAGGACTAACCATGGATGAAGCACGCGCCATTGCGGCGATTACTGAGTTCGGCTACACCCCATCTGGCGATGGGGAGTACGTGAAAATCAAGGCTGGCATCCTGCGCGAGAAGTGGGCACTGGCCGACGGCGGGTTCCTGCGGTTTACACGCGAGGACGGGCAGTGGGCGGCAGTGCCGTTCAGCATCGCCCCTGAGTGGGAAGGCATCGGCGGCCTCGACCACAAGAGCAAGCCACAGTGCTACGAATGGCTGTACCCGTTCGCGTACGTGGCGAACATCTATGAAGTCGCCAACGCCGAACGCGCTGCTAACGCCGCGGGCTAACCGGCCAAGCAACAACACCTTACGGGCGGCCTTTGGCCGCCTGTTTCATTGTAAGAGGGTTTACACGTTGCCGAACATTCGTTCACAGTCCATTAGTGCCGATGGCCTCGAAATCGTGGCGAGTGATGGGCGCAGTATCAGCCTCACTCGCGCCGACGTTCTCGCGCACTTCCAGTCCAAAAAGGGTGGCAGGGCGGCGCGCATTCAGGCCACGATTGATTGGGTGAAGGCACAGATTGAAGCGGCACTTAGGCCTGAACAGGTGCCCGCGTTCCTGTTGGACTTCGACTTCGATGACCTTCAAGGGTTGAAGTCTCTTGCCCTATGGGGGCAGCGGTAATGGCAAGGCTGAACATCTGTGGATTCGAGACAGGCGATATGTCTGAGACAGGCACTATCGCTGGTACCGTAACAGTAGACTCGGCTACAGTCAGGACTGGTACTTATTCTTTGAAGGTGGTTACGGCTGCGTCTGCGGCTGTTCATTATGCTACCATCGGCAAGAATGGCAGTAACGGCGCAAGCTCCCCCCTCGGGCTAACTGCGGGCTGGTTTCGATTCTACTTTCGAATCGCAAGTTTGCCTAGCATCTTTGAATCGATTGTGAGGTTCTGTGCATCTGCTACAGTGACTAGTGCAACGTCATTGGGAGTAGTGACACTCGGAATTGACAGCTCCGGTGATGTGCGGATGTACAAACCCGGTGGCGGTACGTCCGGAATCGTTGGCCGATGCTCCATCAATACGTGGTACATGATTGAGGCGCACGTTGCTCAGAACAGCACTTGCTACGCACGTATCAACGCTGGAACCGAGACTAGTCTTGCTGCTTGCGGGAATGAGGTTATCGATTACATCCAGCTCGGCAAGGGTACGCGCCTAGGTGATGGCGCGTACACAGCCTACTTCGACGACATTGCCATCGACGATACTGCCTACCCCGGAGCCGGGCAGGTCAATATTGCAGTACCGATAGCTAGTGGGGCGGATAACGCTTGGTCTGCGTCATACACCAATGTGGACGAAATTCCACATGATGGCAACACTAGTTATATAAGTGGCGGAACTGGCCGGACGAATTTCAGTATGCAATCATTCGCGACAGCAGGCGGGAGCGGAAATATCGCTGCCGTGAAGGCGTCGATTATAGCTCGATACTCCAATAATTCGAATGATAACTATACTGTGAGTGTAAAATCAGGGGCTACTTATTCCGAAAACTCATTTCCTACCCCTTCGAGTGCTTACACTTACCTAGCTAGATTGCTTACTACTGACCCAAACACAGGCGCACCTTGGACATCAGCGGGATTCGATGCGATGTATGTTGGCGTCAGGTGTTCCACAACGTACACTCTCGCCGCCAGAGTAACCGCCGTCTATGCGATGGTGGAGAGCGCAGGTACTGCCCCGGCAATTCTCGCGCTTGGAACAGCCGCAGGCATCGCATCCTCGACACTAGTGCTGACAACTAAGGGCATCGTAGCCCCGGCCTCAGTGTCCGGCCTCGGCAATGCGACGGTGGATTTGTGGGCACCGTCCATCGTCGTCCCCGGCACCGCTGCTGGCGTCGGCAACGCCTCGGCTTCACTGGTTACTCAGCCTCGCCTTGCGCCCAGTACGGCGGCTGGTGTCGCTACGGCCGCCGCCAGCCTGAAGACTCAGCCACGGCTGGCCCTCGGGGCCATTGCTGGTGTGGCATCTCTCGGGACGCTGGTTATCACCACGAACCCCGGCGCTATCTTCCCGCAGTCGGTCGCTGGTGTCGCGACCGCGAGCATGTCGCTCCGGTCACCGGCCTTGCTGGCAATGGCCGCGGACGGCAACGGGGCCGCGTCCGCCGTCGTGTCCACTCCCGCTTACCTTACGGCCGTTGTGTCCGGCCAAGGGGCAGCGAGCATAGCACTGCGCGCACCGGCGCTTCTCACAGTCGCGGCCGATGGCGCGGCGACGGCCATCGTCGATGTCAACTCCCCGGCGCTGCTCACCATAACGAGCGACGGCACAGCGAGTGTAAACGCGGTCATCACGACGCTGATTGACCTTGGCGTGCTCTCGGCCGATGGCCTCGGCAGTGCGCAAATCACCGGTATCAACTTCCGTTCTATCCGCGCCATCATGCGCGGCGGCTCGGTCACCGTGCCGGTAAAAGACTTGGGCGCGGTAGTGACTTATTTGCGCAATCAGGGAGCGTCGGTCTCATTCGATGGTAAAATGAAGGGAGCGGGATACATTCGTGAGCACTAATATCGTCTACCCGGTTGATGAACTTCAGCTCGCTCAGCTCATTGCTGACGGGTGGACGACGCTTACCCTTTGGGTAGCGAATACCCCCGACGGTGCTTACACGAATGCCGGGGTAGCGCCGACACCGGCCACACTGGCCGCGGCCAGTACTGCCGAGACGTACGAGTTCCTGTTTGAGTATGCGGCTGGGAACCCGGCCCAATACTACAAGGTCCGGGCGTACGACGGCTCCAGCTACTCCAGTATCAACGACGCTTCACCGTTCCACGGTGGCGGCGGGACGACCCTCGCCGTGCTGCGGCAAAGGCTGGGCAAGCGTCTCCGCGACCTCGTTAGTGGCGTGACTACCAGCGCGGGCGACACCGACACCGCAAACGCGAACAGCTTCGCCATCATTCGCTACCCCGATGACTACTTCAACAACTGGTACTTCCGGCGCACGGACACGGACGAAGTTGCGCAGGTGTCGGCCTTCGTCAAGACAGGCGGGGTGTTTACACTCTCCCCGGCCATCACGTCGGTAGACGTGGATGTCCCCTTCGAAGTGACAAAGCGATGGACCCCGGACGAGTACCGGGACGCGCTCAACGACGCCATCGCCATCGCCTACCCGGTCCTCAATCGAACCATTGTTTCAACGGCGCTCCGCACGGCAGAGGACGCCGACGGGAACTTCATCTACGAGTACACCGTCCCCCATGACATTCGCATTCTAGCGAAGGTCGAAGTCGAGTCGGGCCTGTACAGCACTAGCACTGACGGGCGGGTCCATGGGCGGCCGTGGGAAGACTTGCCGTTCATCCAGTACCGGGACGGGCTTCAGACCAAGATTGAGTTCAAGCGTTCCACTGACGCCGACCGGCGAATGCGCATCCGCGGCACCGGCCCGCTCTCGCTTCTCCACGATGACAGCGATTACGTGGAAGTCACGCACCCTCAGACCGAGCTTCTGATTTACCTCGCGGCTCACTACCTGTGGAAGCTTCTCCCGGCTGACGCCGCGGCCACTGACATCGACCGGGCGGAACAGATGTCGGACTACTTCATGGCGCTCTACATGAAGGACAAGGATACCTTCGGTACACCGCGGCCCGCTCAGACGATTTGGCAGCATGACGCCATCGTGCTCGGCAATCAGCCGAAGACTGACTGGCGGTACCGGCAGTAGTGGTTGCTAATAGCCCTGAGTACATGCGCGAGTATTATCAGCGTAATAGAGAAAGGCTTCGCCAGCAAAACGCACAATACCAAGCAGCGCACAGAGATGAGGCTAATGCCCGCTCTCGCACTTGGTATGCGAAGCGTAAGAGTACGCCTGAGTTCATTGAGCACCGCAGGGATTGGGGCAGGCGGAACTACCGGAAAAACCGAGACCGAGAGATATTGAAGGTTCATTTGCGGCAGAGATTCCAAGGCAATGGCGACCTCACGCAAGACGAGTGGGATGATGTTGTGTATCTGTTTGATTACCGATGCGCCTACTGCTCTCGCAAAGGGAAGCTGACTCTCGACCACGTTATTCCTATCTCCCGTGGCGGGGAGCATACGAAGTCTAACGTTGTTCCGGCCTGCCCGGAATGCAACTTCAGTAAGGGGGCAAAGCTATTGTCGGAGTGGAAGCGTGTCTAGTTTTCCATATGATATTCGGCTGACCATCGGCGCGAACAAGTACGGCTTCATGCTGGTTACCCCTCCGGGGCAGACCAAGCAACTGAACGTCACTGAGGTCGGCGCTCCCAACAGCACGCGAATCATGATGGGCCAGCTCACGCAGGGTGAGGCTGACCGGCTTGCGTTTACACCGGAGCAAGACACGCCGTTTGCCATGGCCGACTTCACGGGCGGGCTGGGCCAACTGGAGTTCGACGGCAACGACGAAACATCCTACTGGTGGGGCAGCGGCGTTTGCACGCACGTCACTGGCCGGACCTACCTCGCTCCGGCCAGCTCTTCGCTCGCCATGACGGGTGGCTCCGCGGCCCTCAGCGGCGTTTACAGCTACCTGCACACTGACGGCAACCGCTGGGATTTCGCGTGGGAAGGCCCGCGGCTTTGGCGTCGCGACGCCAGCAACAAGACGAACGCGTGGGCCACCGTTTACACGGCCGACGCGACGATTACCGATGTCACGGTGTTCAACGGTCTCGCCATCGTCGCCGTCCCCAGCAGCACGAATGCGTCACAGGACTACGTGACTATCTCCGGTATTACCGGCGCGGTTACCGCGACGGCCCGGAACCATTCCGTCTACAGCAACGGAACGAAGCCGAAGTTTTGGGTGGCGAGCCGCAACACACTGTTCGCGCTCGTTGATTACGGCAAGGTGTTCTACACGGTTGACCCGACGCAGGACTCTTGGCTTGGCCCGATTCAGACGACGGTAGGGTCTATTACGAAGCCTCAGGTTGGCGACGGCAGCTACGCCTTTGTCGAAGGTGTGGCCGTCAATGACTACATCTTCGCGCTCCGCACTGACGCGGGCTACAACATCGATGCTGAACAGAACGTGACAGAAACGTTCTGGCAGTGGAAGGACAAACCAAGTGGAGAAAACTTCAAGCATGTCGCCGTCGGCGGGGACCTCCTGCTCTATTCCGTCGGACCAGAGATATATACCTATGACCCCGGGACAGGTACTAATCTCCCCCTCAAGCTTTCCCGGCGTGACGGCTTTTCCATTCAATCCGTATTGGGCTTGGCCGCCGACAATCAATACGCCTACGTGCTGGCCTCGGTGCGTGTGCCCCGGCTGCGGTCATCCACTAGTATCGCCCTGTTGCGGGGGTTTCGGGCCAGCGGTACCCGGTGGGCTTGGGAATGCCTGTGGGAAGACACCAATCCCGGCAGCAAGTCCTACTACCGTCTTGCCGCTGTACCAAATGGGGTGGGTACCCGCCTTTATTGGGGCCTCGTAAGCGGCGGCGCATCGTCCACCTACCTCATGGACATCCCGGCCGATTGGGATGAATCGACCGGCAGCTCGTTCCAAACGACGGGCGAGCTGTATTGCTCGATTACCCGCGGCGGCTTCCCGGGCTTCGGTAAGCGCCACCTGTGGGTGAGCCTTGAGGCTGAGGGCACAACCGTCGGCGGCAATAAGGTTGCCGTGGCCTACAGCACCGACTACGGCAACACGTTTACAGCGCTTGGCGACACCGACACGGCCTCGGGTGGCATCCTGAAGCTGGACTACAGCGACGTTCACTCGCGGTCCATTGTGTTGCGGTTCACCCTCACGTCTTCCGCTGGTACAAGCACGCCCATCCTACGCGTCTTCGACCACCACCAGCGCGTGCGCTTCCGCTACCTGCCTGCGGTCAACGCTGGCATCCGCGTGGCGAACAACCTTGAACTTCTCAATGGTTCCCGGGAAGTCAGCCGCGGCATGGTGCAGCTCCGGGCCGACCTTGAGACGTGCCGTCAGAGCGAGGCGGCCATCCTGTACGAAGACTTCATCGGCAATAGCTTCTACGTGTCTGTTGACTCTCTGAGCTACCGGCCGACCCGGCACGAGTCGCCCACGGACAAGGGCGAGCTTGAAGCGCTCATCGCCTTCAACCGGGCAGACAGCGGAGTGTAAACGTGGTCAGCGAACGGCAGCAGCTCAACGACGTTGTTCAGTTCATGAACGACTTCTTGGCCGGTGCGTACCCGCAACGCTCGGCCCTCGGCCCCGGCGCCCTTCAGAAGAACTTCTTCAAGTCGAAGTCAATCACGTCCGGCATGATTGACGTGTCGAACCTTGAGGCCGTGTCTACCAAGACGGGCAACCTCACGGTCGATGGCAACGTCACCGTCGGCACGGGCGGCGCTATCAAGAGCGGCCTGACCGACTACAGCACGGACCTGTCCAACAAGGGCTATTGGCTAGGGCTTGTGGCTGGCGTGCCGAAGCTTCTCATTGGCGGCCGGTTGACCAGTACGACGCCGCGCATCGATTGGGATGGCTCGGCACTCGAAATCATCGGGTCCATCAAAGCTGAGTCGGGCTACCTGAAGTCCCTGAACGTCTACGGGACGCTCACGCTGGGGAACAGCACCACGGACGGTGCCATCGCCGCTGGCAAGACGAGCTACGCGTCTACAACGTCGGGCTTCTACTTCGACTACAACTCGGGCGGCTCGCCTCGTGTAAACATCGGCAGCGCGACGGCGTATATCCAGTGGTCCGGCACTGGCCTGACGGTCAAGGGGACCATCAACGCGGACGCTGGCTATCTCGATACCCTGTCTATCAGTGGGACCCTCAGCTTCAGCGGTGCCGGGAAAATCAACCTGCCGGGCGGCGGCTCGATTCAGTCTGGTGCGCTGGACATCAACAGCGCGACGCTCGCGAGCGTGACGGTTGACGGTCAGATGGTTGTCGGCAACGAAATCCTCGTTGGCACGAGCGGTTACATCCACTCGGGCGCGACAAGCTACAGCAGCGGCACAGGCTGGATTCTTGAGTACAACGGCGGCACGCCTCGCTTCCGGGTGGGCACCGCGACCAGCGGGTCCAACTATCTCGCGTTCGACGGCACAAATATCGAGATGCGCGGGAAGTTGAAGTGGGGAGCGACGGGCGCGAACTACCTTGACAGCACCAGCTCTCATTGGGAATTGACCGCTGGCGCAGGAATCCAATTCCTTGAGTTCCGTAACGGCTCTGCCTCGCGATACTCAATGGTTGCCGCAACGTACGATACTGTCGCATCTAGTGGGTACGATGGTACGGCCATCTATGTGCAGACGACTGGCGCGACAAACAACCCCTTCCTCTCAGCCTACACATTCAACACGACTGGTTGGGCAACAATCGGCGTGGGGTCCACCTACATTCGAGCCGAACGCGTAGGTGCAACTGACTCTGCGTACATCTACATCAACGGAACAGAGTACGCCACATTCACCGGCTCAATTGTGAAGCTTGCTCAGAAAGTCAACTTTGCCGGTGTCACCGGAGTCGGACTTGGAGGCATGACCCTTCAGGGGTACATGCCCGCCCAGCTCAACGGTGTCAACGTGTGGTTTCCGTACTATGCGTAGCGCCCGTGTAAACGACTTGTAGGCGAGGCGCAGTCCCGCCACAAATAGCAGCATCCCAATAAACGAAGTCATTCAACGACCATCATATCACGAAAGCCAGCCATGACCGACACAGATATAGACGCACTGCCGCAGGGGGAGCGGTTCATCCTAGTAGCCCTTGGTGAAATCAAGGCTACCCTCACGTCGTATAAGGATGAGCTGCGCGAGCACAAGCTGTTCATCTCTACGGAGCTGAAGGACGTGAAGGAACGGTTGACAGAGCTGGAGCGTTCCGGTGACCGGCAGTCCGGCCGTATCGATGGCATGAAGCTGATGCTGGACATCGTGAAGTTCTTGCCGCCCGGCGTCCTCATGTTCCTCCTCGGGAAAGGAAACCTCATCTAATGGACAACACTTTCAGTGGCTTTGGCCCGGGCTTCCCGGCACTCAACTGCGTCGATATGTCCCGTTGGGGCGGAGAGCTGACCGAACAGGAAGCACGCGACCTGTGGGCCGCGGGCGTCCGCCACATCATTGTTGGCACCGGCGACCCGAACGGGGCCGGACTGTTCGCCAAGCAGCAGGCAGAAATGTGGCTGCGTGTAAACGGAACCAGTGGGGGCACTGCCGATGCGTACCTCTATCTTTGGTTCGGCGGCGACCCGACGCTTCAGGTGAAGCAGGGTGTCGCGACGCTGGCTGGCGTCCCTGTCCGCAAGTGGTGGCTGGACGCTGAAGACGTTTCGCCCGAGTGCCAGCACATGCAGGTCAGCGACCGGGTTACCTTCCTCGACGGCTGCGTCGCGGCCTGTCGCGTTCTGTCCCTGCGCTTCGGCATTTACACGGGCGGATGGTGGTGGAATCAGTACATGCCCGGCGTCACGAAGTACGCCGCGTTCGACCTGTGGAACAGCTACTACGACGGCAACCCGGACGAATCCGGGCTTCCCTATGGCGGCTGGGAGCACAGCGCAATCGAACAATACGAGGGAACGACGGTCCTGTGCGGCCAGTCGGTTGACCTCAACTACGCAAAGGACCTTGAAGAGATGTTCACACAGACCCAATTCGATGAGATGTTCCACGACGCCATGGCGCGGATTTTCCCGGTGTACCTGAAGCTGGCCTTCGAAGCCGTTGACGGTTCATTCACTGACCGGCCGGACATCGGCGTTGACTTCCCCTACCGTCCGTGGGAAGGCGAGATGCAACATTGCATCGGCATCGGCACAGAGGAAGTCCGGCAAGCACTCCTGAAGCTTCTCGGTCCTACTGAAGCCAATTAGCCTTCGCTCGCGAATGCGCTCTATAATCTCATTGTGAGTAGTTACTACACGTACCCGCGAGCTAGCGCTGTCCAGATGTACGGCCTCGGCCGGTCGGACAAAGAGCTAGCTAAGGAGTTCGGCGTTAGCCGCCACACGATTCGCCGCTGGGCCTCACTCGATGGGGTGAAGCGGGGAAGCCTCGCTCTTTTAGCGGAGGACGTTGCCGAGTGGGGCCGAAAGTTCGAAGCCGCGGCGCTACACATGGGACCCGAGGGTGGGACGGCAACACGCGACCACTCTGCCGAGGCAGAGATTGATACGC
>WBZR01000639.1_pt1 | contig 16676 bp, 15 predicted proteins | sample 5204231 | NCBI WGS metagenome assembly WBZR01 (sample SAMN12412403, study PRJNA552823) | activated sludge metagenome | isolation source: activated sludge from anammox sidestream of wastewater treatment plant... | place: USA: Virginia | collected 2017-08 | reverse complement strand
CCTCATCCCACCGTCCAGGGTCTTCCCGCCGCCCGAGCGCTTGCTGCTCGGTCCCGGCCCGAGCCAGGTCCATCCGCGCGTCCTGGCCGCGCTCGGTCTGCCGCTCGTCGGCCACCTCGACCCGGCGTTCGTGGCTCTCATGGAGGAGACCAAGCGCATGCTGCGCGAGGTCTTCGGCACGAAGAACGACCTCACGATCCCGATCTCGGGAACCGGCAGCGCCGGGCTCGAAGCAACGATCGTGAACCTGGTCGAGCCCGGCGACGAGGTGGTGATCGGCGTGAACGGCGTATTCGGGACGCGCCTCACCGATGTTGCGGAGCGCGCGGGCGCGTCCGTCGTGCGCGCGGAGGCGCCCTGGGGCGAGGTCGTGCCGCCCGAGACGATCGCGGCGGCGCTCGGCCGCGCGCGCAAGCCGCGGCTCCTCGCCCTCGTGCATGCCGAGACCTCGACCGGAGCGTGGCAGCCGCTCGAAGAGGCGAGCCGGCTCGCGCACGAGCACGGCGCGCTCTTCGTCATCGACTGCGTGACGTCGCTCGGCGGATGCCCCGTCGACATCGACCGGATGGGAGTCGACGCGGCCTACTCGGGAACGCAGAAGTGCCTGAGCTGCCCGCCGGGCCTGTCGCCGGTCACGTTCGGCCCGCGCGCCGTCGAGCGTCTGCGCGCCCGCACGCACCAGGTGCGGAGCTGGTACCTCGACCTCACGATGCTCGAGAAGTACTGGGGCGAGGAGCGGGTGTACCATCACACCGCGCCAATCAGCATGAACTACGCGCTCTACGAAGCCCTCCGCGTGGTGCTGGAGGAAGGGCTCGACGCACGCTTCGCGCGCCATCGACGCAGCCACGAAGCGCTGGTCGCGGGCCTCGAGGCGCTCGGCCTCGAGATGGCGGTCGCGCCGGGGCGGCGGCTCTGGATGTTGACCAGCGTCCGCATTCCGGCAGGCGTCGACGACGCGGCCGTGCGACGGGCGCTCCTCGAGGACGACCACATCGAGATCGGCGGCGGGCTCGGTCCGTTGAAGGGCCAGACCTGGCGCATCGGCCTCATGGGCGAGTCGAGCACGGAGGCGAACGTACGGCGGCTGCTCAGCGCGCTCGGTCGCCTCCTGCCGCGCCACGGATTCGCCTGCGACGCCGAATCCGGCGTGGCCGCTGCCGGCCGGGCCTACGGAGCGGCGTAGCGGAGGCGGAGCTCAGTAGGTTTGCACGTGACGGGTCTCGTAGTGCGCACCGTCGCCCTGCGCGACGGTCTTCATCTTGCGGCCCATCTCGATCAGCCAATCACCGCCGCGGTCGCCGTAATAGGTAATGAATCCCATACACGCGACGATGCCGAACACGAACCCGAGCATGAAGCTGCGAACGCCGGGACTCATCTTCCCCTCCTCACCCGCGGGACATCCGTCCCGCCCTCCTCACACCATCCCGCGCGCCGACGGTGCCCGTGGAGGCGCGCAACCGCGCGATAGTTGACATGGTTGCTTTCTCGGTGTCAACGCGCGCGCGGCCGGTCGTTCCCTGGATCGCGGCCGTGGTGCTGCTGAGCGTCGCCGCCTGCGCGCCGACCCTACGCCCGCCCGGAGCGTCGCTTCGCCTCCTCCCGACCGCCCCCGTGCTCGCGGACGACGGGGATCGCGCGAGCCTCGCGGCGGCGGTCGGGGAGAGCATCCGCTATTTCGCCCGCCTGCCGCCGGACCGCTCGCTCTCGTTCGGGGTGGCAACGCGCACCGCCGGGGAGATGCGCGCGGCGCTGGAAGGCCTCGCCGAAGTCCTGGCGCGCGCGCCCTCGCCCGCCGAGCTCGCCACCGAGCTCGACCGCCGATTCGAGGTCTACCGGGCGACGCCGCCCGGGCACGTGACCTTCACCGGCTACTACCTTCCCACCCTTCCGGCGCGCGCGATCCGCGACGCCCGCTTTCGCGTACCGGTGCTCGGCCGCCCCTCGGATCTCCTGACGGCGGCGCTCGCCGACTTCGGGGCTCCCTGCGCCTGTCGCGAGCAGATCGTCGGCCGCGCCGCCGAGGGGACGCTCGCTCCCTACCCGACGCGCACCGAGATCGAGGCCGGCGGCGGCGGGCCCGTGCTGGCGTGGGTCGACGACCCGGTCGGGCTCTTCTTCGTCCAGATCCAGGGCTCGGGCGTGCTCGCCTTCCCCGACGGGACCCGCCGCACGATCGGCTTCGCGGCCTCGAACGGTCGACCGTACACGAGCATCGGACGCGTGCTCGTCGACCGCGGCGCGCTCGCGCTCGATCAGGCATCGATGGCGGGGATTCGCGCATGGCTCCGCGACCATCCCGAGGAGGCGCCGGACCTTCTGCGGACCAACGCCCGCTACGTCTTCTTCCGGATGCTCGACGGCCCGCCGCTCGGGAGCCTCGGGGTCCCGGTCACGGCCGGACGCACGATCGCCACCGACCCGGCGGTCTTCCCGTCCGGCGCGCTCGCCTTCGTCGCCGTTCCCAAAGCGGGACCGGGCGTCGCGTTGTCCCGGTTGGTCCTGAACCAGGATGCCGGCGCCGCGATTCGCGGACCCGGGCGCGTCGACGTCTATTTCGGCGATGCCGTCGATGCCGCGACGACCGCCGGGAGCCTGCGCTCGCCGGGCGAGCTCTACTTCTTCGCTCCGCGCGTTCCACGCGCGCGCTGACGCCCGCGCGAGGTTGATGCCGGCGGACGAAGTTGCGACAATTCGCGGCGCTCGCAACCACCGCCCATGGGTGACGCCTACCTCCTGAGCGCCGCGCGAACGCCGATCGGCGGGTTTCGCGGCACGCTCTCCCGACCCACCGCGCCCGAGCTCGGCGCCGCCGCCCTGCGGGGGGCGGTCGAACGCGCGCGGGTTCCCCCCGAGGCCATCGAACAGGTGATCATGGGCAATGTGATCGCGGCCGGCCTCGGCCAGGCGCCGGCCCGGCAAGCGGGCCTCGCCGCCGGCCTGCCGCACAGCCACGGGGCGCTCACCGTGAACAAGGTGTGCGGCTCGGGCTTGATGGCGATCGCGCTGGCAGCGCAGTCGATCCGCCTCGGCGAAGCCGACCTCGTCGCGGCCGGCGGCATGGAGAGCATGTCGCGCGCGCCCTACCTCGCGCCGAGCGCGCGCGACGGCCAACGTCTCGGCCACGGCCCGCTCCTCGACGCGATGATCCTCGACGGCCTGTGGGATCCGTACAACGACTTCCACATGGGGAGGGCCGCGGAGCGCTGCGCCCGCGATCGAGCGATCGGTCGCGAGGCCCAGGACGCCTACGCGGTCGAGAGCTATCGACGCGCGCAAGCTGCGGCTGCCTCCGGCGCCTTCGTCGGCGAGATCGTCCCCGTCGACGTTCCGGGTCGCGACGGCCCGGTCGCCGTCCACGAGGACGAGGAGCCGAGCCGGGTCGACTTCGAGCGCGTCGCGAGTCTCCATCCGAGCTTCGAGAACGATGGGACGATCACGGCCGCGAACGCCTCGACGCTCGCCGACGGCGCGGCCGCGCTCGTCGTCGCAAGCGAAGCGGCGGCCGTTCGCTACGGCGCCCGACCGCGGGCGCGCATCGTCGCGACGGCCGTCGCCGGACGCGCGCCCGCCGAGTTCCCGATCGCTCCCGTCGACGCCATCCTCCGCGTCGTCGATCGCGCCGGCCTTCGTCTTTCCGACATCGATCTCTTCGAGATCAACGAAGCGTTCGCGGTCGTCGCGCTCGCCGCCGTTCGTGCGCTCGATCTCGACCCCTCGGACGTCAACATCCGCGGGGGTGCGATCGCCCTCGGGCATCCGATCGGCGCGAGCGGCGCTCGCGTGCTCACCACGCTGCTCGGCGCGCTCGACGAGCGCCGCGCCCGGTTCGGGCTCGCGACGCTCTGCCTCGGAGGCGGCGAAGCGATCGCCATGATCGTCGAACGCCAGCGCTGAAGACGGTGCGGGGCGCCACGACCGAGCCGCCGAGCGCGCTGCGTCGCGCAGCCGCCTGGGGGGTCCACGCCTACACGGCGAGCGGGGCGGTGATCGCGTACCTGGCCCTGGCGGCCGCCGCCGAGCACCGGTTCCCCGACGTCTTCCGCTTGCTCGCGGTCGCGCTCGCGATCGACTGCACGGACGGCGCGCTCGCGCGCGCGGTCGGCGTCAAGCGGGTGCTGCCGTACTACGACGGCGCCCGACTCGACGACATCGTCGACTACTTGACCTACGTCCTGGTGCCGATCGTCCTGCTGCACCTCGGCGGGTTCTTTCCGGCGCCGTACGCGCATTGGGTGGCGGCCGCCCCCCTGCTCGCGAGTGCGTATGGATTTTGTCGTAGCGACGCGAAGACCGAGGATCACTATTTTCGCGGCTTTCCCTCCTACTGGAACGTCGTCGCGTTCTACGCGTACGGGCTGCGCGTCTCTCCGGAGGTGACCGCGCTCTGGGTCGTCGGGCTGGCCGCGCTGGTGTTCGCGCCCCTCAAGTTCCTCTATCCGTCGCGCGCCTCCCGGTTCCGGCGGTCGGCGATCGGACTCGGTGCGGTGTGGGGCCTGGCCATGCTCTACGCGATCTGGACGTTGCCCGACGCCCCCGCACTTCTGCTCTGGGCGAGCCTCGCCTACCCGGCGTATTATTGCGGCGTGTCGTTCTGGCTTCAGGCGACCGGCCGATCATGAGCGAGGAGTCCTCCGACCGTCTGCGCCGCGCGCACCAGTTGTTCGTCGAGGCGTACCGCCTGCACATGGCGGGAGACCTGGAGGCTGCGATCAGTCGCTACCAGGAGTCGATCGCGAGCCGACCGACCGCCGAGGCCCATACGTTCCTCGGGTGGGCGTTGAGCTTTCTCGACCGGCTCGAGGACGCGATCGCCGAGTGCAAGCAGGCGATCGCGCTCGACCCGGAGTTCGGCAACCCCTACAACGACATCGGGTCATATCTCCTGAAGCAGGGGAAGCTCGACGACGCGATTCCGTGGCTCGACAAGGCGGTGCACGCGAAGCGCTACGAAGCGCGCCACTATCCGCACTGCAATCTCGGCCGGATCTACTGGGCCAAGGGCTTGCTCAATCGCGCCATCGTCGAGTTCGAGCGCGCGCTCGAGCTCGACGCGACGTCTCGGTTCGCGCAGGGCGCGCTGGCGGCGATCCGCCTGCAGTTGAATTAGCTAGGCCCGGACACTAGCTGACCAGCCACTCGATCAGCTGCTGGACGTCCTTCTCGGTCAAGGAGGCCCCCGCACCGCCGTCGGGCGATTTCCGCAGCCACGCGCCGTCGTCGCGTAGCGACAGATCGAACCAATCGGCCGCCGACGGATCGGAGCGGTCGTACTGGATGATCGACGCGGTCGCCAGCGGCCCGAGCGGCGCCGGCTTCCCGCCGATCGAGGCGAGCGGCTGCACGACGACTTCCAGCCGGCGCTCCAGGAACTCGAGCGCCAGTCGCGCCCCGTCCGGCACCTCGATGCCCCCGAGGTTCTTCGGATTGAGGGCGCGATGCAGTTTGATCGCCTGCTCGGCAAGCTCCTTGTTGATGGCGCTCGCGAGCCCCTCGACGTCGGTGAACAACTGTTTCACGTGCCGCGCGCGGAGCGTGAAGCGTTCCTTCTCGCGATTGGCGCGCCGTCCGACACGGCCGTTCGAGGCCATCTTGCGCTCGGCCTTCTCGGCGACGGCACGTACCCAGTCGCGCATACCGGCGGCTGCCATATGCGAAAGAAAACGGCTTTGCAATTACGCGCTTCGCGCGAGCAGCCGTTCGGCGAGACCGATCTTCATGTGCTCCAGCAGCGGCTTGGGATCCGCCTGCAGGCTGCTCGCCGCGAACCCCTGCACGAGGATGCCGTTGAGCGTCGCCATGATCAGCGTCGCGTCCGCCTCGGGGGCGACGCTGGCGCGGAACACGCCCTTCGCGCGTCCGGCCTGCAGGATGTCCGCAAGCAGATTGCGATAGACGCGGAAGAGCTCGGTCGTCCGCTCGAGCACGTCGTCGAGGTTCTTCTCCTCCCGCACGACGAGCGAGAGCAGGAACCGCACCGAGTACACGTTCTGGCTGACGAACTCGAAGTAGACATCGATCAGCTTGCCGATCTGCTCGAACTCGCCGAGCCCGGAGAGCGCCTCGAGCACGTCGATCGAGTACGGCGCGAGCGACTCGGTGAGCGAGGTGCGGAACAGATCTTCCTTGCTCGCGAAATGCCAGAAGATGAGCGCTTTCGAAACGTGCGCTTCCTTGGCGACCTGCGCGAGCGAGGTGGTGGCGTACCCTTGCTTCGAAAAGAGCTTGGTCGCCGAGGACAGGATCTTGTGGCGCGCATCCATACGAAGTCGGGCGTCGCAACGCTACGAAACCCGACCTCCGCACGCAAGGGTCGCGGACCGGAACCGACCCCCGATCACTCCTCGCCCGCCGCGACGGCGGAGAACGAGAGCGTTCCCCCCGGCGTCGCGTCCACGACGACGCGCGATCCCTCGCGCACCTCGCCCGCCAGGATCTTGCGCGCCAGGTTGGTCTCGATCTCTCGCTGCAGCAGACGCTTCAGCGGACGCGCCCCGTAGACCGGGTCGTATCCCGCGTTCGCGAAATGCTGCCGGGCCGCTTCCGTGAGTTCGAGCGTGATCTTGCGCTCGGAGAGCCGCTCGCGCAGCCGACCGAGCTGGATCTCGACGATGGTCGCGAGTTGCTCCCGCGACAGGCCATGGAATACGACGATCTCGTCGACGCGATTCAGGAACTCGGGACGGAAATGACCCCGCAGGGCCTCGAGGACCTCGCGCTTCATCGCGTCGTACGCCTCGGGAGCCGCGCCCCCGCGGTAGCCGAGAATGACCGGGCTTCCGATGTTGCTCGTCATGATGACGACGCTGTTCTTGAAGTCGACCGTCCGACCGTGGCCGTCCGTGAGGCGGCCGTCGTCCAGGATCTGCAGCATGACGTTGAAGACATCACCATGCGCCTTCTCGATCTCGTCGAAGAGGATCACGCAGTACGGACGGCGGCGTACCGCCTCCGTGAGCTGACCGCCCTCGTCGTACCCGACATAGCCCGGTGGCGCACCGATGAGCCGCGCCACCGTGTGCTTCTCCATGTACTCGGACATGTCGATGCGGATCATCGCGTGCTCGTCGTCGAAGAGGAACTCCGCCAGGGCGCGGGCAAGCTCGGTCTTTCCGACGCCGGTCGGCCCGAGGAAGATGAACGAGCCGATCGGCCGGTTCGGATCCTTGAGGCCCGAGCGGGCGCGGACGACGGCGTCCGCGACGGCGCGCACCGCCTCGTCCTGGCCGACGACGCGCTCGTGGAGATGCGCCTCGAGCCCGAGGAGCTTCTCCACCTCGCCCTGCATGAGCTTCGCGACCGGAATGTGCGTCCAGCGCGCGACCACTTCGGCGATGTCCTCCTCGTCCACCTCCTCCTTGAGCAGGCGCGAGCCCGCGGGTTGCTCCTTCGCCTGCTCCAAGGTCTGCTCTTCGGCGGCGAGCTCACGCTCGAGCCCGGCGAGCTTCCCATACTTGAGCTCGGCCACCTTGTTGAGATCGTAGGCCCGCTCGGCCTTCTCGATCTCGACGCGCGTCGCCTCGATCTGCTCGCGCAGCTGGCGATGCCGCGCGACGCCGCCTTTCTCACGCTCCCACTGCGCCCGCAGGCGATCGCTCTCGGTCCGGAGATCCGCGAGCTCCTTCTCGAGGCGCTCGAGCCGCTCCTTTGACGCGCGGTCGGTCTCCTTGCGCAGCGCCTCGCGCTCGATCTCCAGCTGCATCACGCGGCGCGACACCTCGTCGAGCTCGGCGGGCAGGGAGTCGATCTCCGTCCGGAGCTTCGCCGCGGCCTCGTCGACGAGATCGATGGCCTTGTCCGGCAGGAAGCGGTCGCTGATGTAGCGGTCCGAGAGGACGGCCGCCGTCACCAGGGCGGCATCCTTGATGCGGACGCCGTGATGCAGCTCGTAGCGCTCCCGCAAGCCGCGCAGGATGGAGATGGTTTCCTCCACGCTCGGCTGGCCGACCAGAACCGGCTGGAACCGCCGTTCGAGGGCGGCGTCCTTCTCGATGTGCTTGCGGTACTCGTTGAGGGTGGTCGCGCCGATGCAATGGAGCTCGCCGCGGGCGAGCGCGGGCTTCAGGAGGTTGCTCGCGTCCATTGCTCCCTCGGCCGCGCCCGCGCCGACCACCGTGTGCAGCTCGTCGATGAAGAGGATCACGTCCCCTTCGGCGGCCTGCACCTCCTTGAGCACGGCCTTCAGGCGCTCCTCGAACTCGCCGCGATACTTGGCTCCGGCCACGAGCGCGCCCATGTCGAGAGTGATCACGCGCTTGTCCTTGAGGCCCTCCGGCACGTCGCCGCGCACGATGCGCTGGGCGAGACCCTCGACGATCGCGGTCTTGCCGACTCCCGGCTCGCCGATCAGCACGGGATTGTTCTTCGTGCGGCGCGACAGCACCTGGACGACGCGGCGCACTTCCTCGTCGCGCCCGATCACCGGGTCGAGCTTGCCCTGCCCGGCAAGCGCGGTCAGATCACGGCCGAACTTCTCGAGCGCCTGATAGGTCGATTCCGGATCCTGGCTCGTCACGCGCTGATTGCCGCGTACGCTGCGGAGCGCCCCCATGAGCTTGTCGCGGGTGAGGCCGACCTGCTTCAGCGTGCGTCCGGAGGCTCCCGCTTCTTCGAGCATGGCGAGCACGAGGTGCTCGACGCTCACGTACTCGTCCTTGAGGTTCGCGGCTTCGGTTTCGGCCTGCGCCAGGAGCTTGGCGAGACGCTGCGCGAGGTACGGCGTTCCGCCGGACCCCTGCCCCGTCACCTGGGGGATGCGCGCGAGTTCGCGTTCGACGCGGTCGCGGAGGTCGGGAACCTGCACGCCGGCGCGCTCGAGGAGGACGGGAGCGACCCCCTCGGGCTGGGCGAGCAGGGCGGCGAGGAGATGCTCGACGTCCACACCTTGATGGTTCCTGCGGACCGCCAGGGTCTGTGCGTCGCGGAGGGCCTCTTGAGATTTCTGCGTGAGCCGTTCGACGTTCATGGTCCCTCAGAGGTAATCATCGACTGGCGAGCCGCAAGAGCACGCGTCGCGCGCGCCGCCCGTGCGGACGGCGCGGCGACGCTCCCTCAACGTCGCGCCATAATTGACGATCCGCCGCATCGGCCGCTACAATCGCCACGGCGTGGCGACGCGATGACGCATCACATCTGGAGGGTCGGAAAGATCTCGCTCGGGGTTGCGCTCCTGATCCTCGGCGTCGTCGGGTTGATGCTGCCGCTCATCCCTCAGATCCCCTTCTTGATCGGAGGTCTGACCTTGCTGTCCTCGGAGAATCGTCACTGCAAGGCGCTCCTCGAGTACGTCGAAAGGCGCGTCGGCTGGCGGCGATCGAACCCCCACGAACCGCAGTCCGTAACCCCCATGGAGGCCGATGATGCCCGACGGTGAAAAGGATCGCTTCGGCGACAAGCTGCGCGACGCCGAAAAGGCGCGCGAGGACAAGTTCTTCGCCGACCGCGACCGGGAGTTGCTCCAGAAGCTGAAGGCTCAGGCCGGCGCCCAGGAAGAGCAGGCGGTCCGCGACCTCGCGCGCATGCGCTGCCCGAAGTGCGGAGAACCGCTCACGGTGCGCCACAAGCTCGACGTCGAGATCGACGCGTGCCCGCAGGGTCACGGCGTGTGGCTCGACTCGGGAGAGGTCGACAAGCTCGCGGAGCGTGAAAGCTCGGGGTGGCTGTCGCGCTTCCTCGGGCGCGCGGACTGACCGCGGCGCGGACGGCGAGTGTTCAGCGGCATCATCCAGGGGATCGGCGCCGTGGCGACCGTCCGCCGATCGCGGAGTGCCGCCGAGTTGACGCTCACGAGCACGTTCCGCGGCCTCGTCCCCGGCGAGAGCATAGCGGTGAACGGCGCGTGCATGACCGTAACCTCGCGCCGCGGCGCGACCTTCACCGTGCTCGTGTCCGCCGAGAGCCTGCGCCGGACCACCCTCGGCGCTCTGCGCCGAGGCGACGCGGTGAACCTCGAGCGGTCGCTCCGCCTCTCGGATCGCCTGAGCGGCCATTTCGTGTTCGGCCACGTCGACGGAATCGGCACGATCGAAGCCATCGCGCCCGAAGGCGCGAGCGCCCTCTACCGCTTCTCCCTGCCGAAGGGTTTCGCGCGGTTTCTCGTCGAAAAGGGCTCGATCGCGGTCGACGGCGTCAGCCTCACGGTCTTCGACTGCGGCCGACGATCGTTCGCCGTGGCGGTCATCCCGCACACGGCGGCGGCGACCACGCTCGGCCGGAAACGACCCGGGGACCGCGTCAATCTCGAAACCGACATGCTCGCGCGCTACGTCGATCGCGCCGTCGCGCACCACCTGCGCCGATCGTAGCCCGCTGTAGCATCTGCGGCCTCACGACCGCAGATACGCATTGTTCCCGGGCCACGGCGTCCGTATACTCCGCGTCATGCGCAAGGAGGTCTCCCCGCCGAAGCCCGGCTGGCTCACGGTCGGGGCAGGCGTGGCGCTCGGTGCCGCAACGGCCGTCTCGCTCGCGCTCGCGGGCAGCGTCGTCTACGGCGAAGGCGACAGCCTCGCTCCGCTCCTCGCGATCCTGGCCGCCGCGAGCGCGCTCGCGCTGATCTACGACGAGTCGCCCAAGCGCTGGGTGCTCGCGTTGTACGCGGCATTGATCGTCTCGAGCTTCTTCGTCATCTCGAGCCACCTCCGCGGGAACGTCGATGGCGCCATGGTGCTCGCGGTCGCGGTGGTCGCCGTGGCGCTTCCGATCGGATCGGATCTCGTGCTCTCGGATCTGGGACGGCATCTCGAGGTCAACCGACGCCTGGGCTTCGGCACTCTCGCGAGCTTCGTAATCCTGGTGTTGCCTCTCACGGCCCTGATGCTCTCTCAGGCCCACCAGCGCGCCCGTACCGAAGACGAAGACCTCCTGCAAGAGGTCGCGCAGAAGATCCGGCGCGAGCAGGACACCCTGGTCGTGAGCGAGCTCGACCCGAGCAAGCGTACCCGGCTCGAGAACAGGATCGCGATCCGCAGCGGCGATCAGACCTACCGGCTGTCGGACGCGGCATTCGAGAGAGAGGTCCGCGAGTACACCGTCCGGAAGGACGTCGAGAAGCGCGGGGTCCGGACGAGCGACGTGTCCCGGGAGGCCGAGGAGCGCATGCGCGTCATCCTGAAGCTGCAGGGTGCCGAGCTCCCGACCGACGTCGTCCTGGTCTCGCATCGCGGCCCGATGACGATCGTCGAGAAGCGCGTGGCGCTCCAGCAGAACGACGACGGAGCGAGCTGAGACCCGGGCGCGCGGCCGAACGGGGGTGCGCACCGCGCGCCGGCGCCCTCAGCGTCGTGCGGACGACCGGCGGGGCGGCGCTTCGTGCTCCGGAACGGCCTCGTCGGCAACGTGGCCGGGCGTGCGCGCTGCCACGAGCAGCTCGTACCACGCCCACACCTCGGGAAACGACGAGCGCAGGCGCCGCTCGGCGCCAGGAAGAACGCGGCGCGCTCTCCTGCTCGCCGATCGTTTCGCGCCGAGATTCATCATGCGACACCATATCGCTCCCCGGTGGAGCGCGGATAGTCGGAAACGTCGTCGGGCATCGGAGGAATCGCCGTCTCGGCGCGCGCGCACGATCATGACCGACTTGCAACGCGCATCGCGACGCGCGACTCGCAGAAGCGCAATGTCCGTTGCGTTCGTGCGTCGTCGGCCGTAGCATCGCGCGCTTCGGATGATCGTACGCCCTCGCGCTTCCGACTCGTACGCCGCCCGAGCGCCTGAATCATGAAGTCCCGCCCGAGAGGCGAATCGTCCACGACGTTCACGCCCTACGTCCGAGCCGACGACGAGCCCGCGGAGCTCACCCCGCTCGCCGTGACGCTCGGTATACTGCTGTCGCTCACGTTCGGAATGGTCAACGCCTATCTCGGCCTCAAGATCGGGCTCACGGTCTCGGCCTCGATCCCGTCGGCGGTCCTCTCGATGGCGGTGCTCCGGGGCATCCTGCGCCGCGGCACGATCCTCGAGAACAACGTCGTCCACGCGATCGCCTCGACCGGAGAATCCCTCGCGGCCGGCGTCATCTTCACGATCCCGGCCCTCATCTTCCTCGAACTGCACCCGAGCGCGCTCGAGGTGTTCCTGATCGGCGTCGGCGCCGGGATCCTCGGCATCCTGTTGATGATCCCCTTCCGCCACGACCTGACGATCGCGGAGCACGACACCCTGCCGTTTCCGGAAGGCACGGCATGCGCCCAGGTCTTGATGGCCGGCGATCGCGGCGGCGTGACCGCCCGACCGGTGTTCGCCGGGATCGCGCTCGGCGCGCTCTACCAGCTCGCGATGCGGGGGTTTTCGCTCTGGCGGGACGGCATCAGCATCACGCTACATCGTTTCCACAAGGCGACCTTCGGGATGGAGCTGTCCCCACTCTTCCTCGGGGTCGGCTTCCTCGTCGGACCACGCATCGCGGGAACGATGCTCGCGGGCGGCATGCTCGGCTGGGCGGCGCTCCTCCCCTGGTTCGATGCGATCGGCGGATCCGGGATCGGCGCATGGCTCGGGATTCCCGCCACCGTACAGGACCTCTCCGCGACCGACATCTGGAGTCGGTACGTCCGCTACGTCGGCGCCGGCGCCGTGACAGCCGGGGGCGTTTCCGCCGTCGTCCGCGCCGTCCCGGTAATGCTGGCGGCGCTCGCGCGCCTGCGGCCCGGGAACGGCCTCGCGACGTCGAGGGTCGCGCGCACCGAGCGCGACCTGCCGACGTCCATCGTGAGCGCCGGCGTGGCGCTCCTCGCCCTCGCCTTCTGGCTGGTCCCCGCGTTCCACCTGTCGCTTCCCGCGACCGTCCTGGCCATGGCGTTCAGCTTCTTCTTCGTCGTCGTCTCCGGCCGCATCGTGGGCCTCGTCGGAACGACCTCGCAGCCGGTATCCGGCATGACGATCACGGCGCTCCTCGGAACGACGCTCAGCCTCGTCGCGCTCGGAGAGCGCGGTCCGGCCGGGGTCACGGCGTGCATCACGGTCGGCGCGCTCGTGGCCATCTCGATCGCACTCGCCGGCGACCTCGCGCAGGACTTGAAGACCGGGGCGTTGCTCGGCGCCACCCCCTACCGACTCCAGATCGGACAGATGATCGGAGTCATCGCGGCCGCGCTGCGGGCGGGATCGGTCCTCTTGCTGCTGCACGCGGCGTACACGCTCGGGTCGCCCGCCCTCCCCGCGCCGCAGGCCAAGTTGATGGCGACACTCGTAACGGGCGTCATGGACGGCAATCTCCCCTGGGCGCTCATGGCGCTCGGCGCGGGGATCGCGCTGGCGGCCGAGGCATGCGGCGCCATCCCGCTCGCGTTCGCAATCGGCATCTACCTCCCGATCACGACCACCGCGCCGTTGATCCTCGGCGGCCTGCTCCGCGCCTTCCTGTCCCGGGGCGCGAGACCGCTCGAAGACCGGCCGGTCCTGTTCGCCTCGGGTCTGATCGCCGGGGACGCGCTCATGGGCATCGGCGTCGCGGCGCTCACCGTCGGCGGACTCGCGAGCACGCTGGCGCTTCGGACGCCGGGGACGGCGAGCGCGACGACGGAAGCACTGCTGACCGTCCTCCCGTTCGCGACCCTCATGGGGCTGCTCGTTCGACAGGCGCGCGGCGGACGACGATGAAGGCGGTGCGACGTCTTGCCTGGAGCGTCGCCGGCGAACCGCGCGAATCGACGCTCCGCGCGCGGCTCGCCGCCGACGGCTTCGAGGTCACGGCCTGGAGCGACCCTCCGGGCCGCACCTACGCCCCGCACCGACACGACCACGACGAGTCGCTCTGGTGCGTGCGCGGATGCATCACCTTCCACATCGCCGGACGCGCCTATCGCTTGAATCCCGGCGACCGCCTCATGCTGCCGCGCGGCACGCTGCACGGCGCGACGGTCGGATCCGCGGGCGCGGCCTACCTGATCGGCGAACGCAGGGCGGCCTTGGACGCCTGACCCGGACCGCGCGCACCGCGCCGCCGCGGAAAGGACACCGACGGCCGCACGCGCCCTCACGACCACGCCCGCGGGTCCTTCAAGCGACAAGGGCCCGCGGCTCGTCCGCCGCAGGCCCTCGCATCGGTCGCCGCGTCGCGCGGCGATCCGTCGGGTCAGAACTGGTAGGTGAAGCGGATGCCCGTCTCCGAGCGGCCGCGGTTCAGGCCGGCGATGCCCCACGGCTCGAAGTTGATCTCCCGGGTGGGATTGATGATGAACCGTTGGGACAGGTTCACGGCGAAGTTCGGCGTCACGAAATAGTCGACGCCCCAGATCGCCGCTTGGCTGTAGCTGTTGACGGGGTCCAGCAGGTAGATGAAGGCCGGCGCGACGCTGCCGCCGCGGTAGAAGCCGATGATCGCGAACGTCATCAACATCTCCCAGCGGTGGATGTCGTCTCGGTACGCGATCGGCTTCGCCTGACCGATGGTCTTCGTCTTGGTCGGGAGGTCGAGGCCGCCGATCGTGCTGTTCGCCTTCTGGATCATGTAGGTGTGGAACAGCTGGCCGGTGATGAAGAAGGTCGTCTTCTTGTTGAGCGGCCGGATCCACGTCGGGCGATCGAAGGCGATGAGGCCCGACCACACGTCGTGGTTGCGGATCCCGGGAAGGAACGGAGCGAACGTCGTATCGCGCGTGCAGGCGCGCTGGCCTGCGTCGAGACGCCGATTCACCTGATCGGCGTCGTGCGCACACGAGTAGAACGGGATGCCGAAGTCGTAGGCCTGCTCGGTGCGCCACACGATCTTGGTCCACTCGTCGAAGTAGTTGGCCGCGATGCCGATCGTGTGGATGTACGGGGTGTAGAACTCGACCGGCAGCGTGCCGCGGCTCACGAGTTCCTGGGTGCGGATCTGACCGGCCTCGGTCGGCGGGATACCGCGTGCGAGGGCCGCGCTGCTGGTGGCGCCGCCGCTCGGCATGAACCGCTGGTAGAGGTAGCCGATCTGGATCTGCAGGCCTTCGGGAAGGATCGGCGTGTCCGGACCCGTCACGCCGTTGAATCGGATGCCGAACTGGCTGTTGTCGATCGGGTTCCGGTCGTAGTTGCCCTGCCGGAGGCTCGTGCCGTTGTTGAGGCGCTCGATGCCCGAGAACACCGCGTAGAAGGCGCCGCTCCGGGGATTGGTGAGGGGATTGCCGAGCCGGACGCCCCAGGGGTTCGGCAGGAAGCTCAGCTTGCTCGGACTCCAGTCGCCCGGGTTCCAGTAGGCCTCGGCGAACACGTTGCTCCAGGAGCCGACGCTCCCGAAATCGTAGAGCCCCTTGATCATCCAGAACGGGACGCGCAGGTCGTCGAGACCGAAGGCCGGGGGCGGCAGCTCGTAGAAGAAGTGCCACGACAGGTCGAGCGCGTTGGCGCGGTCGAGGAGGCGGAAGCCGTCGGACTCGCCCCAGATGATCTGCTGCTTGCCGGCCCGCAGGCTGAAGTTGCCGCGGAACTTGATGTCGACGTACGCCTCGCGGAGATCGTTCTCGTACTTCATGGCGTTCCGCCAGCCGTGATTCATGTCGTCGAGGTGCTGATAGCGCTTGTCGATCTTCTCGCCGGTGTACTCGAACTCGTCGGTGAAGCCGGGCGTCAGGTCGTAGATGCTGTCGTAGACGCCACGGTACAGCAGGAAGAGGTGCGAGCTCTCGATCCAGTCGGAGAGGTCGTAGCGGTCGAGGAACTTGCCGCCCCGCTTCATCCATTCGTAGTCGACGCGCACGCGCAGCGTGTTGCGCTGCTGGACGAAGTAGTACTGGTCGATGTCGGGATGACGGATGAGCTGCTGAGACTGCACGTTCCCCGAGAGCTCGAGCGGGCCGAACTTCTGCGTCGCCTCCGCGCGGTCGACGACGCCGATCAGCACCGCGACGACCAGCCACACCAGCGTCCGCTGCGTGCGCTTCACCATGACGTCCCTCCTCCGCGCGCGCGCTGCCCCACGCGGAGCGTCGTCGACGCGCGCTGGGTGAAGTCTGCCGGGCCCATGTCCAGCACCTGCGGGCGGATGGTGATGTCGGCCCGCGCCAGCTCGAGCTGCACGGCCGACGCAACGGTCGTCTGCAGGTCTGCCGTGGCCGCGGTCACGGCACGCCCGATGCGCGTGTCGAGATCGGTGAGCTGGCTGGCCACCGCGGCCTGGATGGTGGCGGTGAAGTCCGGCGTGGCGGCGCGCACGGCGGCCGGCACCTGCTGCGCAAGCTGGGCCGACAGCGAGGTGCGGGTGTCGGCGATCAGCGTGTTCACGTCGCCCCGGAGGGCCGCGTTCGCCTGGGCCACCGATGCCGTCACCTCCGCATCGATGCGCGCCTCGGCCGCCGCCACCTGCCGGGTCAGCGTGGCCGATGTGTCGGCCAGCTGCTGCGTGAGCTTCGCGTCGAGGGCATTCCCCTGTGCGGTGATGTCCGCACGCAGCGTCTGTGTGAGCGCGTTCCGTACGTTCGACTCGATCGCGGTGCGGGCACCCGCCACGGCGCCCGTGATCTTCTGGTCGACGTCGGCGGTGATCTGCGCGCGAGAGGCCGCCAGCAGGTCGGTGGTTTCCGTGCGGATGAGCGGCCGCTCGCGACGGAACGCCGCATCCAGCTGGGCGACCGTGTCGGCCCGCGAGGCGGCGGCCGCCCCATCGAGCTTGCCCTGGAAGGCAGTGGCCGAGTCGCGCAGCGCGGCTGTCAGCTCCGAACGGCGCGCGGCGGTGTCCTCGGCGCGGGCGGCGGCCAGTT
>WBZR01002908.1_pt1 | contig 16677 bp, 15 predicted proteins | sample 5204231 | NCBI WGS metagenome assembly WBZR01 (sample SAMN12412403, study PRJNA552823) | activated sludge metagenome | isolation source: activated sludge from anammox sidestream of wastewater treatment plant... | place: USA: Virginia | collected 2017-08 | reverse complement strand
CTACATAAAAGAGCAAAATAAAACGCCTCTATGGGCGCGAGAACGAGGACAGACGCGGCTTTGCGGACGCCTGCTGACTACGCCTGTCTCAGGAACTTCGGCTTAGCGACCCCGACGCGACCAACATCAGCCGGAACCGGTTGGCCTCGAACCGATGGCAGTTCGCGCGCGTGCCGAACCGATCGATTTGTGCCCGACTCATCGTCGCTCTCCCCGGCGTGCAGCAATAGGCCGGCCGCAGGCGCGCCGAGCCGCAGGCCCAGCACGACCAGGCGGCAACGAAGCGTCTTGCGCGCTGTCGTGGACGCGATTCTTGCGCGCGCTGAGGCGAACGGCAGCTGAACGCCCCTTTCAGCGTCGGTTCATGGCGGGCTTTGCAGAATGCCTGCGAGCCTGACATCAGGCCGGACCCTCCGCAACGACTCATCGCCACCGACTGCCAGAGGCCTGCATGAATACACCGGCACACCGCTATCACCCGCTGCTGATCGGCGCGCACTGGCTGACCCTGTTGCTGCTGGTCGCCGTATACGCGACGATCGAACTGCACGGTCTCTATCCCAAGGGCAGCGATGCGCGCGAGTGGATGAAGACGTGGCACTCGATGCTGGGTCTGACTGTGTTCGGGCTGGTCCTGGTGCGTCTGCCTCTGCGACTGGCGCTGCACGCGCCGCCCATCACCCCCGCGCCGCCGTCCTGGCAACGGCGATCGGCCCTGGCCATGGACGCGGCCCTCTATGCGCTGCTGCTGGTGTTGCCGCTGCTGGGCTGGCTCACGCTGAGCGCGGCAGGCAAGGAGATCACGTTCTTCGGCTTGCAGTTGCCCGCGCTGATCGCACCGGACAGGGCATTGGGCGGGAGCCTGGAGGACATCCATGAGTTCATCGGCGAACTCGGCTACTGGATGATCGGCCTGCACGCTGCCGCCGCGCTGTTTCACCACCACGTCATGCGCGATGACACCCTGCAACGCATGTGGCCTGCGCGCGTCGCCGCAGCGCGGCCGGACTCTTCACCGCTTCCTCTGGAAAAGGCCGACTCGTGATCAGAAACCACACCTGCCTCGCCGTCTACCTTGCCGACGCGAAGGGCGGCTATGCCGGCACGTTGTGGGTAGCCGGCGGCAACGCCAGGTACTACAGGAACCTGCCCGACGCTCTGATCGACGCCGGCTACGAGATCCGCGTCGACGCCGCAGTGGAGCACCTGCGCGACAGCCCGTCGGAAGTGCGCGTGCCGCTGGCGAGCACCAACGCCGGCAAGCCGCAGCCCGGCAAGCAGTGCATCCGGGCGCTGACCTTCCAACTGCGGTAGGCGAGCGGGAGGCCAGATGGGCTGGCGGCAGATCCACCGCTGGCTCGCGCTGAGCACAGGCACGCTGGCGCTTGTGCTGGGTGTCTCTGGCGCGTCGCTCGCGCTCGACCCGATCGTGCAGGCGTGGCAGGCCAGGCCGCCAGCACCCGCCCTGGACCCGGCCATGCGCGAGGTGACGCACGTCGCAGCCCAGGGAGACGCGGGCCACGGCTGGCGGTACTTCACGGACGCGGCGGCGCATCGGGCAGTGGTCATCAGCCCACGAGGCGATCAGTATCTCGGCCGCGGCAAGGGTCTGTGCCTGGCGTTCGAGGCGTCGAAAGCTGCCTGAGCCCGCGCCGCGCAGGGGCGAAGCGCCAAGGTGAGTGACACCGCGGCCTGCCCCCCTCGGAGATGAACTTCCGAGAGCTTCGACCATTGCAGCGATCGCCGATGTCGGGCGCCAGCAACGTCGATCACGGCAACAGAAGCTTCACTTTCGCACTCACGTCCAGAGCGCACTGTGTCGTGACCGAGGCGAACTTCGACGCGCTTCGAGAACGCCAATCGAGATATCGCACCTGGTCAGCCAGGGCAACCCCGGTAACCTTGCCGGTCGAAGGCGTCACCGTCACTTCGAACGGATAGCCCTTCGCCTGGTTGGTGACCGGGCAACACAGTATCCATCCGCTCTTGCTGTTGTAGACCGCTGGCGAGAGCACGAGAGCCGGGCGGCGGCCCGCTTGCTCGTGGCCCGCCTGAGGCGTGAAATCGAGCCAGACGACGTCGCCGCGCTCGGGAACGCGCGCCGCCTTCACCACACCTCGGCTCCTCGGGCAGGCCCTTCGAGTGCCAACCCATGGCGGTTTTCCGCCGTGATCCTCGCCAGCAGGTCTTCGAGGCTTTCGGTTGCCGGTTCCAGAACCAGCTTGCCTCCTTCGACACGCAACCCGAGACTCTGGCCAACTCGAATGCCGGCATCCTTCAGCGCCGGCGCAGGGATACGCACGGCGGCGCTGTTGCCCCACTTCTGAACTTCGACGCGCACGACCGCCTCCATCGAATGTAGATACATTGCAGATACTCTCGGTACCTGATGCAAGCCCGCGTCTTTTTCAGCCCGCGTCTTTTTCAATATGAGATGAGTCCGAAGCGGTCGTCCGGGGTGGGTCGTCGATCATCGGGAGATGGTGATCGACATGCAAGCAGCGCGGCTCGACGGCATCGAGGCTCTGGAACAGTTCCTGGCGGGCACAGCGGGGCTATCACCGCGGGTGCCCGGTGACGAGGCGGCCCGCCAGGCGCACGTGCAGCGCGTGATCGGGTGCCCTGCCTGGGCCGACCTGTCGTGCCGGCACAAGGACGGGGTGGTGCGCCTCACGACGCTGCGCCACGACCACACTTGCCCCACGAACCAGCCAGACCGATCCGCTTCGCATCGCCGAGTTGCCCGTGGCTGCTGCCGGCCGGATGGTCGGCCTGACCTTGTGCCCCGGCAAGCGCGGCGACAGCGTCTTCAGCCGCCCCTGGGCGCGCGACCTCGACGCGGACTTCGACGTCGTGCAGCGCTGGGGCGCACGGGCGGTACTGACGCTGATCGAGGAGCATGAGATGAGACACCCCGGTGTGCCGAATCTCGGCCAACGCATCGCGATTCGTTGGTCACAGGTCCCATTTCGGGACTATACTTCGGACCATGCGAGTCATCGCAGTCAGCCGTTTGCGATCCTTCTGGGCGAGGAACCCCGATGCCGAGCAATCGTTGAAATCGTGGACGGACGAGGTACGGAAGGCGATCTGGAATCAACCTGCGGACGTCAGGAATCAGTACCGCAGTGCCAGCATCCTGAAGAACCGGCGAGTCGTCATCGACATCAAGGGCAACGACTGTCGCCTGGTGGTCTCGGTGGCGTATCGCTACCAGGCCGTCTACGTGAAATTCGTCGGCACGCACGCCGAATACGACGCGATCGACGCCGACCCCGTCGAACTGGAGCACGGAAGTGGAAATCCGCCCCATTCGCACCGATGTCGACTACAAGACTGCACTCCGTGAGGTGTCGGCGTATTTCGACAACGAACCGGAACCCGACACGCCGGATGGGGATCGCTTCGAGATCCTGCTGACACTGGTCGAGGCATACGAGGCCAGGCATTTCCCGATCGACCTCCGCGATCCCGTCGAGGCCATCAAGTTCCGCATGGAACAGGCCGGACTGACGCCGAAAGACCTGGTGCCGGCCATCGGCCGCCTGAATCGAGTCTATGAAATCCTCGCCCGCAAGCGCCCTCTGACGCTCGACATGATCTGGCGTCTGCATGAGCGCTTCGGCATTCCTGCCGAAAGCCTGATCCGCCCGCCCAGGCTGCCAGCGTCGGATCGATGAAATTCGCATGCAGATCACAACCGCATCGGCCGAACTGTTCCGACACCTGAGCGCGGACAAGGCGGCGTTCTACCGCTGCATCCTCGACCTGTTCGCTGCCGCCAAGCGGCAATACCGGCTGCAGTTGCGCCCCGACGAAGTGCTCGCCGAGGCCCTCTGGCCCGACGGCCCGCCGCGCATCGAGGACGTGAACGCCGCGCTCGCCCAGCTCGCCGAATGGGGCAACCTCGAATCGCAGCACGATACGGCGCGCGTGGCGAGCCTCGCCGACTTCTACCGGGCGCGCTTCCTGTACCGGCTCTCGCACGGCGGCGAGGCGGTCGAGGCGGGGCTCGCCGTGTTCCTGCAGACCCTGCAGCGCCGCGCCGAACTGCAGACCGTGGCGCTCGAGGACATCGCCAGCCGGCTGCAGTCGCTGCACCTGCTGCTGAAGGACGACGCGGCGGGCGACACGGTCGACGTGGCGAAAATCCACGAGATCCTGCGCGACCTCGTTCGGGTCTTCGAGAGCCTGGCCGAAAACGCGCAGGCATTCATGGCCGCGGTGGCGCGCAGCATCGAACTGCAGCAGGCCGAAGCGGGCGCCGTGCTCGACTACAAGCGCCGGCTGATCGACTACCTCGAGCGCTTCATGGGAGATCTCGTCCGCCGCTCCGACACCATTGCGCGAAACCTGCTGGCGCTGGCCCCGCGCATCGACGCGCCGCTGCAGCGGGTGGCGCAGCGCGAAGCGCGCGACGCGGCGCCAGGCGACAGCCGCGGGCTGCACGACGAGCAGCTTCGCCGCCATCACGCATGGCGCGAGCGCTGGCAGGGGCTGTGCCGCTGGTTCCTGCCCGCCGGTAGCGAACCGCCGCAGGCCGAACTGCTGCGCGCCCGCGCGCGTGCAGCGATCCCGCAGCTGCTCGCGGCAATCGCGACGCTGAACGAACGGCGCAGCGGACGCAGCGACCGCTCGGCCGACTTCCGCATCCTCGCCGAATGGTTCGCCGAATGCGTCGACGACGACGCAGCGCACCGCCTCGCCCGCGCCGCCTTCGCGCTGAACCCGGCACGGCATTTCTCCCTCGGCGCGCCCGACGACGAGAGCCTGCCGGCAAGCGCGTCCTGGACCGAGGCGCCACCGCTGCGGATCAACCCGCGCCTGCGCGAATACGGCGAGGCCGCGCCGCGCGGCCCGCTTGCACGCGTGCGCGACCGCAGCACCGAACGCGCGCTGATGGCGAGCCAGATCGCCGAGGAGTCGCGCCAGGCCGACGAAGCGCGCCGGCGCCTCGCCACCGGTCGCACGCTGCGGCTCTCGCAACTCGGCGCGCTCGACGCACACGCCTTCGCCCTGTTCCTGACCCTGCTCGGCGAAGCGCTGGCCGAGCAATGCGGACCGGACACGCCCGTCGAGCGGCTGACCGGCGACGGGCTGCTGCGAATCACGCTCGAGCCGCTCGAAGCCGACAGCCACACGCGCATCGAAACGCCGCTCGGCGTGTTCGCCGGGCGCGATCACCGACTCACGATCACCCCGGCGGAGGATTTCGCATGACGCAGCGCGCGAAGACCGCCACGAGCCGATACCCCGGCGTGCCGCTGGCGAGCCGACGTCGGAACGAGCCCGTCGCGAGCCAGCGCATCGGAGAACTTCAGGCGCGCCAGCAACGCGAGGAGCAGCGCATGGCGTTGCGCGCGCTGCTGATGCAGCCGCTGATGAGCCCGGAACATACCGAGTTCCCGGCGGTGCGGCGACACGCCGAGGCACTGCGCGAATGGTTCGCGCGCGAGACCGGCTGGATGCTGCACGTGGCGCGCGACGGGGCGCGGCTCTACAAGCGGCCCGCCGACCTGGGCGACGCGACGCGCGGCCTGCCCGGCTACGACCGGCGCCGCTACATCCTCTTCTGTCTCGCCTGCGCGGTCCTCGAGCGCGCCGACCCGCAGATCACGCTGCAGCTGCTCGGCGAGCGCGTGATGCAGTGGGCCGCCGAACCTGCGCTGGCCGCGCGCGGCTTCGAGTTCACGCTGAAGACCGCCGCGCAACGGCGCGAGCTGGTCGTGGTCTGCCGCACGCTGCTCGCGCTCGGCGTGCTTCAGCGGGTGGCGGGCGACGAGGACGGGTTCGTGAACGAGAACGGGGGCGCACGCGCCGATGCGCTCTACGACGTGCGGCGCCGCGCGTTGTCGGGCGTGCTCGCCGCCGTGCGTGGTCCGTCGACCTGGGCGCCCGGCGAAAGCCCGGCCTCGCTCGACGAGCGGCTGCACTCGCTCGCCGCCGAGCACCTTGCCGACAGCGACGAAGCCCGCCGCACCACACTGCGCCACCGACTCGCGCGGCGCCTGCTCGACGACCCGGTCGTCTACACCGATTCGCTCGATGCCGACGCCCAGGCCTATTTCGTCAATCAGCGCGGCCCGATGGCGGCGCGGCTGTGTGATGCGACCGGGCTTGCCGCCGAGCAGCGTGCCGAGGGCGTGGCGCTGACCGACGAAGCGGGCACGCTCAGCGACGTGGCGATGCCCGCCGAAGGAACCGATGCGCATGCCACGCTGCTCGTCGCCGAGCACCTGGCGAGCCGCATGCGCGCGGGCGAGCGCGGCGCGCTCACCGACGAGGCGATTGCGGCGTTCCTGCGCGACGCCACCGATCGCTACGGACGCTTCTGGCGCAAGACGGCTCGCGAGCCGGGCGCGGAACGCGAGCTCGCTCAGCTCGTGCTCGAGCGCCTGGGCAAGCTGCAGCTGGTCGCGCGCGAGGACGGCCGCGCGCGCCCACTGCCGGCGATCGCACGCTTCGCGCTGGGCGAGGCCGAACTCGTGCAGCGCGTGCCGGCCGACGCGGCCGGCAGCACCGGGGCGCTGTTCTGACCGATGCGCGCCGACCCGATGCCTCGCAACGAACGCAGCGACGAGCTCGAGGGCATCGCCGGCACCGCAGCCGCGCCTGCCCGCCCCGCCCTTCCCGGACCGCTGCGCGAACGCTGGCAGCCGCTGCGAATCGGCCTCGTCGAGCTGTTTCACTACGACAGCGAGGAGTTCTGGTTCCACGACGGCCACCTGCTGCTGCGCGGGAACAACGGAACCGGCAAGTCGAAGGTGCTGTCGCTGACGCTGCCGTTCCTGTTCGATGCGCAGCTGCGCTCGTCGCGCATCGAGCCCGACGGCGACAGCAGCAAGAAGATGTCGTGGAACCTTCTCCTCGACAGCTACCCGCGACGCACCGGCTACAGCTGGATCGAGTTCGGGCGGCTCGCTGCCGACGGCTGCCCGCACTATCTCACGCTCGGCGCGGGGCTGTCGGCGGTGGCCGGGCGGGCGCAGGTCGAGAGCTGGTTCTTCGTGATCGACGACGCGGCCGATCGCGCCGACGCAGTCGACGCCGCGATGCGCATCGGGCGTGACCTGTGGCTCGTCAACGAGCAGCGCGTCGTGCTTGCGCGCGAGCGGCTGCGCGAAGCGATCGAAGGCCGCGGGCAGGTCTACGATAGCGCGGCAGCGTACCGGCGCGCCGTCGACGAACGCCTGTTTCACCTCGGTGCGCGCCGCTACGACGCACTGATGGACACGCTGATCCAGTTGCGCCAGCCGCAGCTCTCGCGCAAGCCGGACGAAGCCGGCCTGTCGCACGCGCTCACGGAAGCGCTGCCACCGATGCCGCAGGAACTGCTCACCGACGTCGCCGAAGCCCTCGATCGGCTCGAGGAAGACCGCCGGCAACTCGACGAGATCAGGGAACTGGCGCAGGCGGTCGAGCGCTTCGATCGGCGTTATCGCGTCTACGCCGGGATGCTCAGCCGCCGACAGGCGCGCGAGTTGCGCCAGGCGCAGACCGACTTCGACAACGCGAGCCAGGAGCGCAATCGGGCACAGGCGAGCCTGCAGGCCGCGCAGGCTGCGCAGGTGCAGGCACAGGCCGCGCACGACGAGGCCGAACGCACCCTGGCGGCGCAGCGCAGTCGGCAGGAAACGCTGCAGTCCGATCCCGCGATGCAGGACGCCAACCGGCTCGAGGGCGCACAGCGCGACGCCGAACTCCGCAGTGCTGCCGTGGAGCGCGAGCGCCAGTCCCGTGACGATGCAGGCGAGCGCCTGCAACGCGAGCGGGAGGCGACCGTCCATGCCGATCAGCGGGCGACGGGGGCCGAGCGCGCGCTGATCGGGCAACGTTGCGAGGGTGCGCGCGAAGCGGACGACGCAGGCGTCGGCGCCGAATTCGCGGAGAACGCACTGTGCGTGCTTGCGCCCGGCGCGCTCGCGGAACTCGCTTCGCGCGAGTGCGACACGGCGGCCGCGGCGCTGCGCGCCAGCGCATCCGCGCGACGCGGGCAGATCGCGGTGCTGCAACGCCGTCACGACGAGCTGCGCCAGGCCACCTCGGTGCTCACGCTTCGCCGTCAGGCGCAGAGCGAGCGCCATGCCGAGCTCGAAGGAACGCTCGGGCGCCGCGACGCGGTCGACACCGCGGTCGAGTGTGCAGCGCAGGCGCTCGTCGACGACTGGACTTCGCATTGCGCCCGGCTGGTCGAACTGCGCTTCGAGAGCGTCGAACCGCTCGGACTGCTCATCGAGTGGCTGCAGCGCCCGGAGGGCGAAAACCCTGCGCGGCACGCGCTCGCCGAAGCGCAGCGCGGCGCCGGCGAGCGTCACGCGGCGCGACAGATCGAGCTCGGGGTGCAACGCGACGCGTTGCGCGCCGAACGCGATGCGCTCGAAGCCGAGCGCGAGCGCCTGAATGCCGGCGCCGACAGCGCTCCGCCCGCGCCGCACACGCGCGACCCCGACGCCCGTAGCGCAGTCGTCGGGGCGCCGCTGTGGCAGCTGATCGACTTTCGCGAGCACGTCGCTGCAAACGGGCGCGCCGGGATCGAAGCCGCCCTCGAAGCATCCGGCCTGCTCGACGCCTGGGTCACCCACGATGGCGTGTGGATTTCGGTCGAGGGCGCGCCGGTGTGGCGCGACAGCCAGTGGGTTCGCCGCCCTGCGGCGCCTGGACCGTCGCTCGCCGACTGGTTGCGCGCGTCCGTTCCCGCCGATTCGCCGGTACCGGCCGAGACGGTCGATGCGCTGCTCGCCGGCGTTGCCTGCGGCAGTGCAGACCCCGAGACTGCCGAAGCCTGGGTCTGCCCCGACGGGCGCTTCCGCATCGGCACGCTGGCGGGGGCATGGAGCAAGCCCGAGGCGAGTCATATCGGCCACGCTGCCCGCGCCGCGGCGCGCCGTCGGCGCCTCGGGGAAATCGGCCTGCGGCTGCGCGAACTCGACACCGCCCAGCGCGAAATGGAATCCCTCTTCGGGGAGCTCGACGCGCAGCGCGCGCAGGCCCGCGACGAATGGCGCACCGCGCCCGCGGAGCAGCCATGGCGCGAGGCGATGCTCGAAGCCGCTGCCTGCGCGCGCGAAGTGCAGGCGGCACGCGCGCGCCTGGACAGCGCCGAGTCCCAATGCCGCGAGGCCGAGCAGAAGCAGGAGACCGCGCGCGAGGCGCTCGATCGCGACGCGAAGGACCTGCGCCTGCCGACCGAAGCCGAAGCGTTGCCCGCGATCGAGCAGGCCCTGCAGCGCTTCGTCGATGCACAGTTCGCGCTCGTGCAGGCCGCGCACGAATGGCGCCGAGCGCACGCCGATCTTCTCGCGCAGCGCTCGCGCGAAGCCGACGCCCGAAGCCAGTGGCAACTGCGCGAGGAGTCGCTCGCCGCAGCGCGCATCGAAGCCGACGAGGCGCAAGCGCGGTTCGACGTGCTGCGCGAGACCGTCGGCGCGCAGGTCGAGACGCTGCTGCGGCAACTGGCCGACGCACGCGAGGCGGTTCGCGCCGCCGACGCGGCGCTGCGCACCGCTATCGAAGCACGGCAAGCCGCCGGCGAGGCGCGCGCGAGCGCGAGCGCAAGGGCCGAGATCGCCGAGCACGCGCTCGACGAACGCTCGCGGCAGCGCGCGGCCGCCGTCGAACGCCTGAGGAACTTCACGCGAAGCAGCCTGCTGCACTCGGCGGTGCCTGGCATCGAAGTGCCCGATCCGGGCAGTGCGTGGACCGTGGATCCCGCGTTGACCCTCGCCCGGCGCGTCGAGCAGGCGCTCTCCGATGTCGTCGACGACGAAGCGAACTGGAGCCGCGCGCAGCGCCAGGTCACCGAAGACCTGCAGGAGTTGCAGCGCGCGCTGAGTGCCCTCGGCCACCAGGCACCGGCCGAGGCCACCGACTGGGGCTTCGTCGTGCGCATCGTCTATCACCATCGCGCCGAGCGTCCCGACCGGCTGGCTGCCCAACTGGCCGACGACGTCGCGCAGCGCAGCGAACTGCTCTCGGCCAGCGAGCGTGCGGTGCTGGAGAATCACCTGCAGGCCGAGATCGCCTCCGAAGTGCAGCGGCTGTTGCGCTCGGCCGAGAGGCAGGTCGAGGCGATCAACCGCGAGCTGCACAAGCGGCCGACTTCCACCGGCGTGCGCTACCGGCTGCAATGGCAACCGCTCGGCGAAGACGAAGGCGCGCCGGTAGGGCTCGAAGCCGCGCGAGCGAGGCTGCTGAACACCAGCGCCGACCTGTGGTCGGCCGAGGATCGGCGCGTGGTCGGCCACATGTTGCAGCAGCGCATTGCCGCCGAGCGTGAACGTGCCGACGCCGACGTCGGGCGCAGCGAGCGTGGCGGCAGCCTCATCGAGCAGCTTGCGCGCGCGCTCGACTATCGCCGCTGGCATCGTTTTCGCGTGCAGCGCCTGCAGGACGGTCAGTGGCGCAAGCTCTCCGGCCCGGCGTCGAGCGGCGAGCGCGCGCTCGGCCTGACCGTGCCGCTGTTCGCCGCGATCGCGAGCTTCTACGGCCAGGGCGCCAACCCGCACACGCCGCGCCTGATGCTGCTCGATGAAGCCTTCGCCGGAATCGACGACGCGGCGCGCGCGCACTGCATGGGGCTGATTCACGAGTTCGACCTCGACTTCGTCCTCACCAGCGAGCGCGAATGGGGCTGCTACGCCGAACTGCCCGGCGTGTCCATCTGCCAGCTGCAGCGGCGCGAGGGCGTCGACGCGGTGTTCGTCTCGCGCTGGACCTGGGACGGCCGAGCGCGGCGGCGCGAGGCCGATCCGGATCGGCGGTTCGCCCCCGCATGAGCGACACGCCGGATCCGCGGCTGCAGGCGCTGCTCGGCGCCGACACGCTGGCGTCGCTGCGCGGGCGCCTGCGCGCACGCTTCGAGCGACTCGATCCGGACGAGACGCCCGCCACGCTGAACCTTGCCGGACTGAGCGCCAGCGAATACGAAGCGCTTGCGCTGCTCACCGGCGCGCCGCCGCGCTCCGCGAAATCGATGCGCATCGACCTCGCGCGACTCGACGCGACGCTGCGCGAAGCCGGAGTGGCCGCGTCGCTGCGCGACGCGCTCGAACGCCTCGACGGCCCGATCGCGCATCGGGCGGCGATGCGCGCCGCAGCGCAGGCGCGCTGGTCGACCATGCCGCGAAGATGTCGGCACGGTGGCCTTGGGGGCCTCTTGCAGGCACCGGCCGGACTCGGCCTGCTCAAGCGCCTCGCCCGGCAGGACGCCGATCGCGCGATCCATCTGATCGAACGCACGGAGGCCGTGCTGCAACGGCTACCGGCAAATGGCTTGCCCCGCGCGCAGCTCGCCGCCGAGACGCTGGGCGACGCGCACGCGCTCGACGCGGGGCAAGCGGTGGCCACGCTGGTGCTGGCCGCCTGGCGGCAAGCGGAGTCGGGCACACTCCGGCGAACGTCAGATCCGGACGACGAAGCGCCGGAGGAGCGCGCACGCGACACCTGGGCGCGCGCGGGAGTCATGGTCAACGAGCTTGCCCGGCCCGCGCTGTTCCTGAACCTGCCGGTGCGATCCCACGGACATCGGGTCGCCGCCGACGGCGAACCCGGTTACCTGTCGCTACGCAGGCTGCTGCGTTCGCCACCTGCGTTCGATGTGGCCGCGCGTGAGGTCTTCGTCTGCGAGAACCCGAATCTGGTCGCGATCGCGGCCGACCGACTCGGCGCACGCTGCGCTCCGCTGGTCTGCACCGACGGCATGCCGGCGGCGGCGCAGCGCACGCTGCTCTCGCAGCTCGCCAGCGCAGGGGCCGGGCTGCGTTATCACGGCGATTTCGACTGGGCGGGCCTGCGAATCGCGAACTGGACGATCCGCAGCTTCGGCGCGCGTCCCTGGCGGCTGCGCGCCGGTGACTACGAGGCGGCAGCGAAAGGCGCGCCGCGGCTGCGCCGCGACCTCGATGACGGACCAGCGGTGGCGGCGATCTGGGACGAAACGTTGGCCCCGGCGATGGCGCAGCACGGCGTGAGCATCGCCGAAGAAGCCGTCGCGGCGTCGCTGCTCGATGATCTTCGCCGGTAAGAGCGGCGCCGTTGCGGCAGCGACGCGCGGTGCCCTACCCGTTCGTCTGCGTCGCCGGTGACCAGGTGCGGTGTCCGGCTCGGTGGCTTCGTGCCGGTTGACCTGTCGCGCAAGCAGGCGGCGAACGAACCTGTCGTCGTCGTGCACGACGATCGTGCCACTGGCGTGCACCACCTCGTAATTCCAGGTGGGAACCTGGCGGTGTGCCTCGTGCTGGGTGAGGTACCAGTTGGGCGAAACGTAGGCGTGTGCACCGCGGAAGACGACCATGACCGGCGTGCCCGTGGGGCAACGCTGCCACAACGTATTCGCACGCGCGATGTGCGCCAGCAGCGTGCCGTGCGCGCCACGGTCGGCGTCGAACTCGAAGGGGATGTGATCCGCCTCGGGCCCTGCCTGTCCCTGCGCGATCAGCACACCGAGCGGATGTCCGCGGATGATGCGATGCATTTCTTCGGGGCGGGTTTCGGCGAAGTGCGACGGGATGTACATGACTGGATGAGTAGCGTCGGGACGATGCAGGAACCGCTCAGCGGCGCGCCAGCAAGAGCACTTCGAGGCGATCATTCAGCCCCAGCGAACACACGCCGGCAAAATCACGACGGTTGCGGTCATCCACAATGGTACCGGCCGCAGGTCTGCCAGACCGTGGATTCCGATCAGGGTACCGAAGCCGGCATCTGCGAGCATGGCGACCGTCAGCGGCCAGCCGGGCGCCGATGCCCGGAAAGGGCGTCGTTCACGGATTGACGTCAGCGAAAACAGTGCAAAGCAAAGCAGCGTCTGGAATGCGAAGGTCTGTCGCATGCCGCTCATCCGCGTGCACTCTGCACGCCTCGGCGACGACGCGCCAGGCCCCCTTCATCACGGGCGATGCCTCGATCTCGATGCGCGCTTCGGTTCGGCGCGTGTCCGGCGAGAACGGAACGAAGTCCAGCGTTCGCACCGCTGTCGCCAGCAATCCGCGTTCGCACGCCGCCTCGATGAACGCGAGGTCGATCGGATCCCGGTTCGCCTCCCTGGAGGCAAAACGCCTGAGCGGGTGCAACGCGCGTCATGGGCATTTCCGGGCCCCGGATGACAGGCTTGCGCAATCGATGACACTGCCGCGTTCGATGCACGACACCTCATCGTCATCGGCAAGCACGTGGCGCTCGTCGATGACGGTCAGGCGCTCGCATCACCGGTTGAAGAAGTCCTCCCACTCGACTTCGGTCCACCACTCGGCCTCGAGTCCGTTGCAGGTCTCGCCGTAGGCGCGGCACATGAAACAACCGTCACCGCGTGCGAGCACCGGGTCCTCGAGCGGCGGATGGCGAACCAGCAGGTCCACGACGCCCTCGCGGGCGGCCGACTCTGCCTCGCTCATCGCCCGGTCCGGCAAATCGCGAATGCCGCTCCGGCGAAGCCGCTCCACGCCCTCCGGGTAGAGGACGGAGTTTTCCGCATCGATGTGGCGCCAGAGTGCGTGCGAGTAGCGTGTCGCCATGGCCCGAAGCCGGACGCGATCGTCCTCCGACTGCGGCCCGCCTTCGAGGAGCGGCGTCATCTCGTGCAACCACGCCTCCATCTCGGCGTGCTCGCGCGTGATCGCGTGCACCGGCCCCCGGTCTGCCGGAAGTTCGGTCTCCGTCACCAGCGCCGCGAACAACACCCGCTCCTCGCGATCGTGGTGGAAACGGCCGGCGAACTCGGTGAAGAACGCGGCGTACCGCCTGCCGTCATCGGGATCCGCGGTTCCATCGACGAGTCCGTCGACATACGCGCGCAGGGATCCGAGCACCTGATCGATCAGTACGTGTTCGTCCTGCAGTGTGTCGATCAGCTTCATCGTCGATTCATCCAGGTCCGTTCGCCCAACGCTGCGGCTCAACGCTGCGGCATGTCCCTGTACGAGTATCCGACGCTCACCGTCGCATCCTCCGGGATGGCCGGAACGGTGGCGTCCCAGCGCAACCAGGCCTCGCGCAACGCGGCGAGACGCTCCGGATGCCGCTCGGCCAGGTTGGCGCGTTCGCGTGCATCGGCCGGGATCTCGAACAGGTACTCGTGTTCGTCGACCTTCAGATACTTCCAGTCACCCAGGCGCAGCGCCCGCTGACGACGATGATTCATGCGCCAGTACAACGGCCGCTCGAAGCCATGGTCAGGGTCACGCAGCACCCGCGCCAGCGAAACGCCGTCGAGCGGGTAGTCCGGGTGCGCCCGGCCGCCGCCGAGTTCCAGCAGCGTGGCCGACCAGTCCATCGTCATGCAGTGCTGGGCACTGGTGCTGCCGGGTGCAATCACGACTGGCCAGTGTGCGATCCAGGGCACGCGAATCCCGCCCTCGGTGAGGTCCATCTTGCCACCCACCAGCGGCCAGTTGTCCGAGAAACGCTCTCCCCCGTTGTCGCTGGTGAAGACGATGAGCGTGTTCTCCAGTTGGCCCGCGGTGCGCAGGGCTTCGACCAACCAGCCGATGCCCTCGTCCATGTGGTGGATCATGCGGCGGTAGGTGTGGATGTTGCCACCGTGCAGATGAAACAGGTTGTCCTTCACGTCGCCGGCGACGGCTTCGTCGTCGCGCGTCTCCCACGGCCAGTGCGGCGCCGTGTAGTGCAGACTGAGGAAGAAGGGACGACCGGCCCGGGCCGACGCAGCCATGCGCTCCACGTGACCCACGGCGCGACGCGACAGCACGTCGGTCAGATAGCCGACCTCGCGGTGTTCCTGCTCGCCGATGTAGAGGTCGTGGTCGCCGCGGCTCGAGCAGTGGGTGAAGTAGTCCACGCCGCCGGCCATGATGCCGAAGAACTCGTCGTAGCCCGAGCGCAGCGGCCCGAAAGCGGGTGGGTAGCCCAGGTGCCATTTTCCGATCAGCGCCGTGGCATAGCCGGCGTCACGCAGCAGCGAAGGCAGCGTCGGGATCTCCGCCGGCAGTCCCAGCGTCGTGCTGCCCCGGGTCCGGCTGTTGATGGGTTCTTCCATGCCGCCGCGCAGCCGGTACTGATAGCGCATCGTCATCAGCGCGAAGCGCGTCGGGGAACAGACGGGCGCGTTCGCATACCCGTCGGTGAGGCGCAGGCCACCGGCCGCCAGCGCGTCGATCCGCGGCGAAACGGGGCCGAACCCGGACGCACGCCCGCCATAGCAGCCGAGATCGGCAAAGCCGAGATCGTCGGCGACGATGTAGATGAGATTGGGTCGTTGCTGCATCTGGGTGGCCTTCGGTTCAATCGCGTCCTGCTTCGACGATCTTTTCGGCAAGAAGGGACGGATGGGTGAACATCACCTCGTGACTGCCGGGCATCTGCACGAGGCGATGCAGACCGAGTCGACTGGAGAAGCGCGGATGCCAGGCGAACGGCCCCGGCGGCATGGCCGTGTCCTCCGTGCAATTGAGGTAACTCCTGGGGATCTCCAGCGAAGGAAACGTGCGCAAGTCGAGTTTGTCCGTCAACATCCTGTAGGGTTCCCGCGAGAGGGCATCGAACGTGCGCTGCGCCGTTTCCAGGTCGCCGTCGTTGACGAACGCTTCGCGCCAGACCGGAAAGGGCAACATCACCGTATTGTCGCCCGATGCCGCGGCGATGCCGTCCATCATCGTGTTGTAATGGGGCGGCGACACGTCGGCAATGCTCTCCCCGTCCAGCAACACGAAAGCGTTCCAGTAGATCAGGCGCCGGATGCGCGTCGGTACCGCCTCGGCCACCCTGGAAACGATCGTTCCCCCGAAGCTGTGTCCGAGCAGCACGAAACCCTCGAGCCCGTTGCCGGTGATGTAATCGACGATCGATTTCACGCCATCGGCGTGCGAGACGTTCTTGTCGGCACTCTTGCCGTGTCCCGCAACCGTCGGCGTGTGGACGATATGACCGAGACGACGCAGGTGCTCGGCGACCGGCGCCCACAGCGAACCATCGTGCCAGGCTCCGTGAATCAGGACGAATGTGTACCGGGCTGCGTCAGTCATTTCCATCCACCTCCACTCCAACGAACAGGAGAACCGTGCAACGGACGCCAAGGCGCCGGTTCACTCGACCGTCACCGCCCCTCGACCGGGTATCTCGGCCCAGCGTTGCGAGCTCTGTGCCAGCCACTTGCCGGCCGCGCCCGCATCGCCATCGATGCGGCGTGTATCCAGTCGACGAATGCGCTCGGCCACGCGTGGATTGGCGAGCGACTGCCGAACCTGCTCTTGCCAGAACGCCGCGCGGGTCGGAACGTCCGGTAACAGGATACAGGTTGCGCCAGACCCGCGACTGGCGCCAGCGCCGGGAGGGAAGGAACGTTCTGCGAGGCTGGGACATGACACTGCACTCGCGGGGATGCGGCATCGGACACCGGCGCAACGCGCGCCTTGCGGCACGGCGTCGCCTCAGCTGTTTTCGGGCATCCTGGCCGATGACACCGGTGGGCACCACCGAACCGATTCCGACCCGGTACCGATCCCGACCCGACCGGCCGGATGGTTATACTGCCGCGGCACCGGGCCGAAGCGATGCGCGATGCTCCGGACGGTGTGTGCGCTGGCCGTCATCGGCGACCGGCTCGCCACCAGCAGGCGCACCCGGCTCGTTGCGGGCGCCACACTGCAACGCTTCGCCCGAGGCAGCCGTGACGACGCCCGCACCAGCACCAGCACCAGCACCAGCACCCGAACCCGCAGCCGA
>WBZR01002907.1_pt1 | contig 16678 bp, 16 predicted proteins | sample 5204231 | NCBI WGS metagenome assembly WBZR01 (sample SAMN12412403, study PRJNA552823) | activated sludge metagenome | isolation source: activated sludge from anammox sidestream of wastewater treatment plant... | place: USA: Virginia | collected 2017-08 | reverse complement strand
CAACCGCATCGCGCCGGAGCACCTGGAACTGTCGGTGGCCGATCCGCAGGCCCTGGCCGCGAAGATCGATCACGCCGGCGCGATCTTCATGGGACGGCACACCGCCGAGGTGCTGGGCGACTACTGCGCTGGCCCGAATCACGTGCTGCCGACCGCGCAGACCGCGCGCTTCTCCTCGCCGCTGGGGGTGTACGACTTTCAGAAGCGGTCCTCGCTCATCATGTGCTCGCCGGCAGGCGCGGCGTCGCTCGGGCGGCTGGCGGCCACGCTGGCCCGGTCCGAAGGGCTGGCCGCCCACGCCGGTTCCGCGGAATATCGCGTTCCCGACGCCGGGCGATGAATCGCGGGCTCATCGAGCGCTGGGTGAGCGCGCCGGTGCGCCGGCTGCAGGCCTACCACGTCGCCGATGCGGGCGGGCTGGTCAAGCTCGACGCGATGGAGAATCCGTACACCTGGCCCGCGCCGCTGCTGGGCGAGTGGTTCGAGCGGCTGCGTCATGTCTCGATAAACCGCTATCCCTCGCCCGAGGCCGAGGAGCTGAAGAGCGGGCTGCGCCGGTACGCAGGCATGGCCGAGGAGGCGCCCGTACTGCTCGGCAACGGCTCCGATGAGCTCATACAGATCATCGCCATGGCGGTGATCGGGCCGGGTCGAACGATCCTCGCCCCGGAGCCGACGTTCGTCATGTACCGCATGATCGCCGAGGTGCTGGGGTTCCGTTTCGTGGGCGTGCCGTTGCGCGCGGAGGACTTCTCGCTCGATGCCGACGCGGTCTGCCGCGCCATCGCGGAGCATCAGCCCGCCGTGGTGTTCCTCGCCTGTCCGAACAACCCGACCGGGAACCTGTTCGATCGCCCGGCCGTGGAGCGGATCCTCGCCGCCGCGCCCGGGCTGGTCGTGATCGACGAGGCCTACCATCCGTTCGCCGGCGAGACCTGGCTGCACGACGTGTACCGGCACGAGAACATGGTCGTGATGCAGACGCTCTCCAAGGCCGGCCTCGCCGGGCTGCGCGTCGGCATGCTGTTCGGTCCGGCGGAGTGGCTGGAGGAATTCAACAAGGTCAGGCTGCCCTACAACATCAACGTCCTCTCCCAGGCGAGCGCGAGCTTCATCCTCGAGCACGGCGATCTGCTGCGCGAGCAGACGGCGCAGATCAGCGCCGATCGCGAGGCGCTGTACCAGCGCCTGCGGGAACTGCCGGGGACCGAGGCCTGGCCGAGCCGCGCGAACTTCCTGCTGTTCCGCACCGGAAGGCGCGCGCGCGCCGTGTTCGACGGCCTGCGGGAGCAGGGAGTGTTGATTAAGCTGCTCGACGGCGTGCATCCGCTCCTTCGCGAGTGCCTGCGCGTGACGGTCGGCACCCCCGGGGAGAATGACCGGTTCATCTCCGCCCTGCGGCGCGTCCTCGACACCGTCTGAGCGCGTCTCCCGGAACGTGCCGGCGAGCGGCTATCCGGTAGTGAAGCTCTGCCGGGGCCGCTGCATCACCACCACCTGCAGGTCGAGCGTGCGGCCCTGTCGCACGATCGTCAGCCGCGCGGCGGTCCCGGGTCGCAGGCGCGAGACGAGACTCATCTCGTGGCTGGCGCTCTGCACGGCCTCGCCATTGACGTGGGTGATGACGTCGTAGGGCTGCACGCCCGCGTCGTCCGCCGGGCCGTTCATCACCACGCCCTTGACGATGGCGCCGCCGCTGCCGAGGATCCCGAGGGCCGTGCGCGCCTCCGGCGTGAGGTCGTAGGACTCCACGCCCAGCCAGCCGCGCACGACCTTCCCGTTGCGGATGATGCTGTCCATGACCTCGCGCGCCATGTTGACGGGGACGGCGAATCCGATGCCCTGGGATCCGCCGGAGCGGGACATGATCGCGGTATTGATCCCCACCAGCTCGCCGCGCACGTTCACCAGCGCGCCGCCGGAATTCCCCGGATTGATGGCCGCATCGGTCTGTATGAAGTTCTCGAAGGTATTGATGCCGACGCGGTTGCGTCCGGTGGCGCTGACGATCCCCTGGGTCACCGTCTGACCGACCCCGAAGGGGTTGCCGATTGCCAGCACGATGTCACCGACCCTCAAGGCGTCGGAATCGCTGACGCTCACGGCGGGCAGGCCGGAAATCTCGGTGCGGATCACGGCCAGATCCGTATCGGGGTCCGAGCCGACCAGCCTCCCGCGCGCCGATCGGCCATCGTGCAGCGCGACCTCGATGGCATCGGCGCCGGCCACCACGTGGTGATTGGTGAGGACGTAGCCGACGGCGTCGATGACCACCCCGGAGCCGAGGCTGGTCTCGCGGCGCAGCGTCGGGTTATCGGGCAGGTACTCGCCGAAGAAGCGCCTGAACAGCGGATCGTTGAACAGGGGGTTTTGCTCGCGATTGACGTACCTGCTCGTATAGATGTTGACCACCCCCGGGGCCGCGGCGGCCACCGCCGCGGAGTAGGTGCCGCGCGGAGCCTGGTCGCCGCCGGCCGGGTCGGCGCCTTGTACCAGTCCGGCCATCCACTGCGGCCGGAGGAGCAGTATCAGAAATGCCGCCGCCAGGCCGGCGGTGACCGATTGCAGCAAAAACTTGATCCAGCTCGGCACGCCCATGATCGAATTCGCTAGATTTCGGAAACGGCTCGTCGCCGTTAGATTGGCGAGGATTTTGTTATACTTGCGGCAAATGATGCAATGCCGGATCCGGCTCCGGCCCGCCATTGCCGCATTATCCGTTCAGGGGGAAACAGCATGAGTGACGATGTGGATACGGACCGCCGTCGGTTCCTGACCGTGACTGCCAGTGCGGTGGGCGGCGCGGGGGTGGTGGCGGCAGCGGTGCCGTTCGTGGCGTATCTCGAACCCAGTGCCCGGACGAAGGCGATTGGCGGCCCGGTCGAGGTCGATATCAGCAAACTGCAGCCTGGCGAGAAGATGATCGCCAAGTGGCGTGGGAAACCCGTGTGGATCCTGCGGCGCACCGAGGAGATGGTCGAGTCTGTCAAGGAGCTGGACGACCGGGTGGTCGATCCGAACTCCGATAACTCCGAACAGCCCGCGTACGCCAAGAACGAGCTGCGGTCGCGCAAGCCGGAATACCTGGTCGTCGAGGGTCTGTGCACACACCTCGGATGCTCTCCGAACCTCGTCGCGGCGGGCGCGCCGGATGCCCCTGAGGCGGGCTGGAAGGGCGGTTTTCTCTGTCCCTGTCACGGCTCGAAGTTCGATCTCGCCGCGCGCGTGTATGTCGGCATGCCAGCCCCGACCAACCTGCCCGTTCCCCGGCATCAATATCTCAGCGACACGCGCCTGCTGATCGGCGCCGATGAGGAGAACCCGGCATGAAGGCCCTGAGCAAACCCTGGTACGCGGCGACCCTGGAGTGGGTCGATGCCCGCTTCCCGCTCACCAAGATGTGGGACGAGCACCTGGCCAAGTACTACGCGCCCAAGAACTTCAATTTCTGGTACTACTTCGGTTCGCTGGCGCTGCTGGTGCTGGTGATCCAGATCGGCACCGGCATCTGGCTGACGATGAATTACAAGCCCGATGCCGAACGCGCCTTCGAGTCCGTCGAGTACATCATGCGCGACGTCGAATGGGGCTGGCTCATCCGCTACATGCACTCCACCGGCGCCTCGGCGTTCTTCGTGGTGGTCTATCTCCACATGTTCAGGGGGATGATGTACGGCTCCTACAAGACCCCGCGGGAGCTCATCTGGCTCATCGGCATCCTCATCTACCTGACGCTGATGGGTGAGGCGTTCTTCGGCTATCTGCTTCCGTGGGGGCAGATGTCGTTCTGGGGCGCCAAGGTCATCGTCAGCCTCTTCGGCGCCATCCCGGTGATCGGCGAGTGGCTCTCGACGCTGGTTCGCGGCGACTTCGGCATCAGCGACGTGACACTGAATCGCTTCTTCGCGCTCCACGTCATCGCCATGCCGCTCGTTCTGTGCGCCCTGGTCGTCGTGCACATTCTTGCCCTGCACGAGGTGGGCTCGAACAATCCGGACGGCGTGGAGATCAAGAAGAAGAAGGGCCCGGACGGCGTTCCGCTCGACGGCATCCCGTTCCACCCCTACTACACGGTGAAGGATATCGTCGGGGTGGCCGGGTTCTTCATCGTGTATTTCGGCATCATCTTCTTCGCCCCGGAGGTCGGCGGCTATTTCATCGAGCATAACAACTTCATTCCCGCCGACCCGTTTAAGACGCCGACGCATATCGCCCCGGTGTGGTATTTCACGCCGTACTACTCGGTGCTGCGCGCCACGACCAGCGAGTTCATGTGGGTCGTCGCCATCGGCACGGTGTTGTTGATCCTGCTCTACTGGAAGGAGTTCAAGGGGGCGTGGCGTCTGGCGGTCCCGATCGCAACGCTTGCGCTGGTGGGCGGATACTTCACCATCGATGCGAAGTTCTGGGGCGTGGTACTGATGGGACTCTCGGTGCTCATCTTCTGCGCCCTGCCGTGGCTCGACCGCAGCCCGGTGAAGTCCATCCGTTATCGCGGGCCGCTCACGCGGATCGCGCTCGCGGTTTTCGTGGTGTCGTTCGTGGTGCTTGGATACCTCGGTACCAAGACTCCGACGATCGCCCTCACCCGCGCCGCGCAGCTCTTCACCGTGCTGTATTTCGCCTATTTCCTGCTCATGCCGATCTACAGCAGGATCGATACGACCAAGCCGGTTCCGGAACGGGTGACGCACTGATGAAATTCCGACTGCTGCCGTTATTGGCCATTCTGTCCTCCGGGGCGTATGCCGCCGGGGGCGGCAACCTGATGCATGCCGAGGTCGATCTCGGCAACCGCGCCTCGCTGCAGCGCGGCGCGCGTACGTTCGTGAACTACTGCGTGAGCTGCCACTCGGCGGGCTACGCCCGGTACAGCCGGGTCGCCGCCGACTTGGGGATCCCCGAGAAGATCGTGGCCGAGAACATGATGTTCACGACCGAGAAGGTCGGCAACACCATGCAGGTGGCGATGCGCAATGAGGACGGCGAGGCATGGTTCGGTGTCGCCCCCCCCGATCTCTCGGTGATTGCGCGCGCCCGCGGCGCCGATTGGCTGACGACCTTCCTGTCGACCTTCTACCTCGACCCGAAACGCCCGGCCGGGGTCAACAACCTCGCCTTTCCGGATACGGCGATGCCGCACGTCCTCTGGGAGCTGCAGGGCCTGAGGCGCGCCAGCACGGAAACGCAGGTCGAAGGCGGCCAGGAGGTCACGCACATCACCGGGCTGGAGACGATCAGCGCGGGCCTGGAGTCGGACGAGGCGTACGCCGGCACCGTGCGCGATCTGGTGAACTTTCTGGTTTACCTGGGCGAGCCGGCGAAGCTCGTGCGCTACAAGATCGGCTTCTGGGCAATGCTGTTTCTGTTCGGATTCTTCTGGATAGCGTATCTGCTGAAGAAGGAGTACTGGCGCGACGTTCACTGAGGAACGCAGCGGCACAGAGGAAGCGTATTTGAGCCTGCCGATCACCCGTCGATCGATAATGACGCTCTACGCGGACGCGCTGGAGCCGCTGGGGCACGCGGTGCGCGTTGTGCTGGCCGAGAAGGATGTCAACGTCGAGGTCTGCTTCATCACCGAGCAGACCAAGCCGGAGGATCTCAACGACCTGAACCCCTACGGTTCACTGCTGACGCTGATCGACCGGGAACTCGTCATCTACGAGCCGCAGGTGATGATGGAGTATCTTGACGAGCGCTACCCGCATCCGCCGCTGCTGCCGGTGGATCCCGTCTCGAGGGCGAACAACCGGCAGATCCGGCAACGCGTGATGAAGGATCTGTACAGTCATATCGGCGCGCTGCAGGGGCGCAATGAAGTCGCGGCGAACAATGCGCGAAAGTCGGTACGCGACAACCTGACGGCCATCGCGCCGGCGTTCTCGCAGCAGCCGTTCTTTCTCTCCCCGGAGCTGTCGCTGGTGGACTGTTGTCTGATGCCGCTGCTGTGGCGCCTGGACTACTACGGCATCAAGTTGCCGCCGGCGCAATGCAAGGCCCTGCTCCAGTACGCGGAACGCATGTTCGCGCGACCGGCCTTCCGGGCGGCCTTGTCTCCGGAAGAACGCGCCATGCGCGCGCGCTGACGGCAATCGCTATCGGCGCCTTGACGAAGGGGACATCGGGAAAGCCATGGCAGAAAACAACCGGGCGATGACCTCGCCGAAATCCTACCTGCTGCGCGCGTTCTACGAGTGGATACTCGACAACAGCATGACGCCGTATGTGCTCGTCGACGCCTCCGCACAGGGTGTGTCCGTGCCGGAAGAGTACGTGGAGGACGGCAAGATCATCCTCAACATCGCTCCGACAGCCGTGCAGGCCCTGGTCATGGACCGCAACCAGCTGAGTTTCAGCGCGCGATTTCGCGGCAGCTCGCGCGAGGTCCTGGTTCCAATGGTGGCCGTTCGCGCGGTTTACGCGAAGGAGAACGGTCGCGGTATGGTCTTCCCCGAGGAGGGTGGCGAGGAGCCGACCACGCCGACCTCGCCGGCACCGAAAAAGCCGAGTCTGAAGGTCGTGAAGTAGCGGCCCGTCAGTCGGCGTATTCGAACAGCTTGACCACGCGCTGGACGCCGCTCACGCGCCGCGCGACTTCTGCCGCGGCATTACCCTGCGCGCGCGGCACCAGGCCCATCAGGTAGACGACGCCTTTCTCCGTCACCACCTTCACGCGGGTGGCGTCGAGCTCCTTGCTGCCGAACAATTGCGCCTTGACCTTCCCGGTGAGCAGCGTGTCGCTGGTCCTCGACGTCAAAGCGCTGGGCGCGGCTATCGTGAGCTCGTCGTAGACCTTGCTGACCTTTTCCACGCCGCGCACGATCTCGATAACCCGCTTGCGCAGTTCCTCCGTCGGCGCCTCGCCGGTCACCAGCACGACCGTGTTGTAGCTGGTGACGTTGACGTGAGTCCGCTCGTAGACCGTGGGGTCGTCGTACAGGTGCTGCAGCGCCTTCATCTCGATGGCCTGGTCCTCGATGACGGTGCCGGTGGTGCGCCCGCTCTGCGGTTCGGTCTCCTTGGTGCCGCCGCTGCTGCAGCCGGCCGCCGCAAAGACGAACAACAGCGCCGCGACCCGGAGCACGCCGCGCCCAAAGTCAATCCGCATCTATTCCAGTCTCCTGACCCAACAGCTGTCTGTCGATGAGATCGCACAAGCAGTGCGTGATCATAAGATGGACTTCCTGAATCCTGGCTGTCGAACGGGCGGGGACCCGCAATTCGGCGTCCCCCTCGCCGAGCAGCCGGGCTGCAGGCCCGCCGTCGCGCCCGCTAATCAGCACCACGCGAACGTCGCGATCGTGGGCGGCCTCTATGGCCCGCAGGACGTTGGCGGAACGTCCGCTGGTCGAATAGCAGAGCAGATAGTCGCCCGGGCGGCCGAGCGCGCGGATCTGCTTGGCAAAGACATCCGAGTAGTCGTAATCGTTGGCGATCGAGGTGAGCGTGGAGGTGTCGGTGGTCAGCGCGATCGCCGCCAGGCCAGGACGTTCCCGCTCGAAGCGATTGAGCATCTCGGAGGAGAAATGCTGGGCATCGCCGGCCGATCCGCCGTTGCCGCAGGTCATGATCTTTTGATCCGCGAGCAGCGCCTGTGCGAGCGCTTCGGCAACCCGGGCGACCGGTTCGGCCAGCGCGGACATCGACTCGCGCTTTACCTCGATGCTCTCGGAAAATATCTCACGAACGCGCGCGGCAAGCTCCATCGAGTCTCCGAATTCCGCCCGGGAATCGGGCCGGCAACGCCGCGATTATGCCTGAAACGCATCGCGGATCCATTTCACTTCCTTTCCGTTCTCCTCGCCGAGGATCTCCACCACGTCGAAACGGCAGGGGCAGTCACGAAATGTCCGGTGGGCCTGGAGAAACCGGTGCGCGGCCGCGATCAAACGGCGCTGCTTGACCGACCCCACGGTCTCGGCGCCGCCGCCGTACCTCGCGGAGCGGCGGAAGCGCACCTCGACGAACACCACGGCGGCGCCATCGCGCATGATGACATCGATCTCCCCACGTCCGGCGCGCACATTGCGGTCAAGCAGCCGAAGCCCGGCGCGTACGAGGTGAGCGATGGCGAGATCCTCCGCGCGGCGCCCGCACTCCCCGGGGCTGTTGGTTCGCTTCAAGGCAGCCCGGCTGCGGGTGCATCTGGGGCGCCCGGGATGACGGGGGCGACAGGGACGGCGGGGACCGCAGGGGCGGCAGGGGCCGCAGGGGCGGCAGGGGCGGCAGGGGCCGCAGGGACTGGCAAACCGTCCACGAACCGGGCCCAGGTAAGCGTTCTCTGGACGACTCCGGCGGGATCGATGCTCAGCTCGCCGGTCTCCCCCTGATAGCGGGCGCTCGGATCCTGCCGCAGGGCCGCTACCTGGGGAACCAGTCGATAGGCGTCCACGCCCATGGCGAACAGCCTCTCGTAGCCTCCCGATCGGTCCGCGCGATCGGGGCTGAGCATGGACTCTATCGCGCGGCGGTCGCCGACTATCGCCGGCATGTCGCCGAAGACTATGCCATTGAGATCGGCATCGCGGCTTGCGTCCGTGGTGCCGAGATAGACCTGCGAGGTGGCATAGACCGGCAGGTCGCGCGCGCCGAAGAACAGCAATTGCGGCTGTATCTGCCGGGCCTGCAGGGAGAAGGCGGCCAGGAACATGCAATCGGCGCTTTCGGTGGCCTGGGGCTCGCTCACCACCGGCCGCTGAACCGTCGCCTCCACCTCGGCGGCGCGCTGTTGACTGCCTTCGATGTCGAGCAGTTGCTTCACCGGGGAAGCGAAATCGTGCGTGAGGTTGTCGTACACGGCCCGATCGACGATCGTTCCTCCCAGCTCCTCCCAGCGCTCTGCGAAGGCGCGATATACCCGCTCGCCCCAGCTGTCGTCCGGCGTCATCACCCAGGCGCGGGCGTGGCCGTCGGCGCGCGCCCGCTCGGCCACCTGCCGCGCCTCCTCCTCGGGTTGGAGCGCGAACTGCACCACCGTGGACCCCGTGACGTTGCCGCCGCCGTACTGGTTCAGCGCAATCATCGGCAGCGGCGGATCCCCCGCCCGAAGTATTGCGTCGACGGCCCCCTTTTCCAGTGGCCCGATCACCAACTCGGCACCCTCGCTCATGGCGCTTTCGAGGGCCTGCGTCGCGTTGCCCGGCGTCGCGTTGCGAAGATCGATGATCGGCTTCTCGCTGCGGGTGTCGGCCAGCCAGGCTGCAATCACGCCGTCGCGCACGGCGTTGCCTGCGCTGGCGGCCTGGCCTTCGAACGGAAGCAACAAGGCGATGCGGTGCGGCGCCGTGGGGAACGTGGCGACCTGCGCCGCTGCCAACTGCGGGTGCAGCGAGAGCAACAGCGACTCGCCGGGATGGTTGGGGAACTTCTGTCGCCACCGTCGGAACGCGATGGCGGAGGGCCCCGCACCCGTTGTGTCCGCCCGGGCGAGCAGGGCGAGCTCCATCCAGCCGCGGGCGGTGCTGGATGCGTCCCCGGCCGGGCCCTGCAAGACCTCGGCCGGCAGGGTACCGAGGATCTCCCAGATGGCCCGGCGATTGGCGTCGATCTCGGCCGGGTCCCCCAGCAGCGGCTCGATGCGGATGCGCTCCTCCACGGCCTGGAGAGGACGATCGAGCTTCATGAGCGCCGCCGCCTTCAATTCACCAATGTCGCGCGCACGGTTGCCGGCGGTATCCAGGGCGCTGGCGGCATCGAGTGTCTGCACGGCGAGCTCCGGCTGCCCCTCCAGCATGGCGAGCTGTGCGGCGAGGGTCATCGCCCAGGCCTGGATGTCGGCGCTGGCCTCGTCCCTGTCGAGATCGGCCAGGATCTCGCGCGCCGCCTCGGCCTGCCCCCCATTCAGGTAGGTCTCCGCGGCGTACAGCCGGTAGACCTGGGATGACTCGCCCTCGACCTTGGCCGCGGCGCGCAGGAACTCCTTGGCCGCGGCCTGATAGTCGCCGGCGTGGCGCAGGTCCCAGGCCCTCTGGGCAAGCTGCGCGTCAGCGGCGGCGGTACCGGGCTGCGTGGGCTGGGGAGCACAGGCCGCCAGCATCATCGTGGCGGCCAGTAGCGACGCGGACAGGGCGTACAGCCTGCGGTGTAGGATGTGCATGGCCGGGTGCTGGAGGGATCGTCAGGGGCGCATCGGCGCGCATCGCTCGCCGCGCCAAGGCCGACTGAGGGAATATCCGTTGATGCGCGAATATCGTCCAGAAGGGGGGGCGTGTCAATGAACGCCGGCAGCCGCGCTGGCACGTTGTTCGTGGTGGCCACGCCCATAGGCAATCTGGCCGACATCACCGAGCGCGCCGTGCGGACACTGCGCGAAGTCGAGCTCGTTCTCGCCGAGGACACGCGCGTCAGCGGCGCGCTGCTGCGCCACTTCGGCATAGGCACAGCGGTGGAATCCCTGCACGCACACAATGAGCGCCGGCGTACCCGGCAGCTGCTGGAGCGCCTCGACCGGGGCGGCGCGCTGGCGCTCATCACCGATGCCGGCACTCCGCTCATCAGCGATCCCGGTTTCACGCTCGTACGCGCCGCGCGCGAGGCCGGGGTGCGCGTGGTGCCGGTTCCGGGCGCATCGGCCCCGATCGCAGCGTTGAGCGTGTGCGGCCTGCCGGCGGACCGATTCAGTTTCGAAGGCTTCCTGCCCGCGGCCGCCGCCGCCCGCAAGCCCGTCCTGGAGGCTTTGCGCGATGAGCGCCGGACCATGATCTTCTTCGAGGCGCCGCACCGGATCGCGGCGAGCCTGCGAGACATGACGGCCGTCTTCGGCGCCGATCGACGCGCCTGCCTCGCCAGGGAGATGACCAAGCTCTTCGAAACCATCGTCACTGACCGACTCGCCGCACTGCTTGCGCTCGTGGAGGCCGATCCCGGCCAATGCCGCGGGGAAATGGTGGTCTGCGTGGAGGGGGCTGCCACCCCTGAGCCGGCCCTGACCGAGGGACGGCGGGTGGCCTTCATCCTGGCCCGGTACCTTTCCCCGAGCCAGGCTGCGGCGGCCGCTGCGGAGATCACGGGGGTCAACAGAAAGGCGATCTACAGGCAGATGCTCGCGGACGGGGACGGCGACACCGGAGCGACTTGAAACTTTTCCCTACGCTGCGACACTACAGCAATGAGAGTCGGCCGGGCAGTCGCTGGCGGCAACGCTGGAGGAAAGTCCGGGCTCCGCAGGGCAGGGTGCCAGGTAACGCCTGGGGGGCGCGAGCCCACGGAAAGTGCCACAGAAAACACACCGCCAACCCCGATCGACAGGTCGGGCGGCAAGGGTGAAAAGGTGCGGTAAGAGCGCACCGCGCCGGCCAACGCCGGTGGCAGGGTAAACCCCACCCGGAGCAAGACCAAATAGGGGGATGGTCCGTCCTTCTGGGCGGCTAAGCGCGGCCCGCGTGAGGTCCCCGGGTAGGTCGCTACAGGTACGCGGCAACGCGTATCGCAGATGAATGACTGTCGCCGGCGGCGTTCGCGCCGCCGGTACAGAACCCGGCTTACAGGCCGGCTCTCACTGGATTCCCGCCATGGCCGGCGTGCGTTGTGACGGCAACCAGATTCGCTGCGCTGGACTTTTTTATAAATTACCTCAGCTATGAATGTTAACGTTATGAATAGCATAACGTTAGTATCCTGCGCATTCTCCCGGGCTGGTCCTCAATCTCAGAGTCCATCGCTAAGTTGCTGTTCGAAACAGGGAATTTTTACTTATCCACATCGGAATCTCCTTGACACTTTTCAGACGCGGAACTTATAGTTCGAAGGTGGGATAAAGTGGGAAAATGTGGATCAACCACATGGGGGAATGAGCGGTGTTCAGGGGGTTCAGCAATCTGGCCTTGGACGCGAAGGGGCGCCTGTCGGTGCCGGCGCGCTACCGCGAGCGGGTCGCCTCGGCCTGCGCCAACCAGCTCGTCGTCACCGTCAACCCCTGGGACAAGTGCCTGTGGCTGTACCCGGCGCCGGAGTGGGAGCTGGCGGAGGCCAAGCTCATGCAGCTGTCGGATTCAGACAAGCTGGACCGGCGCACGAAACAGATCCTGCGTGGCTACGCCACCGACTGTGAGCTCGACGGGCACGGCCGCATCCTCATTCCGCCGGAACTCCGCGAATTCGCGGGACTCGACCGCGACGTGGTCCTGCTCGGCCAGGGCAACCGCCTCGAGGTCTGGAACAGGCCGGCGTGGGACGCGCGTCGCGACGAGTGGTTCGAGCAGGTGGATCAGCCCGCCGGGGAATTGTCCGGAAAGTTGCGCGAGCTGTCGCTGTGATGGCGGCGCCGGTCGCCGAAACCGGCCACCGGCCCGTTCTGCTCGAGGAGACGCTCGCGGCCATGGCGATCCGTGTGGACGGCGTCTACGTCGACTGCACCTTCGGTCGCGGTGGCCATGCGAGCGAGATACTGCGGCGCATGGGGGAAGGGGGGAGACTGGTGGCGATAGACAGAGACCCGCAGGCAATGGCCGCCGCCGCAGCGATGCGGGATCCGCGGCTGTCGCTCCGCCATGGGGCCTTCGATCGCCTGCGGGAGTTTCTCGAGGGCCTGGGCCTGTGCGGCCGGGTGAACGGCGTGTTGTTCGATCTCGGCGTGTCCTCACCGCAGCTTGACCAGCCCGAGCGCGGCTTCAGCTTCCTGCGCGAGGGCCCGCTCGACATGCGCATGGACCCCACGGCGGGAACGCCGGCCGCGGAGTGGCTCGCCTCCGTGTCCGAGCGGGAACTCGCCGACTGTCTGCACCAGTACGGCGAGGAGCGCCATGCGCGGCGCATCGCGCGCGCGATCGTCGCGGCACGCCGCCAGCAGCCGCTGACGACCACGACCGCGCTGGCGGAGGTGGTCGCGCGCGCTCACCCGGCCTGGCCGCGTGGGCAGCATCCGGCCACCCGCACCTTCCAGGCCATCCGGATCCGCGTCAACGACGAGTTGAACCAGCTCAAGCGCGGCCTGCTCCAGGCGCTGGAGGTGCTCGCCGTTGGCGGGCGGCTGCTGGTCATCAGCTTTCACTCGCTGGAGGACAGGATCGTCAAGCAGTTCATGCGCCGGGAGGCCGGACGCCGCGAGGAACCGGGACCCGCGGTTACCGCCGGCAGGCCGCGCCTGTGCCTCATCGGCAAGGCGGTGCGGCCGGGCGAGGCGGAGATCCGCGCCAACGCCCGGGCGCGCAGTGCGGTGCTGCGGGTCGCGGAGAGACTGGCATGAGATCGGTCGTCCTGCTTTGCCTGCTGGCAATTGCGACGGTGAGCTCGGCCATCGCCGTGGTGGTCACGCGACACGAATCACGAACGCTGTTCGTCGAGCAGCAGGCCCTGGAGCGCGAGCGTGATCGCATGAACGAGGAGTGGGGCCAGTTGCAGCTCGAGCAGGCGACCTGGGGCACGCACGCGCGGGTGGAGGAGATCGCCCACAGCAAGCTGCAGATGGTTCCGCCCCAGCCCAAGTCGACGGTGATGGTCTCGCAATAATGGCCCAGCCCGCGACCCTTTATGCCGGAAGGCGCCTCACCGCCATCGCGATATTCATCGCCGCCGCGGCCGGGCTGATCGGCCGCGGCATCGATCTGCAGTTCAGGGATCGCCAGTTCCTGCAGAGTCACGGCGACGCGCGCATCCTGCGCGAGGTCCGGACGCCGGCGCATCGGGGAATCATCGTCGATCGCCTCGGCGAACCGCTGGCCATCAGCACGCCGGTGAACTCGGTGTGGGCGAACCCCCGGAAGCTCTCGCTCAGCCCGGAGCAATGGAAAAGCCTGGCGACGATGCTCGAAGTGGACCGCAGCGTGTTGCAGAGCCTGGTCGCCGCGCGCAAGGACAAGGATTTCGTCTATCTCAAGCGCCAGGTTCCACCCGATGTCGCGGCGCGCGTCACCGCCGGCGGCTTCCAGGGGGTGGGCATCGATCGCGAGTTCCGGCGCTACTATCCGGCCGGAGAGGTGGCAGCGCACCTGCTGGGGTTCACCAACGTCGACGACAACGGTCAGGAGGGTCTGGAGCTCGCCTACGATCACCATCTCCGGGGATCCCCGGGTGCCAAGCGCGTGATCAAGGACAATCTCGGCCGGGTCGTGGAGAACGTCGAGAACGTCCGGACGGCGGTACCGGGGCGCAACCTCGTCCTGAGCATCGACAAACGCATCCAGTACATCGCGTATCGTGAATTGAAGGCGGCAGTGTTCGCCAACCGCGCGCAGTCCGGCACGATGGTGATCCTCGACAGCCGCACCGGGGAAGTGCTGGCGATGGTGAACCAGCCCTCCTACAACCCGAACAATCGCAGCGGACTGCGTGGCGAGTATTTCCGCAACCGCTCCGTGACGGATGTCTTCGAGCCCGGCTCCACGCTCAAGCCATTCACCATTGCCGCGGCGCTGGAGTCCGGCGAGTTCCAGCCCACCACGCCGATCGAAACCGCTCCGGGGTTCTTCAACGTCGGACATTACAAGGTCAGGGACATACACAACTACGGAACGCTCAATGTCGCGAGCGTGATCACCAAGTCGAGCAACGTGGGCGCGGCGAAGATCGCGCTGGCGCTGGAACCGCAGCGGCTCTGGCAGATGCTGAGCGCCGTCGGATTCGGCGCTCTTACCAACACCGGCTTCCCGGGCGAGGCGCCGGGCCGGCTCACCGATTTCCGGCACTGGCGCGAGATCGAGCAGGCCACGCTCGCCTTCGGCTACGGATTGTCGGCGAACGCGCTGCAACTTGCGCGCGCGTATACCGCGCTCGCGAACGACGGCACCTTGTCGCCGGTGTCGTTCCTCAAGCTCGATCGCGCCCCGCCGGGCGGCCGGGTGATGTCGCCCGCCACGGCGCAGGAGATTCGCGCGATGCTCGAGACCGTCATCCGCAGCGGCACCGGGCGCCTCGCGCACATTGCCGGATACCGCGTGGCCGGCAAGACCGGCACGGTGCACAAGACCGCGGCACGCGGCTACGCCGAGGATCGATACCTCTCGCTGTTTGCCGGCATGGTGCCGGCCAGCAATCCCCGCCTGGTTGCAGTGGTGGTCGTGGATGACCCGCGCAACGGGGAGTACTTCGGAGGGCGCGTCGCGGCACCCGTGTTCGGCAGCGTGATGCAGGAGGCGCTGCGCCTGCTGAACATCCCGCCGGACGAGCCGCTGGAGAATGGCGAACAGATGTACGCATACGTGCCGCCCGCCTCTGCGGAGTCCTTTGACGACATGGGGCATCGTCCCGAACCATGACAATGACAGCGCCCGAGCAGTCGCGACCGACGCTGCGCGCGTTGACCGAGGGGATCGTCGACGTCGCAGCCGCACACGACCGTCCGGTCAAGGGGTTGTCGCTCGACAGCCGGCGCGTGCGCGCCGGCGACCTTTTCTTCGCCGCCCCGGGTACGCGTCAGCACGGCCGTGAGTTCATCGATGCGGCGATCGCCGCCGGCGCCGTGGCCGTCCTCGTCGAGGACGAGGCGATGCCATCGGCCAGCCTGCGCGGAACGGTTCCGGTAATTGCAGTTCCGGGACTGGGCAGCCGCGTCGGGGAGATTGCTGCGCGCTTCTTCGGTGATCCCTCCGCACGCCTGAAGGTCATCGGCGTGACCGGCACCAACGGCAAGACCACGGTCTCCAACGTTATCGCCCAGGCGCTGAATCGCATCGCCGCCACGAAGCCCTGTGGCGTCATCGGTACGCTCGGCACCGGCTTCCCCGGCGCACTGGAGGTCGATGGATCGACCACGCCCGATCCCGTGACCCTGCAGCAGCAACTCGCCCAGATGCGAGACCGCAGCGCCCGCAGCGTGGCCATGGAGGTGTCCTCCCATGCCCTGGATCAGTCACGCGTGGCCGGCGTGCGTTTCGCCGCCGCCGCCTTCACCAATCTGACGCGCGACCATCTGGACTATCACGGCAGCATGGAGAGCTACGGCGCGGCCAAGCGCGGCCTGTTCCTCAAGCCCGATCTCGGCGCCGCCGTCGTCAATGTCGACGACCCGTTCGGCGTCTCGCTGCTGGAGACCCTGCCCGCGGGCGTGCCGGCATACGCGTGCACGCTCGGGACAGTCCAACCCGCGGGACGCGCGACAGTGCTGCGAGGCTCCGAGGTTTCGGTGTCGCGCATGGGCATTGGCATGACCGTGACATCGGCGGGGCGGGAGCTGAGACTTCGTGCAGCGCTGCTCGGCCGATTCAACGCCGCGAACCTGCTGCTGGCGTTCGCGACGATCGCTGCGCTCGGCGTCTCGTGGGACGAGGCCGGGGAGGCACTGCGGGGCGTGATCGGGGTGCCTGGCCGCATGGAGGCGTTCCAGACCGGCGAGGACAGCCCGCTGGTGCTGGTCGACTATGCGCACACCCCGGATGGCCTGCGGCACGTGCTGCAGTCCGCGCGCGAGCTCTGCCGCGGCCGCCTGTGGTGCGTATTCGGCTGCGGGGGCAATCGCGATCCCGGCAAACGCCCGGTGATGGGCGCCGTCGCCGCGGAACTGGCGGACAACATCATCGTGACCAGCGACAACCCGCGTGACGAGGACCCGGCCGCGATAATCGCCCGCATTGTCGAGGGCGTCCCCGCGCCGGTACCGGTCGTGACCGAGGCTGACCGGGCGCGCGCGGTGGCGAGCGCGATACTCGGCGCGCATGGCGAGGACGTCGTCGTCGTGGCGGGCAAGGGCCACGAGGAATATCAGGAGATCCGTGGCGAGCGCCTGCCGATGAGCGATCGGGCG
>WBZR01002902.1_pt1 | contig 16699 bp, 11 predicted proteins | sample 5204231 | NCBI WGS metagenome assembly WBZR01 (sample SAMN12412403, study PRJNA552823) | activated sludge metagenome | isolation source: activated sludge from anammox sidestream of wastewater treatment plant... | place: USA: Virginia | collected 2017-08 | reverse complement strand
ACACTTGCCAGCCGAACTCCATGATGGGGACGCTGTTCGATCGGAACTCGGTGAGCACGTCGTACATCGCCTTGGCGAACGAGCCGACCTCTCGGCCCGACGTGACCAGGCCGTATACCGTCCCGCCAGGGACGGTGGCGTGGCTTTGGGCGATCCTGCCAACGAGGGGGTCCTCTTGACCAAAGTAGCGGCCCTCCTTGATGGGTCGGTTGCACTCGTTGAACGCGAAGATTTTTGCGCCCTTGTTCAAGAAGATTTGATAGAGAGCGCTTTTTGCCACCATCTTGGACGTATCGGTGGGTCCGGACACATCAATCCCCGCATAGTAGTCTTTGCCACCCACGTTGACGCCGGTTCCGGCGAAGTAGATGAAGATGGTCGCGTCGTCGGGCATTCTGTCCGCGAGGGCTTTCGCGGCGGCTAGGATCGCCTCCGATGTCCCGTTAAGAACCATGTCGGTGTTGGCCTCGTCGTACCCTGCGCTTTGGACGAGGGCTTCCCGTATCATTTGTGCGTTCGCTGCGGCGAAGGCAACCTTGTTGTTGGGATCGGTGGACTCTGAGTTTCCGATCAGGAAGGCGTACTTCGTGGGGATGACGGGAACTCGCGAGGTGCTCGTGGCGGCTTCGGGCTGGGTGGTGGCGACCCGTCCCCCCGGTGTGGTCTCGGCCCCTGCGACGACGACGTTCGGCTTGTTGCTCTTCGCCCCGGTGGCAAGGGCGATCCCCGAGGCCTCTTCGGGGGTGACGTAGCTCGTATCCACCTTCCACGGGAGCTGGCCCGACTGCTTCATGGCGGCCTCGATCTCCCGCTGCTTGTCAATCCGGCGGAGTTCGCCGTAGGCCTGATAGAGGAAGTAGTAGGCTGCGTCGCTCCCTTGGTTCTTCGCCAAAAGGGTCTCGAATCCCGTCACGGCCTCGGTCATGAGCCCCGCCTTGTTCGGTTCAGGGGCCGCTTGCGCCAATTTATAGGTGGCATAGGCGGTGGCGAAGTTGGGAGAGTATGGGGAGCCCCCGCGCCACTTCACGGGCTCAGTGAGCGACCCTGGGAGCGTGGTCGGTTGCGACTGGTCCTCGGGACGGAGCGCGATCGCCTCCGCCATCGCGGCCTTGGCGCCGGCGTAGTCGCGAGCACCAAAGGCAGTGAGCCCGCGAGCATAGGCGTCGGCCCAGTTTTGGGCTTGGGCGAGGGTCGGTGCAACGAGGGTGGCGAGGACGATGAGTCCGGAAATTCTCTTCATGTTCATTGGGGTATGTGCCCGCATTACTTGGACAGTCGGTAGGTCACTCCGAGCCCGGTGTCCATGCGCCCGCCGTTGGACGGCACCGCGAAGTTCAGGTCAAGTGCAAAGTCAGACTCTTTGGGTCTATAGCCGAAGCCGAACGTGAATGCGTTCCGGCTGGTGAAGGCGTTGCCTCCGGAAGGCACGCTCTGGTAACCCAGCCGAACGGGGAAGCGCGCGTTCCAGCGGTGGAAGTTGTACTCGGCTCCGCCGCCCAGGGCGAGCACATCCTTGCGCGGGAGAATGCCGCCCTTGTCGCCGCCGAAGAACCAATCCGCTTGCAGCCCATAGACGAGGAAGTCGTCGCCATGTCCCAAGGTTCGCTGGGCTACGCCAAAGCTGGCCCGCCCAGGGATCGTGTCGAAGAAGCCCTTCGGGCCCCCGTTCACCTTGATCGGCGTCCGGATGCTGGCGCCCACCATGGTGTTGCCGTTCCCTGCGTTCGACTGGATGCCGATGATCGCGCCGACGCCGGTGCCGTTGCCGGCAACGTCCGTGTTCACGTTCCCAATGTTGTTGTTCCCGGCATCGAAGATCTGATAGCTCTGCTGGTTCTTCATGTATCGGTTCGCCATCACGATGCCGACACCGAAGTTCGAGGAGCCGCTCCGCTTGCCGTAAGCGACGGTGAAGAAGTCAACTTGGGACTGGATCAGCTCCTGATAGTTGCGGATACTCGTGAGGCCGTTGATCAGGTTGTTGCCAATGCGGTCGTCCCGGATCGCGCCACCGAGCGTGTAGGAGAAGCCTAGGGTGCCGCCCTTGATCGGCATCGCATAGCCGAGGTGGCTGAGCCTCCGGGCACCGACGAACTCGTCGGTGTCCATGAGCGGGTCGTTGAAGTTCCCGCCGATTCGGCTGGAGGACTCGGGGATGTTCCGCACCGACATGGAGAACGTCGGGGACTGGACGAAGGCGAGGCCTGCCGGGTTGTGGTATGTGGAGAGGGTGTTAGCGTCGGTGACGCCGGTCGCTCCTCCCGCCCCCATGGATCGCCCTCCTGCATCGAGTGCATTGAGGAGGTCAGGGATCTGAGCAAATGCTCCGGCCCCTGCAACCGTCAAGAGCGCGAGTAGCGCTGTCCGCATCCATCCTTGGCTTGCCATTCTATGTCCTCGTAACGATCTTCGATTGCTAGGACGATTCTACCCGTGCTCCAGTCGCAGACTAGCGGACCACTTTCACCCTGACTTCTTGAACCACGGCCCGATTGCCTGCCTTGTCAATCGCTGTGACCACGATCTTGAAGTCGTTCGGGAGCGAGTCTCGCCACCGAAGCCGTCCGACCCAGCTCAAGTTGTTCCCGCTGGAGTTGGCGGACCGTCTCGCGACCCTAGTGATGAAGGTTCCGTTGAGCCTCCGGGCCACGACGTCAATCCCGGTCAGGCCGACGGAGTTCGCGAACTGGTCCGCAATCTCGATGCCTACGGGCAGGTGGGTGCCTGCCCTGAGCTGGAAGTTGTTCGTGGGAGTCAGGATCGTGCTGCTCGGCTTGACTCTGTCCAGGGTGACGGTGAGGCCCCGGCTCGCGGAGTTCCCGGCGAGGTCGTCCACGGTGATGTCAATGGCCTGGTTGCCGTCGTTCGTGATGCCGTCGGTGTCCCAGTTCACGGAGACGCTCTCGGACGATCCGCTATTGCCTGGGATGTCGCCACCGTTGATCTTGACGCGCCACTCCTCCACGTTTGCCTCGAGGAGGCTCGCAGTGATGCGGATGATGCCGCTTGCGTTGCCCTTCACGAAGGCGTTGTTGATCGGGTTGAGGGTTCGGAAGGAAGGGTCTTTGACGTCCACGGTCACGTCAATGGGATCGGGAGTGTTGTAGGTGTTCCCGGTCTCGGTCGCGGTGACCCGGATACGGTACTGGCCCTCAGGGGTGCCTTGGGCAAAGTTCAGGTTAATGTTCCCGTTGATCTGACCATTGGAGTTCGGGGTGAACCTCTCTACCACGGTGACCGCGATCTGCTCGTTGCCGCCCGAGAGCACCCGGAACGCTTGGACCCGGACCCTCACTTCGCGGCTCGCGCCGTCAATGTTGAAGCCGACGGTGTTGGAACGGCCCAGGAAGTCGCCGTCTTGAGGCTTGGTCACGGTGATGCTTCCTGCAAGAAGCGATGACGCGAGTACGATCACGGAAGGAAATAGGATCACGGTTCTGTATAGTCCCCCTGCGAGACAGTATGCCCGACATTCCGCTTCCGATGCTGGCCGTAGCACACCACGCGCAGGCTTTGTAAGGAGACGGTCTGCGTCCGCCGAAGATTCGGTTTGGGAGAGTCCTAGCCTCGCACCAAGCCTGCCTTCGGTTGTGATTGTCGGGCGTGTGCCGCGAAACTGGAACTCGACCTCATCCCCGTCGGTGGGCGAATTCGCCCGCCGTGAGTGCAGAAGTCGCAAATCGGAAATTGCCCATGAACAACAACTCCAACCAGCCGTTCTCCATTCGCGCCCTGAGCCGAGCCATGGTGGACCTCCCCGCGCTCCCTACCGTTGTCTTGCAGGTCATGAAGGCTGCGGAGAACGAGAACGCGACGACTTCTGAGATCGAAGGGTATATCCTTGGCGACTCGGCGCTCTGCATCAAGCTGCTCAAGGTGGTGAACTCGGCTTACTTCGGCCTTCCCCGCCAGGTGACCTCGATCGGACAAGCGATCGGGATCCTGGGCCTTGCCAGGGTGCGGAGCCTTGTGCTCACGGTCGGAGTCTTGAACGCGCTCAGCAACCCGAACCCAAAGACAGCCAAGCTTCGCACGGAGTTTTGGAAGTGGAGCCTGACCGCCGCAGCGGGAGGGCAAGCCTGCGCCAAGCAGATGGGGCTTGATCAGCGGAGCCAGGAGAGCGCGTTCATCGGTGCCTTGCTCTCCGATCTCGGAAGGCTCTTCCTGCTCAGCCTCTTCCCGAAGGAGTACGAAGAGACGCTCATCGAGGCGATGCGAGGGCCGCGACCGCTCTATGAGGTCGAGCAAAGGGCCTTGGGGATGGATCACGCAACCCTCGGGGACCAACTCAGCCAAAAGTGGGGCTTCCCGGTCAAGCTGACCGAGGTCGTCCGCACTCACGAGTTTCCCGACGCCGACAACTACGTCGCCTATTGCGCCCACGCCGGAGACCGGCTTGCTGCCATGGTGACGAACCCGGACTGTGCCGAGACGGTCTGGCCGTGGGACGCAAAGGTCAAGTCTTGGCTCTCGGCAGAAGTTTACAGCGACTCAGCCCTCGAGCAGTTGCGCAAGAAGCTCGAGGAGAGCGAGGCACTGCTCAAGGCTTCCTAGGAAGTCTGCCGGGTATCGGGAGCCGCGTCGGCTTCCGATACTTGGGGGTACGGGCCGTGCGCCTGTAGATGAGGGGAGAAGAATGAGTCTAGGGGGGAGCCTTTCGGGGGTCAGCTTTTCGGGCCTGGGGTCTGGGATTGACACCCAGTCCATCGTGAGCCAGTTGATGCAAGTGGAGTCCATCCCCTTGCGCAGGCTTCAGGCGCGTCGGCAGGAGATCGAGGCGCGCGAGCTGCTCTACAGCGGTCTTCGCGACCGGGTGAGCGCCTTTAGGGACGCTGTGAACTCCCTCCAGCAAACCTCGGTGTATCAGAAGATCAAGGCGTCCAGTTCCGATATCGCAGTCGCGACCGTGAGCGCGGACGCGACCGCCTCGGCTGGGGGCTTCACGCTCGCCGTCTCTAAGCTCGCCCAGGGCGAGAAGTTCGTCTCGACCGCGTTCGCCTCGGCCTCGGACGCGCTCGGCCTTACGGGCTCCTTCCTCGTAAATGGGAAGAAGGTGGATGTCACCGCGGACGAGAACCTGCAGCAGATCGCAGGCAAGATCAACCGCGCGGGTGCGCAAGTCTCGGCCACGGTGGTGAACGGCGGACCGAACCAAGTGGTGTTGTCCATCTCAGGCTCGCAGACCGGTGCGGGATCCAAGGTCTCCTTCGCTCCAGTGAGCGGCTCCGTGCTCCCTTCGCTGGGTTTGTTTGGGGCGGGTTTGGAGGCGAGGCACGCTTCGGCACCGAGCACGGCCCGCGGGCTCGGGCTCACGAGCAAGACCGCCCCTTTAGGCACGCTGATCGGTTCGAGCGCGGCAGGCAACCTGACGATATCCGGACAGGATGTCGCAGTGGACTTCGCCGTGGACAGTCTGGAGACGATCGCGTCGAAGATCAATGCCGGCGGTACCGGAGTCACGGCGTCCGTCGTGGAGGTGACGAACGGTTCGGCCAAGAGCTACCACCTGGAAGTCGCGGGCGCGGCGGTTCCTTCTGGCCTGACGGACGGCGACTCGCTTTGGCAGCAGCTCGGGGTGTTGCGTGCAACCCCGCTTGATATACGGCAGCAGTCCCAGGACGCCGAGTTCACGGTGGACGGAATCGCCCAACGGAGTGCGACCAACACCGTGACCGGCGTTGTCCAGGGTGTAACGCTGACGCTCCTTGCTGCCGATGTAGCCACTCCGAAGACCACCCAAATCGGCCTGGAAAGGGACACGGCGGCGGTGAAAGACGAACTCAAGAAGCTTGTGGACGCCTACAACGGGGTTACGACCTTCATACAAGAGAACAGCTCGTTCGATTCCGACACCTTTGAGAGCGGACCCCTCTTTGGGGACAGCGTCGCACGCCAGGTCGAGCAGAACCTGTTCCAAACCTTCTCGTTGCAAGGAAGCGGGGTCGGCCTGGGGAACCTTGCTTCCTTAGGTCTTTCCCTCGGGAGTTCTGGAACCATGGAACTGAACGAGGCAGCGTTGGACACCGCGCTCTCGACCGATCCCGACGCGATTCGCCGCACGATGTCGGTGGACGGGAGCACGACGGGTGCGAACCTGAGCTTCTTGGGAGCGACCGCCCGCTCCCGCACCAGTGCGAGCGGGTATGTCGTGAACGTGACCCAGGCTGCCACGAAAGCGGCCATGCTCGCAGCCTCGCAAGCCACTCTGCCCTGGTCGGCCACGGAAAAGCTCACGTTCAGTGGGACGGTGTTCGGCAACAGCCCAATCGAGGTCACGATCGGAGCGGGGTCGAGCCTTGCCCAAGTGGTGAGTCAGCTCAACTCTGACACTCGGCTGGCCGGACGGGTGGTCGCCTCCGTGGAGGGGGGGGCGCTCCGATTGGACTCTGCCCGGTTCGGCACGCCGGGCGATTTCACCGCAGTGAGCGACCTGGATCCTGCCGCTGACAACTCCGGGCTGGGCAAGACGGGGGGAAACTACACTGCCGCGCTCGATATTGTCGGCACCATCAACGGTGAGACCGCAGACGGCATCGGCCAGCTTTTGACCGGTAAGAAGGGGAACCTCACTACGGAAGGGGTTCAGCTCCTGTACAGTGGATCGGCGACCGGGGACGTGGGCACGGTGAGCTTCACGGTCGGCTGGGCCACGAGGGCCGTGGATGCGCTCCTCGCGCTCACCGACCCCGTGAACGGCTTGATGGAAGCGACGGACCAGCGGCTGGAGGACCAACTCGAGGACACAGACCGGGACATCGCGAGCATGGAGGCGAGGCTGACGATTCGGCAGGAGACCTTGCGAAGGCGCTTCCTTGCGATGGAACAGGCGATGAGCGCGATGCAACGGCAGTCCGCGGGCCTGCAGCAGTTTGGGTCCCAGCCTTAGGACTTTCTCAAGAGGCGATCGCCTTGGAAGGACCTGGCGACCATCACGAAGAACAGCCCGGCAAGGAAAAGGTGGACCACAGTCGAGGCGATCGCCATGCCTGTGTCCGGCCGTCCCAGCAGGGCTTGGCGAATCGAGACCGCAGCTCCCAAGACCGGGGTCCAACCGATCCAGGCCGCGGAGGAGTCGCCTAGGAACCCGATGAACTGGCTATAGACGGCAGGCAGGATCACGCCGAAGCTGACGAGCGTGAGGTGGGTCTGCGCCTCTCGCACCGATCGCGACGTTGCCGTGACCGCCGCCGTCATCGTTGCGCAAAAGGCCGCGAAGGGGAGAAGGGCCACGAGAACGAGCGAGCCCCCGGCGAGGCTCAAGCGCGGTGGCTCTGGGAAGGCTGCCTTGATCATGGGGAGCCCGGTGTTTCCAAGAACGAGCACGGCAACGAGGGTCGAGATCGCAGCGAGCGATGAGAGCAAGAACAGTGCCGCAATCTTGCCGATAGCCAGTTGGATGCGGCTGCCCGGCGAGGCGAGCAGGGTCTCGAGCGTCCCTCTCTCCTTTTCGCCCGTGAAGAGGTCGGTGACCGAACTCATGATGCCGTAAAAGGCCCACAGCACGATGAGGTAGGGGAGGAGCGTGCCCACGGATGAGGCGCCCAGTCCTGCGGGCCTACGGTCCTCAGTTGCCTGGAAACGATAGGGGGCGGCTTGAGCCGACACTATGCCCTGTCGGTCGAGGAGCGCGCGCATCGCTTCGCGGTTCGCGGTGTCGAACGCCCGTTCCGTCGAGCGCAGGGCGATCTCCGAGAGCGACTCGGCGGGATCGTAGACCGCCTCGGCGTCGGCCCCCCCGCCCGGTGCGGGCCGGATCTGGAGGACAAGGTTGACCTTGCCATCGCGCAAGAGCTTCACTCCTGCCTCGCGCGACTCGACGCTCTGAAACTTGATCCGGTTCTCGGCCCCGGATTCCTCGGGGACGTGAGACGAGCCGACGAGCGCGACCAAGACCTTTCGCTCACGGACACTGCTCTCGAGCAAGGAGAACAGCGAGACGAACAGGGTGACGATGAGGATCGGGCCGACGAGGGTGCCCGTAAGGACGCGGCGGTCGCGCGCAATCTCTCGGATCTCCTTGGTGGCGACGATCCTCCAAACGCTCCTCACAGCCTTGCTCCCTTCTCATATCCGACCGCTTCCAAGAAGGCGGCCTCGAGCGACGGTGCGCCAGATTCGGCGACGAGGCTCGCCGGAGTCGAGGCAGCGCGAACCGTGCCGTCATGGATCACGACAATTTCGTCGCACAGCCTCTCGATCTCGCTCATCACGTGGCTGCTCACCAGCACGGTCTTGTCCTCGTCCCGGCACTTCTCGATGAACTCTAGTACCCCTTGTGCGGCGACCACGTCGAGGCCAGCGGTCGGCTCGTCGAGGAAGACGACGCCCGGATCGTGGATGACGGCCCTGGCGATGTTCGCCCTTTGCTTTTGTCCCGTGGAGAGCCGGTCCCCCAGGGTGCCGAGGAAGGACTCCAGCCCGAAGCTGGCGGTCACCGACTCGATGCGAACCTGGAGGAAGCGTTCCTCGAGGCCATAGAGCCTGCCGAAGTACTGCAAGGTTTCCAGGACCGTAAGCCTGCCATAGACCGAGGTCGTCGCGCTGAGGAACCCGATCGCGCCCCGGACCGCCTCGGGCTCGCGAACGATGTCCCGCCCCGCGATGACTGCGGTGCCTGAAGTCGGTGGAAGGATGGTGGCGAGGGTTCGGAGAAGCGTCGTCTTGCCTGCGCCGTTCGCGCCTAGGACTCCGAGCACGGTGCCGGGCCTTGCCTCGAAGCTCACGTCGTCCACGGCCTTCACCGTCCCGCGCTTCGGATCTTGGAAGTGGCGCGTGAGGCGCTGGACGGAGACCATCGAAGGCTACGGTATCACACGAAAGGCTCCGGGCCCGGACCCCAAGCTACGCGGCCGATCCGAGCCTTGCTCCGATCTGGCCCAAGATTTCGACGTCGGCGGTGCTGGCGACCTCGTTGTAGGCGAGAAGCGGAAGCTTGGGCAAGTGACGGTCGAGCATCCTGCGGAGCGGCAATCGGATCGAGACCGAGCAGAGCAGAACCGGTGACTTGCCCAACGCCTTGGCCTCCTCGACGGCCTGCGTGGCGTCTTGGACGATGACGCCCACGGTCTCGGGATCGAGGGCGAGGATGGAGCCGGACGCGGACTGTTGGATGCTCTCTTGGATCGCCCTTTCGAGAGCAGGCTCGAGGGTGAGGCAGAAGAGCTTCCGGTCGCTGTCGAGATATTGCCTTGTGACCGTTCGCCCCAAGGCGGCACGTACGAGCTCACCAAGCTGATCGGACTCTCCTACTTTAGGAGCGAAGTCCGCGACCGTCTCGAGAATCGTGGTGAGGTCGCGCACGGGGATTCGTTCTCGCAGGAGGTGTTGGAGGACCTTTTGAAGCTCCCCGAGCGAAACGATGCCGGGAACCGTATCGGTCACTGCCGCCTCGTCCGTCTGTTTGGCGTTCTCGAGCAGGTCGGCCACGTCTTGCCTGCTCAGGAGGTCGGCGGCATGACCGCGGACGACCTCGCCCAGGTGGGTGGCGATCATGGCACCTGGCTCGACTACGGTCAATCCGTTCCGCTCGGCTTGGCCGCGCATCTCGGGATCAATCCAAAGCGCGTCGAGCCCGAAGACCGGCTCCTTGGTGGGGAAGCCAGGGACAAGGTCCGGGTTCGCGGGCTCGCCGATCGCGAGGAGCCTGCTGGCCTCGATCTTGCCCTCCGCAACGCTCTCCCCTCTGAGCTTGATCACGTAGGCGTCGGTGGGGAGCACCGCATTGTCGCGAATCCTGACGCCCGGCATCACGATCCCCAACTCGAGTGCGATCTGTCTTCGAGTGGCTGAGACGCGCTGCGGGAGGTCGCCTCCGGTGCGGGCGTCCGCCAGTTTGGTCAGGCCATAGCCGATCTCGATCTCGAGCGGATCCACCGTCACGAGGGGAAGGATGGAGCCCACGGCACCGGCCGCTTGGTCTTGGGCAAGGGGGGGCTTTTTCTCGCCCGCTGGGGTGGGGGGTTTCTTGCTCGCGGATCGGCCCAAGGCGAAGATCCCCCCTCCTACCGCCAGGAAGAGCAGGGTAGGGAAGCCTGGGAGGAACCCTAGGCCAGCGAGGGCGATGCCCGTGGTGGTCAGTGCTCGCGATTGTCCCGCGAGCTGGGCGAAGACAGTCGCACCCATGCCGGTCGTTTGGCCCGCACGAGTCACCAAGAGGCCGCTCGCCGTGCTGACGAGCAGGGCTGGGATCTGGCTGACCAGGCCCTCTCCCACGCTGAGCATGGCGTAGGTTCCTAGCACGGTCGCGACGTCGCCGTCGCCCCGCATGAAGCCTAGGGCAAAGCCGCCCACGATGTTCACGACGATGATGAGGATGGCCGCGATCGCATCGCCTTTGACGAACTTCGAAGCACCGTCCATGGCGCCATAGAAGTCGGCCTCCTGCTTGACATGGAGCCTTCGGCGGCGCGCTTCCTCCTCGTCAATCAAGCCTGCGGCGAGGTCAGCGTCAATCGCCATCTGCTTGCCAGGCATCGCGTCGAGCGTAAACCTCGCCACGACCTCGGAAACCCTGGTCGCACCGTTCGTGATCACGATGAACTGCACGATCATCAGGATCAAGAATGCGACGAAGCCGACGATGATATTGCCGCCGAGGACGAACTCTCCGAACGTTTGGATCACCGAGCCCGCATGCCCGTGCCCGAGGATGAGCTTGGTCGCGGCCACGCTCAACGCGAGGCGGAACAGGGTTTGGACGACGAGCAGCGAGGGGAAAACGCTGAACTCGAGCGGGTCCTTCACGTTGACCGTCGTGAGCAAAATGACGATCGCCCCTGCGAACATCACCACGAGCCCGGCGTCGAGGACGAACTCTGGCAAGGGCACGACGAGCATGCCGACCATGAGCAAGAGCCCAAGGCCGATGAGGTTGTCGGTCTGGCGGAAGATTCGAGTGAGCGAATTCATCGCTTGGGAGTGGACCCAAGGGAGAGATCGGTCGAATTGGTCGGTTTTCTAGGGTCGCTGGTAGCCTTGCCGAATATGATTTCCGAGCTTCGGGTCACCGTGTTGGGCTATGGCAACCAAGGCCGAGCCCACGCCTTGAACCTTCGAGAGAGCGGGGTTCGCGTCACGGTCGGCGCCCGGCAAGGCAAGGGCTTCGAGCTTGCGGTGGAGGATGGCTTTGAGCCGACCGGTCTTGGGGAGGCGGTCCGGGAGGCGAATCTTGTCGCGCTCTGCCTGCCCGACGAGGTGATGGGGGCCTTGTGGAAATCCGTGATCGAACCCAATCTTGCCGAGGATGCCGCTGTGCTATTCGCCCATGGCTTTTGCATCGTTTTCGGGCAGATCGTCCCTGGGGACTCCCATCCCGTCCTGCTGGTCTCACCAGTGGGTCCGGGCACGGCGGTGCGGGAGCGGTTCGGGTTGGGCGGCGTGCCGGCGTTCGTTTCCTCGCGGGAGCCTGGCGACCTGGAGCTGGCACACGAGTATGCGGCCGCGATCGGCTGCGAACGGAGGATCGAGACCACGTTCCTAGCGGAGACGGTGTGCGACCTTTTTGGCGAGCAGACGGTTCTGTGCGGCGGCATGCCATGGCTCGCTCGGGCCGCTTGGGAAACTCTGGTCGAGGCGGGATATCCGGCAGAGGTCGCCTATCTTGAGTGCGTCGCGCAAGTGCGGCTGCTGGCAGAGCTGATGGAGAAGCGCGGAATCGCCGGGATGCTGGAGGCGGTCTCGGGCACGGCCGAGTTTGGGGCTTATGAAGCGGGGCCGGACCTCGTGGACGAGCATGTCCGCTCGCGGCTTCGCCAACGGCTCCAACGGATCGAGAGTGGGGAGTTTGCGCAAGACTGGCTCCAGGATGCTTCGAGCGGGGCGACCAAGCTCCTCCGCCAGCGCCTCGAAGCGGCCTCGCACCCGGTCGAGCAGGCCAGGCACACAGGGTAGGCGAAACGCAGCGCGATCCAACTCGTCCCTCTTCTGGGATGAAGCGTGTCAGGAACGTGTTGATCGCGACTCTGGGTGCGGCGGCGACGGTGTCGGTCGTGGCTGCCCAGGATAAGTTCGCAGGCTTCGTTGACGTTGGGTCGAACTTCCGTTTCGAAGAGGTTGTGCGCCGCTGTGCAGACATGGTTAGTGCCTCGGACGCCCAACGATATGTACAACGAAGCGGCCTCAACTTGATGAATCTCACGTGGGAGGACACAGGTCGGTACAAAGGGTCCTCGGTAGGGCCCAACATCAGCGACATGACGATCCAAGTGCGGGTCGCAGGGGGGCGCTCCCCACGCACGTATCTCATGCCCGTGATCCGGCACCCGAACTTCTCCGACTTGACGGGCGACGTGGACCCTCGTTCCCTGGGAATCTTGGTGGGCAACGAGCACGGCGAGCCCCTCAAGCGAGTCTCGTTGACCGCCTTCCTCGCCGATCCCGGCCGGTACATGTCGGACCCTGCGAGTTGGAAGGGCAGGCCAAGATCTCTTCTCGCCGAGCGGGACAGTAAGGTCCTCGTGAGCGCGCAAGCTTGCTTCCTGCCGGTCCCGGGTGGGGAGAAGGCCGAGTTCAACCCGGTACTCTTCAACTATCAATCGCAACCCGGCGATCCGGCAGTGCTGACCATCTTGGCAACCCGAGAGGGAACGAGCATGACCGTCATTGACAATCAGCGGGACACGGTGGACACGGGTTGGAACTGGGGCCAGCGCCTCTTCTTCAACGATGATGGGAAGCGGGCAAGTCTCACCGGAGAACGACTGTCCGATTACAAGGCTCGCGGAGGCGACCCGATCCGAGAAGGTGGTGTTGCCGTCCCGGAGGCGCAGTTGAACATGGTGATGCTCATCCAAGTCCCGCTCAAGCAACGGAGCACGTTTCGGTACTCCGCCGCAACCCCCGCTGCAGAAGCGGCCGACGCCGCTTCCGCGAAGATGAAGGGGGGAGCCGGGGGAAGGGCCAATGAGAACGCGGTCATCGGGCACGGAGAGTGGGAGGGCCCGTTTGTGGAGATGGCCGGGAACGAGATCGAGCGCGACCCGCGCTTCCCCATCCGCGTAACGGTGCAGTTCTATAAGGCGACTGAGACTGGACAGGTATCTCCTGGTGAAGTTGCACAGATCAAGAAGGACATTGATCTGGTCTACGCCTCAGCGAGCGCGGTGGGAAGCCTGGTCACCGGGGGGCGGACGGGCCGCGTCACCGAGTATGACGGCATCAAAGTGCAACCGGCGGAGTGGTGGAGCGACTTCTGGGGGCGATATGAGTTGTATAGTGGCACCCAGCGAGACGTGGCCGTGAACCGATTGCGCAAGCTCATCGGTACGAACTACATGGATCGGCCGGTCTGCGAGCTCTACCTCCGCGATCTGTTGCGCCCGTAGCCCTGAGAGGGCCGAGTGGTGTAGGCTGAGGCATGTTCCTCGCAGCCGCCATGATCGCCTCCCAGCTTTCGTCGCCCTCGGCCGATCGGCTCCTTGCCACGGTCGAGAAGCTCGCGTCGTTTCCTACGCGAAACTCGCTGAGCTCCGGTCTTGCGGACGCCTGCGAGTGGATCGCGACCGAGTACAACGCGATTCCAGGGGTCAAGGCCGAACTTATGAAGTTCACCTTCCCGCGAGGGCGGCGGATTCCAGAGGACACTCCTGCCGTGCAAGTGGTAGCGGTGCTACCTGGGGAGGCGGACGCCAGGGTCATCGTGGGAGGGCACATTGATTCGCTCAACTTGGCCGCTGACGCGAAGACTGGCAGGGCACCGGGTGCGAACGACGATGCCAGCGGCGTCGCGGTCGCCCTGGAGTGTGCCCGCCTGCTTGCGGGAAAGAAGCACCGGAACACGCTGGTCTTCGTCGCGTTCAGTGGCGAAGAGCAAGGGCTCTTGGGCTCTCGGGCCCTCGCGGCTCGGGCCAAGGAGTCCGGATGGAAGGTCCTCGGGGTGCTCAACAACGATACGGTGGGCTCTAGCATGAACTTGGAGGGCCAATCCGACAAGTCGAGGGTGCGGGTCTTCAGCGAGGAGGGAGAGCATGGAAGCCGGGATCTGGCCCGTTATGTCGAGTGGCTGAATGCGCAGGACGACAACGGGTTTGGGATCAAGCTCGTTTTTCGTCGGGATCGGTTCGGTCGGGGCGGGGACCACACGCCGTTCGTGGAGGCCGGTTTCCCTGGGGTCCGTTTCGTCGAGGTACTCGAGGAGTACAGCAGGCAACACACTCAGGAGGATCTGCCCCAGTTCGTGGACAAGGACTATCTTGCGCACGTGTGCCGGGCAAACCTGCTCGTGCTGGAGGCGTTGGCAATGGCCGGGCCCGCTCCGACCAACGTTCGGATCGTACGGGATCAGGCCCATTCTACTACCGTGCAATGGGATGGCGACCCTGGCGAGTCCTACGGCGTATATTGGCGCGAGACGACCTCACCGACTTGGCAAGGGATGGAAACGGCCGAGGGCGCGGGCAAGCACACGGTCCAAGGCGTGAACAAGGACGACCACGTCTTCGCGGTCGGTTGCCTTCCGGGTGTGCCGGTCGAGGCGAGGTAGGAGGCTTACTCCATCGAGGCGACGGCCCGCGCTAGCGACGACTTGCGCGAAGCTGAGCGATTCTTGTGGATCACGCCGTTTTGTGCCGCCTTGTCGAACTGCTTCTGAGCCACGACCATAGCGGCCTCAGCGGCTGCCTTGTCGCCTTCCTCCACCGCTTTGCGAACCTTTTTGGCGTATGTCTTCAGGGACGTCTTGACGCTCTGGTTCCTCGCCCGCTTCACGGAGCTTCTTCGCAGGTCTTTCGTGGACGACTTCAGGTTGGCCATGGTGGTTCGCGAGGGGGGATTCTACCTTGGGTTCGAGACCGTGTGGACTCTTAGTCCTTCTTGACGAACTTCCGCTTCGTCTTGTCGAAGCCCTGGTCCACCTTCTTGTGGTCATAGTGCCAGACTGGGGAGCCGCTCCTTTGATAGAAGCACACATAGCCGCTCAGCAAGCTCGCGAGCATCCGCCGGCTGGACCTGCGGACGACATTCACCTCCCAGAGTAGGGTGAGGAAGTCCACTCCCTTGGGCCAGTGTGCGATGACCTCGCGGACGATTTGGTAGGTGGACTTTCCTTCGGACTCACCCGCGATCTCGCGCAGTTCCTCCATGCGCTGGCTACTGATGTAGACCACTGGGTCGTTCTGCCCCAACCATGCAAAGTCGAAGACGTTCGGCTTCTCGGTGCGGCTCAGCGTGAAGACGGCGCCGGACTCGACGGGCTGGTCGAGCCAGAGGTCGATGAGACCGAAGATGAGGCGCCTCTCGTTGTTGAGCCAGAAGGAGTGTTCCTCGCCTTCGTCGGTGCGCCAGACGAGCTCCTGGATCTTGGGCTCGCCTTGGAACCAATCCGTGGGGAACTGAGAAAGCGGGAACGTGCCCAACTCTCGGTGGATGGGCTTGAGGACGAGCCTCATCGAGTCCGGCTGGTTCTTCGGCGCGGCGTGGTAGTCCTCATCGTTCACATCTGTGGCGAGCGGGTGCTCGATGAGCTTCCTCAAGGACGTGCTGAGACCGTCGTCCGTGAGCTCCACGTCCACCATTTCACCCTCCTCGTCAAGGAGGTCGGAGTTGGCGAACAGGAAGGGCGCGGGCAAGTCTTCGATCCCCTCGGCGGCCGTTCCCGCCTTTCGGAACCGGTCGCCTCCCACCCAGAGCAGCCCGGACTCGGCCCGGAGGGCTGCGATGACGGTCGCCAGGTCGTCGGGGAAGGTCTTCACGGACGGGGTGATCTCGAATTCGTTCTCCAAGATGCTGGTCGCCGCCACGGACTCGTTGCTTGCGAGGATCTGCTTGACCATTTTCTCCACGTTGGCCTTCTTGAGCTCGAGCGGTGCCGCGTCCTCGATCTCGATCACTGCCTTCGCCTTTTCCGCGACCTTGGCCGCCTTTGCGAGCCAATCCTTCACGGTCGTTTCGGGATAGATGGTCCCGTCGGCGCCGTAGACAAACCCTGGGACGCTGAGGAGCTCTGCGTTGAACGCGCGCCAGTCGAAGTGGTGCTCGCTTTGCGGATCCTCAGGATTGAGGGCGCACCAAGCCACGGCCCCAAGCACTTTCGCGCTTACGGGCGCAGCCTTGTCGAGTGCGCTCACGATCGCGTCTCCGTTGAGCCAGTCGAGCTTCGCGAGCACTTTCGCGACCCTCTCGACCTCATCGGCTTCGACCTGGTTCAGGGCCAGGGCGCGGTCGCGGCTCTCGTCGCCGGCGGTGAAGACCATGCCGGAGGTCGCCACGCGACCGTCCTTGGTCAGGAGCAAGGTGTCGTCGCTCGAGGCGATGCGAGCGACGATCCTTTCTGCAACCTCGGTGTCCAGGCCATAGACGCGAGAAACCTCGAGCGCGAGGAGGGGCGCGGGCATCGGGCCACCGAAACGCTCGGCGGCAAGTCGGATCGCCTCGGCGATCGGGAGCCCAACGCCAGCGACGCGGGCGGCGGGCACCCATCGCCGCTCGTGATAAGCGAACTTTTCTGGGTTCGAGGAGAGTAGGGATCGGACCGTGCCGAGCCCGATCCCTCGGTCTTTGAGCCGGTCAGAAATCTCGCCGGGCTTGACCGCTTCGTGGAGCTCGGTGAGTTGCTCGAGCACGATTCGGTCGGCGTATTCCCTGGCGACGTGCTCGGGGGTGGTGGTGGGTGCTGCGTTGGCCAAAGCGGGATCCTCGGACGGTTGAACACCGTCCGGCGAACCTTCAATGTAGCACTTTTCGTGGTGCCCTTGAGTCGAGAGTC
>WBZR01002901.1_pt1 | contig 16718 bp, 12 predicted proteins | sample 5204231 | NCBI WGS metagenome assembly WBZR01 (sample SAMN12412403, study PRJNA552823) | activated sludge metagenome | isolation source: activated sludge from anammox sidestream of wastewater treatment plant... | place: USA: Virginia | collected 2017-08 | reverse complement strand
GCTTCACGCCCGAGCGGGGCTGGGCGCGGATCGAGGCCGCGCTTGGCGCGCTCGCCGCGAATCTCGTGGCGCCGGCCGGGGCGTAGCGCAGGCGCGGCGCTGAGCTCTGAGCCACGGGGCGACCCGGCCCGCGGGGCAACAGAGGGCTGAGGCGTCGGCTACTTGACGACGACGACCTTCGCGGCGCGCGAGAGTCGGCCATCGGCGCCGCGGACCCGTAAGAGGTAGAGCCCCGGGCGAATGTTGCCCGAAAGCGGAAGCTCGAAGCGGTCCACGCCCGAGCCCGTCGCCGTCTCGCGACGACTCGCGACTCTTCGGCCAAGCAGGTCGTGGAGCGTCACCTCACAAGCCCCCGCACCGGCGCCCGAGACCTCGAGGCGCAGGCCCGCGCTGGCCGGGTTCTCGCTGCGAATCGCGAGCCCGAGGGACGCCCCGCGCGGGCGCCACTCGGCCTCGGCGCCCGTTACGCGATAGCGCACGTCGCGGCACTCTCGTCGAATCGAATAGCGCAGCACCGCTCCCCGCGGCGCTGTCGAATCGGCCCAGCTCATTTCGAGGCCGGGACCGGCGCGAACGCGGGCCACCGCTGTGGCTGTCGCTCCGTTCTCACTGCGCATCACGGCCCACCATGTGCCGGGGGCAGCACCTGAGAGAGACCATCTCAGCAATGGGCGACCGCCCCGTTCTCCGATGTGCGGCGCGCTCGGCGTTGCCGTGCAGTAGCTGTGCGTCCAGTACATGCCGTCGAAGGTCCGCCACCACGCCACCCAGACGTCACCGTTCTCGTCCACGAGGCAGGTCGGGTTGATGCCTCCCCACGAGCCTTCCAGCCGCTCGCCGAGGCCGAACCCGCTGTCGGTCGGGAAGGCGACCCAGATGTAGTAGGCCGCATCGTCGCGGATCTTGTAGCCGTACCAGGCCAGGGCTGGGTGATCGCTCTCCTCGCGGCTGAGTGCCGCCTGATAGAAGAGGTGCTGGATCGTGTTCGGCAGCGCGGCACGGATCGTCTCGGCCTCCGCCCAGGCCCCATCCTCGTAGACGCGGGAGCGGATGAAGTCATCGTAGTCCGACCACTCCAGCCGAAGCCGCCCGCCGCTCTGCCGAATGATCGTCGGCTTCTGCGACCCGCGGTCGTCGAGCGGCTCGGGCATCGTCGTCCACGTGGTGTCGCGCAGCACACCCCAATGGAGCTTGTGGTCGTTCGCTTCCGTCGTGACGACCAGCACGGTCGCACTGTCGAGCGGGACCATCACCAGTCCGCGCTGTCCCGCCAGATCGCTGGTCCGCATCTGGACCTACGCACCGCGGTCGTCCGATCGGTAGAGCCGGAAAGGCCCAGACCTTGTTCGGCCCGGTCGTCGCGAACGTACGCGGCGTGCCGGTACGAATCTTCCGGTGCTTCTTCTTGCTATGGTGCAGGCCGAGCGCCCGCCAGACCCGGCGAACGCGCTTCGGGTTCACGCGCCAGCCTCCGTTACGAAGGAAGGCTCACGCGAAGCGATAGCCGTAGGCCGACTTTCTGGCCGCGATCCGTACCAGCTCGCCGGCCAACTCGGCATCGCGCGCCGGCATCGTGCTCACGTAGCGAAGTGCCGAACCGTTCACGTCCATCAGCGCACAGGCCTGGCGGACCGATCGCCCTCGACCGACGAGGTAGTCCACCTGTTCGCGGCGAGCCTGTGCGCTCACCATCTTTTCGCGTTGATCTCCTTGAGCAGCTAGATGTCCAGGTCCCGCTCGGCCACCAGCATCTTCAGCCGCGCGTTCTCGGCCTGCAGACGCCGCAGTTCCGCCGCCTGGCTCGCGTCGAGCCCACCGAAGCGCTTGCGCCAGCGGAACAGCGTTGTCGGGGTGATGCCGTGCTTCTTGGCGCACTGCTCGACCGTCAGGCCCTCGCCTTCGGACTCACGCACGTTGGCAGAGAGGGCGCGCTGAGCGGCCCCGCCTGTCACTGCGCGCCGTTGTCGGCCGACTGTGGTCCAGTCGGTTCCGTCGCCGCGCGAAGGAAGCTGGCTTTCCGGCTACTTCGCGGACCCTTGCAGGTCGCGCCGCGAGATCTTCACGATGCAGCTGTCTCCTGCCGCCTTCCAGGACAGCCGCCAGCGCTGCGGCTTGCCGGGCGTGACCACCGTCGAAGTCGTGTCTCGGCGCGAGCTCAACCCGATTCCGTCCGCCCTGAGCGACAGGCTCACCGGGCCTGCGTGAATCGGTTCCAATCGGAGCTCGCAACCACCCTGGTCAATCAGGCCCACAGGCCCACCAGCGCGATAGTTTCGGTTGTTGCCAATATCGAAGAAATGCCAGGTCGGTGGTGGGTCAGACGCAAAGTAGATCGAGTCCTGTAGCCGCTCTTCCTCCCACAACGCCACGCCGGCCGTATCGGATGCGTCCGGGCGGGGATCCTGAGTGTCGTCCTCCCAGCCGGATTGGCTCCTACAGCCGTTTATCTCGTCGAGATGCCGAGCGGCGCGAGTCCACCCGGTGCGCCGACCATCTCGATCGATGAGCACGGCCTCGACGGCCCAGCCATCGACGCTCACGCTGACCATGGTGAGTTTCCTCATGGTCACCCTCGGTGCGCTGCCGACCGACGCGCACGCCGCAGTACAAACAAGCCCCAGAACCAGCAGGGATGCCCGAACGCGGTTCTTCGCAGACATATCTCACCTCACCGGAGGATGACGAACCGCACGGATTCGGAGGCGCCGCGCAGACGGGCTAGCCCGGATTATTCATGAAGGGCAGTGAACACGAAGACCTCCGCGTGGTAGAAAGGCGTTGCTGAGGCGCTTTTCCTTCACGGACGGAGGTCTTCGCGTGCGCGACTCTACCACGACACCCTGTTCGCTGTTCCCCGATCTTTTCGATCGTCCCCTGACCGCCCGGTTCGACCTGCCGAACGCCAGCTCGGACGGCGGTGCGGTGCTGCTGAAGGCCGCGGATCGGCGTCTCGGCCTGATCTCCCGGCTCGCGGCCGCGCTGGTGGACGAGCGGCAGCGCGGTAAGGTGCGCCACGCGCTCGCCGACCTGCTCGGTCAGCGGATCTACGGCCTCGCGCTCGGCTACGAGGACGCCAACGACGCGGCGCGACTGGCGGACGATCCGATCCACAAGCTGCTGCTCGGGCGCGATCCGCTGCGCGGTGCTGCGCTGGCGTCGCAACCGACGCTGTCGCGGTTCGAGAACGACGTCACCCGCGGCGAGCTCCTCGGCATGGGCGAGGCGCTGTTCGAGACCGTGCTCGAGCGTCACCGCCGGCGCCGTCGCAAGGTGCGCCGGATCACCGTCGATCTCGACGTCACCGACGACCCGACCCACGGCGCCCAGCAAATGGCGTTCTTCAACGGCTTCTACGACACCTGGTGCTACCTGCCGATGCTGGCGTTCCTGACATTCGACCGCGAGCCCGAGCAGTACCTGTGCGCCGCGGCGCTGCGGCCCGGCAACGTCGCCTCCCACGCCGGCGCGCTGACCCTGCTGAAGCGCATCGTCGGTCAGCTGCAGGAGCGCTTCCCGTGGGCCCGCATCCTCGTCCGGCTGGATGGTGGTTTCGTCGCCCCGGGGATCTTCGAGTTCCTCGACGTGGTCGGTGTCGACTACGTGGTCGCGATGGCGAAGAACGAGGTGCTGGAGCGGCAGGCCGAACTCGACCTGATCGCCGCCAGCGTCCTGAGCGAGGTGACGGGGCGGACCGAGCACGTCTACACCGACTTCGCCTACGCCGCCGGCACTTGGGATCGTGAGCGCCGGGTCGTCTGCAAGGCCGAGGTCGTCCGGCTCGAGGGTCGCGAGCCGCGGCTCAACCCGCGCTTCGTGGTCACCAACCTCGCCGGCAAGCCCCGGCGCATCTACGAGCGCGTCTACTGTGCCCGCGGTGACGCCGAGAACCGAATCAAGGAGCTGTTCGACGTCGCCTTCGACCGCACCAGCTGCTCGCGCTTCGCGGCCCACCAGTTCCGCGTGCTGCTCGCCGCCGCGGCCTACGTGCTGCTGCAGGAGCTGCGAGTCGCCGCCCGGGGCACCGCCTGGGCGCGCGCTCAGGTCATGACGCTGCGGCTCGAGCTCTTGAAGATCGGCGTCCAGGTGGTCGCCTCCGTGCGCCGCATCGTGCTGCGACTGCCGGCCGCGTTCCCGTTCCGGGACGGCTGGCGGGCGATCGCGCTCCAGAGCGGCGCCCGTTCCGGCTGAGATCCGCCGCATCACGGTCGCTCCGACCCCGAACTTCGAAAAGTGGACCACCCGGCGGGGCGAAGCCTTGCCGTCGCGGGGCCCCTCGCCTGGCGAGGGCGACGCGATAAGGCGACACCCAGTCTTCCGCACGCGAAGGCGGCGGCGGAGTACGAGCGCGCCGGCGACGCCGGCGTCCAGCGCGGCAACGCCTGGTACAACGCCGCCTGCTGCCACGCGCGGCTCGGCGACCGGCAGAAGGCGCTCGCCCTGCTCGAACGGGTCGCGGGCTTCTTCGGGGCGACCGCTCGTGATGGGCGCGGGATCCCGACCTCGCGTCGCTGGCCGGCGAGCCGCGCTTCCAGGCGCTGCTGCCGAGATAGCGGTTCGGGCTCAGCGCTCGAAGCCGAGCCGCCGCATCAGGCCGGCGAACCGCGGGTCGGAGCGCAGCGGGTCAGCGGCCGGATCCACCTTGAGGAAGATGACGGTCTCCCTCCGCGCCTGCATCTCCTTTTCGAGCCAGGCGAAGGCTTCGTCCTTCATGCCGATAGCGGCGTACACCATCGCCACGCTGTAACCGTCTCCCACTCCCGATCGGACCACCGGTTCGATCTCCTTCAGCGCCTCAGCGCGTCGTCCCCGAAGTGCGAGCGTGTATCCGAGACTACCGCTGGTGGGGTCGCTCAGACTCCGCCGCGCCGCTTCCCGGGTCACCCGGTCGGCCTCGTCGAGCCGCCCTGTCTGCGTCAGCGCCTGCGACAGGACGCCATAGGCGTTCCAGGCGGTGGAGTCCTCGGCGATCATCCGTCTCGCCGCGGCGATGGCCTCGTCGTACCGGCGGCCCTCGTAGAGCGGCCAGAGCTGGAACGACGCGGTCGCTGTCGAAAGCGGATCGATCTCCTGCGCCTTCGCCAGCACGCGGGTTGCGTCCTCGAAGCGGCCGAGGCAAACCAGCATGTTGCCGTAGCTCTGGTAGACCACTTCATCGAGGGGGTTCAGCTCGATCGCCCGCCGAAAATCCGCCTCGGCTTCGCGCCAGTGCCAGTCATAGAACGCACTGACGCAGGCTCGCGCGGCATAGGCCCCGGCCAGGTTCGGGTCCAGATCCAGTGCCCGGGCGGCCGCCGCCCGCACCTTGGGCATCGCCACCTCGGGCGGGAGGTCCTGTGTCGAAAGCTGGTAGTAGGCATTGGCGACTCCGACCTGGGCGGGTGCGAAGCCGGGGTCGGCCTCCAGAGCCCGCTGGAAGTGTGCGAGCGCCTTGCGCGAACCGGGCACGGTGAACTTGTTCAGGTAGAAGCGGCCCTTGAGGTACTCCTCGTTGGCCGCCGGGTCCACGCGCCGGCTCGAGGCGAGGCGGGTCTGCTCGCCCGGCGTGACCGCGATCCGGATCTGCGAGGTGATCGCCTGCGCCACCTCACTCTGGAGCGCAAACACGTCCGCCGCGTCGCGTTCGTAGGAAGAGCCCCAGAGGTTCCTGTCAGTGGCGCCGCGCACCAGCTGGACGGTTACGCGCACTCGATCGCCTGCACGCTGGACCGATCCCTCGATGACACCGTCGACCTTGAGGCGTCTGGCGATCTCTGGAATCGCCAACTTCGCATCCTTGAACGTCATGATCGAGCTGCGTGAGGTGACGCGAAGGGCCGAGACCCCGGCGAGCCGATTGATGAGCTCCTCCGTCATCCCGTCGGCGAAGTACTCCTGGTCGGGATCGCCCGACAGATTCGCCAGCGGCAGCACCGCGATCGAGCGGATCGGCGCCGGCGCGAACAGGCGAGTCCGGAGGCCACCGACATCGAGCGCGGTCAGCGCGACGAGGACCAGCATGACGGCCACGGGGCCCGCCACCGCCAGTCTTCGCAAGCGTTGGGTGCGCGCCCGCGCCCGCTCCGCCGCGACGCCCAGCCCGCCCTGCAGCCGCTGCAGGTCCGCCGCCAGCTCGCGCGCCGAGGCGTAGCGCTTCGCCGGCTCCTTCTCCACGCACTTGAGGATAATCGCCTCGAGCGCCGGGCTGACCCGCGGGTTCGCCTTTCGCGGCAGCGCCACCGACTCGTTCAGGATCGCGTGCAGCAGCGGCGCCGTCTCGGCGTGCGCGTATGCCGCTCGCCCCGTCGCCAGCTCGTACAGCACCAACCCGGCTGCCCACAGGTCCGCACGCGCGTCCGCCTTCTCGCCCCGCACCTGCTCCGGCGCCATGTAGCCGAGCGTGCCCACCAGTGCGCCGGCTTCGGTCATGGACGCCGACTGCGTCGGCGCCGCCGAGCCCGCGTCGTCCCCCGCGGGCCGCGCCAGGTGCGCCAAGCCAAAGTCCAGGAGCTTCAGCCGCCCGTCCGCCGTCAGCCGCACGTTCGCCGGCTTCAGGTCCCGGTGCACGATGCCTTCGGCGTGCGCCGCCGCGAGCCCTTCCGCCAGTTGCAGGCCCAGCCGCACGACTTCCGTCTCCGCGTGCGCACCTTTGCCCCGTTGCGCGCCGATCATCGCGCCGCTCACGTACTCCATCACCAGGAAGTCGTGCCCGCCCTCGCTGTCGAAGTCGAACACCGTGGCGATGCCCGGGTGGCTCAGCTTCGAGAGCGCCAGCGCCTCGCGCCGGAAGCGCTTGCGCGCTGCCTCGTCGGCCAGCGTGCCGGGCAGCAGGACTTTCAGCGCGACGTCGCGCTCGAGGCGCTCGTCGCGGGCCCGCCACACCTCGCCCATCCCGCCGACGCCGATCCGCTCCAGCAGCCGGTAGTGGCCAAGTGTGCGGCCCGCCTCCAGGGTGCGGCCGGATCCAGGGTCCATGTCGCCGCTAGGCTCCGTTTGGAAACAGCACGCGGAAGTATCTCTCGATGAAGGCCAGATGAATCATCGCCAGGAAGTTGTTGGCCAGTTTCTCGAAGCGGGTGGCGATCCGCCGGCACTCCTTGAGCCAGCCGTTGCACTGCTCGACTGTGCTGCGACGGCGGTAGGCCTCGTGGTCGAATCGGACCCAGCCATCGTCGAGATGCTGGTCGCTGCGCCGCGGGATCACGGCCCGGATGGCGTGGCGGCGCAGCCACTGGCGGATTCGCGGGGTGCTGTAGCCTTTGTCCCCGGCCAGTGCTTCCGGACGCTGGCGGCGTCCGATGTGGACCCGGTTCACGACCGTTTCGAGCTCCGTGCACTCGTTGATCTGGCCGGCCGTGACGTGCGCCGCGAGGGGTATTCCGTGACCTTCAGCAACCAGGTGGATCTTGCACCCGAATCCGTCGCGCGAGCGGCCCAGAGCGTGGTCTTCGGGTTCGCTGGAGCCCCCCTTTTCCCGGCCCCCGCGGCCGCCTTCGAGGCGCGCACCGAACTGCCGTCCACAAACCACAGATCCCAGTCGATGTGGCCCTCCGCATCGAGCCGGATCTGCAGCGCCTCCAGCACGCGATCGAACACGCCCTGGCGCCGGCCGGTGTTGAAGTGCGCGTAGGCCGACTCCCAGGGCCCGAAACGCTCGGGCAGGTCGCGCCACGGCGCGCCGCTGCGCAGCACCCAGAAGACCGCGTTCCACATCTCGCGGGGTGGCCGGCGTGGCCGGCCGGTGGCCGCCGGTGGCGGAATCAAGGGTTCGATGATCGCCCACTCGTCATCCGTGAGTTCGTAGCGCCGCATCGGTCATGTCCTCCCAACCTCGCCATCCATAGCGAGGTGCGGGCAGCACACCCCTTGCGGCAGTTTTCAAACGGAGCCTAGCCCCGCCTCGCGCAACAATGCGGTCGGCGCGCCGAATGCGCGCTCCCGCTCACGATCGCCCTCGCAGTCCGAGCGTTTGCAGCAGCGCCTGGAAGCGCGGCTCGTTGCGCAATGGATCCATGGCCGGGTCCACGCCCAGCATGACGATTTCGTCAGTCCGCTCTCGTACCCCCTGCTCGAGCAGCTCCAGCGCCTGCTCTCGATTACCGAGCCCGACGTGAACGAGCGCGAACGTGTAGGGCTGCACGTAGCGCGCGGGATGCATGCTCTCGAGAGTGTCCAGGACGGCGAGCGCTTCCGCGCGATGCCCGTCGACTGCCAACGTGTACCCCAACCAACCCATGGCGAATGGGTTCCCGGGATCCAGTCGAGTGGCCTTGCGAAGGTCCTCGATGCCGCGCTGGCGATCCCCTCCGAAGAACCGGGCCTGCCCCAGCAGCATTCGCGGCATGTACTGCCCGGGCTCGAGTTCCACGACGGCGGTCGCGCGGATGATCGCCTCGGACCAGCGCCGTCCTTCGAAGTAGGGCCAGACGGACTGGGTGGCCGCGAGCGGAGCCAGTGGGTCGATTTCGCGGGCCATTCCCAGCTCGCGGCTCGCTTCGTCGAATCGGCCGAGCACGACGAGCAGTGCGCCGTAGTCCCGGTGCGCGGACGCCGAGTTCGGGTTGAGGTCCAGGGCATGCCGCAGCGACCGCTCCGCTGCGCGCCAGTTCCAGTCGTGGGACATCCACATGTAACCTTGGGTGGAATGGGCCTCCGCGTTCTCGGGATCCAGTCGCAGCGCCGTGGCCAGCGCGGCGCGCGCCTTCGGGACCGCCTCGGAGCCCTGCAGGTAGATGCCGGACATGAACTCGTAGGCATGTGCGAGGCCCACGTAGGCCGGGACATACGTGGAATCGATCGCGATCGAGGCCTCGAACGCCGCCAGCGCGACCTTGTACCCTTCAGTGGACTGGCGATTGAACGCCGCGACGCCGCGCAGGTAGGCCTCGAAGGCCTGCGGGTCCACCCGTCGCGACGCTCGGACGCGCGAACGCTCGGCGGGTGTCAGGTGGATCCGTATGTTCTCGACCACCGCCTGAGCCACGTCGCCCTGCAGTCCAAGGACATCACGCATCTCCTTCTCGTAGCTATGGGCCCAGACGCTGCGATCGTTGCGGGCATCGATCAGCTGGGCACTGACACGCACCGTGTCACCCACGCGCAGGACGCTGCCCTCGACGACCATCGTCACGCCCAGGTCGTGCGCGATGTCGCGCAGCGAACGCGTCGTTCCCTTGAAGCACATGACCGAGGTTCGCGAAATGACCCGTAGCGCTCTCACCTGCGCCAGGCGCGTGATGAGCTCGTCGGTCATCCCGTCGGTGAACGCCTCCTGCTCGGGATCGCCGGAAAGGTTGGTGAGCGGAAGCACCGCGAGCGACGTCGTTCCGTCCCCGCCGAGGCCGAGGATCCTGGTCCGGATTCCGCCGGCGTCGAGCGCGAGCACCACGGCCACGACCAGCAATCCCGCGACGAGGAGCGCGACCGGGACCGCGACTCCAGGCAGGCGACGGCGGGGCCTCGGCGCCGAACGCGGGCCGCTCGCCACCGAACTTCCCGAGCGGTGCGCCAACCGCCGCAGGTCCACGGCCAGCTCGCGCGCAGACTGGTAGCGGTCGCCCGCCGATTTCTCCAGGCACTTCAGGATGATGCGCTCGAGTTCCGGCCCGACATCGGCTGCCAGCGACGACGGCGGCGGCGGAACTTCGTGCAGCACCGCCAGCATGGTGGCCTCGGTGGAGGGGCGCGCGAACGCATGGTGGCCGCATGCCAGCTCGTACAGCACGATGCCCGCGGCGTGCAGGTCCGAGCGCTCGTCGAGCGTCTCCCCCCGCAGCTGTTCCGGCGACATGTAGGGCACCGTGCCCGCGACGCCGGCGAGACCCGGCGCGGTCAGAGTTTCGGCCTGCGTGCCCTCGCGCGGCAGCGCGCGCGCCAGGCCGAAGTCCAGCAGTTTGAGCTGGCCGTCGGGTGTCACGCGCAGGTTCTGCGGTTTGATGTCCCGGTGAAGCACGCCGCTGGCGTGCGCCGCGGCGAGCCCCTGCGCGAGCTGCTCGCCGAGCCGCACGACCTCGGCCTCGCTCACGCGACCCCGCCGGATGCGTTCGTCCAGCCCCTCGCCCGGGACCAGCTCCATGACGAGGTAGTCGACGTCCTCGTGCGTGTCGAAGTCGTGGATCACGCCGACGTTGGGATGCTGGAGGTGCGACAGGGCGAGGGCTTCCTTGCGGAAGCGCCGGCGGGCGCCTTCGTCCGCCAGGGACCCGGCGGGCAGCACCTTGAGCGCGACCTCGCGCTCGAGATGTTCGTCGAACGCGCGATACACGACCCCCATTCCGCCCTGACCCAGCAGGCCGATGATCCGGTAGTGACCCAGTCGGCGACCGATCATGCGTGGAAGGCCCTCCCAGGGCTCTGGAGCCGTCGGGGGGCCGCTCCTGCGGCAGGATATACCGATCCGCGCGAGTCGCGTACGCGGAGTCACGCGTTTCGGACCGGGCCCCGGGCAGCGCCCCGCGCCGCCCTCACTCCACCGCGACCGCCTCCACCGGCGCGCCGTTGCCGCCCGGGCCTTCCCGCGGCGCGCAGCTTCCCCATCACGGTCGCCCGCGCCCTTGCGCCCGCTCACCATCGGGGGCTTGCTCCCCCACTCGTTCTCCGCACCACTCACCCGGGCGCCGCCGCTCCCGCCCACGGTCCGGCGCGCGCGTCGATGCCGCGGCGATCGAGGTGCGTGAGGATGCGCCGCACCACGGCCGGCTCGGTGCCGCTGGGGCGACGCCGGCGGACATCGCCCGCGAATTGCGTCCACGAAGGCGTTCGGCGGCATAGGCAACTACCCCCGGCGTGCCCCTCAATCGAGGCACCTTCGGCGGCCGCGCGCTCACTTTGTCGGTAGCGCCCGGGCACGCGGTGCCACCCGCGCCGCCTCCCGCTCGATCAGATCGTCGGTCACCCGGGGTAGCGCATCGTGGTGCTGAGATCGCGATGGCCGAGGATCTGTTGCAGCACGGCCAGGTTGCCTCCGGCTTCCAGCCAGCGCATCGCGAACGTGTGCCGACAGCGGTGCACATGAAAGTCCGGGATCCCGGTCCAATGCCGGATCCCACGCGAGAATGAGCCCGGGCTCCCGGCCGCATAGGGCACCAGCCGGTGCTCGCCCGCCGCAATCTCATCGACCAGATCGGGACTCAGCGGGACGCGCCGCAGGCGTCCCGACTTGGTGTTGCCGACTTCGAGGAGCAGGCCTCGCACGTGGTCCCGAGTCGCGCGGCACGCCTCAGCCCATCGCAGGCCGGTGGTGAGCAAGAACCGCAGCACGAACCCGGCGCGACCCGGCACCGCCAGGAGCAACGCCACCTCGCGATCGCTGAATCCGCGAGGGGCGATCTCGGCAATCCTCGGCATGACCCGCACGGGGAAAGGCGAGCGCTCGATCAGCCCCGCGCTCACCGCCCAGCGCAAGAAGCACCGCAGGTCGCTGAGGATGTGGGTCACGGTATAAGGGCTCAGGCGCCAGTACTCCTCGAGCAGGGTTCGAAATTCGCGCACGTGATCGCCGTTGATCTCGCGGAGCGGGAGCACGGCGAACTCGTCGAGCACGTAGGTGTCGAAGCGCGTCCGTGCGAGACGCTGGCCCTTGGAATTTCGGGTGGTGGCCACGTAGGTCGCGAGCCAGCGGTAGCCCGCCTCCAGAAGCGTGGGTTCGCGGCTGGCCGGAACATCGGACGCCTCGCGCTCCCGGCCATGAGCGCGCGCGTGCCTTCGGCATCTGTCTCGCGCGACGACACCTCCGGGAAGAACATTGGGCAGTGAGCGGGGGGAAAACCGGCACCGGTTGCGTATATCCGGCGTACAGTCCCTTCCTACGCACGTCTCGCGCCACCCGACGACCGCCAGTCGCGGGCCTCTGGCCTCGCCGTCGGCTCACCGCACGCGCGTGATCGTCCGCGTCAGAGACTGTCCGCCGGCGCGCAGCCGCACGAAGCAGACGCCGGGCTGTTGCGCGCTCTCGTTCCAGTTGATGACGTGGGTTCCCGCCGCGCGAGACTCCGACGCGAGCGTGCGGACCAGCCGGCCGGCAACGTCGTACACACTGAGCGAAACCGGCCCCGCCTGCGGAAGCGTGAAGCGGACCTGCATCCTCGTGCGCGAGGGATTCGGGGACACCGACAGTTCGAGCGACGCGATCTCGGGGGCGGGATGCTCCACGTCCGTCGTGCCGTCGCCGCCGATCGCGACCACCGTGTTGTATCCCCCTGCGAAGCCGGTCACGTTGGTGATCCCGGGAACGGCGCTGAAGTTCGGGCATCGCGATGTCCACGATCTGCTCGTGGCCCGAAGCCCGGTTCGGATCCGATTCCTCAACGCCCTCTTGAGCGCGGACGCGCACACAGCGAACCCCGCTCTGGCCGAAACGCCGTCGCTCCTGACGTCGCTGACGCCCCAGGACCACGCGCAGCTGGTCCTGGCGATCTTCCACGAGCGCTTCGACGCGGCGGATCTCATGCTCCGGATCGGGCTCGACCCGGCCGCGCCCGGAGTGGACGGCGGGACCGCGCTGCATGCCGCCTGCTGGGTGGGCAGCGTGCGGATGGTGGAGCGCATCCTCGCGCGCGGGAGCGTGCCGCTCGATGCCCGGGATCCGACGCATCGAAGCACGCCGCTCGACTGGGCCGCGTTCGGTTCGGTGCATCGCCGCTCGGCAGGCGCGGACTACGCAGCGGTTGCGGATCGGCTGGTGGCCGCCGGTGCCGACATCACCGCGCTCGGAAACGGCCCCGGCCGCACGTTGCTGGAGATGACCGAGGGCAATCCCTCGATGCAGGAGGCGCTGCGCCAACTCAGCGCTGGATAGATCGATCGCGAGCTGTTTGCCTGTGGTCCCAGAAGCCTGTGGGTCAATTGCCCCCGGGGCGTATGCTGACGCCTCGGCGAGCCGCACGCCGACGTGCGTGCCACCGAGATTCCATCCCCCTCGGAGGTAGCGGACATGGCATGTCGAGTGCCTTCTTCGGCCGCAGCCTCGGTGCTGCTCTCGATCTTCGCTTGTGTCGCAAACGCGGCGACTTCGCCACCCTCGATCGGGCATCTCGCAACACCACGCGTCATCGCGCAACCCACGAGCGCCCGCGCGGCCACCGCGTCGCAATCGCCGCCCGCGATGAACGGCGCCACCGGCGTCCCGGATGGTTCCGGCGGCATGTATACCTTCCACAGTGAGACCCATGGTGGCACCTGGGCCGCGCCGCCCGCCCCCGGGAGCGGGCAGTTCACCTCTGCGTTCTTCATCCTTCGCATCACCTCCACTGGTGCCGTTGCGGCCGGCTGGCCCGCCGAAGGAATTGCGCCCACTGATGGCGCTCGCAACTACGACTACACTCCGACACTCGTGCCCGATGCCTCCGGCGGCGTGATCGTGCTGTGGGTGGATTACCTAAACCAGGACGCGCAGCTCAAAGTCCAGCGCCTGAGCGACACCGGCACGCGGCTCTGGGGTGCCAACGGAGTCGCTCTGACCGCGGGCAGCAGCACACGATACGGCCTGGGCGCGATCCCGGATGGCACTGGCGGCGCCATCGCATGTTGGATTGACGCCGGCCTCGCGAGCGACCCCACCACGCAGACCGCGGACCTGCGCGTCCTGCGCATCACGTCCGCAGGCAGCATCGAATCGGGTTGGCCAGCCGACGGCCTGCTCCTCGCCTCCGACGCGTACCGCTACGAGAGCGCGCGGATCGTGACCGACGGCAGTGGTGGGGCGGTGGTGTGCTGGGGGCGCCCAGGCCGCGCGCAGCGCATCACGGCGGGCGGCGCCATCGTCTGGAGCCCGGCCGCGGGAGTGGCCCTCGAGTCGGGGTCTGATCCCAGCGTCCCCGTGCCTGATGGTACAGGCGGTGCGATCTTCGCGTGGAAGTCGTCCAATGGCTATGGCGCATTCCAGGTCCATGCCCAGCGCCTCGACGCGAACGGCGCCGCCCAGTGGTCGTCCGGAGGCGTTGAGGTGGGGCCACCTCATCTCAACACCTACTACGGCGATCCGGTCGCCGTGGAAGATGGGTTGGGTGGTGCGGTCATCGGCTGGGCCGATCGAACAAACTCCTCTCCATATCACTCGCTGCTCTATGCCCTGCGCCTGACCTCCGCCGGCGCGCCGGCGGCCGGCTGGGATCCCGGCGGCACGCTGCTCGGCGACTCGCTCGGCTACTACGCCCTGCTGGTGCCCGATAGTGCCGGCGGCGCCTATGTGGCATGGGACCGGAATCTGGACGAGGAGAGGATTGTCGGGACCGATACCATCCGAGCCTCCCGGCCCCACTTGATGCTTCAGCATCTCGGCGCTGCCGGAGCGCCCGTGCCCGGCTGGCCTGCTGCCGGAGCAAGCGCGGTCGAGACCGGCAGCCTGTCAGCGTGGGGGCTGAGTGGTGCGCCCACAATCTCACCGGCCGGCGGACTGCTGCTCGCCTGGTACGGCGGCGGCGCGAGCGAAGCCGACCATGGCATCTACGGCCAGCGGGTCGATGACTCAGGCGCCAGGCTGTGGGGCGCCAACGGCGTACCGCTTTACCTGGTTCCGTCCGCTGAGCAGTGGGCACCACTCGTGTGCCCGGGCCCGGCCAGCGGAGCGAGCGTGGCGTGGGTACAGCTCTCCGGACTGTCCGCCCGTGAGCTCGACAACTCGGGTGTAACGACCGGCCCGATACACACGGTTCATTCAACGCTCTACGCTCCTGGGTCACCGATGGTGGCCGACGGGGAAGGCGGCAGCTTCGTCGCCTGGGTGGAAAAGACGTTCAATGCTTCCCGCGTGCGCGTGCAACACCTCGATGCCACAAGCGCCCCACTCTGGCCTGAGGGCCAGATCGCCAACAGCAACGGCGGTTACGACCTTCGCTTTGGAAGCATGGTGAGCGACAGCGACGGCGGAGTGATCGTCACCTGGTACAACGACGGCACGCTGGTTGGCCAGCGCATCGGAAATGACGGCAGCCTGCGGTGGGGCGCCGGCGTGTCGCTGAATCTCTCCTTCAATGTCGCCCCGTTCGCTCAGTCCGCGCTGATCCCCGACGGCGCCGGTGGCGCCATTGTGGCGTGGGAGAACTACGGTTCTCACCGCGTGTTCCTCCAGCGCGCCGACAGCCTCGGCAACCTGCTGTGGGGCTATGATGGCGTGCAGGCCGCAGTTGCGGACCGTGACCAGGTGGGTCCACGCCTTGCCAGCGACGGTGCCGGAGGCGCCATCGTGAGCTGGGCGGATGCGGTGCAGACGGGCAGCGACATCCGCGCGCAGCGGATCGACGGCGGCGGACAGGTGGCCGCCGGCTGGCCCGCCGAAGGGGTCGTGATATGCGCCGCGAGCGGGCGCCAAGCATTGCCCGACATCGCGACTGCGGCCGACGGGGGCGCGATCGTTGCGTGGTGGGACATGCGCGGGCCCACGCCGCAAACCTACGGCCAGCGCATTGACGGCAGTGGAGTGGCCCAGTGGACGCCCGACGGCATCGAGCTCGGGCCTGGCGCCGGCGCCCAGTACCTGCAGGCCATCATCGCCGACGGCAGCGGCGGGACGATTGCCGTGTGGATGGATGCCCGTGGCAGCTCGTGGGACCTTTACGCGCAGCGCATGGGTGCTGATGGTACTCGGCTGTGGGGCGCAACCGGCCTGCCTCTGTGCATAGAGGGCGGTCTGCAGGACGCTGTGTCGCTGGCGTCAGACGGCACTAGCGGCGCGTTCGCCGCGTGGCAGGACGGGCGCGTGGTCCCGGGCGAGATCTTCGTTCAAAAAATCACCGCCGCCGGCAACCTGGCGTGGGCGATCGACGGTGTGACCGAGACCCAGCCCGGCCTTGAAATCGCCACGGCCGAGCCCGGGGTTGCGCGACTCGTGTGGTGGGTCGGCGAGCGGATGTCCCGAGCAACACTATATCGCTCGGTACCGGACGGAGAGTGGACTGCGGTCGCGCTGTTGTACCCCGATGGGACGGGGCGGTTGTTGTATGAGGATCGCGCCGTCGAGGCTGGCAGGCGGTATGGGTACCGGTTGGGGCTGAATGGTGCTGCGGGCGAATTGATCATCGGCGAGACGTGGCTGGAGATCCCGCGCAGGGCGGAGTTCGCGCTGGTGGGCCTGCGGCCCAACCCGGCAACGCAGGAGTTGATCGTGGCGTTCTCGCTGCGAGACCACTCACCGGCGCGGATCGAGTTGGTGGATGTGGCGGGGAGGTGCGTGGTGACCCGGGAGGTGGGGTCGTTGGGAGCGGGCGCTCACGTGGTGCGGTTGGAGCCAGGTCGAAAGGTGGGGCCGGGGGTGTATTGGGTGAGGCTGGTGCAGGGAGGGCAGCAGCTGACCAGGAAAGGAACCATCGTCAGGTAGCTTCGGCGAGGCCAGGACCCGCACGATTGACCGCCGCTGCGCCCCGCCTCGACCGTGCGGCCATGCGCGTCGGCATCATCTCTCAACTGTGGCGCTACCCCGTGAAGAGCATGGACGGGGACCTGGCTGCATCTCGGCGGCGGCGCGACCGCCTGCACGACCGTCCTCGAGCTTGCGCAACTCGCCGCCGAGGAACCGGGCACGACGATCACGTGGGTGACGCGCGAAACCGGCGCGTTCACGGGCGAGATCGCGAACGACCCGCTCGCCCCCCGCGCGGAGCTGTTCGCGAACGCGCACGCGCTTCGTTCGGGCGGCGACCCGGTGATGACCTGGGTCGGCGGCGCCGAGGTCGAGGGCATCGAGTACAACTCGGCGACGCACAAGTACCGCGTCGCGCTCGAGGTCGCGGGCCAGCCGCGGCTCGAGG
>WBZR01001931.1_pt2 | contig 16735 bp, 17 predicted proteins | sample 5204231 | NCBI WGS metagenome assembly WBZR01 (sample SAMN12412403, study PRJNA552823) | activated sludge metagenome | isolation source: activated sludge from anammox sidestream of wastewater treatment plant... | place: USA: Virginia | collected 2017-08 | reverse complement strand
TACCTTGGCTCATGTGTTCGGCTCTTGGCGTAAGACACCTCGAACCTACACACCGAAGGGGGCGCGAGCCCCCTTCAACTTTTTCATGCCTTCATATCTTTCCCCGGACACCACTGAACCTGAATTCATCCTCTGGCTTGACCCAAAGCCACTCTGAAGCCTATTTTTTCGTGAAGCCAGGAGTACATTATCCGGTCCTTACGGTGCGTACGGACTCTTCGTTGACCTCAGGCACGGTATATCATTTCACCTTCATGCTCGATCAATCGGCCGTCGGAATCCGGGAAGCTTTGGCCCAGGCCATCGGCATCGACTTGTATCCCAACCCTGCTTCTGGCAGTGTTGACCTGGTTTGTGGCAGCTTGGCGGCGGGCGGGGCCACAGTACAGGTAGTGGACCAAACCGGAGGCGTGGTCCAACAGGCTTCATTGCGTACAAGGGCGCCAGGCCTGCAACGCAGCACGCTTTACATCGAAGGTTTGCCCGCCGGGATCTACTTGGTGCGTATAACCGACGCATCAGGTGCATTCGGCACCAAGCGCCTAGTTATTCAGTAGGGTTTTCTTAGGTGGCCGTCATGGGAGGGATCCCAAAGGCGTAACCCTTAACCTGACCAGTCGGCAACGGAAGCTCGTCGAAAGCCTCGTTTCCCGGACACTACCTGAACCCATGAAGACTGGCAGCCCACCGCGCGCGCCGGGGAAGGTGCTCGTATTACGCGACCTTCCCTACCCAGCGCCCCGCACCGGCCCTTCCGCGATGCGCGCGGCCAGCACCTCCCCGGCTTTCTTGATGATGCCCACCACCAAGGCGTTGCCCATGAGGAACGCCCGCCGGCCGTCCGGGATGCCCCGCGTGTGGCCGTCGGGGAACATGTTCAAGCGTTCCAGCTCCACCGGTGTCAGCCGCCGCAGGCGGCCCTTTTCATCGCGGATGACATGCTTGAAGCGCGACGGCGCCGGCCCGCCTTCCGCCGTGATGATGGTCCGCGAGGGCTTGTCCAACGCGTCCGGGAAGGCCATGGCACCCTCGGCATAGTTGTACACGTGGCCGGTGGACTTGTTGGTCCGCACCTCCTTCTTGCCGCCTTTCAGATAGCCCCACTGCTTGAGGTGCCGCTGCCCGATGTAGTATTCCGGGGGCACCTCGGCCGCCGGAAGCAGCACATCGCCCAACACGGTGAAGGGACCTTCGTGGTCGGGGATGACGTCCATGGTCCGGACCGTCCTGCCCACCAGGATGCCCGCCTGCCTGAACGGGCTGGCCGCGGCGGTCCTGCCCGCGTTGAAGTGCGCGGAAACATCGGCCAGGTCACCGTCGATGGTGAACGCCGAGGGTGCCGGTACCGGCCTGCGGACCGGGAATGCCTCCGCGAAGATCCCCTTGGCCGACAGCCACTGGCCGGCCTGTGCCCCATCCTGCAGGAGGGCGCGGCCCATCGGCGTCGTTTTGTGGAAGCCCATGAAGAAGACCCGCCTCCTTCGCTGGGGCATGCCATAGTCCGCGGCGTTGATCACCCGCCATTCCACCACGTAGCCCAGGTCGGCGAGCGAGGCCAGCATCACGGCAAAATCGCGGCCCCGCTGCCTGGCCGGCGACTTCAGCAGGCGGTCCACGTTCTCAAGCAGGATGTACCCGGGTTTGTGCCGCTTTCCCTTCAGGATGCGGTGGATCTCCCACCACAGCACGCCTTTTTTCCCTTGGAGGCCCTCCGCCTGGTTCAGGGTCCGGGCCACGGAATAGTCCTGGCAGGGAAACCCGCCGACCAAGAGGTCGTGGTCGGGGATATCGCGCACGTCCACCGTCGCGATGTCCACGTTCGAGTGTCCCTCAGCCCCGAAGCGGCCCACATAGATGGCGGATGCGTCCTGCTTTTTCCGGGAAGGTTCCCATTGGTTGCTCCACACGATCCGGTAGCGGGGGGATGCCTGCCCCAGCCCCACCCGGAATCCTCCTACGCCGGCGAACAGCTCAACCACCTTGATCCGGTCCATTCCCACACCTCCCTGGCAGGCCCAAAGCTATCCGTCCCGGGGCAAGCGATCAAGGAGGGGGGAAAGGGATCTGAACATGGCAGGTGCCGCCGCAAGGCCCCGCCTTCCTGAATTCCCGCCGCCGGCGGTGTTGAAATCCCCCGCCCCTTCTTGACAACTCCTGATCCCGGGCGGCAGCCCCGGAACCGGCCATGGCTACCTTGCAGCATCACCGGCCATGCGCACGTTGATCGCAGCGCTTCTCTTGCCGTGCGCCATGGGCGTCCTGGGGCAGGACGTGCTTTACCGCAGCCCGGTGGAATACGCCGAAAGCCGCGGCCAGGTGGTGGAAGGCCCCATCCGCGTGGAACCGTACCTGGGCCGCTTCGTGGTCCTTTGCCGCAAGGACGGGAAGCGGATGCGCACGCCCGCCCGCAAGGTGTGGGGGTTCATGAACCGCGGTGCCTTGTATCGCATGGAGCGGGAAGGTTTCCTGCCCGTGCGGCTGATGGCCCAGGGGCCGATCTGCTATTGGGAAAACGGCCTGGCCCACCTGCACATGCAGCGCGACAGCGTGGAGGTCTCCGCCATTGAGTACGGCGCGCCCGCCTACCTCAGCCACGACCTGGGCAGCGAGATCGTGCCCGCCATCTTCAAGCCCGGCGACACCCGTTCCCCCTCGGGAAAATTCCGGCTGGCGTGGCCCGGCTATGCCGCCCTGCTGGAACGCATCGGGGAGGACGGCGACATGGACCGCATCCGCCAAGCAGTGGTGGACTACAACGTGGCGGTGGAGGAAGGAAGGATGAACGGACCTTGAGGCCGCCGGTTGCCGCCAGCGGAATGCCCGGCACGCGGGATCTGCGCGGCGGACGCTTGGCCGGCCTGTCGGTGAGCCCCGGATAACATTGATCTTCGCATGCCGCGACCGGCCACACCCCCTCGCCCATGAAAGCGTGGCAACAAATCTCCACCGGCGGCCCCGAAAGGGCCTTCGCCCTGCGCGAACTGCCCGACCCCTCGCCCCGTCCCGGCCAAGTGCTGATCCGCTGCGAAGGCTTCGGCCTGAACTACGCCGACACCATGGCCATGCGCGGCCTGTACCCCGATGCGCCCAAGCCGCCCTGCGTGATCGGCTATGAGGTGGTGGGCCGCGTGGAGCGCTGCGGGCAGGACGTGCCGCCCGGGCTGGAGGGCCGGCGGGTGGTGGCGCTCACGCGCTTCGGCGGGTACGCACGGCTGGCCTGCACCGACCATCGCGCCGTGGCCGTGATCCCCGACGACCTGGACCCGGGCCAGGCCATGGCCATGGCCACGCAGGGCACCACGGCGTGGTACATGGCGAAGGTGGCCACGGTGCTGCTGCCCGGCACCCGGGTGCTGGTGCATGCGGCGGCCGGCGGCGTGGGACAATTGCTGGTGCAGCTGGCGCTACGGCAGGGCTGTGAGGTCTTCGCCGTGGCCAGCGGCCCCGGGAAGATGGCCTTCCTGAAGGAACTGAGGGCGCAACATCCGATCGATCGCTCGGTGGCCGACTATGCCGCACAGGTGCGCAAGGCACTCGGTGCGGAACGGCTCGATGTGTCCTTCAACCCGGTAGGGGGCAGCACCTTCAAGAAAGACTGGAGGCTGTTGGGCAGCGGCGGAAGGCTGGTCCTTTTCGGGGCTTCGGAACGCGGCACCGGGTTGGTCCGCACCTTGCGGTTCGGTGTCCAAATGGGCCTGATGTCGCCCATATCATTGATGATCCGCAGCAAGGGCATCATCGGCATCAACGTCTTACGCATCAGCGACCACAAGCCCGAGTTGTCGGCCCATTGCCTGAAAGGCGCCGTGGCGGCACTGGTCAACGGCGAACTGCGTGTACGTGCACATCCCCCGTTCGGGGAAGCTGAATTGCCCAAGGCGCTGGCCCTGTTGGCCTCAGGCCGCAGCATCGGCAAGGTGGTGGTCCGTTGGGGCTAATCCTCGCCTTCGTCGTGGTGGCGATGCCGCTTTTCCTTCTTCGGGTCCACCGCATCGGGATCGTCCATGGCCTGCGCGGGCTCACCGCTGGGATCACCCTCATCCTGGCGCAGGATCTCATGCAACGACCCGGGCGGCAGCGTGGGTGAGAACGGGTCCGTGCTCTCGTTGCCCAGCGGACGCAATTTGTGCTTGTCCTGGTCCTTGGTATCCATGGCGTGCTTGGTTATTGTCCTGCTCCAAGGTAAGGCTGAAGGGGGCGACATTGTTCACGACCGCGGACGGCCCCGCCTTTTCCGATGTACCGTGCCCGCAAAGGAGAGAACCGGACGACCGATGGCCTTCCAAGGGAACCTGCGGGCCATCCGGTGGCCGCACCCCTGGCCCGTACCGTCCGCACCCTGTACAAGACCTTGGCCCACGAATACCTTTGCATCACATGGCGCCTTCCACCCTCCATCCCCTGCCGTTCGCCCATTGGGGCCTGGGGCTGGGACGGCCGTTGGTGATCGCCGGCCCGTGCAGTGCCGAGAGCCGTGAACAGGTGCTGGACACGGCACGGGAGATCCGGGAGCGGGCGCCACAGGTGCGGGCCTTCCGGGCCGGGGCATGGAAACCGCGTACGCGGCCCGGGGGGTTTGAGGGTGCGGGCGACCCGGCGCTGGAATGGCTGAAGGAGGCAAAGGCGCAAACCGGCCTGCTCACGATCACGGAGGTGGCCACGCCGGCCCATGTGGAGGCGTGCCTGAAGGCGGGGGTCGACATGCTGTGGATCGGGGCGCGCACCACGCCCAACCCGTTCAGCGTTCAGGCCATTGCCGATGCGCTGCGGGGCACGGACATCCCGGTGTTCGTGAAGAACCCCGTGAACCCCGACCTGCCCTTGTGGATGGGGGCGCTGGAGCGCCTTTCCGATGCCGGGCTGACGCGCGTGGCGGCCATCCACCGGGGCTTCCATTGGTTTGAGCGCACGCCTTACCGCAACAACCCCATGTGGGAGATCCCCGTGCGCCTGAAGGCGGCCTTCCCCGAGCTGGAGGTGATCGGCGACCCCAGCCACATCGCCGGCGACCCGGCGCTCCTGGCACCGGTGGCCCAGCAGGCATTGGACCTGAACTACAGCGGGCTGATGATCGAGACGCACCGCGCCCCGGCCCAGGCCAAGAGCGATGCCCGCCAACAGATCACGCCCGCCGACCTGGCCCGGCTGCTGGGCCGCTTGGAGTGGCGACGTGCTTCGGCCGGGCCCGCCCTGCGCGACGAGCTGCAGGAACACCGCGACCTGATCGACCGCCTGGACGAGGAGATCCTGCAGAAGCTGGGCGCCCGCATGGAGATCAGCGGGCGCATCGGCCTGTTCAAGCTCGCGCACAACATCGCCATCCTGCAGCCCGAACGTTGGCGCCGGATCATGGAGGGCGCACATGCCTTCGGCCAGGTGCAGGGCCTCGCCCCGCATTTCATCCAGGCATTGATGGACGCCATCCACGATGAAAGCATCCGCCGGCAAACGGAGGTGTGGGAGCAAGGGCGCATGGGCGCAGGCATCCAAGTTTCCTCCGGGAATGGCAGCGGGACCGGCCACAACGGGCCCGACCTTTCATGACCTTCACCAAGCCATTAACACCCCTCCGATGAAACACCGCTACCTGACCGGGACGCTTGCTTTGGCCCTGGTGGGCCATGCAGCGGCACAGCCCGCCTTCACCAACGGCACCTCCTTGCTGGGCCACGCCGCCAACAGCGGCGGATGCATGGCCGTGGTGGACATGGACGGTGACGGCCTGGACGATGTCGTGCAGCTTCACAACAGCACCCATGTGTACATCCTCTACCAGGAAGCGGACGGCAGCTTCACCACCGTGGACTACGGCACGGTCTCGGGCGGCCAGCAATGGGGCTGGGCCGCAGGCGACCTGGACCACGACGGGCACAAGGACATCATCAGTGGGGGCAGCAGCGACGGCACCCACTTGCTGCGCATCAGCGCACGCGGCACGTACACGCTGGAGGAGCTCAATGTACCCACCACCTTCCAACAGAACATGAGCGTGGCCGACGTGAACAACGACGGCCGCGTGGACATCATGGCCTGCAACGACGTGGGGCCGCCCCGCCTGCTGATCACCGACCAGAACGGCGTGCCCCAATTCACCTCCACCTACATCGACTGGACCACCAACCCGGCGAGCGACATGAGCGGCAACTACGGCAGCTGCTTCATGGACTTCAACAACGACGGCCACCTGGACTTTTACATCGCCAAGTGCCGCCAAGGCGTGAACAACCCGGACGACCCGCGGCGCTGGAATCGGCTGTTCGTGAACGATGGCAACAACAACTACACCGACATGGCCGACGTGTACGGCGTACAGGACCATGAGCAGACCTGGGCCTCCGACTTCGGCGACTTCGACAACGACGGCGACCTGGACCTGGTGAGCATCGAACACAGTACCGGCATCCAGCTTTTCGAGAATGACGGCACCGGCCACTTCACCAATGTGACCGTGGGAAGCGGCCTGGGCACCACTTCCTTCCCGCTGCAATGCCTCTTCCGCGACCTGGACAACGACGGATTCCTGGACATCCTGATCGCCGGCGGCAGCGAGTTCTTCTACCGGGGCCACGGCGATGGCACCTTCACGCTCACCCAAGGGCTATTCCCCTATTCCAAGGCCATGCACAGCTTCGCCTTCGGCGACCTGGACCGCGACGGGTTCGAGGACGTGTATGCCAACTACGGCAACAGCTACGTATCGCCCAGCGCAGGCAACCCCGACATCCTGTGGCTGAACACGCCCAATGGCAACCACTTCTTCCGCGTGCGGCTGAAGGGCTCCACCAGCAACCCGGACGCCATCGGGGCGCGGGTGACCATCACCGGCCCCTGGGGCACCCAGGTCCGCGAGGTGCGCTCCGGCGAGAGCTACGGCCTGATCAATTCCTTCATCCTGCAATTCGGGCTCGGCATGGAAACCGTGATCCCCACCATGACCGTGCGCTGGCCCAGCGGCCTGGAGGAGTCCTTCACAGGCCTGAATGCCGACCAGACCATCACCGTGGTGGAAGGCACCTGCATCTCGCCCAACGTGGCCATCACCGGCAACCCGGCCACGACCCTGTGCACCGGCAGCGGGCCGATCACCTTGACCGCATCGGCCAGCGGAGACCTGCTGTGGAACACCGGTGCCACCGGCACCGCCATCGACGTGGGCACGCCCGGCAACTATTACGTGACCGCCGGCACGGGAGACTGCATGACCCAGGCCAACCTGAACGTGATGCTGGATCCCGACGAAACACCGGTGATCACCGCCCTGGGCCCCGTGGACATCTGCCCGAACGACCAAGTGGTGCTGGCCTCCTCGCCTGCCCCCAACTATGCGTGGAGCAATGGCGGGACGGGCCAGGCCATCACCGTGAACACCCCCGGCGACTACACGGTCTCCGTGCAAGGGGCCTGCGCACTGTTCAGCTCCGACACGATCACCGTGAACGTGCTGGATGCCGCCGGCGCGCCGCAGAGCGATGATGTGACGATCCCCGTCGCGGGCACGGCCGTCCTGACAGCCACCGGGGACAGCATCCGCTGGTATGATGCGGCCGCGGACGGCACCCTCCTGGGCTCGGGAAGCCCTTGGACCACACCATGGGTGGAGACGGCCGATACCTTCTGGTGCTCCGCCACACTGGAGAACGGAGGGGGCATTGCCTACGGGGGCATGACCAACAAAACGAACAACGGCGTCTTTCAAAGCAACGCCACGTACTACCTCCTGTTCAGCACCACGGCCGACATGGTGATCAAGAGCGTGAAGGTCTATGCCAACGGTGCCGGGATCCGCCCGCTGGCCTTGGTGGACCGGGTCACGGATGCGGTGGTCTATTCGGGCGATTTCGACATCCCCGATGGTGAAAGCCGCGTGGACCTCAACTGGACCGTGCCGGCAAACGGCTCGTACGGCCTGCGCGTGGCCTCCGGCAACCCGCAGCTGTGGCGCGATGGCGTGGGCAGCAACCCGGACTTCCCCTACAACCTGGGCAACCTGGGCGCCATCACCGGTTCCAACGCCGGTTCCGCGCAGTACTACTATTTCTTCTATGATTGGGAGGTGTCCGCGCCCGCCACTTGGTGCGAAGGGCCCCGCACCGCCGTGCACGTGTACGTGGGCACCACATCCGTGGATGACGTGGACGGCGGAAGCCCGATGCACCTGTTCCCCAACCCGGCGCTGGACCAACTTACCATCGGCGGCGAGCTGCCGCCCGGTGCATACGCGGCGGAATTCATCGATGTATCGGGACGCGTGTGCCTGACGGCGGGCCTGCGGCCGGGGGGTACCACGGTGGACGTGTCCGCCCTGGCACCCGGGGCCTATACCGTGCGCATCCGCGGCGGACAGGCCGTGGCCAACGCAGCATTCGTGAAGCAGTGATCACGCACCGGCACGGCATGATGGGTCCCGGATACGTCCGGGGCCCTGCGTGCGTTGCCACCCTGCCGCACCAGTCCGTTACTTTGGGGCATGCCCGCGGATGAATTGAACCCGCAAACAGCCCCGCGCCTGCTGGTGGTGGGCTGCGGGGCCTTGGCCAATGCGGTGCTGCCGCACATCGGCCACCTGGGCTGGGGCGGCATCACCCTGATCGACGGCGACCGCGTGGAAACGCGCAACCTGGAACGGCAACCGCTGTACACCGCCGACGACGTGGGCAAGCCCAAGTGCAAGGTGCTGAAGGGCTGGCTGCGCGCCCATGTTCCCGACCTGCGGGTGAGCGCCATGGACGAGTTCTTCGATAGCAGCAACGCCGGCCAGACCATCCCCATCCACGACATCGTGGCGGATTGCACCGATGATGCCCATGTGAAGCGCATGATCGACCGGAAATGCGCCGAGTACGGGTTGGCCCTGGTAAGCGGATCGGTGCATGGCACGCAAGGACAAGTGATCGTGCTGCATGCACGGGGCGAGGGCAAGGACCTCTCCCGCGACGACCTGTTCGCCGGCAGGCCCGGCGCGGAACAGGACGGGTGCGACATGCGCTACGTGCCCATGGAAACCATCAACCGCGTGGGTGACCGCATGGCCGCGCTGCTGCGGCAACTTGTGCAGGGCGGCCCGGTGGTGAACGGCCAGGTCGACCTCTTCGCCCATGGCGGGTGGACCGCCATTGCACCGCCCGGGACCTGAGCCATGGAACCTTGGTTACTGATCATCCTCATCGCCTGCGTGGCCTTTGCGTATGCGATGGTGGGGCATGGCGGCGCCAGCGGCTACCTGGCCCTGATGGCCCTGGCCGGCATGTCCGTGGTGGTGATGCGCCCCACCGCCCTCGTGCTCAACCTTTTCGTCAGCGCCATCTCCTTCACCCAATATGCACGGGGCGGCCACTTCCGCTGGCGCACCTTTTGGCCTTTCGCCGTGGCCTCGATGCCTGCCGCGTGGCTCGGCGCGCAGGTGCAGCTGGACCCGCTGGTGTACAAGCGCATCCTCGCCGTGTGCCTGCTGTTCGCCGTGGCGCGCATGTTCGGCCTGTTCGGCAGGGGCAAGGACAGGTTGGTGCCCATTCCCTTGGCGTGGGCGCTGGTGATCGGCGCCGTGCTGGGCTTCGTGTCCGGCATGATCGGCATCGGCGGGGGCGTACTGCTCAGCCCCGTGCTGCTGCTGCTCAATTGGGCGGATATGAAAACAACCGCCGCCACCTCGGCACTCTTCATCTTCGTGAACAGCGCCTCGGGCCTGGCCGGGGTGATCGGCAACGGGGAGACCTTGGGCCCGCACATGTTGCCGTGGATCGCGGCCGCCATCATCGGTGGCCTGCTGGGCGGATGGGTGGGCGCCAAGCGCCTGAACGAGGTCCGGTTGAAACAGGCATTGGGCCTGGTGCTTCTCTTTGCCAGCATAAAACTGATGTTCGCATGATCACGGTGGAGGAGGCCAAGGTGCGCACCATGGGCACCGCGCGATTGACCGCGGCGGTGAAGGTGCCGTTGGTACAAGCCGTCGGCCACTACCTGGCGCGTACCGTCACCGCGCCGCATGACCACCCGCTGTTCAACTGCAGCGCCATGGACGGCTATGCCTTCGCTTTTACCGAAGCGCCCGGGCGCCTGTCGGTGGTCGGCGAGGTGGCCGCCGGTGCCGTGTTCCCACGGGCCCTGGGGCCGGGCGAATGCGTGCGCATCTTCACCGGGGGCATGATGCCCGATGGCGCCGATACCGTGGTGATGCAGGAGCTGGTGCAACGCGAAGGCGATGCGATCACCTACGACGACCCCAAGCTGGTGCGCGGCGGCCACGTCCGGCGGAAAGGCGAGCAGCTGCGTGCCCGCAGCACCGCGGTGAAGGCCGGGACCCTGTTGGACGCGCCGGCCATCGGGCTCCTGGCCTCGGTGGGCGTGAAAGAGGTGGAGGTGCGCCGAAGGCCGCGCGTGGCCATCCTGGTGAGCGGGGATGAATTCGCCGAAGGCGACGCCCCGCAGCCCGGCAAGATCTTCGGCAGCAATGGCGTGATGCTGCAGGCAGCCTTGGCATCCGCAGGGATCCCGGCGGAAATGCGCCACGTGGCCGACGACCGTGGAGCCCTTGCCGCAGCTTGGCAGGCCGCACGGGCGGAACATGACGTGATCATCTGCACCGGCGGGGTCTCCGTGGGTGCCTACGACCTGGTCCCGGCCAGCCTGCAAAGCCTGGGCGCCAGCATCCACATCCATGGCGTGCTGCAGAAACCGGGCAAACCCATGCTCTTCGGATCGTGGGAGGGCCGTTCGGTGTTCGGCCTGCCGGGCAACCCGCGCGCGGTGATGATCCTGTTCTGGGAATACGTGCTGCCACATCTACGCGGCTTGCAGGGCGCAACGCATCCGTGGATGCCCGCGGACCGCCTGCCCCTGGCCCACGGGGTGCAGCTGAAGGGAAAGCGGGCCGAGTTCCGGGCCGCGCGCGTGGAGCACGGGCGGGTGGAACTGCTGGCCGATGAGGGATCGCACATGCTGCGCTCCCTGGTGGAGGCGCGGGCCATCGCTTACTTCCCCGCCGACCGGCGCCAATTCGCCGAGGGACACGAAGTGGAAGTGCATTTCAGGGATTGATGGGAAGCAAATACGCATGGACCGGCGTGCTGCTGGCCGGTGGCAAGAGCACGCGCATGGGCCGCGACAAGGCCTTGATGGAAGTGGATGGCAAACCGCTGCTGCTGCACGGCGTGGAGCGGCTGAGGCCGCATGTGCGCGAACTGCTCGTGGTGGGCGATCCGCGCAAGTACGGTGGCCTCGTTCCGGGTGTGCTGCCCGATGAGATCCCCGGCATGGGCCCGCTGGGCGGTATCGTGACGGCGATGGGTGCGGCCCGCTTTGAGCGCCTGCTGGTGCTGGCCGTGGACGTGCCCGGCGTGAATGAACGGCTGCTGGAGCGCCTCACCCGCGAGCTGCCCGAGGATGCCGACGCACTGGTGCCCCGCCATGGTGGCAGTCTCGAACCGCTGGTGGCCGCCTACCATCGCCGCTGCCTGCCGGCCTTCATGCAACAAATGATGGCCAGCCGCCTTTCCATGCACGGCGCGTTGGAACACGTGCGCACGGCCTACCTCGACATCGACCCCGGCCAGGACGGCTGGCCCGAGGACCTGTTTCGCAACCTCAACAAACCTGACGACCTTTGAGGCCATGGACGTGAAGCTGTTCGGAATGATCGCCGAGCGTGCAGGCACCGACCTGATCCGCGTGGAGGCCGGGTCGGCCCAAGCCCTGAAACGCGCCTTGGAGCAACGCATCGAGGGGCTCTCCGGCCTCAGCTATGCCCTGGCCGTGGACCGCCGAATCGTGAACGGCGACATCGACCTGAAGGGCACCGAGGAAGTGGCCCTGCTACCCCCATTCGCCGGAGGATGAGTGAAGCCAAGCCCCATAAGAAGCGCGACATCTTCGTGGAAGGCCCGATCGCCCCGGCCTTCATCGCGGAGAGCATCGCCAAGCACGCCACCAAGCACGACATCGGTGCACACGAGATCTTCCTGGGGCAGGTAAGGGCGGACAAGGTTGCGAATGTTGCGGGGCCATCGGAGAGCCTGACAACTGACAACCAAGAACGAACAACGGTTCAGGCCATCGAATACACCGCCTACCGCGAAATGGCGAACGAGCAGATGGCGGCCATCCGCGAGGAGGCCTTCGCCCGCTGGCCCATCACCTGCCTGCACGTGCACCACAGCCAAGGCATCATCAAGGCCGGCGAGCTCTGCTTCTTCGTCTTCGCCTCCGCCGCGCATCGCCAAACGGCCCGCGAGGTCGTGGCCTTTGTCACCGACGAGGTGAAAAAGCGCCTGCCCATCTTCGGCAAGGAGATCCTGGAGGGTGGGGCACACACTTGGAAGCGTAATCAGTAAGGGCGGGAGATCTCACGCCCCAACGACCATGATCGACATCACCCACAAATCGCCCACCCTGCGCGAGGCCGTGGCCGAGGCCACCGTAGCGGTGAGCCTGCCTGCCACCATCGCCGCCATCCGTGAACGGCGCGTGCCCAAGGGCGATGTGGTGGAGGCCGCGCGCATCGCCGGGCTGTTCGGCATCAAGCGCACGGCGGACATGATCCCGGATTGCCATCCGCTGCCGGTGGAACATGCCGAGGTCAGCTGCGATGTGCAGGACAGGGCCATCGTGGTCACCGTGAAGGTGCGCACCATCTACCGCACCGGCGTGGAGGTGGAGGCCATGCACGGCGCCAGCGTGGCCGCACTCACCCTCTACGACATGCTCAAGCCCATCGACAAGGGCATCACCATCGACCGCATCCGGCTGGTGGAGAAGAAAGGCGGCAAGAGCGATTGGAAGGACAGCTTCGACCGCGAGCTGCGCGCCGGCGTGCTGGTGATCAGCGACAGCGTGTCCGCCGGAAAGAAAGAGGACAAGGCCGGGGCCGCCATCGGCGATCGCTTGAAGCAGATCGGCGTCGCGGTTGCCGAACAGGGCCTGGTGCCGGACGAGCCGGAACAGCTCGCGGCCAAGGTGAACGAGTGGGCCACGGCAGGTTTGGACCTCATCCTCACCACCGGCGGCACCGGCCTTTCCCCGCGCGACCGTACGCCCGAGGCCATCGCCCCCATCCTGGACCGCGAGGTGCCCGGCATCATGGAAGCCGCCCGCGCCTACGGCCAGGAACGCGTACCCCTGGCCATCATGAGCCGCGGCATCGCCGGCATGATCGGCCGCACGTTGGTGATCACCCTCCCGGGATCAACACGCGGCGCACAGGAGACGATGGACGCGCTCTTCCCCTTCGTGCTCCACGTGGTGAAGGTGCAGGACAAGTCGTTCAGGCACGGGCAGTGAAAGTGTATTGGGGCAACAAGGCGATACGGCTTCCCCAGCAACATTCAACCGTTCGTTGGAACAAGCCCGGGGGCAGGACCTCAACTCACCTACGCTTCCTCTTCAGCTCCTGCACATCCAACAGGTCCTTGGGCCTGGCGCTACGAAGCTTGCTTGCGATCAGGTCATCGTAGCTCAGCACTCGGAACAAGGCCACGGGCTCTCCCGCCAGCTCGGAAACTTCACTGCGCGCCCATGCCTCTTCAAAAGTGCAGCCTGGCGTGAAGCGGGTGATGAGTTCGATCTCCATTTCGGGCGAGATCTTGATCGAGATGTTCTGCTCTTGGCGTAGTACCGCGTCAGGCAGATGATCCACGGTGTATCCCAATGATCGAAGCACGGTGAGCAGCCGATCGAAATTCTCCCCACTCGGCTCGATCCACAGGTCGATGTCCGCGGAGTGCCGCTGATACCCGTGAAAGTTCACGGCACCACCACCGACAAGCAGCACACGCAGGTCATTCTTGTGCGCTGCACGCAGGAAGCCGCTGACCTCTTTGCCAAATGGGGTCATGCCTTTTTGCGGATCACGAAATTCCGCGTCGGCCGTTCTTTCGCGTTCGGGTCACGCCGCTCTTCGAAACTGCGCAGGAACCACTGGAAGCGTTCCGCCGGGGTCAATTCCAGGAACGCACGTTCGCGCCGGGCGTTGTTTTCCGCCTTCGTCCCGAAATGGATGCGGGGATCGGTCGCCATGCCTGACCCCAAAGCTATGGCACCACCACCATCCCGCTGGCTGCACAACGTCCGTCCACAAAGCGCCACAGCACGCCTTGCCCCGATGCCAAACGGATGTGCTGCCCGCTCCCGGCGCCGATGCTGACCGTTCGCAGCGTCCGTCCTTGCAGGTCGAACAGGTGCAGGGTCCCCGCGTCGCCGGCGTTGTGGATGAACAGGCCTTGCGCGTCAGCGACCACACGGAACGACCGCGCCGCCTGCTCGTGGATCCCGGCCACGATGCCCGCCACCTCGAACACGCTGGTATCGGTGCGCCCGCAATCATCCATGGCGATGTAGGTCACCGTGTAGTCGCCGGTGACGGCGTAGCTGTGCGTGAAGCTGCTCTCCGTGCTGGTGCTGCCGTCGCCGAGGTCCCAGAAGTGGGAAGTAGCGTGCGTGGAGTTCTCGCTGAACTGCACCTGGCCGCCGCCGAGGTCGGTGAACGTCGGTGCCGCGACCGGATCGTTCACGCCGATGTTCCAGGTGTCCAGGCTGTCCAGAACGGTGTTGCTGGCCACCTGCTGCAGCGTGGCGGCGGTATTTGCATCCAAGGTGGAAAGCCAGCCGGCGCCCACCGTGCTCTTCCGGAAGAAGGTGCTGTACATGGTACAGGCCACCAGGTAGCTGCCCGCCACGCTGGGATGGCTGCCGTCGCTTGCATACAGATCGATCGTCGGGAAATTGTCCCGCACGTGCTTCCAGGCCATCCCCGCAGGGGCGCATTCCGCGCTGTTGTCTTCGGCCATCTGCAGGTAGCTTATACGCAATTGCTGCTGCATGCCTTCGTAGGTGCACACCGGTGGCCACGCCGCGCAGTTCTGCGCATCGCCGTTCTCGCGGCCCCAGGTCATGTAGAACACGGGTTCCGCGCAGACGGAATGCGCACGGATGCTGTCCACCAGGGCTTGTGCGTATGGCAGGCATTGGCTGGCCACCTGTGCCGGCGGAAAGGAGGGCAGCTGGCTTTGCTCTTGCAGCACCACGAAATCCCAATCGCCTTGGTCGATCAGCCCTTGGGTGGCCGCGTTGGTGCAATGTTGCGAGAAGGTGTACCCTCCCGGGTTGGAGCTGGCCACCACCAGCGTGTCCCCGAGGGAAAGCGCCAGTTGGCGGGTCATCTCGGGCAGGTTGTTCACGCCGGTATAGCTATTGCCGATGAAGAGCACACGGTGTTGCTGCGCCGAGGCAACGGTGGTGCCCAGCGCCAGAAGTATGGACAAGGAGATCTTTTGCATTGCGACGGTGACGGCAAAGTTCCGTGCCCCGTTGCACGGGATCCACCCCTTGCCGCAGTCCTGGATCCGGTGGGAATACAAGGAGGGCGGGCATTTCGGCACCATCCTGCGGAAGGCCGCCCGGATGGCGTTTCAGTTGCGTTCTTTGCAGTTCATGGTGAACGGCAAGGAAGCTTTCGTGGACGAGTTCGTGCTGCACCGCATCGCCGCCCGGGAGGAGGCATGCGTCTTCAGCGATTTCAGCGCGGTGATCAAGGGCGAGGAGGAACAGCAGTTCCTGCGGAAGCTCTTCCTGCGGCCCTTCACCAACATGGCCTTCACCTGCGCGTTCGACATGGAGGGCGGGCCGAAGTCGAACGTGCTGCAGGGCCTGTGCGCCAAGCTGCACAAGGGCGCGGACATCGTGGAATGCTCCGTGGCCATCGCCAAGCATGTGATCGCCGCGGGCGGTGAGGACATGCCCGAGGGCGACCTGATCGCAGCGCGTTTCAGTGAGGTGGAGGTAGGCGGGGCGGTTTATGATGCCGTGGGCATCTTCAAGTTCGACGAGAAGGAAGTGTTCCTGGAAAGCAAGCGCAAGGACGGCGGCATCGCGCTGCGCCTGAAGCGCGGCCTGGGCAACGGCAAGCCCAACAAGGCTTGCCTGGTGGTGTACATGGACAAGGATGCCACGCTCTTCATCATCGACAACGAGGGCAGCACGGCCTGGTGGCAGAAGGATGTGATCCGCTCGCGGCCCAAGAAGGACCACGTGAACAGCACCACCGACGTGATGCAGCTCACCAAGACCTTCATCACCCAGCAGTTGCCAGAGGACTTCGTGGTGGAGAAAACGGACCAGATCGACCTGCTGAACCGCTCCGTGCAGTACTTCAAGGAGCACACGCAGTTCGACCGGCAGGAATTCGCCGAGGAGGTCTTCCAGGATGAGAAGGCCATCCGCTCCTTCAACCAGTACAGCGACCGCTACCAGGAGGAGCACAACGTGGAGCTGGGCAGCAGCTTCGAGATCTCGCCCGATGCCGTGAAGAAGCAGGCGCGCGTGTTCAAGAGCGTGCTGAAGCTGGACAAGAACTTCCACGTGTACATCCACGGCGACCGCAGCAAGATCGAGCGCGGCCAGGATGACCATGGGAAGTTCTACAAGATCTACTACGAGCAGGAGAATTGATGCCCATTCGGCCAATGGCCCATCCGGCCCCTGCGCGCAGGACCGGCCCTGCCCGGGCTATTTCAGCTTGGCCAGCCACTTGTCCTCCTCGGCACGCATGGCCTTGCGCTTGGCCTCGCCCTTGTCGCCGTGGCCCAGCAGGTGCAACAGGCCCAGCAGGTGCTAATGGAAGTAATGGTATTAGTGAAGCTCCCACAAATAATCTATCATATGCAAGAAAGAATGCCGCATGGGTAAATATTGCAGACATTACAATCTCTAATACAGCACCTGTTAATCCTGCTGTAAACAGTCTATG
>WBZR01002897.1_pt1 | contig 16739 bp, 8 predicted proteins | sample 5204231 | NCBI WGS metagenome assembly WBZR01 (sample SAMN12412403, study PRJNA552823) | activated sludge metagenome | isolation source: activated sludge from anammox sidestream of wastewater treatment plant... | place: USA: Virginia | collected 2017-08 | reverse complement strand
CCAATACACCAAGTTTACCGAATTTTGTTTCATGCACATCCGCTTTTTTTCCGCGTGAAAAATAACGGATCTCCTCAAACATTCCATAATCTGGCGGATAAACTTTTTTATGAGTAAACTTCAAACCGCCCCCTTCAAAATAAAATGCGGAGTTATATATCCCGAAATCTTCATCTTCTTCAATACCGCCGCAAATTATACTTATTTTTTTAGATCTCTCTGCAAGCGGACTTAACAGTTTTGATTTATACGGATTTATTGCCAGCTCAAGGTTCAGATCTTTAACCGAGTATCCCGTAAGTGATAGCTCAGGGAAAACAACCATATCAGCTTTTTTGGCTATGGCTTTATCAATGTATTTTAAGTGGAGCTTTATGTTGCGTTCAATATCTCCAAGTACCGGAGCTATTTGTGCACACGATATTTTGAATTTCATATTATATTATTATATGTACAAATATACTTATATGTACTATGATTTAAAATAAATGTTCTTTAACCATAGTCTAAAAACCGGGTCAACAAGCTCATACTTTGAATTAACCAGATGTATAATTTCTTTTTTTATAAGCACTGTTCGTATCTTGGTAACATTTCCCGAAGTTCCCAGCCGGTATCTTTGGATTAGTTCCTTTGCATAGATATCTTTTCTTTCGCTTTCGGTAAGCATTTTAAGGAAATTTATCTGTGTATTGCTAAGTGATTCAGCCTCTTTTATATATAAGGGCTCGTTTTGTTCAATTAAATTTGTTACTGAGTTATTTATATTTTCTGATGTAACTGTTTTATCTGAATTTATCCAAACAATATGTGCAAGCTGCTGTGTATAATATGGCTGGCATTCAGCTTCTTCCGTTATTTGCCGTGCAAATTCCCGGCTTATAGTTTTTCCGGTATTTTTGAATTTTGTAATGATGAAATCTGTTAAAAATTTAGAGTCAATTTTTCTAAGATACATTACATCACCAAATTTATAAAATGGCATGCTTTTCTTTTCAAATAATGCAGTCATCATGTGCGTTTGGCTTCCGTATAGAATATATACTGAATTCATGTGTTTCTGCCATGCTGCCCTTAATCTTTTTTGAAAAAGTAAGGGATTTTCAAAATTCAATATGTTTTGGAATTCATCAATGCATACTGCAATTTCAATTTTTTTTGCACAAGCTATCTTTTCCGGCAAATTCAGGATATCTTCAAAATCTTCCGCCTTATCTCTTAATTCAAATGCTATTTCAAAATCGTTAACCATAGTTACCGGGAAAGATACTTTTGGTGCAAGTCTTTTTAAGAATAACATTGCTGTATCTATCCACTCTTTTGGTTTTGATGAAGTTGCCTGAATAATTTTTTTTGCAAAGTATGCATAGAACTGTGATTCATCCCTGATGTTAAAAAGATCAATCATCACCGCATATCTGGATTTCTTTCCCCTGAATATTTCAGCAGCTTTATTTACAAGAGATGATTTACCCCACCTTCTTGGTGAAATAAGTATTGTGTTTACCTTGTTATCAAAGTTGGCAGCTAATCTTTTCATCTCAAAAGCTCGGTTTGTAAAGCTGTTTCCCTTTGCTATTTTCCCGAATGTGAATGGACTGCTCATATACAAATATAATAATAAAATATTAACATACCTAGTGGTATGATACCATTTGGTATGTTACCAAAAGGTATGTTGTTTAACATATTATAATATAAAGAATTTACAGTGATAGCATTTATAGTAAAAGGGTTATTTTTTAGCTAAAAAAATACGGATAATTCCTGAAACCTTAAGCGTAATCTTAAGCCATAACAGGGGTAAACCTCCGCCAAAATGTTTCTCAAAATATTTAGCACAGTCATCATTCCATACCTTTATCATATTTTTACGGTCTTTCTTTATACTGCTTCCGTGTTCGTGAGTTACAACTGCATCAGGCAAAAGCCGTATTTTTGAACCGGTGTCATATATCCTTTTGCACAAATCAACATCATTAAAAAACATCCTGAATCTCTCATCCATATTTCCAATTTTGCCAAGTAGTTCACTTCTTATCATCAAAGCAGCAGCCATTGGCTGCTGGATATCCTGCTCGCTATTATAATCCATATACTTCGCCTTCCATGAGCCAAACAGTCTTGTCTTCGGGAAAATATATGCCAGCAGAGTGAACTCACAAAACATACGCCAATAAGTGGGAAAATTGCGGACTGAATACTGCAGACTTCCATCGGGATTTTTCAAAAGAGGGGCACAGGCACCGTATATGGCCTCTGATTCTAAAAAACTATGCATTATTTTAATGCTGTCGGGTTCCATTATTGTATCGGGATTAAGCAGAAATACATATTTGCCTCCGGAAAGTTTTATGCCCTGATTTACAGCTTTTGTGTAACCTGTATTTTCTGTGTTTTTTATACAGGTTAGTTTTGGATAACTTATTTCTTTAACAAGCGATACGGTATTATCTGATGAATTATTATCAATTATAATTATTTCAGTATTTAATTCCGCTGATGACTGAATTACTGAATTAATGCACTTAACAATTTCATCAGCACTGTTCCATGTTACAATAATTACAGATATATCCTGCATATAAGCAAACATAACTTAAATAGTGAAATAGTGAAATGAATAAAAAGTGAAATGAATAAATAGTGAATTGTTGAAAAAATGAAATGTATAAAAAATACAATAAATAAATAGCATTGTAAATATATTGATTAATCAATAATTTGCATAAAAATCAATAAAAATGCCAAATATCAGAAAGAAGAAAAATATTTATTCAGGCAAGCCAGCTAAGAGTTTTAAGTTTAAACACTTGATTTATAAAAAAACCGGTTACAAGGCAACTATAACAATTAACCGTGAAGAAGTTTTAAACTGCCTTGACCTTACAACAATTACAGAGCTTACCAAAGCATTTAAAGATGCTTCTTGGGATGATAATATTGCAGTTATTGTTTTAACCGGTAAAGGCAAAAAAGCATTTTCAACCGGTGCTGATTTAGATGAACAGCAGAAGTATTTTTTGGGTAATCCAAACGATTATTACAAATGGATGTATGAATTCATTCAGCTTCACGAAGTGATGCGTAATGTTGGCAAGCCAACTATTGCAAGACTTAACGGTATTGTAGTTGGCGGAGGCAATGAACTTAATATCAGCTGTGATCTTGCAATTGCTGCTGATCATATTTATATAAAACAAGTTGGTGCAGCCAGAGGTTCAGTAGCAGCAGCAGGCGCAACACAATTTCTGCCGCTTATTGTCGGCGATAGGCGTGCCCGGGAAATTCTTTACCTGTGTGAAGAAATTCCCGCCGCAAAAGCACTTGAGTGGGGCCTTGTTAATCAGGTTGTTCCATATATTCAGCTTGATGAAGCTGTTGATGTTCTTGCTGAAAAATTATTCAACAAGCTGCCCGAGTGTTTAAGGTATACCAAACAGCAAATAAACTTCTGGCGTGACCTTTCATGGCATACTACAATTGGCCATGCCCGCGACTGGCTTTCACTGCATAACTTAAGCGGTGAAGTAAAAGAAGGTATAAGTGCTTTTAACATGAAACGTAAAATTAATTACAAAAAAGTTAGAAAATCAAATTAAGAGAATTTAGAAATTGGATCTGACACTATTACTTGCCGTACTGGGTATCATATTAACAATTTTTGTTCCCGTTACAGGTTATTTATATAAAACCCAAAAAGAGATGCGGAATTATTATTCCGTTATATGGAAGAATGCATCTAAAATTAAGGCAAAGGAGCTATTGGGCGAAAGACCCTGCGAAGATTATTATTTCAACAGAAAAATTGATACTTTTCTTGAAAGCATTCTTTCTGCAGGAAATTCCGCATTGATAGTCGGACCGCCTTTGAGCGGAAAAACCAGAGCGGTTTTCAACTCGCTTCGCAGTAAAAATGATATTTATCTATTAGTACCCCGAAATGTTCCAATGCAGACATTTAAGCTTCCCCGTGATTTTTTTAAGCGAAAGAAAAAATTGATCTTCATTGATGACCTGCAGTTTTATGTTGAAAAGCAGGAGCAATTCCATTTATTGTTTCGCGAAGCTCATAAATACAATATCCCAATCATAGCTGCCTGCCACTCAGGTAAGGAATTTACTAAGGTAAAAAGCAAACTTACAGAGCAAAATCTGAATATAGATATTGTTTTTAATGATAATATTTTGGAGATGGAAAAACTTTCTGTGGAAACAGGCAAAGAAGTTGCCAAAAACCTCGGAATGAAATGGGATAGTGTGAAGTTTAACGGTACAATTGGCTCTATTTTTATGCGGCTAAGCGAAATGGAACGCAGGTTTGAAACATGTGATATGATAGAAAAAACAATTTTACGGGTCTTAAGAAACCTTTATCTATCAGGTATTTATGATGATGATAAACTTATCAGGAAAGCTTGGATTAAAAAAGCAGCAAAAAGTTTTGAGCTCGAAGCAAAGGAGTTTGAATGGTCAGGATTTTATAAATCACTTGAAGGAAAAGAGTTTATTAAAGTTACCGGAATTTCAAAAATCTGGGCTGAAGATGCCTATCTTGAATATGTTGTTAAACCCGAAGCTGAAACTTCAATGTATGAAGTGTTTGAAAATACAATTGAGGTATTTTCTGATGATACCGAAGTTCTGCACCTTGCAGGACAGAAAATTTACAGTTTCGCTCTTGGCGACACTCAGTTTGTAAGTTATATTAAACTTGCCATAAGAACATTTAAACTGGAGCATGATTTGCTTCTTAATGTATATAATAATCCTAAAGAAGAAACTGAAGCGGGCAGTGAACTGATAAAAAAACTTATAAACGTTAAAAATGATCTTGGTGAAGCATATTGGAACCTTGGGCAATCTCAGGATACATTGGAAAATGCTGAAAAGGCGCTTGCATACTACAGCGAACTTCTTAAGTTAATTGATAAACAAAGCGATTCCTATGAATTTGCAAGACTTAAAATGAAAATTGGTGATACCCATAAACTGCTTACTTTTGTTGATGATATAAAAACCAGATCAATTCTTTCAATAGCAGCTTATAATGAAGCAATTGAAATATTTACAATTGAAACAAATCCGCTTGATCTTGCAACTACATATAATCATCTTGGTAGCGCTTATATGCTGCTGTCAGAATCTCAGGAACCGGTAGAAAACTGTAAACTGGCTCTTGATGCTTTTAAACATGCCCGTGAAGTCAGAGATTTAACTGGCTACCCTAAGAATGAGGATTTTACAAAGTTTAATGCAGCCAATACATACATGTATCTTTCTGGGTTTGAAGATAAAGAAAAAAATCTAGATGAGGCAATTAAGCTATTTGAGGAATATATCAGCTCTGGGACTGTTAAAAAATCTGCAAGGGTTGCCAGCGGTGTTTTAAATAATATGGGTTACGGTTATATGCTCCGCGCGGGTGTGAAAAATAAAAAAGAAAATCTTCAAAAGGCATTAGAGCTTTTTAACGACGCAATTAAAATACGGACCAAAGAAGAAATGCCATTAGATTACACCGAAACATTATGTAATCTTGGTGAAACGTATCTGTATTTAAGTGAAGTAGAAGATGAAGAAATGAACCTTCTAAAGTCAAAGGAATTACTTGAAGAGGCATTAAAAACATCGGGTATTGATGAACATCCCATGACTTACTCAACTATAAAATTTACACTTGGCAAAACTAATATAAAACTATCAGCAATTAAAAATAATAGTCTATTATACGAAAGAGGTTCTAAATTACTTAAGGAAGCAGCTGATGCAGTTAAGGATCATTCATCTTCTTTTCACGAAACAATAATTAGCGAAGCTCAAAAAAACAGAATTGAACATAATAATTTATAATTTTAATTTATTCTGTAATTTCAGTTGGATATAACATTACTGCTTACTGTGTTTGGAATTTTTGTAACGGCAGTTGTACCGTTTATAGGATATATTTATAAAAAACGCAGAGAGTTTAAAAATTATTACTCTGTAATATGGAAAAATTCTTCACGGCTTAAAGCTAAAGATATGCTTGGCGAAAGACCTTATGAACAATATTACTATGAAAGAAGTATTGATAATTTTATTAACCGCTCATTAGAGCGAAAACGCAATGCCCTTATTATAGGTCCGCCGCTTAGCGGAAAAACGAGGGCTGTATTTAATTCTTTAAAAAATCTAAAAAAAAGTATAGATGTTCTTGTTCCCCGAAATGTTGCTATGCATTCATTTGCTCTGCCGCCTGATTATAAATTCTGGAAAAAAAAGATAATATTTATTGATGACCTGCAGTATTATGTTGAAAGACAGGATAACTTTCATCTTCTTTTTCATGAGGCAAAAATTAAATCAATTCCAATTGCAGCTACGTGCCACTCCGGCAGGGAGTTTAAAAAGGTTAAAAACAAAATGATTGAGCAGAATCTGGATGTTGATTTAATTTTTGGTGAAGATATTTTTGAACTGGAAAAAATTTCTGCAGATGAAGGCAAATTGATCTCAGAAAAAATGGGGATGAAATGGGATACTGTTAAGTTCAACGGTACCATTGGCTCTATTTTTATGAGATTAAGTGAAATGGAACGCAGGTTTGATAACTGTGATAATATTGAAAAAACAATTTTACGAACTCTTCGTAATCTGTACAAATGCGGTATATATAACGATAATAATATATTCCGTATTGAGTGGATTAAAACTGCTGCCGGAATTTTTGAGCTTGAAGGCAGGGATTTTGAATGGACCGGCTGGCTTAAAAACCTTGAAGATAAAGAGTTTATTAAAATTGTTCGCAAAGGTAATATTTGGGCTGAAGATGCATACCTTGAATTTGTTGTAAAACCCGATGTGGAACTTTCCAGAACTGAAATTTTTGAAAACCTTTATGAGGTATTTTTCAATAACCCCGAAGTGCTTGAAATGGCAGGCGAGAGAATTTATGATTTGGGTAAAGTTGATGTTCAATTGGCTGATTATATGCAGATTGTAATTAAAATATTCAGCAGAGTTTTGGAAATTTATGGTATTGATGCCGAACCCCAAATTCTGTTTAAAGCCCACAATTACCTTGGGCAGGCATACTGGACCTTATCTAAAAACCAAAATACATTAGAAAACTGCAGAAAATCAGTGGGGTATTTTGACGAGATTTTAAAGTTTATCAGTATTGAATCAAATCCCGTGGAGTATGCAAAAATAAAAAACCGCATTGGCAATACATATACTTCGTTTGCAGAAATTACCTCGAGAGAAGAGAACTGTATGATTGCAATTAATTCTTATAATGAAGCGCTTAAAGTATTTACAAAAAGCAAATTTCCGGTTGAATATGCCAGAGCTCATAATAATCTTGGGGGTGCATATTTAATACTTGCTGTTGTAAAAAATAAAAATGAAAATTATAAAAAGGCAATTGCATCTTTTGAAGAAGCTCTAAAGGTTGTTTCACTTGCAGAAAACCCCAAACTGTATGCACTTACAAAAAATAATATAGCAAATACTTATGCAAGACTAAGCGATACAACCGATACTGAGCTTAATTTAATGCGTGCCATAGAAGCTTATGAAGATGTACTTAAAATTCAGACTAAAGAAAAAGCCCCGCTTCAGTATGGACTTACAAAAAATAATATTGGCAATGCTTATTCTTTGCTTGCAATGATTAAAGATACTAAAAAAAATCTGGATGCAGCTGTAAAATGTTTTGAAGAAGCCCTTGAAGTTCGGAAGCCCGAACAGGTGCCTGTACAATATGCCAACACTATGTTTAACCTTGCAGATGTTTATTTGTATATTTCTGATAACGAAAAAAATCCGGAAATGATTTATAAATCAATTGATGCCTATGAGGAAGCATTAAAAATAAGAACTGCTGAAAAATATCCATATCAAAATGCAGAGGTTATCATGGGGCTTGGAAAAGCATATATAAAACTTGCTGAATATGAAGATAAACAGGAAAACTATCACCGGTCAATTTCTGCATTTGATGAGGCATTAAAATTTTTTACTGAAGAAAATTACCCCGAAAATTACACCTTTATACAAAATGAAATTTCCAAAGCAAAAAAAATATTTTTTTAATTCCAAAATATATTATTAATTCAAAAAAAAAGAGCTGCCTTTTTAAGACAGCTCCTTTATCGTATAACCTAAGTTATTAAACTGTTTAATAACTAATAATTACTTTACCAATATCATTTTCTTGGTACTTGTAAAATCACCCGCAATTAAGCGGTAGAAATATACTCCGCTTGGAAGTTCCTTTGCATTGAAATCAAATTTATATGTGCCGGCTTTCAGTGTGTTATTTACCAATACATCTACTGTTTTGCCTGTAATATCAAAAACTTCAAGCTTAACTCTTTGCTCATTTGGCAATGCGAAGCTAATTGTTGTATTTGGATTAAACGGATTTGGAAAGTTCTGCTCAAGCTTATATAATGCCGGAACTTCATTTGTATTTCCGCTTATACCAACCGGGTCAGGGGTAACTGCTGCAACCCATGCCTGCATTGTGCCTGTTTTATCATCAAACCAAAACGGGAAAATTTTACCGTTACCGGATGAAATCCCGATATAATCACCGCCATAAGTTCCTAATCCTGCTTCACCTTTAACCTTCCATGCATGGTCACTAACTTTAATATCAACCCAAGTAGTTCCACCATCAACTGAGCGTGACATATATGTTTCGCAGGAATCACCAACTGATGGATAATTCCGGTTATCATAGTAGCAAATATTCACTCCGCCTGCTTCATCTACCCTTATTGCAGGAAAAAACTGAACTTTACCGTTATTCAGGGGATCCTGATTAACTCTTATACCAGGCGACCATGTTGCACCGCCATCTGTTGAACGGTGTAAAACTACATCTGCATCAGTGCCGGCAGGAGCTAAGTTCTTTTCGGATGCAACTATATAAATCCATCCGTTGCGTGAACCCCCGCTTCTATCTACGCCAATCCTTGGAAATCCGTTAACCCTGAAAGTCCATCCGTTAAAACTTGCTGCACGGATCCCATTCATATCATAAGCATTATTTAATACTGTCCATGTTGTACCTCCGTTTGTTGAGCTTGCAAAACCGGCAAAATCTTCTGTAAACGGTGAGGATGATGTTGGGCAAGCCCATACAACATTTATCTGTCCGGTTGTACTTACATCAATATCTGCACCCTGTGAGTAATGCCCGCCTTGTGATGTATTTATCTGTAGATAAGAAGACCAGGAAACGCCGCTATTAGTTGTGTATGAAAAATTTATAGGGGGCTGCCCAACTGCAAAGTTACTCCATACGCAGTAACTTCTTCCGTAATAGGGACTTGATGGTGTTCCGTCAGTACTTGCAAAATTTTTATCTACACTGCCCGATTGCATGGTTACTTTGCCTGACCATGAAACGCCGTTATTTGTGGAATATGCTGCAACCATACCGGGTGAATCTAAAGTTGTGAAAATTATAACTCCGTTTTTATCTATTGTCGGACCCGGGTCGCTTGAGGATTGTGTAAAAGGAGGAAGCAGGTTATTGCCTGACCATGTTGAACCGCCATCAGTTGTCCAGTAACCGCCTTGACCGTATATTCCGCCTGCGGTTGTGTTTGCTCCGCCAAACATTATATTCTGGTTTGAAGGGTGCCGTACCAGAATTATCTCATCCTGCTGTGCATTTGATGTTGGAAGAACCCTGATGCTTGGACCGACTGAAATTACCATATTTGAAAAATCATAAATCTTTATAGATTTATTTGCGTTTTGCCATGAATGGTTTTCTGATGGCAGGTTTACATAATTTCCATAAATTGGTTTTCTTGTAGATGACCATTTTTCCTGTGCATTTATCATAATGCAGAGTGTTGAAAATAAAAGAATAATTACAAAAAAATTTCTCATTTGTGATGTGTTTAAGTTAAAAATTCCGAAAAGTTAATTAAAAATTATCTTCTATTCAATATTTAAAACATTGATTTATGTAATGTTTTTAGTTAGTATTTCAATAAATTTTGCAGGGATATTTTACATGAAAAGAAATAAGCAGGTGAAAAATTTTTAATTTATCTTTTCATCTTTTGGGTTAATTGTTGGCTGAAAACCAAATCCACCCTGAGGAGGGGCACCAATTATCTGGATTTCACCAAATTGATTTTCAAACTTTTCTAAATTATCTTTAAGTGCGCCCAATAGCATCTTTGTGTGCTGCGGAGTCATAATTATCCTTGCACTTATCTTTGATTTTGGAATACCGGGAAGTACCCGCGTGAAATCAAGTATAAACTCAGCAGGGGAGTGTGATATTATCGCGAGATTTGAATAAATGCCCTCTGCCTCTTTTTCACCAATTTCAATATTTATCTGCTGCGGCTGTGTATTGTTATTTTCTTCGTTTGACATTGTTATTGTATTTATATTACAAAAGCCCTTAACCGGGCTTTTTTGCTCCGAAGGCAGGACTTGAACCTGCGACCCTCTGATTAACAGTCTTTGCCCTGATTCTTCGAAATTGTTAAGTAACCTTAATTATTACAATTTAGTGTTTCTGAAATTTCTATACAATGCCTAATTTTCTATCAAATTCCATAAAATCTGTATAAACTGTCACCAGATTGTCACAGGAAATCTAAAACAAAAATAGGATTTTCTTGTTCTTTTTCAAAATTTACTTTGAGATATTAATAACCTTATATTTCCTTAATTTGATATTAGGATGAGAAAAAATGTGTTAGTTATTTTAGTTCGAGAAGACAACGAGAATCGCTATGCTCAAGATTAAAGAATGAATTTGATCGCAGAAAAACTCAAAATAAAAATGGTTTCGGTTAAAGAGAAGAATAGGAAAATAATAGGAAATTTTAAGACATTAATAACTTTCAATTCTGATGATGAAAAAACATTTAATATGATTAATAATTTTATTGATAAGAAAATATATTATATTTATACTGATGCGTATAGAGGGTAATCCCATCCAGAAATGGATGGGGTTACCTTTTTTTATTGTTTAATATCGCTAAATAACCTGAATCGACAAAAAATGAATGAAATGTTTAAAAACATAATAAAAACAACATAATGCGACATATACTAAACGACAAAAGTGGAAATTTTTCTTTTGCATTCGAGAACTTTAACAATTATATTAATTTGGGTTTTTAGATTATAATACTATAAATATTTCCAATTATTAAATAATTCACTTTGGAGAAATACAATGCTGAATAAAAAAATCCTCATCCCGATTGCACTATTAACAACTGCCATTTTCGCAATTGGCTATGGAATAGCTACCAAATATGAGCCGCTAACTTCATTGTTTAACTCTAATATCTACGATACAACAGAAACTGACATGCCACCTAACTTTGATGGTGATGCCAGTCAAATGTTCAATGAACGCGGATTTTATAAATCCAACAGTACAAGTTTTGATGAAAATGAAATTATCAGCGATTTTAACGGTAATCTAATGTACGAAATTCCATTATATAAATTTAAAGGAAATGGTGACGTTAATCTGGATTTAAATCTTGTGTACAATGGAAGTGTAAATCACCAGATTATTATGGCAACAGAGAATTATTTTGTTAATAATTCAAATTCAACAAGATATAATATAAGCAGTCCTGAATGGATGATTAGTTTAAACGGTATTTGTATTCAAACCCTTAATTTTGAAAGTTTTATGTTGACCGATCCTACATTATCCGGTGATATAAACGGAAATAGAATTAAAAAACTAATTCCCGGTTATCATTATGATGACAGATTAAGATCTGCCGGAAATGGCGATAAAGACAGAATTTATATTTTGATGGGAGACGGTTCTTCTTTGACACTTGTCAATAAAAATACATCCGAGACAGGTGGAGATGCATATACCGGCACTTATTATGCAGATTCCAAGGAAAGCCATATTAAAGCATTTGTTTATTATGATGAGACTGATAGCGGACCTTATGATTATAAAAACAGATATGTTGAATTAATGATGGGTGATGGTTTAATTTACAAATTCAGAGAATATAAAAGAAATTTTAATGATATTTCCACGAGTGAAGGAATAACTGCCAGCCGACCTCAAATTCTATTATTACAGCAGATATTTGATATGTATGGGCACTCAATAAATGTAACTTACGGCTGGAATAGTCTAAAGCAATTTGGAAGACCATTACTGCAAAGTGTAGGGATTACGAACCAGACAATAGATTTTGAATACGGAATGTATTGGGGTATGTGCCTTGGATTCTATATGAGAAATTACGCTATAGGTAATTATAAATTCAGATTCAATGAAGCAATCAGCTTTGACGGTGAAGGGAATAAAACCGCGTCATTGCAGGATATTGTAAATCCGGTTAGCCAGACCGCCCGTATTTTATATGATAATAATTATTTAAGATCACTGCTGAATCTTACATGTCAGGGATGGCAAACAAGCAAAAATATACGATTTGGAAATATGAACAGGATATCCTCATTCACTAACTTTATGGGTGGTACAAGAAAATATAAATATTTTGGGACGAACCAGGCGGATATAAATTTTGCTGCTCTAATAAATGGAGTAATAAAAAGCAGCGGAACTGACTTTCAGGGTAATGGAAGAGATGCATTTTTCGTAAATATGATAGATACTCTTGGGGTATATGATAAAAATCAGGTACAAAAAAGCAAACAAAGTTTTTCATATTATTATGCCGATAACGGTACAACCTATACTAGTCAGGAAATAGACTCTTCTGACATTTACTCGACTACAAGGCAGATAATTTCACGGGATGCAAATACTGTTAATAATTCCGAAAACTCAACATCAATTAAAGAGTACAGGTATTACCCTGTCAAGGAATACGGAACCCGGAATATTGAAGAAATTGATATTTCAGCAGTAAATAAAATAATTAAAGATTCAGTTTTTAACACAAACGGAAGTTATCAGTCATCTGACTTTATTTATGAAACCGGAGCTTATAATTCGCCAGTATTCAACGGTTCATTTCTGTTATTAACTAAAGCTGATACAGTTAACGGAAAAAGCAGATTTACGAATTACATCTATAAATATTTCGAACCAAATGGCACACATAATAAATATGATAGCTTAGTTATTGAGAAAGTCGAAATAGATCCATTGGGATATAAAACCTCAGTTGAATTTATGAATTTTGACGAAACGGTTGATTTTTACAGAGGCTGGGCAATGCTTGGAGCCTATAACTACAGGAACACAACCCCACCACCTGATACAATAAGTGTTTTGGGACAAAAGCTGTTCTATAAATCAGGTTTACCGCTGGTAACGAAACGTTATAATAATACTATAGACCGTTTTACATACCCGCTGATAAGTGATCTATTACTGAAACAGCAGACCAATGAATATATTACTTCGGAAAACAATTCATTGGGATATATAGGCGAGCTGATTTCAACAAAAGATTACGCGCAGGGCAGCACGAACACTTACATAGAAACTAAGTATGAGTACTATAAAAAAGATACTACAGGCAGAGCTTTATATTCTGATTATAAGTTCCCGTATGTGGAAGGAAATTTAAAGAAAACTATATTCCCCGAAAACAAAGAAGAAAAATATTTCTATTATTTAGTAACAAAAACAGATACAGCCGGTGATTACGATGAGCCGCAAGGAAGCGCACCTTCGCCAAAGGTGTATTATAAAATAAAATATAACACCGGTAACGAACTTCTTACATGGAATAATTTCCAGGATACAAGGCTGCCAGTTAAAATTGATAATTATAAAGTTAATTCTTCTTCAAGAGATACTTTAAAAGTAGTTTATATGTCATACAATGCCTTAGGAAATCCAACAATGATGGTGAATCAAAGCGGATATTTGACCACATTTGATTATGATAATACTTATAACAGGATATACAAAATTACCCTCCCTGGAGATTATTCAACAAATCTGGATAGAGATACGATGTATGCTGTACCATCATATTATTATTCACCGGTAAGCGTTTATACAGAAGGTTGGGGAGCATTGGACAATGAAGAATTAGATCATACATATAACTCAACATGCGCAAGTTCCTTCAATTTAAAATACAATGTTGATAATACCAGTGCATTCAAGATAAAACCTTTTATGAAATTTACGCAAATAAATTTGAGTTCATATACAGGAATCGATTCAGCAATTATTACACTTTCTCCGCAATGGTACACAGCAAGAAACTCATCCGGAGTAAATATCGAAACAGATTATGAATGGAGATTTAAGGCGGTTACCCAGGTTGGTGATTCAAGTATTACCTCATGCGAAGTAGTTTCACAAGATCCGGTTTTGAGTACTTATTCAATATTGGCACCATTTAGTACAAGTCTATATAGAAACTATAATGATCAGGGCAGAAATTGTGAATCATATGTTACACATAATCTGAGAATCGAATCATTACTGAATAATCTAAGGACAAATAGTCAAAAGTTCTATGGATTGCTTGTGGATTATAAATATACTGGAATTGAAGAAGAAGATGCTCCGCCAAATTATCAATTCAGAATGATTTTTACAGATTGTAATAATTTCAATTATGGGGAATGGGCAGACCTGTATAAACCCAAACTTACCGTTTACGGGCAAAGGGTTGAGTACGATACAGTTAGAACAAAAATATATTACGGAGGCACGTATATTTATGAATATGATGACCTTAACCGAACCACTACAATTAAATCAAGATTCAACCATTCCTCAAGTTTAACTAATTTCAAAAAAGTTAAGTATAACTTTGATGGCTTTGGCAATATCAAAGAAAAAGACGTATATACATCATCTTCAGCTTTTGATGATTATAACTTTGCATTCAACTTTATGAATCAGCCCGCTGAAAACATAGACGCAAGGAATAATTCAACAAAGCTGAGCTATGATTATCTTGGCAGGCAGAAAAAAACGCTGAATGCCGATAATTCTTTTTCAACAACCGGGTATGAGTATGTAAATACGGTCTCAGAATATTTTTCAGGGACATATTCCGGCTTAGTTGAAAAGCAGACTTACACGGACGAAACAAACAGGTCATTTACAAAGTATTTTGATGCGGTTGGTAATTTACTCAGGGAAGAGAAAACTGTTGCCGCTTCAAGCGGTAACTCACAGATACCGGCTTATGAAGACCAGCCTTATGATCCTGATACTACATACGAAGGACAGGATGCACCGGCGAACTGGTTAGCTTTGAGGACAGATTACAAATACGATGAACTTTACAGGCTGACTGATGTTAAAACCCCGGGTGGCAAACTTATAAAGTATTATTATGATGCATACGGCAGGCAAAGCCAGAGAAATACACCCGATGCAGGAACAACAAGGTACAGCTATGATAATAACGGGAACCTTATATTATCGCAGGATGCAAATCAATATAACATAAGTACTATTTTAAATTCAAGAAGAACATATGACGGATTGAACAGGCTGGTTTCGATCAGTGATTACAAAGTTTCCGGCTCCGGCGGCACAGGTCCTATGGGCGATACACTTCTTCCGTTTGAATTTGACACACCTCCGGGTATTGACAGCATTTACATAATCAATGTTTATGATACCTTAACAACAGCGGTTGCGGATATTTTCAATTCCATCAAGCCCTCCGATTATAACACAGCCCCTAATTATACACGCGGCAATCTTGTTGCCACAGCTTACCGCACTGTTTTAGGTGAAGACTGGGGATATAAGTTCTACCGCTATGATGAGCGGGGTAATTTTACAAAAATGTGGCATTATATTGTTGGGTTGGGATGGAAAGCGGAAATGTATTATCATAACAGCCAAAGCCAGCTTACACGCAACTGGTATCAGCCAAACCAGGGAGATGGCAAGCTATTTACTTACGGATATGATGACGCCGGAAGGCTTGATTATGTTAATCAGTATATGGGATCTCAGCCGGGAGACCCCGAAAATGAAGGAGACTATCCATCATCTTACTTTACACTAACAAAATATACATATGATGAGAATTCACAGGTTGACCTGCATAAATTAAATGATAATACCTTAACTACCAATTATAATTACAATAACAGAAACTGGATTTTTACTACTAGTCAAACCGGGGTCAGTTCTGCGATATTTAGATATACTATGCTTTATAATGCCAATGGGAATATTAGGAAACAAATTTCCCTCGGTACTTATAGAAGTAATTTTAGCGATAACAGCGATTTATGGGAAACATATATTTATGACAATTCCAACAGGTTATTGAAAGCAGACAGAGATTCAGGTGTCGCTGGATCAACCCATGATCTCATCAATGGCTACGACAAAGACGGTAATTTCCAAGGTATGAAACGTTATGGCTCTGCAAATAACCTTGCAGATGATTTTTCATATTCCTATTATTCAGGTACTAATAAGCTGCAACGAGTAACTGGAACAAAAACGCAATATACATATGATGATAATGGCAACATGACCAAAGATGATATTAACAGAACAAGTAGCATAAAATATGACCACAGGAATTTGATGACTGAGATAAGAGTCATAAAAACTGAGACTCCAAGTATATTTGAACCGCCAGTAGATGTACTTTATTTAACTCAATACAAATATGATGAGGCTGGAAATCGTGTAAGAAAAACCAGATATAAATATACTGGTTCAACTCCTGACCCTGTGTTTGATCTTACGGGAGACGCTCCACCGTGGATTTTGCAGAGCGATGAATTTTATGTGCGTGATGTAACAG